>Ga0209332_1000081_pt1 | contig 24267 bp, 19 predicted proteins | sample BlaSpr_A8_OM3_M1_FD_187974 | JGI IMG/M metagenome (GOLD analysis project Ga0209332, IMG submission 187974) | Forest soil microbial communities from Thunder Bay, Ontario, Canada - Black Spruce, Ontario site 2_A8_OM3_M1 (SPAdes) (version 2) | ecosystem: Environmental > Terrestrial > Soil > Boreal...
GGCGGCTATATGACGAACTGGCTGATTACGCAAACCACCCGCTTCAAAGCAGCCGTCACCGGAGCGGGAGCGGTCGAGCATGTGGCCGACTGGGGCAACGATGACACCACCTTCGACGACGCTTATTTTCTAGGAGGCTTGCCGTGGGAAGCGGCGGACCGCTATAGGAGTGAAGCAGCAATTTTCCAGATCAACAAAGTTCGCACGCCGACGCATTTGGTCGCGGGCGCGGAAGACATCCGGGTAGCAGTCGCGGAAGACTATCTGCTGGATCGCGCTCTGCACGAATTGAGTGTGCCGAGTGAGTTGCTGATTTTTCCCGGCGAGGGCCATTCGCTTTCCAAAAACCCGTGGCACGGAAAAATAAAAGTGCGCGAAGAACTAAAGTGGCTAACGAAATACGGCGGCGTGCCGGCAACCAACTGAGTTCGTGTGGTGGCGAGGCCTGCCCTTCCAGGACGGGGCGAAGTCCCATCGCCACACGTTACCTAAGCCACGTCACCACATGTACTTACGGCCCGTCCCGCAAGAATCACTTACGGCGGCGTTCCCTGCAAGGTAGCCTGATGGTGGCAATCGGCTTCCATGGAGGCGTTTGATGAACGCTCGCTTCGTCTGTCTTGTTTTGAGTTCCGCTGTTCTGTCTGGCAGTCTTTTCGCCCAATCGTCGCAACCATCGCTCACCATCTATAACCAGGATTTCGCTGTCGTGCGGCAGCACATTCCTCTCGATTTAAAGTCGGGCGAAAATCAGGTCAATGTCAACGAAATCACCATGCATCTCGAACCGGACTCCGTCGTGTTGCGCGATCCCACCGGCAAGCATGCCTTGCAGATTCTGGAGCAGAACTACCGGGCCGACGCCATCTCCGAGGCGCTTCTGCTTTCGCTTTACGAGGGCAAGACGATCGATTTCGAAGCTGGCGGAGGGCAAACAATCAAAGGCAAAGTAATTCGCAGCGGATATGCTCCGCGCAATTACTTTCCGATAAACCGCAGCCAGGAATACTATCCGACCGCTGCGCAACAGCCCGTCATTGAAGTGAACGGTCAATTGCGCTTCACTTTGCCCGGCACGCCAATCTTTCCCAACCTGACCGATGACAGCATCCTGAAGCCCCGTTTGGAGTGGGCGCTCACAACCGATAAACCCGGAAAATTTCCCGCCGAATTCTCTTACATAACCGGCGGCATGAGTTGGCAGGCTGACTACAATATTGTGGCTCCAGACAAGGGAGACATCGTCGACGTGGTGGGCTGGGTGACGATGGATAACCAGACCGGCAAGACCTTCGAGAACGCGCGCATCAAGTTGATGGCCGGAGACGTCAACAAAATCCAGCCGGGAATGAACGGCGCGAAAGTTGCCCTGATGTCGATGGCTCGTGCGCCCGAAGCGACTGGGCCCGCTGTAACGGAAAAAGCCTTCGACGAGTACCACCTCTACACGTTAGAACGCGCGACCACGCTTCGCGATCGGGAGACCAAGCAGGTTGAATTTATTCACGGCGAAAGCGTCACCGCCAAACAGATTTACATCTATGACGGAGCAAAGATCGACATTAGCCGCTATAACTGGGCATGGGAGAACATTCGCAACGATCATTCGTATGGCACGGAATCCAATCCCAAAATCTGGGTGATGCGCGAGTTCGTGAACTCGCAGGCGAATCATCTCGGCATGCCGCTGCCCAAGGGGAGAGTCCGCTTCTATCGCCGCAATGACGACGGCCAGATCGAATTTACGGGCGAGAATGTTATCGACCATACTCCTCGCGACGAGACGGTTCGCATGTACACCGGAAACGCTTTCGATTTGACCGGCGAACGACGGCGAATCGATTATCTGGTGGAACCAAAAAAAACTTCAGCTACCGAATCATTCGAAATCAAGGTTCGCAATCACAAGAAACAAGCCGTAAATGTGCGAGTAGTCGAACATCTGTACCGGTCGATGAATTGGGAGATCGCTTCGAATTCCGCTGATTACAAGAAGACAGATGCCCACACCATTGAATTTCCCATCATCATTCCTCCCGATGGCGAGAAAGTCGTAACCTACACGGCGCACTATAGCTGGTGAGAATGTGTGTCGTTAATGCCGGTGTTTGACGCCTATGGTTAAGCGACGACGTTACAATGGAGCGACGGGCGTCTCGCCCGTCCTGCCGGCGGCGCCGTCCCGCTCTCCAAGATCTAGCGGCGTGCGGCGGTAATTTGCAAGTGCGCAACCTGCGTGTGCGGTGAAGATTTTTCGTAACGCGCGATTCCCTGATACAGCGCCTCTGCGATCTGCTGGCGATAGGACGCGCTTTGCAGGTTTTGCTCATCCGCAGGACTGCTGACAAAGGAAATCTCCGTCAGAATGGCGGGCATGGTTGTTCCGGTCAATACGACGAAAGCAGAATCTTTGATGCCGCGATTACGAATGCCGGGACTGTTTGCCGCCAGAGTCGCGTAAAGAGAATGCTGCACGATCGCCGCAAGCTTTCGGGACTCCTCGATTTTTCCATGCAGCGCATCTGCCGACAGCGATACAGGCGTTAACTTGGCGGAGGTGCCATCTTCATGTTTTTCAACTTCACGCGATCCGGGAGCGGAAAATAGATTGGAGTAGTAAGTTTCAACTCCTCGCGCCGCCGCCGAACTACTGTAGTTCGCATGGACGGAGATGAACAGATCCGCTTGCCCCTGGTTTGCGAAATCAGCGCGTTGATCCAGAGGCAAATAAGTATCATTGTCGCGGGTGAACAGCACCTCGAAGCCTAGGCGCGTTTGCAAGAGCTTACCCAAGCGCTGCGTGACGTCGAGCACTAAGTCTTTTTCCAGGAGTCCCTGTCGTCCGACCGTTCCTAAATCCCAGCCGCCGTGTCCGGCATCAAGAACGATACGAATTCTTCCCGTCTTCGCCAGAGGCACGTAGGCCTTGGCGTTGCCAGAAACTGGCGAGGTAATCGATTTAGCGTTGAGCAAAGCGGCGGTCCCGGGCGTTAAAGATTGGCTGGCCGCAGCGGGATGCGGAGTCGTTCGGCGCGCTCCGTTGTTCTTGACGGCAATCGCTTTCTCCGCGCCTCGCAACTCGACCACCAGACGGTAAGGATTCGATTCCATGCTCACGGAAAAATTCGAACCGTCTCGCGTATCGAGCACAATTCGCGTCAGTCCGGGAACCGGCTGGGCGACCCTTACGCGAGTGAGCGATACATCGCCAACGTCCATCGTCGCTCCATCCAACTGAGGCGATAAAACGGTATCGTGCAAGTCGAAATAGATACGCTCCGGCGACATCAGTCGGTGCACTTCGTAAGGCACCTGGTCTTCCATATCAATGACCACGGTGCTGCCCTGGGATGACGACCAATGACGCACTGCGGTAATTTTCGGCAAGGCGGCCAGTTTGTCCGTAGCAATCGGGGACATCGATGCGGAATCAGATTCAAGCTTCGGTGGGCTCATAAGGTTGTCCGCGGCCACGGGCATTGACACATTTGCCAGCGGCGCGGGCGGCGCCGTCACCGATCGCGGCGGAATCTGCGCATTGTCGGCCGCCACATTCATGGGAACGCTGGAAGCCGCTTTATCGTGACGCTGCATTCCCCACCATGCACCGGCGAAAAATAATGCAGCCACCGCCACCAGGCCCATCACCACATTCAACCCTTTCCTTGAACTCGCTAGAGACGGGCGTGCTAACCATGAAAATGAAGTTCTCGGATTCGAATCCACCACTTCGACCGCGGGGGATGGAATTTCTGCTGCGCTCTCCGGCTGCTCGTCTTCAATTTTATTTTCCGGCAACGCAACGACTGAAGTTGAATTTGCGGCCGACGCTGATATCACAGGTTGAGGGGAAGATGAAATATCGATCGGAGCATTTTGCGGCGTCCGTTCTTTAGCCGTTATACCGCTCTGCGCGGCAACGCTCTCTATGGATGGAACGGCCTCAGGCAGCGGCAGCGCAATCGCTTCAACTGCAGTTTCGGTCGGATCCGCTTCCGCCTTTGCCTGCAGGACCTCATCAGCCACATCCGCCAACCAGTGGATGCGCCGGTCTTGATCTTCTGGCTTGAGTGCGGAAAGAACCAGTTCCGCGAATAGTTCGAAGCACCGGACATTGTGATCCGTAAAGGCTCGGGCACCGGTCGAAAATGCCTGCAACACTCCAAGTTGTTCGCGGCGTCCTCGTAAGGGAACCAGCACCGTTGAGCGCGCACCCAGCTTGTGAGCAAAGTCGAGGTCAACCCGGCGATCCCTCTCACCGTCATCGCAGCGAAGAATGCGCCCTGATTCAAGAGCGTCCCGCAAAAACTCGGACTCGCCAATTAGCCGCATGCCGCGTCCAACAGGGAGCGGTCCAGCGGCAGCGCGGCAGACCATTTCCGGTAGCTTTGTCTCCGATCGCTCCGCCAATGCAACTATCACGCCATCTGCCCCGCTGATAGCCTGGGCTCGTTCGCAGATCAGCTGCAAAACTTCATCGAGAATGAAGCGCTCAGTCTCGAATAAATCTTTGTCGGGGCTGCGGCGGTTTCGTATCTGCTCGTGCAGTTCTGAGAAGGCCAGCAGTGCGCGCATCGCCTCCTGCCGCGCAATCGACTCAAGAACGCGGTTGCCTTCTTGCAGCGGCGAACCGTCGCTGCCCGGGGGCACCACGCACTCGACTCGGGTTGGACTGGCACTCATGATGAGGTTAGTGGCACCGCAAAACCGAAGTATTTATCGTACTGTGGCAGACGAGGTCGCCTGATTGCCGCTCTTGGTTCTACTGCGCTTCGTTCTACTGGTCGTGTTCTGGTCGTGTTCCGCTGTTTCTGGTTCGACTGCCGCGCCAAGCATTGCTTGCACTCGCATAGCGCACAGTAGGCTGGCTTCAGCGTAATAGTCAGTCGCTCCATACCGCAATGTCCGTTGGTACACGTCCAAGTGCGTCATCCAGCATGTAGTGCAGTGTTTAGGGCGAATGCGACGGCGGTTTCGGTGACGAGCTACGACCTTTCAGATTTGCTCTCCGCATCGATTCGTTTTATTGTAAAGATGCAGTCTAAAACCGTATTCGGAGATGTGATGGCTGACGTCGTCCAGCATAAAAGACCAAAGAATTTTAAAAGCTCCTGGTGGTGGCCGACCGGCGTTGCGACCAGTTTAGCGGGTGTCGCCGTGGTGGCGTTCCGTGGTTGCTGGCATCGGAAGATGAGCTGGCCGATTGGAATGCGGGGCTATTCATATCAGGTTTGCCTGAGCTGTGGCGTTAAACGTTTGTTCGATGAAGCTACTTTCAGCGCCTACGGCCCGTTTCGTTATGAATTGGAACAATTACTTTCCACGCAAGTTTCCACCCAAGAATCGTCTCGGCCAAAATCCAGAGCGATCGCCGAGTTGCGACCACCGGCTTCATAGACCAGGAATAGGCCGAGGAAATTCATTCGCCGCCGCCGCTCATACGCCAACGGTCTGCCCTTGCCTCTTATACCACTCCACCGTGCGGCGCAGACCATCCTCGAAATTCACCAGGACCTTGTAGCCCAAGTGCTTTTGAGCGAGCGAAATGTCGGCCAGAGAATGCTTGATGTCTCCGCCGCGCTCCGCTTCGTACTTCACGTTTCCCTTGTACCCCGTCAATTCCTTTAGGGCTTCAAAGGTCTCGTTGAGTGTCGTGCGATCACCGGTAGCGCAGTTAAACACGCGCCCAGCACATTCCGCCGCTGGCGCCGAACACGCCAAAAGATTGGCTGATACTGCGTTGTCGATATACGTAAAGTCACGGCTGGTTTCGCCGTCGCCAAAAATTGTGGGCTGATCGCCGCGCAGCATCTGCATGCTGAATTTGGCCAGCACACCGGAATATGGCGAAGACGGATCCTGCCGCGGCCCGAAAATATTGAAGTAACGCAGGCACACGGTTTCGAGCCCGTAGCAACGGAAGAACGAAATCATGTAGAGTTCACTCGCCAGTTTAGCCACCGCATAAGGAGAAATCGGATTGGGATTCATGCCCTCATGTTTCGGAAGCGTTGGCGTGTCGCCGTAAGCCGAAGACGATGCGGCATACACTACACGCCGCACTTTCGCGTCGCGCGCGGCCACCAGAACATTGACTGTGCCGTCAGTATTAGCGCGGTTGCTGCCGATCGGGTCGAGCACCGATTTCGGTACCGAAGGGATCGCCGCCTGGTGCAGCACGTAGTCCACTCCTTTACACGCGCTGTGCATCGCATCCAGCTCAAGAATGTCAGCTTCGCGGAACTCGATCTTCTTAATCACCTCTGTCAGATTCTCGCGTCTTCCAGTGGAAAAATTATCGATGCCGCGGACCTGCTCGCCGCGTTCCAACAGCGCCCGAACCAGTGAAGATCCGATAAATCCGGCAGCGCCAGTGACCAGATATTTAGCCATAGTTTTTTAATGATAACGGAAGGACTGACCGCGACGCACCGTAACCCTCATGACTACGGTAACCGTTCCGGAGCTCGCCAAACGGTCGTCGATCGCCGAATTTCCCGGAGGTTAAAGGCTTCAGGATCGACGAACGCGTTTGCCGATTTTGTAAAAATCATCTTGCGAAAGGAATGTCCTGGTTTGAAAGAAGAGGGCGATCTCATCCACTAAGAGTTTCGGGTCGGCGGCGGACAGACCGTCCTTCCTGTCGATGTCTTGACCCGGATCGGCAGCCCTAATGGGCGTTCGTCCTGTCAAGGCGGAAAGTAACTGCTTCAATTGCGACAACTGATCGGGCGGGATGTCCGCAAATGCAACACCCATCCCAAGCGATGGATACGTAGCGCGCACAATACCTGAAGTTTCCATTCGAATGCCCATCGACTTAAGTACAAGATTGACAACGGTTCCGACGGGAAATGTGGTGCTCATTTCCACATAACATCCATGCAGCCCAACGTCGGTCAGAGTACCCCAGATGGGAACCGTAATCCCTTCCGCTCGAAACTCCGCGCTCCCTGAACAGCGAAACCTTGGTGCTCTTCGGCGCTCTTTAAATGCTGTTGATTGGTTTGCCGTTTCGGCCGCGGTTCGGGAGCCTTCGGTCGTCACAGCGACTGCAGTTGATCCGGTGTCAACCGGGCCTTTTAAACGGCGCAAATAGTCGGCGCCGTCCGCGCTCTCGCCGGAGTCTGGCGACACCCCAGAAAAATTCGAATCGTCCACAAGCGCCTCCTTGTGTTTGCATCGGCGGTATCAACGACAAACTTTAGCTGGCCTGAGCTTTCAAGGCGACGCTGCGAATCTGATTCCAAAGTTCGTCTTTGCCAACTCCAGTCTTGGCAGAAAAGGCGACGACTGGCGTTCCTTTATATGTTTCCTTAAGAGTTTGCATCGCTTGGCTCAACTTGTTACCGGACAGGCGGTCGCACTTGGTTGCCACCAGCAGATGCGGCCGTCCCTTGGCTGCCAAGAATTCCACTAACTGCTTGTCGCTTTCCTGAGGAGGAATGTTGGAATCGACCAGAGCCAAGCATAAGGCGAGAGTCGAACGCTGGTGCAAGTAGGGATCGACAAAGCGGGCCCAGTCCTCGGATATTTCGCGCGAAACCTTGGCGTAGCCATAACCCGGCAGATCGGCGAAAAGCACCTCGGGCGTGGGCTGACCCGCCTTGCGGACCTCATAAAAATTGATGCTGCGGGTGCGTCCCGGAGTGTTGCTGGTGCGAGCCAACTTCGTGCCCACCAGAGAATTGATCACGCTCGATTTGCCAACGTTGGATCGTCCGAGAAAGGCGATCTCCGGCACGCTGGGAGCAGGGAAGTGCATCAAGTCACTCGCTGAAAGCATGAAGCGCGCCAGAATCCGCATATCAACAGTTTGTCGTGACTGGACCGCAAATGGCAAGTAGTCCGAAAAAATAGTCTACAAACCAAGCGGCCGCTTGGGATGGACGTCCTGCTCCTCGACGGGGTGTCGTTTATACCAGAGAGAGAGCGCACCGGCGATGACTAGTCCGATTAAGACGCTGATGAGGAAGAACCAGCGGTAGGCGGGAAGCATAATCAGCAAAACTGCTATGACGACGCAGGCTACGATTAAGCCTATGGATCCCTTCAGCCTGAACCGAGAGGGGCTGTCCGATTCCGGTTCCATGAATCCATTTTAGCGCCGGTTAAACTTCGAGTGGCGACAGTCGCAGGGTAGAATTTTCAGAATCAACGACGACAGCAGGAATTTCCTGTGACCCTGTGATTCTTCGTGTACCTTCGTGCCCTTGGTGCTTAATTGCCGTTCTGTAAGTAGCCGGCAAGCAATGATTGCCCGTTACTGGCGCGCCGTGGGGCTGTCTTCCTGCGGCGGTGTGGCGATGGGAGACATGGTATCGCTGTCGGACGAGATTTGCGGCAGCGGGCCTTCTAGCGCGACGGCCAGCACTTGGTCCATGTTGTCGACAAAATGCAACTTCATCGCAGTGCGCAGATTTTCCGGAACCTCGGCCACGTCTTTTTCGTTTTCCTTGGGCAGAATCACTTCGAACAATCCAGCTCGATGAGCGGCCAGAAGTTTTTCTTTTAATCCGCCGATGGGCAGAACTTTGCCGCGCAACGTGATTTCGCCAGTCATGGCGATATCGCGACGGACTGGAATGCGGCTCAAGGCACTGGCCAGGGCGGTTGCGATGGTGATTCCGGCTGACGGGCCATCTTTTGGAATTGCGCCTTCGGGCACGTGAACATGGATGTCGAAGTTACGATAGAAGTCGCGCGGAAGGCCGAGTCGAACCGCTCGCGAGCGAATGTAAGACATCGCCGCCTGCGCCGATTCCTGCATCACATCGCCGAGTTTTCCGGTCAAAGTGAGTTTGCCTTTGCCGTCGACCACAGTGGCCTCGGTGCTGAGAATCGAGCCGCCAACTTCGGTCCAGGCCAAGCCCGTGACCAAGCCGATTTCGCTCTTCTCATGCGCGAGCGTGTCACGGAATTTAATGACTCCGAGATAGTCGCCAATTTTCTCCGCATCGATCGCCGCCGAAAATTCGGCGCCTTCTTTGACAACTTTGCGCGCCACTTTGCGGCAGACATTGCCAATCTCGCGCTCCAGGTTGCGCACTCCGGCTTCGCGGGTGAAACTGCGGATAATCTGGCGCAGTGCATCATCGGAAAACGTTATATTCTTTTCCGTCAATCCCGCTTGCAGCATTTGTTTCTTCACCAGGAACTGTTTCGCGATCTCAACTTTTTCGGGCTCGGTGTAGCCGTGGAGACGCAGCACTTCCATGCGGTCCTGCAACGCGGCAGGGATGGTGTGCATGACGTTTGCGGTGGCCACGAAGAAGACTTGGGACAGATCGTATTCGACGTCGAGGTAGTGGTCGACGAACATGAAATTCTGTTCGGGATCAAGGACCTCAAGCAATGCAGCAGAGGGATCGCCTCGGAAGTCCATCGACATCTTGTCGACTTCGTCCAGCATGAAGACCGGATTTTTCGTGCCGGCCTTTTTCATCATCTGGATGATCTGGCCGGGAAGAGCGCCGATGTAGGTACGGCGATGGCCGCGGATTTCGGCTTCATCGCGCACGCCGCCTAGCGACATGCGAACGAACTTGCGGCCGGTCGCTTTCGCGATCGACATTCCAAGCGAAGTTTTGCCCACGCCCGGAGGTCCGACGAAGCAGAGGATCGAGCCCTTGGGATTCTTGACCAGTTGCCGGACGGCGAGAAATTCGAGGATGCGCTCTTTGATTTTCTCCAGGCCGTAATGATCTTCGTTCAAAACCTTTTCAGCGCGTGAGATATTGCGGATTTCTTTGGAGCGCTTCTTCCATGGAACGGCCAGCAGCCAGTCGAGATAGTTGCGGGAGACGGTTGACTCGGCGGACATGGGCGGCATGGCCTCCAGTTTTTTTAGTTCCTGGATGGCCTTGTCGCGAACTTCTTTCGGCATGCCGGCGGATTCGATCTTCTTCTTCAATTCGTCGAACTCGCTCTTTTCGCCGCGCCCTAGCTCTTTCTGGATCGCTTTGATCTTTTCGTTTAGGTAATACTCTTTCTGCGCCTTCTCCATCTGCCGCTTGACCCGCGACTGGATGGTGCGATCCATGTTGAGCTTTTCGATTTCCACGTCGAGCACGTCGCCGATGCGGTTGAGGCGTTCGGCGGGATCGAAAATCTCGAGCAGTCCCTGCTTCTCTTCGATGGAGAGCTGCAGGTTGGCGGCGATAGTGTCGGTAAGTTTCGCCGGATCTTCCATGCGCACGGCGGCGATCATGGTTTCGTAGTTCAGAGATTGGCAAAGCTTTACGTATTGCTCGAACATGCCGGTGACGCGCTGCATTCCGGCTTCAATCTGGGCGGTGGTTTCGGTGGCATAACGAGCGACGCGCACGGTCGCTTGCAGGAAGCCGTCGGTCTCGATGACTTGCAGGATTTTGCCGCGCTCAATGCCCTCGACCAGAACTTTGATGTTGCCATCGGGCAGTTTGAGGCTCTGCACGATGTTGACGATGGTACCAACCTGGAAGATGTCGTTTGCTTTGGGCTCGTCGATGCTCGCGTCGTGCTGGGTGGCGAGAAAAATCTTTTTATCGGCGGCGAGAGCTTCTTCGAGGGCGCGAACGCTGGACTCCCGGCCCACTACAAACGGGGTCATCATATGGGGAAATATGACGACGTCCCGGATGGGCATCATGGGTAATTTCTTGCTCTCGAATTTTTCCTTTGGATTCGACAACTCGGGCTCCCGTCTTTGCGCGTTATCTATTGTCGTAGTCGTAGGAAGGTGAACTTAGATGCCTCAGCGGCTAAAGCCGTTTGTGAGATCAGCCGCCTATCGCAGCGATAAACCGCTGCGCCACCCAAAATCACACCTAAAATCACACTCGGTTGAAATGCTGCGTCTCCCAAATCACTTTTTAGCTTGCTGCTTTTTCGATCATGGCCAGGGAGACATTTCGCTTCTCTACCATCTCACGGGTCACTTCGAATTCCTTAACCTTTTTCTGGCTGGGTAGACTGTACATCAACTCCAGCATGAGCTCTTCGAGAATCATACGCAAGCCACGGGCCCCAACTTTACGCGCCATGGCTTGACGCGCTATTGCGCGGTTGGCGTCGTCGCTGAATTTGAGTCGAACATTTTCGAACTCAAACAAGCGCTGGTATTGTTTCACAATCGCGTTTTTCGGGCGGGTCAAAATTTCGACCAACGCGTTTTCATCCAGATCCTGAAGCACGCCCATAACCGGCAGGCGGCCGACAAACTCGGGGATCAAGCCAAATCGAATCAGATCCTCGGGCTGCGCTTCTGAGACCAGTTCAAAGGCGCGCTTGGAATTCATCCCAGCCTCAGTCTCCAAATCTTCGGCTACCTTGAAGCCTAGAGCTTTCTTGCCGATGCGGCGGTTAATGATTTTCTCGAGGCCGACAAATGCTCCGCCGCAAATGAAAAGAATATTCGTGGTATCGACAGGCGTAAATTCCTGGTGCGGATGTTTGCGTCCACCTTGAGGAGGAACGTTCGCGATCGTACCTTCCAGAATTTTCAGCAGTGCCTGCTGTACTCCTTCGCCCGATACGTCGCGCGTAATCGACGGGTTTTCGTCTTTACGTCCGATCTTATCGATCTCATCTATATAGATGATTCCTGTCTGCGTACGGTTCACGTCGCCTTCGGCGGCCTGCAAGAGCTTTAGAATGATGTTCTCGACGTCTTCGCCCACGTACCCGGCCTCGGTCAGCGTAGTGGCGTCCACGATCGCGAAGGGGACATCGAGCATGCGAGCGAGGGTTTGCGCGAGAAGAGTCTTGCCGGTTCCGGTCGGGCCGATCAGCAGTATGTTTGATTTCGCGAGTTCGACGCCATCGCCGGTGCGCTGGCGGTTCATGTAAATGCGCTTGTAGTGGTTGTAGACCGCGACGGCCAGCTTCTTCTTGGTTTGTTCCTGCCCAATGACGTATTCGTCGAGGAAGGTCTTTACTTCCTGCGGCTTTGGAAGTTGGTTCGGGACAGCCGCCGCTGGAGTTGCGCTGCGGTCGTCTTCGAGAATCGAGTTGCAGACCGCGACGCACTCGTCACAGATATATGCCCGGGGATAGTCGCTCGGCGACGAGATCAGCTTGGCCACCGCGTCCTGCGACTTGTGGCAGAACGAGCAACGCAACATCTCTTCCGAACCCGATCTGGTTTTCACTCGGCCTTACTCCTCTTTTTTGATGGCCTGGTAGCTTCGCGCTTTGTCGCTCCGGGCTCAGACGCGGCAAGCCGCGTCCCTACATTTATTTCCAAATGCCGATCCTACGATCGCAAACGCCGATCATACCTCTATCGGGTCTTATAGATGATATCGTCTATGATTCCATATTCCTTAGCCTGCTGCGAATTCATGATGAAGTCGCGCTCGACGTCTTTCTCTACTTTATCCAGCTTTTGGCCTGTGTGCTTTGCCAGTAACTGGTTAGTTATCTCTCTCATACGAAGAATTTCGCGGGCGTGAATGTCGATGTCAGTGGCTTGACCCGAAAGGCCGCCCATCGACGGTTGGTGGATCAGAATGCGCGAATTGGGCAGGGCCAAACGTTTCTTGGCTTGCCCCGCCGAAAGCAGCAATGCGGCCATGGACGCCGCCTGGCCAATGCAGATCGTGGTCACGTCATTCTTTACATACTGCATCGTGTCGTAAATTGCCATACCAGCGGTAATGGAGCCGCCTGGGGAGTTTATGTAGAGCTGAATGTCTTTCTCGGGGTCTTCCTGCGCCAGGAAGAGCATCTGGGCTATGACCAAATTCGCGATGTTGTCGTCAATCGGAGTGCCAATGAAGATGATATTGTCGCGCAGCAGGCGGGAATAAATGTCGTAGGCTCGTTCGCCGCGGCCGGTTGACTCAATCACCATGGGTACCAGCATCATTTGAGGATCGTTCGCTTTCACGTTCACCCTTTCCACACGTCTGCCCTGAAGTCGGTCGGTCGGCTTAGGGGAGATTTCGAAATGGTCCGCATCGTCATTGGATTTATGCGGACTGGTGATACAAAAATTCGAGGGTCTTCTCGTTGCGGATTCTTGTCCGGATTCTATCGAGGCCCCCATCCTGTGTCAAACGAGCGCGCACTGCTTCGGATGTCTGTTTCGATTGCCGCGCCAGCGCTTCCAGTTCCTGATTTAATTCTTCGTCGCTGACCTGCACATTTTCTTCTTCGGCCACTCGTTCAAGTAGAAGAGCAGCCTTTACATCGTGGATTGCCTGGTCGCGCTGGCCGACGCGGAGACGGGACAGATCCATTTTCTTCATCTGCTCGGCGGTGAGGCCTTGCGCGGCTAATGCGCGCAGGCCGCGCTCTATGCGGATGTCGATCTGTTGTTCGATCAACGAATCGGGAACTTCAAAATCGTTGCGCTGAATCAATTCGGCAACCAGCTTTTCTTTGGCATCGTGTTCGACTTGATGTTTGCGCTCGGATTCCATCTGCTCGCGAATCGCTTTGCGAATATCGTCCACCGTCTGGAACTCGCCCAGATGCTTTACGAATTCTTCGTTCAGTTCGGGCAGGGTCTTGGTCTTGATTCCCTGCACCTTTACTACATAAGTGAAAGTTTTCCCGGCGAGACGCTTGTCTTGCGTGTCTTCCGGATACTTCACGTCGAAGGAACGCTCGTCGCCGACGACTGCACCGCGCAGATGCTCGGTGAACTCGGGCATGGTGTTCTGACCAGCGATTTCCACCAGCACTTCATCCATGTGGACGGGCTGGCCTTCGGCGGACTGCTTGGCTTTTGTCTTTGAATCTGTTTTGGAATCGCCCGATTTTGCTTCGTCTGTTTTCGATTCATCCGCTTTGGGCGTGCCATCCAGCGAGACCTGGGCGAAATCGCCGTCGGCTAGCGCACGGCCCTCTACGGCGTCGAACTTGGCGTGGCGTTCGCGCAGATCGGATAACGCGAGATCGACGTCGGAGTCGGCGACGGTGATCTCCGGCTTTTCGGCGCGCAAATCTTTGTAGCCTTCGAGCTTGATTTCCGGGAGCACTTCAAACGACGCTTTGAAGCGCAGCGGTTCGCCATCGTGCAGGTGCAGATCCGTGACCCGCGGCTGCGATACGGGATGCAGGCTGAGCCGCTCCGCCTCCTGCCGAAAGAAGCGCGGGATCAGGGCTTCCACCATGTCGGTCTTGATCTCTTCCGTAAAACGCTGGCGAATGATGGACGCGGGGACGTGGCCTCGACGGAAGCCGGGAATGCGCGCTACTTTCTGATATTTCTGGATCAGCGACTCGGTTTGACGGTTTACTTCCGCAACCGGAATCTCGACCGAGATCTCGCGCTTGGTGGCGCTCTCTTTCGCCGGAGTTTCCGCGGTCAAGGCCGCCTCTTCTTTAGTCGAATCTTTAATTTCAGCGGGGCTCACAATTACCTTTCCAGTGCGACGGCGCCAGCGAAGTCATTGCCGCAACGCTTCACTTCGGCGCACTACGCCGCAAGCTTGAGTGTAAAGACTTGTGAAGAGCAACGTCAAACGCCGGAGGGCGCAGTCCGTTGCACTTAGATTGAATGAGGGCCTGTGTGGCGCGGACGCCCTCGTCCGCGTGCTGGCGGCGACTCAGAATTCCTACGCAAGCCAGAGCAACCGTAAGGGCCGCGGACGAGGGCGTCCGCGCTACACGACCAAATGCACATGCAAATACAATTAGGGGAATGTCTTTGCCTTTGTGGCTGAAGGTTCTGAATGCGGAGGTAATTGCCTGCACGCGCTGTCCGCGCCTCGTGGTGTATCGCGAGCAGATCGCGCGCGAAAAACGCCGAGCCTATCGCGACCACGATTACTGGGGGAAGCCGGTTCCTGGCTTTGGTGATCCCGAAGCTCGCGTTCTAGTCCTCGGACTCGCACCCGGCGCCCATGGCTCCAACCGCACCGGGCGGCCCTTTACGGGAGATTCTTCGGGCGCGTTTATGTACCCGGTGCTGTATGAGACCGGATTCGCCTCGCTGCCGACGGCACTCTCTCGCGATGACGGGCAAGTGCTGACTGGGCTCTATATTACTGCGGCCGCCCGCTGCGCTCCGCCTGACAACAAGCCTCTGCCTGAAGAACTCGCCAACTGCGCTCCTTATCTGGAACGCGAACTTGAAGGATTAAAAAACCTCAGAGTCATCGTCGCGCTAGGCAAAATTGGATTCGAAGCGTATCTGAACTACCTGATGCGCCGAAAGCAAATTGCCAGTAAGCGCGGTTACGAATTTCGACACGGCGCGGAATACGCGCTTCCCGATGGACGCGTCCTGTTGGCGTCTTATCATCCTTCCAACCAGAACACTCAGACCGGCAAGTTGACCAAAGCAATGTTCTACGCGATTTTTAAGCGGGCGCGCGAAATTGCGGATAAAAACGACGATAATGCCCCGACGGAAAAAACGGTGTCATCCTGAGCGAAGCGAAGGGACCTATGCATTCCGGCGCGGCGAACAAATGCATAGGTCCTTCGCTTCGCTCAGGATGACAAAAAGTCGTAGGAGAATGCTCAAAATCCAACGAACACGGGCTCTGGCTCGAGCAATATTTCCCACCGTGCTTTAACTTGGTCTTGAATTTCTTTTTTCAGCTCTACGATGTCGCTCGCTTTCGCATCTCCGCGATTGATTATTGCCAATGCATGCCTCTTCGAAATGCCGGCGGCTCCCGCCACATATCCTTTGGAGAATCCGGAATGTTCCACCAGCCACGCTGCCGAAACTTTGTGTTGCGCGTCGAGCGCGGGATAGCTCGGAATAGAGAGCCCTTGCGCGGCGGCGCGGTCTGACAGTTCTTTGAACTGCTCTTCGCTGAGTACCGGATTTTTGAAGAACGATCCGGCGCTGCGGCAATCTTCGTCGCCGGGGACAATCAGCATCCCTTTGCTGCGACGGATGGCGCGGACGGCGTCGCGGGTTTCAGCTAGCAATGGCATTTTCTTCTCGGCGAGTTGCACAGCAAAGTAATTTTGCAAATCGGCATACTTCAAACTCGGAGCGCCGCCCCGCTTCAGCCGATAATTCACGCGCAAGATGATGTAACGTCCGCGCTCGGTCCTATTGAAAACGCTGCTGCGGTAGCGGAATCCGCAGGCGGGCTTGGGCAAAATGACAAAGCGGTCTTGTTGCAGATCGTAAGCGCGCACCGATTCCACGGTGTCGGAGACCTCCTGCCCATAGGCGCCTACGTTCTGCACCGGGGTACCGCCGACGCTGCCCGGAATGCCGCTTAGACACTCGACTCCGGCGCAATTTTGCGTTACTGCTTGCGCTACGAAATCGTCCCAATTGACGCCTGCGCCGACGCTGAAGAGGACAGCGGTGCTCTTGGCGTCATTTGCGGTCGCGGCGTTCATTTCGGGTGTGGTGATTCCGCCAATGGCGATTCTGAGGACGAGACCAGGCCATCCTGAGTCCGCGATCACGAGGTTGCTGCCGCCGCCGAGTATAAACAACGGGAGGTCGCGGCTTTTAGCAAAACTCACCGCTTCGCGAAGCTCGTCCTCGCGTTTGATTTCCGCGAAGTAGCGCGCCTCTCCGCCCACCTGCATCGTGGTTAAGGGCGCCAGCGGAACCTTTTCCTGAATCGTCATAAACCTTATTTCACTCTATAGTTATAAGAGAGTACGGTTGCCTGAGCATCTCATGCGGTTCAGAGAAGGCATATTGCGAACAGAGTTACCGCTGTAGTTTGCTATCTTTAGGGGATGACAAAAAGTTAAGTGTTTTAAAAAAAGTACAAAAAGTTAATTGATAAGAAAATATAGGAGAAGTCCATGTATCCCGAAATAATGGTGATCCCGATGCGCGAAGAACTGACCCGATTGGGAGTTGAAGAGTTGCGCAGCGCCGCCGATGTCGATCGCTTTGTGCAGAACGAACCCGGCACGACTATGGTGGTGGTTAATTCAATTTGTGGATGCGCTGCTGGACGCATGCGTCCTGCGGTGCGTTTGGCTTTGCAGAATGCAGTTAAGCCGGCAAAGATTGCAACCGTGTTTGCTGGACAGGATATCGAAGCCACTGCCCGCGCCCGCGCTCATTTCGCCGGATATCCGCCCTCGTCGCCATCAATTGCGATTTTGCGGGATGGCAAGGTCATCTACATGATGCATCGCCACCAGATTGAAAGCCGCGATGCCTCGTCGATTGCAGCCGACCTGAAGATGGCGTTCGACCAGCACTGCGCGGCTACAGCAACCCAGTAAGTTCGTTACAAACCAAATCATTTACCACCAAGGGCGCGAAGGCGCACTAAGGGATTCTCCTTCGTGTGCCTTAGTGTCCTTGGTGGTTGAAGCACTTGGCCTGCGCTGTTCAACCGGTATATGGTTTAATGCCGTTACCGAAAAATATATGAAAAGTCTCCAGCTCTTCCTGGTCGCTCTTTCCATAAGTTTACTCCCCGTTTCCTCGCTGGCCGCCGATTCGACCGGTCGATGGACGCCTGCGTCCACCCAGATCGATGCTGTCTACCCTCAAGTCGAAGCCCTTTATCTCGACCTGCATCGGAATCCTGAACTTTCCTATCACGAAGAAAAGACTGCGGCCAAAATCGCTGACCAACTTCGCAAGCTCGGCTACGAGGTGACAACTGGAGTCGGCGGCACCGGCGTAGTTGGCGTTCTTAAAAATGGGGCGGGCCCGGTTGTCATGTTGCGCGCCGAACTCGATGCCTTGCCTGTCCCCGAAAAAACTGGCCTGCCGTATGCCAGCCACGTTACAACTCATGACGACCGCGGCGTCGAAGTGCCGGTCATGCATGCTTGCGGGCACGATATACACATGGCCGTGGGCATCGGAACCGCGGCATTGCTCGTGCAGAATAAAGGCCGCTGGCACGGGACGTTTATTTACGTAGGGCAGCCCGCCGAGGAGCGCATTGGCGGAGCCACGGCCATGATTAAGGATGGCCTGTTCACCCGCTTTCCGAAGCCTGATTTTGCCTTTGCAGTTCATGACAGCAATGGATTGCCCGCCGGGAAAGTCGGCTACACGCCCGGTTTCAGCGCTTCGAATGCAGATTCCATCAACGTCACCGTATATGGCGTTGGAGGACACGGCTCGGCCCCGCAGGAGACGATTGATCCCATCGTGATTGCCGCGCGCACGATTGTGAGTTGGCAGACCATCGTCTCTAGGGAGATCGATCCGCAAGAACCCGCCGTCATCACCGTGGGTTCGATTCACGGCGGTACCAAGAACAACATTATTCCTGACGAAGTTTTGATGCAGTTGACTGTGCGTTCCTATAAAGATGAGGTTCGCAAGCACCTGCTGGCGTCAATCGAACGCATTGCAGTGGCCGAAGCCGAGGCTGCGGGCGCGCCGAAGAAGCCGCTAATCGAGGTCAAAGAAGGAGTCGGCGCCGTGTACAACGATCCTCGAACCACGAATCGCCTTGCGGATCGGCTGAAGCAGGTCATGAGTGATTCGAACGTTGTGCTTGGACGTCCGATTATGGCCAGCGATGATTTTGCTGAATATCGTTACTCTGGTGTGCCCAGCGTGATGCTGGAACTGGGAGCCGTGAATCCGGCAAAGTATGACGAGGCAAAGAAAGCGAAGCAGACGCTTCCTGGTCCGCACTCGCCGTACTTCGCTCCCGATCGCGAACCAACTTTGAAGACTGGTATCGAAGTGGAAATGGCGGCGATTCTCGAGTTGATGGCAAAATGAGATGCTGCTTTGGGGACAGCACGCGATATTCGATCAATGGGCTGCCTCATGTGTAAAAAATCAAATGGCGAGGCTAAGCGCGGCCCCGAATTTCATCACATTTAGAAGTAAGCTGGATCACATCCTTCGGTGCCTGAAATAGGGGATCATAGATACACGTTGGACGATGACTCGAGTCCAGGATTGATGACACAAGGAGTATGCGAGTGATTACTGGAAGGCAAGAGGTTCCGGCCCCCATCCGCGATGAATCCGAGCCGCTCACATTTGCACAGAAAGAGGCGCTGCAGCGGGCGGTAGTTAAGGTTGTGAAGTTGGGCGAACAGGTCGGCGTGAGTGCAGATCAGATGATCGAACTACTTGAGTCTGGCCTCACGGTTCGCGAGTTGCTCGAGTACCTGGCGGCTCGGACGGGTGAAGTTGCCTGAGTCGATTTTGTATCGCAATACTGAAGCAAAAAGCGGTCCCGTCAAGAATTACGTTACTTTCACAATCTACGTTTGCTGCCAGACCCGCGATTGAGTAATCTCTAGCGATGCCAACTAACCCCAAAGATAGCGTATCGAAGAAGATTGTCTTGACGGCGTCGAATCCCGAATTTTCTGTAAGATCGGTTTTTTGCATCGTCATGGTTTCTGCTGCGATAGCCTTTCTCTCTGCAACCATGGCATTCGGGCAGGAGGCAAAGCAGCCTCAGAGCGTTAGTCCGTCGGGTCAATCGCAAACTGGTCAGACTCCACGGGATCAGACTCCAGCAGATCAAGCCACGCCCCAAACTCCGCCAGCGCCGACTCCGATAGAAAAGATAACCGGTGTGGCCTTCTACAATCTGCTGCAAAAAAGGTCGATCGTATTTCCCGACATCGCAGCCAGTAAAGAGCCGCTTTCAAACGGGCAGAAGTTCCAGTTGTTTGTGGATAACAGCGGTTCCGTGCATACCGTAAGCTGGGCGATTTTGGGCTCTGCGATTGGCCAGGCGGATAATTCGCCGACCGGCTTCGGTCAGGGTTGGGACGGTTATGCCAAGCGATTCGGTGCGTCGATGGCGCGGCAAGCGTCCAGCGAATTTTTTGGCACGTTTGTAATTGCCTCGGCTTTGCACCTGGACCCACGTTTTTACTCCGAGGTGAATCCCTCGTTCTCGCAAGCCGCGAAGTATTCGGTGCAGCGGGTCTTCATCATGCGCCGGGATGATGGACGCGAAACTGTCGCATGGTCACGGCTAGTGGGACCGCTGATGTCTGAGACTCTGGCGAACGTGTACTGGCCCGAGCGCAACCGCACCGTCGGGGATACGCTGCTCCGATACGGCGTGGATTTGGCGACGCGCGCGGGAGGGAATATGCTTCGCGAATACTGGCCGGTGGTTTACAGGAAGATGGGTAAGACGACCAGGCCGATGTCAGCGCCCAAGTGACGTCTTGAAAAACCTGGCTTTCGTTGTCTTTCCCCGCATCTAATTTTGCAAACGCATTAACATTAAAATGAATGTTGCGTCACGGCCGTGTCGCAGACACGTTCGAATCGCTGACGGACATAAATTGCTCTTAGCACTCATTTGCAACTCAGGAGATCAAGATTGAGCAAGCGGATATTGTTGGTGCTCACCATTTGCGGCCTGGCCGCAATGGCCTCAGCACAAGCGGACTTTAATCGTTTCGACTTCAACGTCGGCGGCGGACTCGGCATCGGCCGCAGCTATGTCGCCTCTTTTGTTGGCAATTCCTATCATGCCGAGGCGGGCGCCGGGATCAATTTCAGCCGCCTGTTTGGAGTGGACGCTGAATATATGTACTACGGCTTGGGTTTGCGGCCTAGTGTCAGCCAGAACCAGTCCCTACCCGATGCGAGCGGAAACCTGCAGGCCATCAGCGTAGACGGCATAGTCAACGTGCCTCGTCATTTCGGCAAATGGAAGGCGTATGGAATTTTCGGTGTCGGGTTTTACCGGCGCAGTGTTTCGGCGCGCAGCCAGTTACTTGCGCCGGGCACAATTTGTCAGCCTGCGTGGGTACGCTGGTGGGACGTTAACTGCCTCAACGGCGCCATTCAGAGCCAGCAGACCATGTCGTCGACTACCAAGGATGCGGGCGGATTCAATTATGGCGGCGGAGTGACCTACCCGGTGCCGCGCTTGCATTCCAGGTTGTATGTTGAGGGGCGGTACCATCGCGCTTATCAGAGCGATGGGCAAACCATCGTCGTTCCCATTAGCGTCGGGCTGCGGTGGTGAGAGTTGAGGTATTCGTGGCCGGGCCGTGCTGCGCACGGCTTGGACGGGCGAGGGCGCCCGTCCCCACACTAAAATCTTTAGCAGGCTAACTGATCTCTAGTTAGTTTTAGTCCGGTCAGGTTGCCTAGAATTGTTACGGCGATTTGTTCGGTGCGGAAGAACTCTTCGGCGGTTTGTTGCAGATCTGCAACGGTCACAGCTTCGATCCGTTCAATCAATTCATCCAAGCCGTAGAAGTGGTCGTAATACATTTCCTGGCGGGCGAGGTTCGACATGCGGGCGGTCGAGGATTCTAGAGACAGCATCAGGCTGCCTTTTAGCTGATCTTTGGAGCGGCGCAATTCTTCTTCAGGCACAGGAGTGGTCTTTAAGTTGCGGAATTCCGCGATCACGCTCTCGACAACTTTAATCGCCGATTCGCGCGACGTGCCGGCATAAACGCACATGGATCCGGTGTCGCGGTAGGGATTCAAATCACTGTAAATCGAATAAGCCAGGCCCTGGCGCTCGCGAATGTTCTGGAACAATCGCGAACTCATGCCGCCGCCGAGCAACGTATTCAGAATGTAGGAAGCGTAGCGGCGTTCGTGAGCCATTGGATGCGATGGCACGCCGATGCAGATTTGCACCTGCTCGAGCGACTTCTTATTGCGCAAATTAATGCGCGATGAAGTTTTGGGCTCGGGAGAATGCAATCCATTTTTCGCCGGCTTCACGTGCTCGAAATGTTTGGTAACGAGATCAACAAATTCTTTGTGGTCGAGGTTTCCGGCAGCGCTGACAATGAGATTCCCGGGAGCGAAGTGATGGCCATAAAAACGCGAAACCACGGGACGATCGAATTTCTTGACCGTCTCTCTGGTGCCGAGAATGGGCAGGCCTAGGGAATGATCTTTCCAGAAGCTCTGGGTGAAAATTTCGTGGACAAGATAGTCCGGATTGTCCTGATCCATTTTTATCTCTTCGAGAATCACGCCGCGTTCGCGCGCGATATCGCCCGCATCAAATATGGGATGGAGGACGAGATCGGTAAGTACATCCATCGCGATGGGGAGATGCTCATCGAGCACCTTGATGTTGAAGCAGATGCATTCCTTGGCGGTAAAGGCATCCATGTTGCCGCCGATGGAGTCGACCTGGCGTGCGATGGCCTCGGCCGATCGCGTCTCGGTGCCTTTGAAGACCATGTGTTCGATGAAATGCGAAATACCGTTCCATTCGGAATCTTCGTCTCGCGAGCCCGATTTCAGCCAGATACCGATCGAAACAGAGCGGATGTGAGGCATCTGCTCGGTGATGACGGTAAGGCCGTTCGGCAGGGTTTGGCGACGAATGCTGCGAGTTTCTTTAACCATTAGAAGTTCGTTATCCTAGAAGTTCGAGTCCGGGTATGACTTGAAGTTATCGAGTATTATTGTCCCACAAATGGCGGGCGTACTGTGTTAAACCAAAAGTACCCTTATTTTGTTACACTTACATGGCCTCAGCCACAGTATTACACTAAATCAGCACGCAAGCACGGTTCGACGGTTAATTCGTTCGATGGCTAACTCTCAGATGCCCAGCCCGACAAAATTCCTCTTAGGCCTGAATGTGCAGGAGCTTACGAATCTAGCGCTCGCGTCGGGACAACCCGCCTACCGCGGCCAACAGCTATTTGATGCGATTTACGGGCAAAAGATTGAGCGGGTGGATGAAGTTTCAACCTTGCCTCTGGACTATCGAACTCGGCTCGCAGATGAGGGTTGGGAAGTAGGGCTGCCTCGAATTGCGCGGAAGTTTACCTCGAGTGATTCAACGGTGCGGTATCTCACGGAACTGGGCGACGGCGAAACGGTCGAGACGGTCTGGATGCCGGAGGGAGACGGGGGCGAGACCGGCGACGGGACGGAAGCGGGAGATGAAGTTGAAGCAGGGAGCGCTCCGGCGGAATGGCGTCGCGCGACCATCTGCGTGTCGAGCCAGGTCGGGTGCGCCGTCAATTGCAAGTTCTGTTTCACAGCCCTGCTCGGGGTCAAACGGAATCTGACAGCGGGAGAAATAGTGGGGCAGATTGCCGCTGTCCTGCGCGATCAAGGAGTGCAGCCGCCACTGCAGCGGGTCAACATCGCATTCATGGGGATGGGCGAGCCCTTTTTGAACTACGACAATTTCATGAAATCGGTGAGCTTGCTGGTGGATGGCATTGGGATTCCGGAGTCGCGGATGACGGTGTCGACGGCAGGAATAATTCCGAGAATTAAGGATTTCGGAGAGGAGCCGGTGCGTCCGAAGCTGGCGATTTCGCTGAACGCGTCCAATGATGCTGTACGCAGCGAAGTGATGCCGCTCAATCGGAAATGGAACCTGGCGGAATTAATAAAAGCGGCGCGAGAATTTCCGATGCGGCCCCGGGAACGGTTGACATTTGAGTATGTCCTGCTGGCGGGAGTCAATGATTCTCTAGAGCAGGCGCGTGAACTCGTGGAATTGGTACGCGGCATCCGGGCGAAAATTAATCTGATTGCCATGAATCCCGGGAACGAGTTGCCCTACCAGATGCCCAAGCCCGAACGGGTGCTGGCATTCCAGAAGGTTCTTATTACGGCCGGGATTCCGGCCTTCGTGCGTCGTCCGCGTGGCCGCGATATTTTTGCAGCGTGCGGACAGTTGAAACGGACAGTAGAAATTATGCCGGTTGGGGGAATCCAAAACGGTTAGTCGAACCAAGCGATCGTCGGCATGGCGATACGGTTCTCCGACAATGTTGCGGCCGGCACAGCTAGGAAGTGCTGCGAACTGCAGACCGATTGAGAGGGGCGTACGGGGACCGATTCCTGGAGTTGGCGGCAGCGCGAAGCTCAACCCGGAAGGCTGCGAATGCCTGCGAAGAGGGCATCCATATATGCCCGCCGTGTTCTTCGAGAATACGGCAGCATGCGCTGAGCGAGAGAGTGGTGGGCTTGTTTCCGCCATCCGGAGTGAGTAGCGAAGTGAAGGAAATTGACTCCGAAGACTCGTTCGAAAGCCAGTCCGCCGGATAAAAGTCAACAAAGACCACGTCGTTTTGACCCTGCGTGCGAATCCAGACGGTCGAGTTCTTTCCGGCATCCATTTGGGCGCTTATCTGCCCGGCAAGGTGAAGGCAGACGTGGAGGACCTGGTTGGAGTCCGCAAGTACTTGCGGAAGGGAAGAGGCGAGTGCCAATTCGATCTTAGTGCTATCCGCTTCCAATTTTGGAGCGAGTAGCCGCGCGGCGGTTTGCAGAACGGAATTGATGTCAACCTGCGCAAGTTGAGCCGGCGATTGACGGGCAAAAGTCAGTAGGCTGGCAACCAGCGTCGTGGTGCGCCGAACCTGCTCCCCAATTTGCGCAGCCTGAAGTTGTTCTTCAGGCGGTAAATTCGACGCACTAAGCAAATCGGAGTA
>Ga0209332_1000082_pt1 | contig 24197 bp, 19 predicted proteins | sample BlaSpr_A8_OM3_M1_FD_187974 | JGI IMG/M metagenome (GOLD analysis project Ga0209332, IMG submission 187974) | Forest soil microbial communities from Thunder Bay, Ontario, Canada - Black Spruce, Ontario site 2_A8_OM3_M1 (SPAdes) (version 2) | ecosystem: Environmental > Terrestrial > Soil > Boreal...
CGGCTTGCGCTCGACGCATTGCAAAATGGCACGCTTGCCCGTTTCCAGCAATTAAGCGCGCCGCTCTGTGCGAAGGCCGTCGAGGACACGGCGTTTTACCGCTATGGCCGTCTGATATCGCGCAACGATGTCGGCTTCGATGCGCGGCTGTTCGCCTGCTCGGCCGCCGAATTCCATCGCAAGATGAAGGCGCGTGCCACCGACTTTCCGCATACCATGCTCGCCACCGCGACTCACGACCACAAGCGGGGTGAAGACGTTCGCGCCCGCTTGGCGGTGTTGAGCGAGTTGCCGCAAGAGTGGAGCCGCGCCGTGGAGCGGTGGATCGCGCTTGCCGCTCCACACTGCACACCCGACGGAACAGGCCTCATGCCAAGCCCGGGCGACCTTGCAATTGCATTCCAGACGATTGTCGGAGCTTGGCCGCTGGACCTGAGGCTCGACGACCGCCCAGCGCTTGACGCATATTGCCAGCGGATCCTCCGCTGGCAACAAAAGGCGTTACGCGAAGCCAAGCTGCACAGCGATTGGTCGGCGCCCAGTGAAGCGTATGAGCGTGCCGCGGCCGAGTTCGTCGCCTGGCTGTTTGCCGGCCGATTCCCCCTGCTGGAGGACATCGCGGCCTTCGCGCATCGCATCGCGCCGGCCGGCGCCGCCAACGGCCTCGCGCAAGTCCTGCTCAAACTCACCGCCCCGGGAGTGCCTGATATCTACCAGGGCACCGAATATTGGGATTTAAGCCTTGTCGACCCGGACAATCGGTCAAGCGTCGATTTCGCGGCGCGGCGAAAAAGCCAGGATGCCGCCCTCAGTGACGGTTTGGCCGCGCGCTGGCCGGATGGCAGGCTCAAGCAGCTCTTGCTCAAGCGCGTTCTCGGATTGCGAAAAGAAATGCCCGCGCTTTTCTCCGAAGGCAATTATCAACCGCTTGAAACGGCCGGCCCCATGGCGGCGCACGTTGTTGCGTTTGCGCGACTGCGGCAAGACTCGGCAGCCATCGTTGCCTTTTGCCGTTATACCGCGCGCTTCATGGCAACCGACGAACAGCGTGCATTGCCCTTTTTGCGGTGCACAAATACGGAGATCCACGTTCCTGCGGAATGTTGCGGAATCTATTCTGATGCCCTCCGGGGTAAAACGCTTTCGATACCGCCCACCATGAAAGCCAGTGCGATCTTAGGCGTATTGCCGATCGCTGTCCTGGCCAGATGTCCGGGTTGAAATTGCCGTCAAAGTTCTGGCCGACAGCGTGTGCATAAATGTTTCTTTATCGACAGTCCGACCTTGTGTAATGCTTCGCCTGCAATAAGTTGATTCGTAGTCGCGGCGGCGTGGAATGCAGACACGCAGCATGGAACGCACGGGAGCCGGGGGCTTCTTGAGTGGGGGGCACCCAAAGCGGAAATCCGAAATGCAGCGGCCACTACCTCACGGTGCGTAGGTAGCAAAAAAGTGGCCAGCCGGCGTTGCGACCGGCCCGCGATTTCTTCTTTTTAATTTTGTGTTGCTGTTCGAGATGGCTTGGCGCGAGCCCTCAGGCATTGACATTATTTCTTGCGACGGGCGGCTTTGGCCTCTAACGCAAGTTGCGCGCCTCATGACGGGACGATAAGACGTACGCTCCAATTCAAAGCAAAAACCTTGAGGGAGCAAGGGCGTGATCCGGAGCAACATCCTCTATCTGGTCGTAGGCGCCTTAGTGGTCGTCGTCGCCGTGCTCGGTTATCAGCTCTACCAAGATCGAAAACAATCCGAAGGCATGCGAATCGACGTAGGCCCGAACGGTTTGTCTATTGAAAAGAAATAGACCACGCAGCGAGGCCAGGGAACGCCGCGTCGCCGGCTCTTACCGCGGAGAGCCGGCGGATTGCCGGAACCCACGGCTGGCGTGAGCATTGTCTTGAGTACGAACGGTACAAAGGAGAACCGTCCCATGCGCAAGCTCATCCTCGCCACGGTGGCGGCCGTCATTGTGACGGCACCCATGACCGCCGCGGTCAGGGCCGAAGATACGACCATCATCAAGAAGGACGATGACACGGGCGATAAAACCGTCGTCAAAAAGCGAGAGCAGCTAAACGTGCTGCCCGTCCCGCACACGGAAGAAAAGAAAACCATAATCAAGAAAGAACACGACGACGAATAGCAGAGTGATTGGGCGGAGGCTTGCTCGTTCGGTGCGAGGATGCCCCGCCCGTGCTGCAATTGCGACAGTCGTCATGTCACTCAGGTGCCGCGGTTACCGCCGGCAGGCGGGTGATGAACGATCATAAGCACGGGCTCGGCACTGAGAACGGACCGAAAAAAAGCATGACCGACGATCTGCAACTGACAATCTTTGCTGCCGTCATCGCGGCGTTTGTGGTCTGCGGCTGTCTGGCGACGCGGGCTCCAAAAAGACGAACTGAAACAGGCCAGAGGAAAGCATAAGCGCCCGAAACGCGAGGCGCGGCGGATCCTGCCGGCTTAGCCAAGCTGCCAAGCGTGCCGCGGCAGATATTGAAGGACATTCCAAGGCTGCCGAACTCCGCCAGCCGGGACGATTGAGTGCGAGGAACCCCGCACATCGCTACCGAAAATTAAAACATTCTGGCTCTACTCGAACTATTATGCCCGACACGGAGAATTTGCGGGGACGCGCCTACCGCCTGCTTTTGCTGGCCCAAAAGGCCCGCGAAGAAGATTGCGTGAAAATGGCCGAATACATTACGGAGAGGGCATCTCAGCTTTACGACGAAGCGATAATTCTAGAGCGGCGGTCGGTCCGGCGGGCGCTTTGATTGTCTGGCCATACGCTTTGAAAGCGCACGGCCGGCTCCCGCGACTACACGGGAACCGACCGGCTGTCGCCGACCCAGTCCGGGGACGTGCAAGGGTACAAGCACGGGGAGACTGAGCAGAGCGGCGACTCGTAAAGAAGCCATGTCGGCGAAGGTTCCGCTGGCGACAATAGGTAGGCGTTCGGTCGCGGACGTGGTTGCGGAGGCGCAAGCCGTCCCGTCGGAGCCCGAACTGCTGCCGGCGATGTTCAATGTCGGCTAGTTCCCGCCGAACAAGCCGCCGGAATTACAAGGTTCCCAACTGAGGCGGCCTTATGCCCCATCTGCCGATGCCATCCCGATTGCTATCCTGGTCCAATGTGGGATCAGATAATCGTGGTCATCTTTATCGCGCTCGGCGCCTTAGCGGTGCTCACCGTTCTGCGTTGGAGGCGTACTGCATAGGGCGTTTGTCCAGACGTGTGGAACTTCAAGTATCGGGAGAATGTTACTAGAGTTATCTGATGCCCTGTATAAGGATCAGGCGATGGACATTCCGTAAATTTTCTCAGGAAAGGCTTGGCTATGGCGAAGCAAAGTTTGAAAAAGACAAGGCATCCGGCAACGAAGAAGCGCGGAGCTGATCCGCAAGTGCCGCCAAAGTCTAAAAAAGATATCCCATTAAACTTGTTAGAACGAAAGCTGGAGCAGGGTCTCGAGGAGAGCATGGCGGGCTCAGACCCTGTCAGTATTACCCAACCTTCGCCGACAAAGGTCGGGAAGGCCTGAGAAACCGTAGCGACACGCTTGGGAGTTCGTCTTTTCTAGCAACTTCTTTCAAGTGCCAGGGCCCGGCCCCAGCATCGAGCGTTACAGGCATCTACTTTATCGAGCGCCCCATCCGGATATTACGTAAGGGGCATTATGCGAATGCCACTGAGGATTTTTCTCTCAACTTGGCAAAACTCAATTGGAAATGACGATTTTCTTGCAAGTTCGTATCGCGAAGTAGAGACCGATAATGAACTGACCCAAAGGTACGGAATTGAGCTCGCGCCATTGATGGGAACCCTATTCGGGTCGAGTGGTTTACATCGACGTGCTGTCGGGGGACTTGGTTCAGCACGCAAGCTAGAGCGTTGCGGAGTTCCGAATGCCGCCCTCTCATCCCCTTGTTTGCCTTATTGATGTTGACAACACTTTGCTCGACAACGACGGGATCCAAAACGACCTCAAGGATCATCTTGAGCAAACCTACGGTCGCGCCGCCCGTAAACGCTACTGGAGAATCCTGGAGGACCTGTTCGCAGAGCTCGGTTATCGCGACTATCTTGGAGCGTTGCAGCGCTACCGGGCGGAACATCCTCGCGAGGTGGAGCTGCTGGCCATGTCATCCTTCCTCATCAACTACCCTTTTGCCGACCGCCTGTTCCCGGGGGCTTTTGAGGTATTGAAACGGCTGGGTCGGCTCGGCCCGACGGTCATTCTCTCGGACGGTGACGTCGTTTTTCAGCCACATAAAGTCGAATGCGCGGGTCTCGCTGACGCGGTCGATGGCCGTGTACTGATCTATATTCATAAGGAAGAAGCCCTCGATGACGTCGAGCGGCGTTACCCAGCCGAGCATTACGTTCTTGTCGACGATAAGCTGCGCATATTGGCAGCGGTCAAACAATTCTGGGGCGAGCGCGTAACCACAGTGTTTGTGAGGCAGGGAGCTTATGCACACGATCCAAAGGTCATCGGCGCCTTTCCGGGGGCAGACCTGACGATCGAGCGTATCGCCGACTTGGTCGACTATGACCTGCCCCGACCGTGGCTGGCGTCGCGGGCGTTGCCGTCCGGTGTGGAGTCGACGCCTTGAATTCCACGAACGCGCTACACGATCTTGGGCAGAGTCTCTGGCTCGACAACATGACTCGAAATCTCGTGAACAGCGGAACATTGCAACGCTATATCGATTACGCCGCGGGCTGGACGGACCCGGCCGCGGCGGATGATCTGCTGGCGCGCGATGATCGCGCCAAGCGGCCGCTCGATTGATCGGTGGCGGAGAGGCCAATGGCAGAGAAGCAAAAGATTTCACTCGTGTTGGCGGACGTGGATGGCACACTCGTCACCGAGGAGAAGGTTTTGACCAAGCGAGCACAGAATGCCGTCAGCGCATTGCGCGACGCGGGCATTCGTTTTGCCATCACCAGCGGTCGGCCACCGCGCGGCATGGCCATGCTGTTTGATGCACTCAAGCTCGACACGCCGATTGCCGGTTTCAACGGCGGGCTTTTTGTCAAACGCGATCTCACGATTTTGCAGCAAAAGACGGTGCCCCCTGACATTGCTCGTCAAGCGATCGATGTTATGCGCGAGCATGGCCTCGATACTTGGGTCTACAGCGGCAACGACTGGCTGATCACCAAAATCGGTGCTCCCCATGTTGCCCGCGAAGCGTGGACCGTCAAGTTCGACCCGAAAGTCGTGGCAGATGTGACTGAATACTTGCAACAAGTCGCCAAGATCGTCGGCGTAAGCGACGACCTCGATCGCGTGCGGCGCTGTGAAGCCGCTGCCCAGGCGGCATTCGGACAGCATGCGACAGCCACCCGGTCGCAGCCCTACTACCTCGACGTCACCAACAAAGACGCAAACAAGGGTGCTGTCGTGGAATACCTCTCGACGCACCTCGGCGTGCCGGCGAAGGAGATTGCCGCCATCGGAGATCAACCAAACGACGTGCTGATGTTCAAACGGTCCGGCTTTAGCATCGCCATGGGCAACGCTTCCGATGAAGTCAAGGCGCAAGCCACCGCCGTTACGGACTCCTACAATGACGAAGGTTTCGCCAAGGCAATGGATGCTTTCATACTCGGTTCGACAAAGTTGGCAGGTGCGCTGTGAGCCAGGCCGTCGGGCACATCGAGATCCTGCCGGATCCGCTGGTGTTGGCGCACCATGTGGCGGAGTGGATGACGGAAGCGGCGACAGCCGGGCAAGGTCCGTTTCGAGTCTCGCTCTCGGGCGGATCGACGCCAAAGACACTTTATGGACTTCTGGCATCGGACGAATTCAGAGATCGCTTTCCTTGGCAGCGGGTATCTTGGTATTGGGAGACGAGCGTTTCGTCCCGTACGATCACTCCGAAAGCAATTTTCGGATGGCCCGCGAAGCGATGCTCGCCAAAGCCCCGGTGCCGCGAGAGAACATTCATCCCATACCGACCGACGGTACCCCCGAAGACGCGGCTCGCCGCTACGAACGGACACTGCAGCAGACCTACGGTGCGGCAACCCTCGATCCGCACCGGCCGCTCTTCGACGTGACGCTGCTCGGCCTAGGTCCCGATGGCCATACAGCCTCACTGTTTCCGGGGGAGGCCACGCTCGACGAGCGCAAGCGCTGGGTGGCGGCTGTCTCTCACGGACGCCCCGAGGTTCGCATCACCATGACCTACCCCGTTCTGGAGAGTAGTCGGCGTGTCGCGTTTTTGGTGGCCGGCGAGGAAAAAACGGCGATTTTCGCTGCAATACGGAATGGCGGCAGTCGAGTACCGGCTGCGCGGATTCGGCCTGTCGGCGAGCTCTTGTGGTTCGTCGATCAAGCTGCGGCTGGCGAAGGACGGGTAGTCGGCCAGACTAGCGCGCGGTCCCAAAGACATCTCAATTAAGACCTGTGCCTGAGGCCGATAATGCTCGATCGTGGGCGTTTCGGCCTTTTCTGGCCGACAAAGCGCCGGGCCAGAATGAACCCCGCCGACGCGGCACATCCTCGAACTGATCGCACGAGTGATACAGGCTCCGAAACAGGGTTGCCGCGCAGACAGAGGCCGGCGCGAAATTCAGGGATTTGGCGCAGAAAGAAGGCTTGCCGGCCGCGCTGAAGTGGCGCCGCAATCAATTCGAAGATTGGCGTTTCCGTTATGGCTACGGAGAGGCTCTTTTCCGGCGCGCCGCTGTATGGCTCCCTATTGCAGCGCCCCAGAAGGCACCAGTCGGAATGAGGTAATCTGCGGCGCAGTCTTGAAGTACGCCGACTGGAGCTCGGCGGAATCCTTGAACTTAGCTTGCGTCAGACGCCGGAAGATTAAATTGACAGTGAGGGAAGGCTGATCGAATGGATAGGGATTGAGAGCGATCGTATGTATCGTGAGCGGCACGAGCGTCAGGGCGACACCTTCCTGACCGGTGTAGGAAACCGGCACCGGCTCGATGCGGTCGGGCTTGAGCAGCTCGGTGCTGCAAATATAGAGAGACATCATATCCCAGACCTGGAGCAAGTTGTAGTTGATCGCCAGCTCGTCGGAGTTAAGTTTTTCCGCCGCACTCTTCTGCTTTGCTTCGCTGCGCGCAATGAATGCCTGGATTTCCGGTGGCAGCTTCCCGCGCTGGATCCCGACTGGATGTTTGATTACCCCATAGCGCCCCTGCCACAGCCCGGTCCTATGCTTAGCGATCATTAGACCCGCGTAGGTGTCGATAGCGGACAACCAGTCGCCAGCCCACTCGAAGGCTTCCAGCTGGGCGCGATCGGTGGAAACTTCTCTGTAGTTTGGTGTCTTGCCGCTGTCGGGGTTGAGCTGTGGACCTGCTTCGTAGCGAATCCAGCCGCGGTCGTGAAACATGGCGGCGCGCACCATAGACCCGTAGGGCTGCGGCTTTTCGAATGCTCCATTTCCCCAGTGTGCCGCAAACAGCCCCGAGAGCTGAGCGTGATCGTTCTGGGTGATCATCACAATTGAGCCGTCGGACTCGTAGCGGACAATCATGATTGATCCTCCCCACCGACTAATGGCCTTTTCGAACGGCCGGCGTCGGTGCGCTAGCGCTATAATGGCTCATTTGGGGGCAGAAGTAACCGAATCCCTTCGGCACCAGCATCGCCGACATGTTCGTCGGCATCTTCACGCTCGGCGCCATCGGCCTTATGCTCTCTTCAATATCCTGAAAGTTGAGCAGCATTTCCTGAACTGGCGAGGCATCAATGCCGAGACCTGCAAGCGTGGGCCCTCATCCATGCGCCTAGGCATATGGACACCGCTGCCGCACACCATCCAAGCCGAATCGGTCATGGAGGAAGGCATTCGGCAGGTCAAAACGCGAGGTGACGGCGGGGCGGACAAATCGTTCGAATTTGCGCTCGAGGTTGTTTCGAAAGGCGAGGCACTCGGCTTCGATATCACGCTCATCGCCGAACGACTGCTCGGGGCCGACCTCGAAGCGTGGATGCTGACGGCGGCACTCGCCGCCCGAACCAAGACGATTCAGATCATGCCGGCGGTCTATCCCGGGATGGTAACGCCGCAGTTGGCTGCCAAGATGGGGGCAACGCTCGACCGCATCACCGGTGGCCGCTTTGCCATCAATGTGGTCAACGGCTGGTATCAGAAGGAATTCGAGCTGTTCAGCAATGGTGGCTGGATCGCTTCCTCAGAAGCCCGCTACAACCGCATGAACGAATTCGTCCAAGTGCTCAAAGGCCTCTGGACGGAGGATCATTTCACATTCCGCGGTGAATTCTTCCAGGCCGACGATGCGACCTTGCCGATGAAGCCGGTACGCGTGCCCCATCCTCCGATCTACACCGCAAGCCGGACCGACTCGGGCAAGGACGTTATCGCTCAACATTGCGACCTTTGGTTTGTGAACTATGTGGCCGATTATCGTAAATACGAGGATAACTTCGCCGCCGTCAGGCGCGACATCGGCGATCTCGCCGAGCGCGCCAGACATTTCGGTCGCAAGCTCGCCTTCGGCATGAGCGCTCACGTCATCTGCACGGATACATTGGGGGAGGCACACGCGCGTGCTGACGAACTCGAGTCCTACGGGCAGCGCGACCGTATTTCCTCAACGGCGGCGCGTGGGCTTGGAGCCTGTCTGGTCGGCACGCCCGACCTCATCGCCGAACGCATGCGCCGCTATGAAGACATCGGCGTTGAACTGTTTTTGCTCAACTTCCACCCAATGCTACACGGACTGGAGACATTCGCGCGGTCAGTGATGCCGCTGCTGCCTGCGATCGGTGCTAAGGCAAGGCTTGCACAGCTCGCGTGATTGGTCGAGGATTTGAACACCGCGGTGGGCGATTGGTGCCATGCTATGAAATTGACCTCGTTCGGATTGCTCGGTTTTTTGGCAGCTATCTCGGCGATCGGCTCGGGCACGCGGCCGGGGGCCGCCGCAGAGACCATCACCATGGTGACGACAGGCAAAGGGTCGGCGCAGCAATGGCCCATTTTTATCGCCGTTACCAAGGGCTACATGTCAGAGAACGGTGTTGCGCTCGATCTGGTTGCCGCGCCATCGACCGCTGCGGCGGTGCAGCAGCTAGCGGCCGGGTCCACCGATCTGGAATCTGGCGGCTTGACCGATCCGCTTCTTGCCATCGATAAGGGCGCCAAGATCGCATTACTGCGCGTCGAAACCCAGGTGGCACCCTATTCACTGTGGGCAAAGTCTGCGATCAAGTCGATCGACGATCTACGTGGCAAGCTGATCAGTATCGGGGGCCCCAAGGACATTACGCGCATTTATCTCGAGCGAACCTTGATCCCGAACGGCGTCAAGCCGGGCGAATACGACATGATTTTCGCCGGCACAACCGCAGCACGCTTTGCGGCGCTGTCGTCGGGCGCCATCGATGCCTCGCTGCTAATCCCTCCCTTCAGCTTCAAGGCGAAAAGCATCGGTCTTTCGCACCTCGCTGACGTGGCCGATTATACGCACGGTCTGCCGTTCACCGGGTACGCGACAAACACCGCGTGGGCCACGACGCACAAGCCATTGCTTCTCGGTTTCCTCAATGCCATGGCCAAGGGTGTAGACTGGTTTAATCAGGATGCTAACCGCACAGAAGCGATCGACATCCTGGTCAAGGAGTCCAGCTTGAGCCGCGCCGACGTCGAGGCCACGTACGATTATTATCGCCAGCTCCACGTTTTCGATCATAAGGGTTTGATCGAGTCGGCCACCGTCGACAATCTCATCAACGCGATGCAGCAAATGGACGATTTCGACGGGCCACGGAACATCGGCCAGTTTGTCAATCCCGACATCACTGGGCTCGCGGCGCAAGTGAAATAAACCTTGTCGGCATGAGACAGCGATGACGGTATGGTTGAACCGACCCGGCGGTAGCGTTCGCTTACCGGCGGAGAAGACGATATTTAGCTTATGACCCGGAGCCGATATTTCAGAGTCGCGTATTATCGGGTTGCGGGACGATCATCCGGCCCTTGACATTGACTGCCTCGGGAAAAAGTGGAACGCGGTCGTTTTGGTATTGGATGTACTTATTGTGATTGTGACGCCACGATGCGGCATAATGCGTCGGACAGAACAATCAGGTGAGCAGGCATGCATTCCCTAACCCCTCAAGACAACACGACGGCCCGTGCGCGATTGTTCGGTGGCAACCGCATGAAACTCGGCGTTATGGCATTCAATTGCAGCCATGGTTCGACCATCACTACGGTGCCGGAAGCCTGGAAACTCGATTGGGCCGACACTGTTGAGATCGCGCAGGCGGTCGACCGCTCTGGCATGGAAACGCTGCTGCCGGTCGGCCGCTGGCGCGGCTACGGCGGACCTTCAGATTTCAACAACACAACGTTCGAGAGTTTTACCTGGGCCGCCGCACTCGGCGCGCTGACCAAATCCGTCACCGTGCTCGCAACCTGCCATGTGCCGTTGGTGCATCCGCTTATGGTCGCGAAAATGGCATCTACCATCGATCACGTGACGAACGGGCGGTTTGCGCTCAATGTCGTGTGCGGCTGGTTTAAGAACGAGTTCGACATGTTCGGTGCGCAAATGCGTCCGCACGACGACCGCTACAAATATGCCGCCGAATGGCTCGAATTCCTGAAAAGAGCCTGGACCGACGACAAAGAATTCGACTTCGACAGCGACAGCTTTCATGCCCGCAACGTCTGGAGCCAGCCGAAACCGCTGCAGAAGCCGCACCCGCCGGTCATGAACGCGGGCGGGTCGCCAGCGGCGCAAGACTTCACCACGCGCTACTGCGACATGAACTTCGTCATCCTCAAGGACCGTACCTTTCTTGAAGGCGCACAGAAGCAGATCGCCCATCTCAAGTCGATGGCGCGTTCTCATGGGCGCGAGACTCGCATCTGGATTCACGTCTACGTTGTCTGTCGCGAAACCGAGAAGGAAGCCAAAGATTACCTGCATCGCTACGTCTACGAGCAAGGCGACTGGGAGGCCGCCGGAAACCTGCTGCGCATTTTCGGGTTGCAGACTGAATCTTTGGACAACAAGACACTAGACAGTCACAAAGCACACTTCATCGCTGGACATGGCGGCTACCCCTTGGTCGGCACCGCCGAACAGATCGCGGCCGAGCTCTGCAAGCTCGCAAACATTGGCGTCGACGGCTGTCTAATATCCTGGGTCGACTACAAGAATGAGCTCAAGCAGTGGAATGCGGAGGTTCTTCCGCTGCTGGAACAGGCGGGCTTGCGACGGCCATTCCGACCGGCGAAAAAAACGAAGCCAAAAGCGCCGGCAGAGGCGAAATTGATGGCCAGCGATCGCGCAGTGATCGATCGAGGGCAGAAACATGAATAGGCTGGCGGCGACAGCAGTATCTGTGCTGGCGCTTACGTGTATCGCCGCGGTGCCGGACGCGGCGTGCGCACAGGATTATCCGTCTCATCCCATCAAGCTCGTCCTGCCGCAGCCGCCCGGGGGCGCGATCGATCTGATTGCGCGCACGCTTGGCGAACGACTTTCCGAACAGATGAGCCAGCCAGTGATCGTGGAAAACAGACCGGGGGCCAACGGTGGTCTCGCCGCAGGTGACGTCGCTCGTTCGACCCCTGATGGCTATACGCTGTTTATGGCGGTCGACACCAATGTAGTGGTCAACCCCACGCTCTATCCCGATCTTTCCTACGAACCTTTCCGCGACTTCACGCCGATCAGCGTGCTCACCAAGACCGCACTCGTACTGGTGGCCAATCCGAAAGTAACTGCCAATAATGTGCGTGAGCTAATCGCTTATGCCAATGCCAATCCCGGACAACTCAACTATGCCTCGATCGGGCTCGGCACGCAGGCGCACCTTGGCATGGAGCTGTTCAAGCTCATGACCAAAACCGACATCAACCAGGTGGAATATCGTGGCACTGCGCCGGCCATGACGGATGTGGTCGCGGGTCGGGTCCAAATCATGATTACAGGCCCGCCATCGGCCAAGGCGATGTCAGAAGGCGGCAAGCTCAAGCTGCTCGCGGTCACCGGTAAACAGCGGCATCCGCTAATGCCCGACGTCCCGACAGTCGATGACTCCGGGGTGCCCGGCTACGACGTAACGGGTTGGTTCGGCATTCTGGCGCCGGCCAAGACGCCAAAGTCCGTGCTTGACCGCCTGACCGACGAGGTGCGCAAGGCAGTGACCGATCTACGGTTCCGCGATCGCATGACCACGCAGGGTTTGGATGTTGTCGGCAGCACACCAGAAGAAATGCTTGCGCTGATGCACGCAGATACCAAGAAATGGGCCGAAGTCATCAGGGCTACCGGGGCAAAGATTCAATAGCGGAAGAAAATACTATGGGCGAAGGCATCACTGGGTGGCGGCTGCATGTCGGAGTGATTTTTCCGACGCCTATACCACCGCGGGCGATTCGGGAGTGGTACGAAGTGGTACCCGACGGCGTCGACATCACCTGTGTTTCGCTGACGATCCAACAATTGACCGACGCCGACATGGAGGATGCACTCAAAGGCATGGAACGAGCAGCAAAGCAACTTGCCAACTTCGACGTTGATGTCATCTACCAAGGCGGAGTGCCGCCGGTCGTTGCACGCGGCCCAGGTTTTGCCAACGAGCTCTCCGACCGACTGTCCCAGGCATGCGGCTTGCCGGTGATCACCGATATGTCAGCAGTGATTGAAGCCATGCGCTTCCTGAAACTGCGCACGCTCGCCATGGCGACGCCGTTCCGGCAATTCATCAACGATCGGCTGGTAAAATACCTCGCTTCCGAGCAGATCACGGTTGCGCACAACAATGCACTCGGCATCGAACGCAACACGGAAATTCGCCGGCAGCCGATCCCGGTGGAATACAATTTAGCGCGTAAGACCTTCCTTGAATGCGAAAAACGCCCCGACGGCATCTACATTCCCTGCGGCGGCTGGGGCAGCATTCACAATGTCGGCCTATTAGAGCGGGATCTCGACACTACGGTCGTAACCTGGATGAATGCGTTGATTTGGAGCGCCATGAAGCACGGCAAGGTCGCCGGCCCGATTGAAGATTATGGCAAGCTGCTCGACTCGCTGTGACTTCCGCAATCCTTGCCACAAAACGCGTTCACGTCAGAAACTTCAGACGTCGGTATAATCCGGGACACGGATCATGGGATTGCCCTAGCTATCAGTCCACATGCAGTCCCAGCTTTAGAATCAATGCTCTGTTCTTGAGGTAGTCCTTTTCCAAGAACGCCGCTAGTTCATCGGAGGTGCTACCCTTGGCCTCGAAGCCGCGGATTTTCAGCGCGTCCTGGTACTGCGAATCGGCGACAACCTTGTTGATGTCGGCGTTCAATTTTTTGACGATGTCCGCGGGCGTTGCGCTCGGCACGGCGATCGCGAACCACAGGCTATAGTCTACTTGCGGTAAACCAGTCTCGGCGAAGGTCGGCACATCCGGCAGGCCGTCGACCCGGCTTATGGTCGAGGTCACGGCAAGGGCACGCACGTTGTCATTCTTGATGAACGGCAAAGCGGTCGAGGTTCCGACCATGAACATCGCGACATCGCCTGCGATCAAAGCTCTGATGGCTTGGGCCGACGAACCATTATAGGGCACATGCGTCAGCTTGAGCTGCGCGACCGATAAGAAAAGTTCAGCAGCGAGATGTGGCGCGGTGCCGACGCCGATCGAAGCGAAATTGAGCGCACCCGGCATCGACTTCGCGAGCGTAATGAACTCTGCGAGCGTGCGCACGGGAAGCTTTGGATCGACGATGAGCACCTGATAACCCACCGTGATCATCGACACCGGGGCTAGGTCGCCCTTCCAGTCGTATGGAACATGCCCGTTCAGCGTCGCCGCCACGGTGAGTGGCCCGTCGGTCGCAAGGTAAAGCGTGTAGCCGTCGGGGGGCGCATGGGCGGCGGTTTCGGTCCCAATCACGCCACCGGCGCCCGGCCTGTTCTCTATCACGACCTGCTGACCCCAAAGCGCCGAGAGCTTGTCGCCAAGCAGCCGCGCGATTAGGTCGCCGCTGCCGCCCGGCGCGTAAGGGACAATGAGGCGTACTGGCCGAAGCGGAAAATCCTGCGCTGCGGCATTCTCGTACGGCGCCGGCGTCGCGACGAGCGCAAATGCGAGAAGTCCGAAGTTACGTCGCGTGAGGGCTAGCATCGCTGTTTCCATGCCGAGGATTAGCTATGTGCTGCGGGCACCGCGTGAGCGTCACTGCTCAGGCTCGCCATCAGCCGGCCATGCCCTTCGATGCGGTCGTTGATGCCGAGGGAGCGGAACGCTTCCCAATAGTCGGCATGGGCTCCCGTCACGACCGGAACGCCGCAGTCCCGCTCGATGAGGGGCGCTGCATCAGCACCCGACCACTGATTGCATGGGATGTAGACACCGTCGGCCGACGGTGCCGCATTAAGGACTCGCTTGGTGACGGCGGCGATATGGGCGGGCGTCACGTCCTGAAGTTCTTTGAACACCACGTCCTCGGTGTGATCGGCGACCACTGAAAAACCGCTCGCCTGAAGGAATGTGAGCGCCGACTGATGCAATTCCTGCGGATAGGGCGTCACCACTGCGACCCGGCGCACACCGAGGTGTGCGAGTGCGCGGATTGCGGAGCGAATGCTGGTGGTCGCGGGCAATCCTGTGGTGTCCGTGATCAGCTTGACGATTTCATCCTCAAAACCCTTGCCCTGCGTCGTCACCACCGGCATGCCGGTATGGATGATGTAGTCGACGTGACGAGAGGCGAGATACTTTACGGCGGTTACCAACGGATCGATCACATGCTGTTGAAAATTTTGCTTGTTCCAATGCTCGATATTGGAGGTCGTGGCGCACATCGAAACGCCATCGGGGGCGAGGCGGAAGAAATCGTAGGCAGCGGTCTCGATCACGGTCGGGCTGAGTAGACCTATGCGCTTGCGCCAACCAAATGCTTGATCAGGTCTGCTCATGGGCCCAAAGCAGTCGCTTTCCGACCAGCGAGTTTTCGCAAATGGCAGAACGGGCAGCAAAACCGAATCTTATTCTGGTGGCGACCCGGTGGCGACTCGTGTAAGGAATTAGGAGACTTCTCCAACCGCGCGACTCAATAATAATGCTTATTATTCATAAACTTAAGTTGGTTGCGGGGGTAGGATTTGAACCTACGACCTTCAGGTTATGAGACTGCGGGTCGTCTGCAAAAGTAATTGATTTCTCTATTGAAATTACTTTCAAAGCGCGTAATGTGCTAGAAATTGTGTTAAAAACCAACGTTTTAGCGATCCGCCGCCAGGGCCAGAGGGCCCGGACAAAAAGGGGTCAGAGGACCCCGCTAGAGGGCAGAGGCTCTCGCTCCCGTCCGGCACATCGTATAACAGCGTGCCAAAAAACGCGTCCAAATCGCATCGCCAAATCCAATCTATATAAGTCCGCTTTATACGCGATTGCGTATAAATGATAATTATACGCGATCGCGTATCAGAACCATCTTTGCCTCAGGTGAAGTTGCTTCGTTGATTGCGGATTATATTTAGCGCCCCGCTTGCTTTACCGTGTGCGTGGCCTCTGACGCGAACGACTAGCTTCGCTGAGAGGAAGATAAAACTGCAGGCCGTGCCATGACTTGTCTTCTTTGAGCTATAGAAAGAGTTTCTATAGCTCAAAAAATGGCATATTGTGAGTTATAGAATGGAGTTCTATAGCTCATGACTTGGAACTGGCAAAGCCCGAAGTGGCCTAATTTCACTTACGATTCAAAGGCTCTTGAGCCCTTGGAGCGTGACTTCCTGTTGCGCTCTGGCGAGTTCGTCGGCGCCTTCAAGCATGTGGACCCCCAGGATCAGGACATCCTCAAAATTGACCTCATAAGCGATGAAGCGCTCAAGACTTCGCAGATTGAAGGCGAAATTCTCAACCGCGACAGTGTCCAGTCCTCCCTGAAGCGGCAATTCGGTTTGGGACAGGACGACCGTCCGGTGCCGCCCGCGGAACGTGGCGTCGCGGAAATGATGGTCGATCTCTACAAAAATTTCGATGCGCCGCTCACGCACGAGACGATGTTCGCTTGGCACAAGATGCTGATGAGCGGCGATCGGAGCATCAATGTCATCGGTGGCTATCGTACTCATCCCGAGCCGATGCAGGTCGTGTCAAATATTGCACATGAACCGAAAGTCCATTTCGAAGCTCCGCCTTCATCGGAAATGAAAGCGGAGATGGATAGCTTCGTGAGGTGGTTCAACGAGACGACGCCCAAAGGTCCGCGCCCTCTTCCGCCGCTGACACGCGCCGGTATTGCGCATCTTTATTTTGTCAGCATCCATCCTTTCAAGGACGGCAACGGACGCATCGGACGCGCGATCGCCGAAAAATCCCTGGCGCAAAATCTCGGGCACCCAACCCTCATTGCGCTCGCCTACACGATCGAGCGCGCACGCAAGGCATATTACGACGCGCTTGAGCGCAATAATAAAGATACCGGAATTACGGATTGGCTTGCCTATTTCGGCAATACGATCCTCAATGCTCAGCGCAACACGATCAAGCGCGTTGATTTCTATGTCGCCAAGGCGAAATTCCATGAGAAATTCCGCGGCGCCTTCAACGACCGCCAGGATAAAGTCATTGCCCGCATGTTCCGCGAAGGCATTGACGGCTTCAAAGGCGGTCTGAGCGCGGACAACTACATCACCATCAGTAAAACATCGCGGGCCACCGCGACACGCGATCTACAGGAGCTTGTTGAGAAGGGTGCTCTCCAGAAAACCGGCGAACTGCGACATACCCGGTATCATTTAAATTTGCCCGAAAAAGCTGCCTGAACTTCCCTTCGCGAAAGGGCGTTTCCGGAGTTGTTCTCGCAAGGTGGACGCATGGCCGAAGCAAAGCGCAGCCATTCGCCAACCCCGAGACCGGATTAAAGGGCAGCCGCAGGAGCGTCAGCATAGCGCCGGACACTCGCGCGTGAGTGTCCAGGACGCGGGACCGACTGCCTCCGGCGAGGGGTACATTACAGCTACTTGATTTCCAGTTGGATGTTTGCGGTCGAAGAGGCGGCGGGCAAAGCACTGTCCTTGACGGTGAAACCGAATTGCGTCTTCGGCAAAGGCGTAGTTGGTGTGCCAACGATGGCTCCACTCTCAGCGTCCAACGTGAGACCCGGCGGCAATGCGGGATTTATGCCGCCGCGCGCCGGCGGCATGCGGGGCTGCCTCGAAGAAGAAGGCAACAGGGACCTGAAGAGTGTGCGAGAGTGCCTGCAGACGTAGCTTTTTTGGACCCTCGTGAATTCGAACGCAATCCGGGACCAGGGCGCACACGCGCAAGAAAGTTCCGCCATCGCGCTGCGCAACGATCCGGGACGGAACTCGCGGAAAATTGCTGCGCCGACATTGTTTTGACGGCTTTGATAATCGTACTGGCGTCACCTCAAGTCCCCGGCACAGGAATGAGTGCGGCCAGTTTTAGCGCGGTCGACACGCTCTACCTGATGGTGACAATTCTGTGAAAATCAATTTCGGGTTGACATCCAAAAAGGCGTGTGAGAACGTGCGCAGGTATGTAGTTATGACGAATTGAGAGCCTTCTTGTCGACGCATATTACAATTCTTGCGCGTGCAATCTTTTTTAAAGCTGCGGATTCTTTGGGGTCGGTCGTGCGAGTATTCGGGGTCATTGCGACGTCGATAGCGACGTTCGGCGCATATGCGTTGTCCGGCTGCGTTCAGGTCCCTGTCCGCGACGGCGTCGCGGCCGCCGACATAAACGCCGTCGTAAGGCGGATCAAATGCGACCTGAGCGAAGTCGTCTTGCGCAAGGCGAGCGGCATGGCGCGGCTTGCGGAAGCGGTCCTTCGAGACCTGCGCTTGGTGTCGATTTCGCTCGACGAGACGGATGACGCTCAGGTGATCTTCGAGACTTTGAACGGGCGCGGGGCGGAGCTGCACGCCACGGACCTGGATCTCTTGCGGCTTCCCATGCAGAACTGGAACCGGCCATGCCGAATGTTTCGTTGACGTTCAAGTTCTTGGATGCGGCGAACCAGCCGAGAAACTGGACGGACGTTGATCAGGCTGCAATCGGTGCGCTGAATCTCACCGGCTTGAACAGCGGCAATACCGCGCAATTTTCCGGCACGATCAATGTCGCACAGACCGCCCCCTGCGCGAGTTGGACCGCCCAATTCGACGCTTTGGCCGCGTCTTACAGGATTTTTTCCGACGCCGCCGGCACGCAGGCGGTCGGCCGGGACGCGGCGCCGTGCATCGGCTCTTTGATCGCCAACGATAGCGTCACGCTTTATCTGCAAACCAAGCCCCCGCCGGTTGCGATTGCACAAGCCGTGAATGCGGCCGTGGTGGCGCCGGGCGTCAACGTCCTGGCGAACGCGGGCGCCATCACGACCTATTTGCAAGGGCAGCAATTCATTCGGGTCTATATTCCCGCCTCCAAGTCGTTCGGACATCAGACGACGACCTGCGGGATCGTGCGCCGTTTGATTGCGCTGGGGTATACCGGGACGGTTGAGGTCATTTATAAGGCAGAGGCCACCAATCCATGGACCACCAATGCAGGGACGATCCAACTCCTGCTGCCGGAGCTTGGCCTCAGCGTCACGGGCCAGAACATCAATCCCGCGCCCAACAACGGTCAGTATCAGAGCGCGGCTCTCGGCAATTGCGTGTTCACGTTCACGGCGATAGGCGATCAACCCCCGGCCTCCAAACGCCAGTTCGGCATCTCGGGCGGCGTGGATGACGCCAAGACCGATCCTCGACCGATCTGCAATACGGACTATTTCTTGATGCTTCAGCCGTTCCAATGGAACGCTGCGAATTCCCTGTATGTCACCCAAAATCCTCAGCTCATCGATCTTGGCAACCAAGCCCCGCTGGGCAATTTGAAATTCCCGGGGACCGCTTGCTACTGGATCGACCTCACGGCCTACACGTGGAATGCGCTCGCTGGGGATCTCCAGCGGCTGTCGCAAGAGAACCAGACGGTCGTCACCGATATCCAGGCGGGCTGCTGCGCGGCAAACGCCACCAAGCTTCTGCTTCCGGTCTATGGTCTGCACAACGATGCCGACGTGGGTAAGTTGAGCAATTGGATTGAGGTCACGCAAAGCACGGCGCTCGCCAATCTCGTGCTTGCGGTGTTGCGGGGCCAGGCCAACCCGCCTTTGAACTTCGGAACCGTCATTCTGACGCTGGACACATACCCGAACACGTGGTTCGCCGATCTGCAACAAAAGCTGCCTGCCAATTATCAAGCGCGCGTAACCGCATGGCAAAGCGGCGATGCCTGGAACAACCCGATCCCCAATCTTGCGAACAACGCCGTTCTGATCGTCAATCTGCCAAAGGTGCTGTCTGCGCCTCTTTTCAACTATTTCTACCTCTATAGCCCGCTGCCTCCCGTGTTCGAAGGCAAGGGCACCATGCCGGTCATGCTGAACTCAGGTCGTCCCTACCTTCAGCTTTCCAAGCAGAAAGACGGGTACGACACGATCACGGCGGTGACCCAAGGCGCAGCCGTCAAGATGCTGAAAGTGTTTCTCTATCCGACAGTGCCCTTTGTTTGGACGAAAAGCGGAAAAGCTGTGGTGACGAAAAGGGAGACGGTGGGGGTGAGAGCACAGAGCTTTGTCGCCGCTGGCAATGCCATGGTGCGCAACAGCCAGGCCGCCGTCACCATAGATGCCAATACATTTCCCACGGCAACTGCGCACTTCGCGGCCATCTCGGCCTACTTGCAGAACAATTTCTATGTTGATTCGGCAAATCGTGTGCAGGCCAAATTCAAGGCCTTGTTGAGCGGTAATGACTTCGAGCAAGCGAACTTTCCCGCTGAGATCACGAAGGCGCTCATGTATTCCGATCTGCAGACCGCCTGCGGCGCGGACGCGGAGAATGTCTGCACGGAGTATCTGACGAATATCGCGGCGCTCACAACCTTTTTCAGCAATGCACTCGGCGACGCGGAGACCAAAACCTATTTCACGGGCCTTGCCACCACGCACTTCCATGATGTCGCCAATGACAAGCTTTTGAAGGGAATGGGTTTTGCGGTGGCGGCCATCGCGGCGGGCATGTGATCCGGCAACTAGGGGCGCACGATGTCGATCGACGATCTCTATAGGAAGCTGCTGCCTTTTGCGGGCCAAAGCCTGGCCATTCCCGGCACGGTATTCCCCGTAAGCGGCAACATCGCCAGGTTCTGCGTCGCACTGCTCGATGGCCGTGCGCTGACGGTCGACGTCGATGCAAACGGCGTCGTCCTGTCTGCCGATCAGCAGGCGGTCACGCTCAGCGGCAAGACCGGCTCCTACGAGTTCGGGACCTTCGACATCACGATGACCTTCACGCAGGTCCTCGGTCAGTACTCGGCGCAGATCGCGATCGACTTCGCCGGCCAGAGTCTTTCCCTGCCGGGCATCAGCTGGCTTGCGCTGACGGATCCGGGCTTCGCCCTCACCGTCGGCGATTCCTCCGTGCCGGCGACCGGTGCCATTAGCGGCAACGTCCTCGTGAACGGCGAGACCATTGGCCTGAGCATGGCGCTGCCGATCTCGAACAACGCCTGGTCGTTCAAGGTGACCTTCGATCCCCCGCTCACCATCGGCGAGGTTCTCCAGTTCATCGGCGGCATCAATATCGCCACGAGTCTGCAGCCGCCCTTCTCGACCATCGCGGCGAGCGTCGGGGTCACCCAGGTCGACTTTGTCTGCAGTCTGAGTCCCGCCGCGCGGCTGAGCACGCAGGTTTCGATCGGCACGCCCGGCGGCTGGACGGGTTGGACCCTGGCGCCGGGTGTGTCCGTTACGTCCGCCCTTCTAGACTTGAGCATCGATGCGGACAACAGTGTGGGATATGCGATCAACTCGTCGTTGACCGTTGCCGGCATCGACATCTCGCTGTCGGCCCTCTACCCCGTCTCCGGTCAGGGCTGGACATTTCTGGGACAGACGGGTGAGGACGAGCGCATCTCGCTCACCGGTCTGCTTTCCTCGCTTTGCTCGGCATGGCAGGTCTCGCTTCCGTCCGCTTTCCCCGAAATCAGTTTCAAGAACCTGTCCTTCTCGTTCGCGACGCTGGATAGCGCCTTCCACTTCGGCGGCGAACTCGATATCGACAGCAGCGGCAAGTTCTCAATCGCCGGCAACGATTTCGCCATCGCGTTCACCATCGCGGTGGACTACGCGAACAGCGGCTACCAGGGATCGCTTACCGCGATCCTGCCCGTCGGCGCCGCCGTCTTCGGCCTGGAATACGACTTCAGCAAGACCGACTCGAAGCTGAGCGGCTACTGGAAGGAAACCGGAAGCGAGACGCTCGGCTTCGCCGACATCGCGCGGAAGTTCGGCAGCAGCGCGCTGGTCGGCCTGCTGGACAAGATTCCGTCGGATCTGGATCTGGCGCTCGAAAACGCGTCGTTCAGCTACGACTTCACCGCCCACACGCTGCTTCTGGAAGCGCAGTCCGCCAACTACGGCTCGGCGGTGTTCGTTTCGCTGCCGGTCAACGGCACCCAGCAGTATTTCTTCCTTCTGGGAGTCGACAAGACCTTCAGCCTGTCCGACCTGCCACTGATCGGCCACGACCTTGCGTCCATCGAGAATATCCAGGTCGGTAGCCTGCAGGTCATCATCGGTTCCGCGACGGTGGATCAGGCGACCGCTGTGGCGATCAATGCCTTGATCTCGGCCTCCGGCACCGGTCTTCCGGCAATGCCGACCGCCGGCACGACGGGCGATCTCGTGCTGTCCGCGCAGATCGACTTCGGCGACGAGGTCATGCCGCTGATGCTCAGCATGGGCGGCTCCGGTGGCACGAAAAGCGCGGGCAAGCAATCGGTGCATGCAACGGCGATACCGTCCGTCGCAGCGCCGATGGCGGCCGAGGGGTCAGGCGCCGCCGTTGCATCCTCGGGATCGCCGGACGGTACGACCTGGTACACCGTGCAGAAGAGCTTCGGGCCGGTCACGATCCAGCGTGTCGGCGCGAAGTACCAATCATCGCAACAGCTGCTGTGGTTCGAAATCGATGCGAGTCTCGCGCTCGGCCCCATGACGCTGACCTTGGTCGGGCTCGGCCTTGGTTCCTCGATCTCCGATTTCTCGCCCAAGTTCGAGCTCCAGGGCATGGGCATCTCGTATTCCAAACCGCCACTGTCGATTGCCGGCACTTTCGTCAATCTCGACCCGCCTAATGGAGTCGAGTTCGAAGGCAGCGTCGCAGTCGGCGCCGAGTCGTTCCAGTTCCAGGCGTTCGGATTCTACGGCGACCAGACCGGTGTACCCTCGATGTTCATTTTCGGCGATCTGGCGCAGAGCTTTGGCGGTCCGCCGGCATTCTTCGTCACCGGCGTCGCACTGGGCTTCGGTTACAACTCCGCCCTTCGGCTCCCAACCATCGATCAGGTGGCGAACTTCCCGTTCATCGAAATCCTGCCGAACTCCAATCCGCCCAACACCCTGAGCCCGCCAACCACGCCTCAGGACGCCCTGACCCAGATCATGACCACCGTTCCGCCGTGGGTCACGGAGCAGGCGGGCTCGTTGTGGTTCGCCGCCGGCCTCACCTTCACCAGCTTCGAGCTGGTCAACTCCCAGGCGCTGGTGATCGTCGAAGACGGCGCCGATCTGACCATTTCGCTGATCGGCACCTCGCAGGCGCAGTTTCCACAGGCAGTCGGCGGGCCGGTCTACGCCTATATCGGTCTCGACCTGCTCGTAGTTTTCAAGCCGGAAGACGGCATCTTCTCGCTTGAAGCCGTGCTGTCGAAGGCTTCCTTCCTTCTCGACCGCGCCTGCACCCTGACAGGCGGTTTTGCCTTCTATGTCTGGTTCGGCAGCGATCCCCATTCGGGCGATTTCGTCCTTACGCTAGGCGGCTATAACCCCGGCTTCGTGCCGCCGTCCTACTATCCGGTCGTTCCGGCGCTGGGTTTCAATTGGTCTCTCGACTCCTCGATCACCATCAGCGGCCATGCCTATTTCGCCTTTACGCCGTCGGTACTGATGGTGGGCGGCGAACTGAGCGCGGTCTATCAATCCGGCGATCTCAAGGCCTGGTTCGATGCGCATGCGGACATCATCGTCCACTGGAAACCGTTCTGGTTCGATGCCGACATCGGAATCACGGTGGGAGCTTCTTACTACGTCGACCTATGGCTCACGTCGTTCACCGTCAGGGTCGAGCTTGGCTGCGATTTGCATCTCTGGGGACCGCCCACGGGCGGCACTGTCTCGGTCGACTGGTACATCATCTCCTTCACGATACCGTTCGGCTCGTCGCGGAATTCCGTCGGCAACGCCCTGACGTGGAGCGATGTGCAGGCGATGTTGCCGAACACCGGCTCGTCCACCGCGCCCAACGTTCTCAGCATGACCCCCACGACAGGGATCTCACCGTCTGCCACCAAGCCTGATCCCGGCGCGCCGTCCTCGGCGTGGCTCGTGCGCGGCAGCCAGTTCGGATTTGCCACCTCGACGCCGATTCCGGCCACCACGCTCACCGTCGGTAACACCCATACCTTCCACGGCAGCACGTTCAACGTGGCCCCGCTTGGCTGGAGCGGGGTGTCGTCCACCCACAAGGTCACGATCACCGACACCAGCAGCATGTCGGTGGACTGGTCTTCGGCTTTCTCGGCCACCCACATCCAGCAGAATCTGCCGGCTTCGCTCTGGGGCTCGCCGTCCGGGTCCACCCCCAGCGGCAACAACCAGCTGGTGCCCAACCTGGTGTCCGGCGTCTCGCTCCAGGTGAATCCGCCACAGATCGGAAGTACGGCCGGTGCGGTAAACGTCGAGCTCTACCTGGAAGGCGCGCCGCTCAACCTCTCTGGCGCCACATTGCCCATCAACAGCGCGGCGCAGCCCAGCGGTGACGTCGCGGTCAACAGCCCGACGACTATTGGCGTGATCGCCGACCCCGGTCACGGCATCGGATCGACTGGCGCGATTGCGGCGCGCAACGCGATCTTCGCGGCCCTTCAAGCCCTCGCTTATGCCCCCGACAGTGCGAATGACCCCATGGGCCGCTTCGCCCAGGACGTAGGCTGCGCATTCAACGCTGAGCCCTTGCTGGTTGCGTGAGGAACGCCATGAACCAACCATTGCCCCGGATATCGCTGGCGGGTCTGCCGGCCCTACCGCCGTCCGGCAGCCTCCAGTTCTTCGACGGATATTTTCCGGCGCTACCCGCGGGCACCTACAAC
>Ga0209332_1000083_pt1 | contig 24094 bp, 21 predicted proteins | sample BlaSpr_A8_OM3_M1_FD_187974 | JGI IMG/M metagenome (GOLD analysis project Ga0209332, IMG submission 187974) | Forest soil microbial communities from Thunder Bay, Ontario, Canada - Black Spruce, Ontario site 2_A8_OM3_M1 (SPAdes) (version 2) | ecosystem: Environmental > Terrestrial > Soil > Boreal...
CCGTCGGCAAGCCAGTCGAGCGCACGCTCGAGCGAGTGGCGCGTCTCGCCGGCGCGCTTAAGCCGCCGCGCCACGTCGAACGCCTGTTGCAGATGCGGCAGCAGTCGCTCCATCGCGGCGATGCCAGCGGCGTCGACATGGCCTTATCGCGGCGTAGGGCGGATGCAGACGCCGGCAAATTCCTGCGCGTTGGTGATTGAGCGCTGCCGTAACGTCGGCTGCGTCCTGAGCCAGGTTGCGGTACACCTGAGGCAGATCGACGACAGTCAGTGCCGTCCACTCCTCAACGCGCGAATACAAATCCACCCACTGTTCACTTAAGTTCATCGGCCACGCGGTCGATCCCGGCTTTGGCACAAGCTTCTTCCCTGTCGGCGCCGTTGGGGACGCCCGACACGCCGACTCCACCGATGACCTCGTCGCCAACCTTGATCGGCAGCCCGCCCTGGCCCGCAATTACGCCAGCGAGATGCGCCAGACCGAGCGTCGGATTGTCCTTCACGCGCTTTGCGAATTCGCCCGAAGGCGCGCCGAACGTGAACGCCGTATAGGCCTTGCGCAGGCTATTCTCCATCGTGTGCGGTGCGGCGCCATCGCCGCGGATCGCCACGAGCATTTCGCCGTTGCGGCCAACCACGTGCACGGAGACGTGATAACCTTGCTTCGTGCAGCTTTCGAACGCTGCTTCAGCGATCGCCACGGCCATGGATGCCGGCACGCTCTTTTGCGTGAGCAGATTTGCGCGCGCGGCGGCTAGCATGCCGGCGAAGACGGCCGCAGAAAGCCCAATAGTGGCCGCGCGAAGTGCGATTCGCGGTTTCATGTGTCGTTCAATTTTCTCATGGACTCGCAAAATGAAATATCGAACCCGGCTCAGAAATAGACCCTGCATTGCCAAAAGCGGAATATCCAAATATCTTTGGCCTGCAAAAGATTTTGCTTATATCCAATGTCGAAAATAGTCGATTGGGACAGCCGTATCGGTCGGCGCTTGAGGCTCCGTGACCTCCACGTGTTTTTTACCGTTGTACAGACGGGGAGCCTAGCCAAGGCGGCCGCCAATCTACATGTTTCTCAGCCGGCCGTGTCGCAACTGATTATCGACCTGGAGCATGCCGTTGGTGTCAAACTGTTTGATCGCAGTTCTCGCGGTGTCACGCCGACGGTTTATGGGCGCACTCTGCTCGCGCGCGGACAATCAGCCTTCGATGAACTGAGGCAAGGTATACGGGAAATTGAGTTTTTGTCCGATCCGACTGCAGGCGAAATGAAGGTTGGCTGCCAAGAGGCAATTGCCGCGATACTTTCGCCAGTGCTCGAAAGTTTCTTGCAGCAATATCCGCGGGTCGTTCTTGACATTTATGAGGAGGAATTTGACAGATTCGCGGCGAGACTGCGCGACCGTACCCTCGACTTCGTACTGCAGAGACTTCGCAATCCAATCCAGCCAAATGACCCCTTCTTTGATGATCTGAATGTGGAAGTGCTTTTCGACGATCGATTGGTCATTGCTGCTGGAATACGGAGCCCATGGGCCCGCCGCCGTAAGATCGAACTTGCTGAACTGATCAACGAGGCCTGGATTCTGGCGCCACCGGACACGACGAATTATAGGGTCATAACCGAGGCGTTCCGAGAGCGCGGTTTAGGTGTCCCCAGAATAGCTTTAAAGACACTTTCTACGCATCTGCGCGCAAACTTGGTCGCCTCTGGGGAGTTCATCGCGCCGTTCCCGAATTCGGTTTTGACCTTCTACGCTGACCGTTTTTCATTGAAGACACTCCCAGTGGCGCTGTCAAAAAGGCCATGGCCAGTGGCAATTCTGACGTTGAAAAATCGAACGTTGAACCCGGTCGTTGAATTGTTTCTAACTCATCTCCGCAACTTTATCAGATCAAGAATTGCACAGCAGCCGGGACGCAAGCGAAGATCCTAATTGATGGATCATGCCCGCCTTTGGTCGCTCTTAATAGGGACCACCATTTATGCTAGCGAGCTTATGGCCCGTCGGCTTAGCTTATGATGCCGCTGAGGCCTGCGCCGTGAACTCTGCCTCGATGGCGCTCAACAGTTTGTCGGCTTCGGCCATGGGCGAGCCCCGCGTTGCCCGGCGGCGCCGATGTCGCCCCAGATGACGATAGCAAGCCCCTCTTATTGATCCAACTGCGTTTTGCGAGGCGAGTGTCGGATCAGGCGCCGAGCGCTGTCTTCGTCAATTTTGACCAGGCGCGACGGCCTGGGCGGTGTGACATCAAAGCCACATCGGCCGCGGAAGTCCGCCGGCTAGTCAATTCTGACGAGGCGCAAGATCCGTTGCACAACAACAATCGGATCGTCGGGATGCCGTTGGGGGGTCGCCATGTCATATTCAGTGCACGCCGGTCTTGGCGGTGTGGCGATGATCGCCGCGGGATTGACAATCGCCTCAACGACGCCGGCGAGGGCTCAAATTCCTCCTGAAAAAAAACTTACTGAACAAGAAATCGCTCGTGAATTAGAGTCGCGGTTCCGCGAAATGGACCGTCCTAAAATAGAGTCGCTGCTGCGCGATCGGCGCGCATGCTGGCAGTCGGAGTATTACAACATCTTTAAGCTGCGATGGGCGGACGGCAAGGAGTCGCGCACCGGAGCAGAGCTTCACGGATTGATAAAGGACGACCAATACAACGAAGTTTTCAATCCGGGCGGCTATACCGGCCTCAGGTTCAAATTTTCCGAGGGCATCAAATATATTGAAATAACACTTTATAGTCCTCCATCAGCAGAAGGACAAAGAGTATATAGATGGCACCGGGTCCCTTGCCCGGGCGAACCGGCCGCTGAGCCGCAGCCGACACTTCCGGCGCTCGAGCAAAGCTCGCCGCAACCAAAACGGCCTGCGGAGCAGACCGCATACGGCGGTCCCTTCGGTTTTCCGACCGTCACGGCGACCGTGGACGTCGTGAACGCGCACAGCGAGTGGACAATCACCAGCCCGATCGATCAAGTCAAAACAAAAAGCGATACCCCTGAAGTCCGGTTCACCGGCCAGATCAATTGGGGACCGTTTTACATATCCGGTGCGGCGATGGGCGCCGGCAACGCGCGCGGCAGCTTCAGCGATACGTTTATTGCCTTCCCGGCCGCAGCGACCGGAACGGTGACCTCCGGTTTAAACACCTCCCTTACCACCTGCGGCGGCGTCATTGTCACCGTGGCGCCTGGACTGAAGGTCGGACCCTTCGCAGTCTATTACAGCGACCTCGAAGCCCTCTATGGGACCACGGGCTTGAGCGGCTCCGCCTCTTTCTCACTCCTCGAAACGCACTCGCAGGCGGCGGGAGGCGGCCTGATTGTCAACGACGCCTTCGCAGTCGGCAACGTGCCATTTCTGTTCAGCGGTTCCATTGCCGCCTTGGCGGATAACGTGAAGTCCGGCATGTTCGACGGCAACGGCAGCGGCTGGCAGGCCAATGCCATGCTCACCTTCCCGCTCGGCCCGGTGCGCGGCAATCTTTACGCCCAGTACACCGACATCAATGCGTCGGGCAACGTCCTGGGCTCGCCCCTAACGTTCGACAATCGGACTTGGCAGTTTGGCGGTGGCGTCACCGCCGCGTTTTCGTTTGAGCCAGATAATTCCAGGCGATTTGGCGCCAGGTAGTTTGGCGCCAGGATAAAGAGTTCGCACTCAGCGTGTTCGGCTCTTGCTTCCCTTCCCGCGCTTGACGCCCGCGATGCGCTCAAGCACGGCGCAGACCGCCGCGGTGTCCTGATCGTCGTAGCCGCTCTTGCGCGCTTTGGTGTAGATCGCGCTTGAGGCATCGAACATCGGCGTCGGCACGCCGATCTTGCGGGCAAAGCCGCCGATGACGTCCATGTCCTTCTGCCAGACCGCGATCTTCATCGTCGCATTGTCGTAGTTGTTCTGCACCATCATCGGTGCGCGCAATTCGAAAATGCGCGAATTGCCGGCGCCGGTCTTGATCAGGTCGAAGATCAGTTGCGGCGGTAGCCCCGCCTTGATGCCCAGAACCATAGCCTCGGCGCTGGCCACGTTGTGGATGGCGACGAGAAGATTGGCGACGTATTTCATCCGGCTGCCGTTGCCGAAGGCGCCGACGTCGCACACGGCGCGGGTGAAGCCCGCGAACATGGCTTTAAGCTTCTTGATCTCGGCCGCACCGCCCGAGGCATAGACCACGAGGTCTTTGACCTTGGCCTGGGCGCCGGTGCCGCTCACCGGGCAGTCGAGCATGACATGGCCGGCCTTGCGCAGTTTGGCTTCGGCGGCAGTCTTGTCCTCGAGCGTGAAGGTGGAGGCTTCGACGATGACGCGGCGCGGCACCTTGGCCTTGACAATCGCCTCAACCGTCGCGGCCAGCGCCTTCGGGCTCGGCAGGCTGGTGATGATGGTTTTCGCCTTGCGCGCCACCTCGCCGGCATCGGCGGCGATCTCGACGCCCGCGCGCGCCATGGCGCGGCGCCGTGCCGGCGCGATGTCGTAACCGATCACGCGCCAACCGGCGGCCACGAGGTTCTGCGCAAACGCGCCACCCATGATGCCGAGGCCAACGATACCGACGGCGCCTTTCTTTCCCGAAGCCATTCCATTCCTCATTGTCGCTTTGCGTGGCGAGGCGATATGGCATCCGCCCTCCCCGCGCAAGCGGCTTTCTCGCATTCGTCATTCCGGGGCGCGTGCAAGCGCGAGCCCGGAATCCATAAACACAGACCTTGCAGAATTGTCGCCGGAGTGATGGTCTCGCGCACCGGGAGTATGGATTCCGGGCTCGCGGGCTCCGCCCGCGCCCCGGAATGACGGTCAGGAGAATGCGTATGCAAATCGGAGTCGCGGGCGTCGGTGCCATGGGCGCCGCCATTGCCGCCCGCCTCATGGAAGTCGGGCATCAGGTGACAGTCTGGAATCGCACAGCGGCGAAAACCAAGCCGCTTGCAGAATCCGGCGCCAAGGTCGCCGCCGATCCCGCCGCGGTTGCCGCCGCAAGCGAGGCCATCATCACCATCCTGACCGATGGTGCGGCGATCGACGCGGTCTATGACGGGCCGTCGGGCCTGTTGTCGGGCGACGTGACAGGCAAGCTGTTCATCGACATGAGCACCGTGCCGCCGGGCGTGGAAACCACGCTGGCGCCCAAAGTGCGCGCCAAGGGCGGCACGTTCGTGGAGTGTCCGGTTGGCGGCTCGACCGCGCCGGCACGGCAAGGCAAGTTGCTCGGGCTGATGGGCGCGGAGGCCGCCGACGCGGCGCGCGCCACGCCGATCCTCGATCAGCTTTGCCGCAAGGTCGAGCATTGCGGTGTGGTCGGCGCCGGCTCGGCGATGAAGCTCGCCATCAATCTGCCGCTGATGGTCGGCTGGCAGGCTTACGCCGAGGCCTTTGCACTAGCGCGCGATGTCGGCTGGCAGCCGAAGCGGCTGCTCGATCTGTTCGTCGAGAGCAACGGCGCCAATAACGGCCTGAAATTGCGCGCCGACATGATCGTCGCCATGATGGAAAACCGCGATCCCGGCCCGACCACGTTCAGCATCGCCAATGCCGTCAAAGATCTCAAGACCATGATCGCCACCGGCGCCGCCAAGGGCGCCGACATGCCGGCGGCGAAAGCAGCCCTCGCCGCGCTCGAAGAATCCAACAACAAGGGTTTCGGCCCACGCGACGCATCGCGCCAGACGGTCTATTGGCCGAGCCGCGGCAAGCCATAGAAGTTTCTCAACACCTTAACACTGGAGCCAATATGTCAGTCACTCTCGCGCAAGCTTCCACCATCGTCGACGTCGCCTTGAAAAAAGCCCGCGACAGCAATCTCGCGCCGCTCACCGTCGCCGTGCTCGATGCCGGCGGCCATCTTGTCGCTTACAAGCGCGAGGATAAATCCGGCATCCTGCGTTTCGACATCGCCTTCGGCAAAGCCTGGGGCGCGCTCGGCATGGGTTTTGGTTCGCGCACGCTGGCAAGCCGCGCCGCCAAAACCCCGCAATTCTTCACCATGCTGGCGGCGGCGAGCCACGGCCGCATGGTGACCAATCCGGGCGGCGTGCTGATCAAGGATGCTTCGGGAACCATCGTCGGCGCCTGCGGCATTTCCGGCGACACCTCGGACAAGGACGAAATGTGCGCCGTCGCCGGCATCGAAGCGGCGGGATTGAAGGCCGATCCGGGAACCGATTAGGAGATTGTCCAATGAAGCTGTTTTCATTCTGGCGCTCGCTCGCGACCTATCGCGTGCGCATCGCGCTCAACCTCAAAGGCATCGTGCCGGACGAGGTGGTGGACGTGAATCTGACGAAGGGCGCCCAGCGCGAGGCCGCCTACCGCACGGTCAATCCGATGATGACGCTGCCGGCCTTGGTCGACGGCGACGGGCCGGTGCTGTTCGAATCACTCGCCATCATCGAATATCTCGACGAAACCCACCCGAACCCGCCGCTATTGCCGCGCGATCCCAAGGGCCGCGCCCGGGTTCGCGGGCTGGCGCAGATCGTCGCCTGCGATTCCCACCCGCTGATCGTGCCGCGGGTGCGCGAATATCTCGAGCACGAGTTCAAGCTCGACGAGCCGGCCCGCATCAAATGGTGCCAGCATTGGCACCTGATGGCGCTGAGCGCGCTCGAAACCAATCTGAGCGACAAGGCCACCGGCCGCTATTGCCACGGCGACACCATCACGCTCGCCGACATCTGTCTGGCGAGCCAGGCGGCTGGCGCGAAATTCTTCGCGGTCGACACGACACCGTTTGCGAATTTTTCCCGGATCGCCAACGCACTGTCGCAGATCGACGCTTTCGCCCGCGCCCATCCGCTCAAGCAGCCCGGCGCGCCGGCGAGTTGAATGCGACGAGCGGCGGCATCGAGGCCGGACTGATTGCGAGATCCACCACCTTGACGAAAGTCCGCGCAGCGGCCTTTACCACCACTTGTGAAAATGATGCACCGGGCCGTTGCCGGCGCCGACCCTGATCCGGTCCGCCGCGGCGATGGCGGCGCTGACATAGGCCTTGGCCTCGCGCACCGCCGCGTTCAAGGACAGCCCCTTGGCAAGGCCGGCGGCGACCGCCGCCGCCAGGGTGCAGCCGGTGCCATGGGTATTCTTGGTCGCAATGCGCGGCGCGGTAAACCGCGCGCAGCCGTCGGCCTCGACCAGAAGGTCGACGCTGTCCGGACCGCCGCCGTGGCCGCCTTTGATAAGCGCCGCGCCGGCGCCGAACGCGAGCAACTTTTGCGCCTGCTCCTGCATCGCGCCTTCGTCGCGCGCCAGCGGCGCGTCGAGCAAGGTCGCCGCTTCGAACAGGTTTGGCGTGACCACGTCGGCGCGCGACAGCAACGACCGCAACGCGTCCATCGCGTCGGCGCGCAACAGATCGGCACCCGTAGAGGCGACCATGACAGGATCGAGAACCACGTTGCGCGGGCGATGCCGGTCGAGACCTGCCGCGACGGCGCCGGCGGCCGCGGCATTGCCCAGCATGCCGATCTTCACCGCGCCGACGTCGAGATCGGCGAACACCGCGTCGATCTGCGCGGCGATGAAATCGGCCGGCACGTCGTGGAGGGCGGCGACGCCTTTGGTGTTCTGCGCCGTCAGTGTCGTGATCACCGAAGCGCCATAGACGCCGAGCGCGGCGAAGGTTTTGAGATCCGCCTGGATGCCGGCGCCGCCGCTCGAATCCGAGCCGGCGATGGTGAGCGCGATGGGAACAGCCATCACGCGCCCCGCTTCGCCAGCGTTGCGTCGATGATCGCGCGCAAGGCGCGCGCTGCGGCGGCCGGATCGGGCGCGAGCGACAACGCCGAGATCACGGCCACGCCGTCGGCGCCGGCTTCGATCACGGCGGCCGCGTTGCCGGCGTCGATGCCGGCGATGCCGCAGACCGGCAGTTTCGGCGCGCGGGCATGCAGCGCGGCGACGACGCGCGCCAAGCCTTCGGGGCCGATCGGCGCGTTCTTCTGCTGCTTCGAGCCCGTGACATAGACGCCGCCCGAGCCGACATAGTCGATCAGCGCAACCGGCGCGGCTTGTGCCTCCGTCACGGTCTTGATCGACAGTCCGATGATGGCGTCGCGGCCGAGGAGTTTTCGCGCATCCTCGACCGCCATGTCGTCCTGGCCGACATGCACGCCGGCGGCGCCGGCGGCGAGCGCCACGTCGATGCGGTCATTGATGACCAGCGGCACGTTGAATGGTGCAAGCGCCTCTTTGATTGCGTGTGCGCGCGTGACCATGACGCGGGTTTCGCTGATCTTGTCGCGCAGTTGAATGAGCGTCGCGCCGCCTTGCGCGCAACGTCGTGCGAGATCGGCAAGATCGTGGCCGCCGGAGCGCTCGGGATCGACGATGGCATTGAGGCGAAGATCGACGGTCATGTTGACACCCTGGTGCGCGCGCGCAGCGTCGCGCGGTCAAGATTGTACAGCGCATCGATGAGGGCGCCGGCGAAGCTGCCCGGGCCGCGCGCGCCAAGAGCGGCGACTTCACCGGCGACGCCGAGCGCGACCAGCGCGGCAACCGCGGCGCGCCAGGCATCGGCCTCGACCGCGAGCGCCGCGCAAAGCAGCGCCGACCCGGCGCAGCCCATGGCGGTGACCCGGCTCATCAGCGCATGGCCGTTGGCTATCTTCGCCATGCGCCGGCCGTCGGTCACCACGTCGCTGTCGCCGGTGAGCGCGACAATGGTCTTGTGCACCTTGGCAAAGCGCGCCGGCGCCTTGCCCGCGGCATCGCCGCCGGCAAGCGCCGCAAATTCGCGCTGGTTGAGCCGCACCGCCGCGGGGCCGCGCCCGATCAGGCCTTGCGCGAATTGCGCGCGCGCCGGCGAACGCTCGATGAAGACCGGATCGAGCACCCAGGGCCTTGTCGCTTTGCGCCGCCGCCCTTTCGCGCCGAGCGCCAGCTCGATCGCGGCGCGCCGCTCGGCATCGAAGGTGCCGAGATTGACCAGAAGCGCATCGGCCCCGGCAGCGAAGGCGGCAATTTCCTCGGGCGAAATCGTCATCGACGGGATGGCGCCGGCCGCGAGCAGCATGTTCGCCGTATAGGCCTGCGCCACCGAATTGGTGATGCAATGCACCCGCGGCGCGCGGCTTTTGATCCGGGCCAGCACGTCGGCGGCGATGTCGGCAAATTCGGCCGGTGCCAGCATAGCCATGGTCTCTCCGAACCTCGCAACGATACTACGCCCCGAAACGCCCTTGCAGGCTCGTCATATATGCTATCTTGGCGGTCTGGAGGCGCGCATGATCCCCTTCTTCGTGCAGATCAAATGTCAGCTCGGCAAGTCCTACCAGGTCGCCAACAAGCTGGCCGACGCCGAGATTGCCTCGGAAATCTATTCGACCGCAGGCGACTTCGACCTGTTGGTGAAATTCTACGTCGATCCCTCGACCGATATCGGCCATTTCATCGCCGAGAAGGTGCAGACCATCGCCGGCGTCGCCGACACCCGCACCATCATCACCTTCAAGGCGTTTGGAGGCTCGTAGTCGTTCCCTCGACCGCCCGACGGCGCGCCAAGGCGAGCTGACGCTCGCGCCAGATCACGAACAGGCCGGCGGCCGCAATGATCGCCGAACCGACCACGATCATGACCGTCGGCAATTCGCCGAAGAACGCATAGCCGAGCACCAGCGCCCAGATCATCGAGGTATAGTCGAACGGCGCCAGCATCGAGGCGGAGGCGTAACGATAGCTCTCGGTCAGGAGAATATGTCCGCTGCCGCCGAGAAAGCCGACGCACACCAGGGCTGCAAACTCGTGACCGGTCGGCGTGATCCAGCCGAACGGCCAAGTGACGAGACCGGCGGCCGCGCAAATCAGCGAGAAGTAGAACACGATCGATGACGTCGTCTCGCTCTTGGTCAGGTGGCGCGTCTGGATCATGGTGCCGGCGTTGGTGACGGAGCCTGCGACCGCATAGATCACGCCGGCGACGCTGGTCGCGCTCGCCATGGCGACGGTCAATTCGTCGCCGGAAAAATGCGGCGCCAGCACCACCAGCACGCCGACAAAGCCGATCGTCACCGCCGACCAGCGGTAGATGCGCACGCGCTCCTTGAGAATGAGCGCGGCCAACGCCACGCTAATCAGCGGCGAGGTGAACGAAATCGCGTTGGCCTCGATCAGCGGCAGCCGCGCCAGCGCGCCGAAATTGCAGAACATGCCGACGACGCTGAGCACGCCGCGGTTGGCATGGCCGAGCGGGCGCTCGGTGCGTACCGCGGCCATGAGCTCGCCGCGCCAGGCATAGACCAGCACCACCGGCACGATGGCGAAGGCCGAGCGGTAGAACACCACCTCGCCGATCGGATAGCGCGCGCCGAGATAGCGGATCAGCGCCGACATCACGGCGAACAGCACCGCCGAGATCAACTTGAGAACGATGCCTTTGCCGGAGTTCATGCGCAGTGATCCGTCGCCCTGAGGTGCGAACGTAGCGAGCCTCGAAGGGCGACGGCCCGGGGCCTCGGCCGACATCCTTCGAGGGCCGCTTCGCGGCCACCTCAGGATGACGGTTCAAGCGTGCTTAGCTTGCTAAAGCGTGAGATGCAAAGGCCGCGGCTCAATTCTTCTTCGGCGGCGGCGTTGGCCCTTTGATTGGCGGCAGTGTGAAAATGTAATTGGCAATCGCCGCACGGTCGTCGGCGCTAAGCAAAGATGTATTGCGGATGACCTCGGTCATTTCGGCGCCGGCAAAATCGCCGACCGGATTCATGCCGTCGCCGAGGAAGCTCGCGATATCCTTTTCGGTCCAGTCGACGTTGCCGAGCACCGACTTTCCGAGTCCGGCCGGCGTGATGTTCGGTACCCAGCCCTTGCCGTCGGGCGACGGGCCGCCGGCAAAGCGTTGGCTCGCGACGATGCCGCCGAGAAAATTGCGCGGGCTGTGGCATTCTGCGCAATGCCCCGGCCCATTCACCAGATACGCGCCTCTGTTCCACCGCGCAGATTTCGAAGGGTCGGGCTTGTAGGGCGCGGCGGGGAGGAACAATAGCTTCCAGCCACCGACCAGACGGCGGATGTTGAATGGAAATGACAGGTCGTGGTCACGCACCTTGCCCTTAACCGGCGCCAGCGTTTTCAGATAGGCGAACAGGTCGCGCATGTCGGTCAACTCCATGAGCCGATAGGAGCCGTAGGGGAATGCCGGATAGAGGTGCTCGCCACCCGGCGCTGTGCCGTCCCGGAGCGCGGTGACGAAGTCCGCCTCGCTCCAACTGCCGATGCCGTCGGTCGGATCGGGCGAAATGTTTGGCGCATAGAATGTGCCGAACGGCGATGTCAGGGCGAGCCCACCGCCGAGCCGTGTCCGATCGACCTTGTCGGGATCCTTATTGGGGATGGCGTGGCAAGACGTGCAGCCGCCGATCTCGAACATTGTTTCGCCGTTGGCGACGTTCGGCGTGTATTGCGGCAGCGCCGAAGCGGGCACAGTCGCCGGTATGGTCAGGAACCAGAACACGGCGAAGCCGAGCGCCGCGACGGCCACCAGGAAGAATCCAAGCTTCCGCAGCGTCAGCCAGCGCCTCATCTTCGCCTCTTACCCCTCGTTCGAGGCGGCGCCACGCGCCGTGCCTTTAAGGATATGCCTTTAAGGATATGCCTTTAAGGATATGCCTTTAAGGATATGCCTTTAAGGATAGGCCTTTAAGGATGACGGATCGCGTTCAAAAAGCAAAGGGCGGCGCGTCCTTGTGAACGGCCACCCTCCGCAAGCTTTGTCGATTTGCCGTCAGCTCGGCCTGACGCGGAAAGTCTGATGACAATTGCTGCAATTCTTGCCGACAGTTGCAACGTTCGCTTTGAACGTATCGAGGTCCTTGGTGCTGTCCTGCGCCGCCTTCACGTCGGCGGCAAATTTGGCAGTGGCAGCCTTGAAATCATCGGCCTTGTCCCAGATCGCCGGCGCCGCGGTCGTGTGGGCGCCGGTCTTTGAGCAATCGGGGAACAGGGTCGGCATTTCCTTGGCGTCCTCGGCCCAGGCGGCGAGTACCTCCTTTGCCTTGTCCAGATCGAACGGCGTTTCGCCCTTCATCATGGCGCTGGCAGTCTTTCCCGCGGCACCGCTGGCCTTCATCAGGTTCTGACGCTTGGTGATAATGTCTTCGCAGCTTTGCGCGTTGGCGGTCGTTATGCCGAGCGCCAGAATGGCCATTACGGCGAACAATTTACCGAGCATATGGTCTGCCTCTCCCAGATTGATGGACGCCGCCCCCTCGAACCACGACATCCTCGTTGTGCAATGGCGCGGCCTTTAGGGCCGCGTGCGAAGAACACCGGATGCTTCGCATTATTCCGGCGAGGCCAAGAATAGACGACCCGGCATCCCCCAATAAGGGTGAGGCGGCAGGTCTCACGGTTTCGTGAAATCTGCCAAGTCACTCCGCCGCCTGGGCACTGGTCTCCTGGCGTCTTCGGCGCCACAGCCCGAGTTCTGCAATCCACCGCGCAATCACGTAAAACACCGGCGTGAACACCAGCCCGAACGCGGTCACGCCGATCATGCCGGCGAACACCGCGGTGCCAAGCGTCTGGCGCAACTCGGCGCCGGCGCCGATCGCCCAGACCAGCGGCGTGACGCCGAGGATGAAGGCGAACGAGGTCATCAGGATCGGCCGTAGCCGCAGCCGCGTCGCTTCGACCGCGGCCTGCCAGCGCGTGCGGCCCAAATCCTCAAGCTGGCGGGCGAATTCGACGATCAGGATCGCATTCTTGGCCGCCAGGCCGATCAGCACCACAAAGCCGACCTGGGTGAGGATGTTGTTGTCCTGGCCGCGCAGGATGACGCCGGTGATGGCGGCGACGAGGCACATCGGCACGATCATGATCACCGCGAGCGGCAGCGTGAGGCTCTCGTATTGCGCAGCGAGAACCAGAAACACGAACACCACGGCAAGCACAAAGGCGAACATCGCGGTGTTGCCGGCCCTGATCTGCTGGTAGGCGAGCGTGGTCCATTCGGTGGCAAAGCCATCCGGCAGCGCGTCGGCGGCGAGCTTGTCCATGATGGCGATGGCCTGGCCCTGCGAATAGCCGGGCGCGGCAGCGCCGTCGATCTCGGCGGCCGGAAAAAGATTATACCGCGGCACGCGATACGGCCCGGCAATGTCGGTCACCGTGGTGAACGAGCCGAGCGGCACCGTATCGCCGTTCGAGTTGCGCACCCGGATTTTCAGCACGTCGGCGATGTTCTGCCGGTCCTCCTCGCGCGCCTGCGCGGTGACGCGGAAGGTGCGGCCGAACAAATTGAAGTCGTTGACGTAAGAACTGCCGATGAAAATCTGCAGCGCGTTGAACACGTCCTGCACGTTGATGCCGAGGAGCTGCGCCTTGGTGCGGTCGATGTCGAGATAGACCTGCGGCGTCGAGGTCTCGAACAAGGTGAACACCTGCGATAGGCCCGCCGTACCATTGGCGCGCGCCATCAAAGCCGAGGCCGCCTCGCGCAACGCCGCGGAGCCGCGTCCGCCGCGGTCCTCGACCATCATGCGGAAGCCGCCGGCGGTGCCGATGCCCATCACCGGCGGCGGCAGCACGGCGACAATGAAGGCGTCCTGGATCGCGGACAGCCGCTTGTTCAGCTCGGCCTGGATTGCCGGCGCCGATTGCCGCCGATCGCGGCTGCGCTTGCTGTAATCGTCCAGCACCAGAAACAGCGCGCCGGAATTCGGCGCATTGGTGAAGGTCGCGCCGGAAAAGCCGACAATATTCATGGCATGGGCGATGCCGGGCACGCCGAACGCGATATCCAGCGCGCGCTGCTGCACGGCGTCGGTGCGCGACAGCGAAGCGCCCGGCGGCAATTGCACCACGACGATGATATAGCCGCGGTCGACCGCCGGGATGAATCCGACCGGCGTCTTGCGGAACGCGGAAAAGCCGACACCGAGCACGACCAGATAGATCACGACCATCATGGCGGCGCGGCGCACCGTGCGCGTGGCGAGCCAGGAAATGCCCGAGCCGACGCGGTCGAACGCGGCGTTGAAATAGCCGAAAAAGCCGTGGATCGGCCGCTCCCACCAAGCGTCGCGATGGGTCAGGTCGTGCGGCTTGAGCAAGAGCGCGCACATCGCCGGCGAAAGTGTCAGCGACACAATCAACGAAATGATCGTGGCGCCAGCGATGGTCAGGGCGAACTGGCGATAGAACTGCCCGGAAATGCCGGTGATGAACACCGAGGGCACGAACACCGCGCACAGCACCAGCGCGATGGCGATCAGCGCCGAGCCGACCTCGTCCATGCTTTTGCGGGCGGCCTCGCGCGGCGCAAGCCCAGTGGCGATGTTGCGCTCGACGTTCTCCACGACAACGATGGCATCGTCGACCACGATGCCGATCGCCAGCACCAGGCCGAACAGCGACAGATTGTTCAGCGTGAAGCCGAACGCCGTCATGAAAAAGAAAGTGCCGATCAGCGACACCGGGATCGCAACCAGCGGAATGATCGCGGCCCGCCAGGTTTGCAGGAACAAAATCACCACCAGCACGACCAGAACGATGGCCTCGAAAATCGTGTCGATCACCGCGTCGACCGACTGGCGGATGAATTGCGTCGGATTGTAGACGATGTCGTATTTGAGCCCGGACGGGAACCGCTTCGACAGCTTGGCCATCAGCTCGGTGACGCCGTCCGCGGTCGACAGCGCGTTCGAGCCCGGGCGTTGGAACACGGCGAGCGCGATGGCAAAATCGTGATCGAGATAGGAGTTCGACGAATAGTCGAGCGCCTGCAGCTTGACGTCGGCGACGTCTTTGAGCCGCACCACCGCGCCCGGCGTCTCTTTGACCACGATGGAACCGAAATCCTCCGGATTGGCGAGCCGGCCGAGCGTCTGCACCGCGATCTGGAACGCGCCCTGATGCGCGACCGGCGGCTGATCGAGCACGCCGGAGGCGACCTGGATGTTCTGGCCTTGCAGCGCCGCGGTGACGTCGGTCGCGGTCAGCCCGAGCGATTGCATGCGATCGGGATCGAGCCAGATTCGCATCGAATAATCGCGGCTGCCGAACACCGTGACTGAGCCGACGCCGTCGACGCGGGTGAGCGGGTCGGTGACTTCCAGCGTCGCGTAATTGGTCATGAACAGCGCGTCGCGCGACTTGTCGGGCGAGTAAAGGTGCACGACCATCATCAGGTCGGGCGAGGCCTTGGTCACCGTGACGCCGATATTGCGCACGTCGGCGGGCAGCCGCGGCTGCGCGATGGCGACGCGGTTCTGCACCTGCACCTGGGCGATATCGAGATTGGTGCCGAGATCGAAACTCACCTGGATCGAGAATTTGCCGTCGGCCGTCGAATTCGACGACATGTAGAGCATGTTCTCGACGCCGTTGATCTGCTGCTCGATCGGCGTCGCCACGGTGGCGGCGACGACTTCGGCGCTGGCGCCGGGATATTGGCCGGAGACGTTGATGATCGGCGGCGCGATCTCGGGATATTGCGCCACCGGCAGCCGCGAGAACGACACGCCGCCGAGGATCACGAATACGATCGAGACCACGGCGGCAAAGATCGGCCGGTCGATGAAGAAATGCGAGATGCGCATTTTTCTGGCCTCATCCCGCCTTGGCTTCGTTCGGCCCTTTGGGTTTTGTTGGCGCGCCTTCCTGCTGCGGCGTCACCTTCTGGCCCGGACGCGCGCGCATCAGGCCGTTGACGATGACGCGGTCGGTGGCGGCGAGGCCGTCCTTGACCACGCGCAGGCCGTCGTCGATCTGTCCAAGGGTGACGTATTTCTGCCGCACCACGTTGCCATCGTCGACGACGAGCACAAATTTCCGCACCTGCTCGGTGCCGATCGCGGCGTCGGGAACGAGCAGTGCCGTATAGGGTGGCGAGCCCGGCACGCGGATGCGGCCAAACATGCCGGGCGTGAAAATGCCCTCGGCATTGTCGAAGACGGCGCGGCCGCGGATGGTGCCCGAAGAACGGTCGATGACGTTGTCGACGAAATCGATCTTGCCCTGGTGCGGGAAATCCTTCTCGTCGATCAGCTTGAGCGTGACCGGAACGTTGCCGTGCAGGCTGGCGACGTCCTGGCTCGACGTGGCGAAGCGCACGTAGCGCAGATACGACGCCTCGTCGAATGAGAATTCGAAACGGATCGGATCGACCGAAACGATGGTGGCGAGCAGCGTGGTCGCGCCGCCGGCGCCGCCGGTGATCAGATTGCCGACGGCGACCCTGCGGTCGCCGATGCGGCCGTCGATCGGCGAACGCAGTTCGCTATATTGCTCGAGATCGAGCTCGGCCGAATGCACCATCGCCTCCTGGGCGGCGACGGCGGCTTCGGCGACGCGCTTGGCCTGGGTGCGCTGGTCGTAAGCCTGCTCGGTGATGGTCTTGTTGCCGAGAAGCTGCTGGCCACGCTGCAGGTCGGCTTCGGTGAAGGCGAGATTGGCGCGTGCCTGAGCGAGATTGGCCCGCATCTGCTCGAGCACGATCTGGAACGGCCGGCGGTCGATGGTGAAAAGCAGATCGCCCTTCTTCACCATCTGGCCGTCGATGAAATGAATCTCGGAGAGATAGCCTGAGAGCCGCGAGCGGATCTCGACCGATTCCACCGCGGCGAAGCGGCCGACATATTCGTCCTGGTCGACCACGGTCCGCTGCACCGGGTTGGCCACGGTCACGGCCGGCGGCGTGGCGGCGCTTTGCTGCTGCTGGCCCTGGCCGCAGCCGGAAAGCGCAGCCGCGGCCACGAGGACGCCAAGGCGCGCCGCACGGGTGATAGCCATATGTTTTTTCCCTCAAGGAGGACCGGGGCACCACAAGCCGCCGCCGCTGTCAACCACGGGACCGCCCGCCCTTCCCTCGCCGCGGCATGGTTCCCATATATGGCGTCGACCGGCGGCTGCGCCGGCCCCCGGCGGATGCTGGGCTAACCACCTGACAAAACATGAAAATCATACCCTTGCACGATGCCGCCTGGGACGGCAGCGGCGCTGCTGCCGCTGCGGAGCCCAAAATTCCGGTCGAGGACCAGGAACTCCTCGACGCCTATTCGCGCGCCGTCATCGACGTGGTCGACAGAGTCGGCCCAGCGGTGGTCGGCCTCACCATCCACACCGGCGAAGCCAGCGGCCGCCCGCGCGGCGGCACTGGATCGGGCGTCGTGGTGGCGCCCGATGGGCTGATCCTGACCAACAGCCACGTCGCCGGCGCAGGCAGCACCGCCAGTTCCTCGGCGCGCATTGAAGTGACGACGCCGGAAGGCCAGCACCTCACCGCACGCCTGGTCGGCGACGATCCCGACACCGATCTGGCGCTGATCCGCATTGTCGAGCCGGTGACCTTGCCGGCGGCGCCGCTCGGCGATTCCAAACGCTTAAAGCGCGGGCAATTGGTGATCGCCATCGGCAATCCGCTCGGTTTTGAATCGACGGTGACGACCGGCGTGGTCTCCGCGCTCGGCCGCAGCCTGCGCTCGCGCAACGGCCGGCTGATCGACGACGTGATCCAGACCGATGCCGCGCTCAACCCCGGCAATTCCGGCGGCCCGCTGGTGTCGTCCCACGGCGAAGTCGTCGGCGTGAACACCGCGGTCATCATGGGCGCGCAGGGCATCTGTTTTGCGGTCGCCGCCAATACCGCAAGCTTCGTGCTCGGCGAGCTGGTGCGGCACGGCCGGGTGCGCCGCGCCTTCATCGGCGTCGCCGCGCAGCACACGCCGATCCCGCGCCGCATTCGCCACGCCGCCGGCATCACGCAAGAACGCGCGGTGATGATCGCCTCCATCGAGCCGGACTCCGCGGCAGCCCTTGCCGGCCTGAAGACGGGCGACATCCTGCTCGGCCTCGACGGCACCATCATCGCCGGCGCCGACGATCTGGTGCGCACGCTCACCGGCGAGACCATCGGCCGCGAAGTCAAGCTCGACGTGCTGCGCGGGACGGAGCGGCTGACGCTGGCGATGGTGCCGCAGGAGCGGAAGCCTGAAGTCATCCCGGGCCGCGGACAAAATCCGCGCGCCCGGACTCCTTAATCGACGTCGCACAATTTCACAGCTGGCCATCCGCAACCGCTCGCATTAAGAAGCGGCTCCTTTCGCATCCGCGATCATTCCCCCCTGGCACCCACAAAAAATGCTGCAAATCGACAATCTGGTTTTCGACGCTTGGGGCCGCCGGTTTTTCGACCGGGCGAGCGTCGCGATTCCGGACGGCACCAAGGTCGGCCTGGTGGGGCGCAACGGGGTCGGCAAATCGACCTTGTTCAAGCTGATCGTCGGCGACCTCGCCGCGCAGGAGGGCGATATCCTGTTGCCGAAGGCGGCAAAAATCGGCTCGGTCGATCAGGAGCATCCGGCGACGCCGGTCACTTTGCTGGACACGATCCTCGCCGCCGACACCCGGCGCGAGGCCTTGAATGCCCAGTTGGAGACCGCCGAGCCCGAACACCTTGCCGAGATCTACCAGCACCTCAACGCCATCGACGCCGACCGCGCCCCGGCGCGCGCCGCCGAAATCTTGAGCGGGCTCGGATTCTCCAACGCCGATCTCGCGCGCCCGATGGCGGAGTTCTCCGGCGGCTGGCGCATGCGCGTGGCGCTGGCCGCGTCTTTGTTCGCCGAGCCCGATCTGCTCTTGCTCGACGAGCCGACCAATTACCTCGATCTCGAAGGCGCGCTGTGGCTCGAAGCGCGCTTGAAGAAATATCCCAAAACCGCGCTCATCGTCAGCCACGACCGCGAGCTTCTCAACAATTCGGTCGACGCCATCTTGCATCTGAGCGAAGGCAAGCTCGATCTCTACACCGGCGGCTACGACGATTTCGAGCATCGCCGCGCCGAGAAGACGCGGCTGCAGGCGGCGACGCGCGCCAAGCAGGACGCCGAGCGCACGCACCTGCAAAAATTCATCGACCGCTTCCGCGCCAAGGCCAGCAAGGCGACCCAGGCGCAGTCGCGCATCAAGCGGCTCGCCAAATTGGAGCCGATTGCCGAGATCGTCGAGGCGCGCGTGGCGCCGTTCACGCTGCCGTCGCCGGCGCGGCCGCTGGCGCCGCCGCTCATCCAGCTCGAGGACGCCGCGGTCGGCTACGACAAGACCACCGTGTTGCGCAATCTCAACCTGCGGCTCGACGTCGACGACCGCATCGGGCTTTTGGGCGTCAACGGCGCCGGCAAATCGACCTTCGCCAAGATGATCGCCGGCGCGCTGCCGCTGCAGGCCGGCCAGATGAAGCGGGAAAACCGCATCAAGGTCGGTTGGTTTCACCAGCATCAGATCGAGGCGCTCGACCCGGACGATACGCCTTTGGACATCATCCGGCGCGAGCTTCCCGACGACAGCGAATCGTCGCGCCGCTCGCGGCTGGCGCAGTTCGGGCTGTCGTTCGACAAGCAGGAGACCACGGTCGCCAATCTGTCGGGCGGCGAGCGGGCGCGGCTGTTGCTCAATCTCATCGCCATGGCGGCGCCGCACTTGCTGATCCTCGACGAGCCGACCAATCATCTCGACATCGACAGCCGCCGCGCGCTGCTCGACGCGTTGAACGACTACGACGGCGCCGTCATTCTCATCACCCACGATCGCTCCCTGATCGATCTGGTGGCCGACCGGCTGTGGCTGACCGCCGACGGCCACATCAAGCCGTTCAAGGGCGACATGGACGACTACGCGCGCTTCGTCCTCGACAGGGTGAAAATGGAAACCGTAGCGCCCGGGCAAAAAGCCGTCAGCGACGCCGTCCTGAGCGCGCAGCAAGCGGCCGCCAACGAGGCGCGCTATGCCGCCAAGAAGGCGGCCAAGAAGCGGCGCCGGCGCGGCTACTGATTTCCGTCACGCCAGATCGAAGACGCCCTGCATCACAGGCACGCAGCTGCCGCCGATGTAGGTCGCCGTCACCTTGCCATGCCTCTTTTCGGCGCTTGCCTCCAGCAGGCTCGGCCGGCCCATTTCGACGCCTTGCGCGATCTTCGTTTCCAGGCGCAGGTCCGACACAGGCGCGAGCGCGGCGAGTAGCCCGATCAGCGCCACATTGGCGCTGCCGGTGGCGGGATCCTCGGGCACGCCGACCAGCGGCGCGAACATGCGCGCCTGGATGTCGATGCCGTCGCGCTTGGTGTGAACGTAGAGGTGAATGCCGGTGGCGCGGTCGCGCGGCAGGTGCCGGGCGAACACGTCGGCGCGCGGCTGCGCCGCGGCCAGCGTCTCGCGGCTTTTCAGTTCCACCATCACGATCGACACGCCGCAACTGGCAATGCGCGGCTGATGATGCCGCGTCTCGATGTCGTCGACGGCGATCGTGCAGGCTTGGGCGATCACCTCGCACGGGAGGGCGTCGCCGAGAGCAAGCGGCTGCGGCGACGTCAAACGCGCGCCGGTGATGGTCGACGCCTGTTTCTGGATGTCCATGCGCACCAGGCCGGCGATCTCCTCGAACGCCAGCGTGTCGCCGGCAATCGACCGGCCGTGGCATTCGCCCAAGCGCGCCAGAACGAACGCGGTGCCGACATTGGGATGGCCGGCAAACGGCATCTCGGCGCGCGGCGTGAAGATGCGGACGCGGGCGGTGTGCTCGGGCGCTTGCGGCGGCAGCACGAAGGTGGTTTCGGCCAGATTGAACTCGGCCGCGATCGCCTGCATCCGCTCAGCCGACAGGCCGGTGGCGTCGGGAAAAACGGCGAGCGGGTTGCCGCCGAACTGCCGGTCGGTGAACACATCGACGGTGAAGAATTTTAACAGCATGGCCGTCACCCTACTGCATCGACAGCGACGACACCGCCACGTTCACCGCGCCGGTGGCGTTGGCGATCACGCGCAAGGTCTTGTCGTCGTAGGCGATGCCGGTGAGGCGCAGATCGTTGACGGCGAGATTGGCGGAGACGCCGCCGCCTTGCGCGACGAAGCCTGAGACGGCGGTGGCGATGCGCTGCTTGGCGTCGGCGGCGAACGGTTTGAGGTCGATCACCGCCTTGTCGGCAAGAATCTTTTGCAGGTAAGGCGTCGCCGCCTGCGCCGCGGCGCCGAGCAGGCCGAAGGCGGCTTTCGACCGCACGTCGAGCGCCATGTCGGAAAAGCGCAGGATCTGCCGGTCCTGGTCGAGCACCGGCCGGCCATAGACGTGCACCGTGGCCTCGACGCCGAAGAAGCTGAACAGGCCGCGTTTCTTGACGTTGACCAACAGCGAGATCAACAGCCGGTCGCCGGAGGCGGCGATGGCGGCGTGCTTCACGATCACCGTGAACGAGCCGCTGCCATCCTCGGGAAAGGTCTTGCCGCCGACCTGCGCTTCGAGAAGCCGGCTGACTTCGGTGAACGGAATATCGATCGGCACCGCGATGCTGACACCGCCATCGTTGGTTTGCTGCACCAGGTCGAGCGCTTGCGGGAACGGGCAATCCGGCTTGGTCTCGCTCGGCACGATGCGGGTATCGGCCTGTACGCCGAGCAAGAGCGTCACCGCGCCGCCGTCGATCTTCGGCTGCGCGGCGATGGCGCGGGTCGGCCGGACTTCGAGCCAGAGGTTCGGCATGCCCTGCCCGGCCGCGCCGAGCGAGATGGCACGGCACAGTTTTACCCATTCGCTGCGCGCGGCGTTCTCGATGAACGGGTCGTTGCGCAGCCGCGCTTCCAGGGCGCCGGTCTGGCTCCGCACCGCGTTGTCGAGGAACGGCTTCACCTGGTTGGCGACGCTGAGCTTGACGCCGGCGATCGGCAGGATGACGTCGACGACATTGACCTGCGCCGAAAGATTGGGCGAGAGCCGCCAGTTCGGCGCAATGGTCGGCTTCGACGTCGTCGTCACCGTGCCCTGGATGTCGGCGTGCTGATCGAACGCCTTGCCGGCGAGATTCTGCACCGCCTGGCCGACGCTGCCCCCGACCAGATTGCCGAGGGTGTTGCCGACCGAGTTGGCGCCGCTGGCGATCTGGCCGGTAGCCTGGAACTGGCCGGTCAGCGGCGTCACCACCATCAGCGCATCGGGCCGGCCGGACACGGTGAGCGGGCCGCGCGCAATGTTGAAATTGAGGTCGGCATTGGTCAGAAGCTTCGACACCGGATTTTGCGGCTTGCCGGAAAGATTGCGCGGCGCCTGCGCGTCGAGCGCGTCGCGAATCGCGGTCAGCGCTATTGCCGCCGGCGCCAGCACCGTCGAGGTGCCGGTCAGCGGCTTGAGCGGCGGCACCGCGACCAGCGCCGGACGCCCTGCTTGCAATGATGCCGTCGCCGGCCATAACAGATTGAGAAGAGCGCTGGCGCCGATGAAAGAGATGACGGCAACAATGGCGCCGGCGAGGATGGTCCGGATGTTCACGCCGGCACTTCGCCCTTGAGCATGAGGCGGTAGAGGAAGCGGCGCTCGCTCATGTCGTAGTCGGGATTGGCCTGGTGCATGACGCTGCGATTGTCCCACATCACCCAGTCGCCGTAGCGCCACTGGTGGCGGTATTCGTATTTCTTCTGCGTCGCGTGCTGCATCAATTCGTCGATCAGCTTGAGCGCGTCGGCGTCGTCCATGCCGACGATCGATTCCATGCGCACCGGATTGAGGAACAGCGCCTTGCGGCCGTTGTCGGGGTGGGTGCGCACCAGCGGGTGCACGCCGGGCGGCGGCAGGTGGCGCTGGCTTTCCTCATTGAGACCGGACAGCGCGCGCGGGCTGTATTTACTCTGATAGACGTGCACGGCTTTCAGCCCGTCGATTTTCTGTTTGGTTTTGTGCGGCAGGTCGTCATAGGCGTCGTGCATGTTGACGTATTGGGTGTCGCCACCGTGCGACGGCAGCTCGACCGCGAACAGGGTCGTCGCCTTGGGCGGCCGCGGATGATTGGAATGGTCGGTGTGGAAGGTCTCGCCCGGAATCATGCGCTTGCCGTTCACGATGATGTCGTTGGAGACGTAATAGACGTCGGGGTGGCCGGGGACGTGCTGCTCTTTCTTGTCATGGATCTGCAGCTCGCCGAACAATTGCGCAGCGGCCTTGAACTGGTCCGGATCGAAATGCTGGCCGCGCATAACCAGGACGTGATGGTCGGCGAAGGCGCGGTTGAGCGTGACGCCGGTCTCGGCATCGACCGGCTGGGTGAAATCGAGACCGGTGACTTCGGCGCCGGTGTGATCGGTCAGCGGCGTGATGGCGAAGGACGTCATGGCAAATCCTCCCACACGGTGTTTGTTAGAGCGGATACCGAAATTGGAAACCGGCTTTCGGAAAAGATCGCGCCCAGACTTGGAAGAACGCTATCGCCGGGCACCGGGAGGGTCAAGGCGCCGCAAGGTCGCGCTACTGGTTTCGCGCCGGCAAAGGAAGCGGTTATGGTCCGCATCGGCGGCCGTTCCAGCGGCCCGACAATCAAGATCGACGCATGCGGCGCTGGCTGAAGCATTGGCGGGATAGATTGACTTCGCAGCGCGCGAGCACTGTCGAGGTGCAAAGCATCTTCGGTCCGATAACGGCATTCGCCGGCGACTTTGCGACCCGGCAGATCGAGCAATTCGGCGCGCATACGCGCAACGAAGTCGCGCTGCTGCGGAATTTCGTCAAAGCGGGCGATCTGATTTACGACGTCGGCGCCCATATCGGCACCTTCGCGATACCGCTCGCGATCACCGCCGGAGAAAACGGCCAGGTGATCGCCATCGAAGCTGATGCGGACAACTTCGCGCTGTTGCGGCAAAATCTCGATTCGTCGGGTCTGCACAGCCGGGTCGCGCCGTATCTCGGCATCGCCGGCGGGCGCGATATCTCCTACCGGCGCGTGCGCGACGCCCGGCACACCAGCGCCACGTATTTCCTGCCCGATCCCGACGGCGCGCCGATCCCGGCCATCACCCTCGATGATCTCGCGGATCGTTCAAGCCCACCGCGCCGCGTGGCGATTATCAAGATCGATGTCGAGGGCATGGAACTGGCGGTTTTACGATCCGCCGCGAAGACAATCGCGCGCGACCGGCCGGTTCTGTACGTGGAAATATCTATTACACAGATGGCGAGATACGGCGTTACCCTACCCGAGGTTGCGACGTTCCTGGCGCCCTACGATTATCGTTGCTTTCGCAACATCGGCGACCGAAATTCCAGCCATGACGCATTCGAGCTGGCGGAGCTGGGCGACCTTCATGACGGCGGCGAACTCTACGATCTACTCG
>Ga0209332_1000084_pt1 | contig 24026 bp, 24 predicted proteins | sample BlaSpr_A8_OM3_M1_FD_187974 | JGI IMG/M metagenome (GOLD analysis project Ga0209332, IMG submission 187974) | Forest soil microbial communities from Thunder Bay, Ontario, Canada - Black Spruce, Ontario site 2_A8_OM3_M1 (SPAdes) (version 2) | ecosystem: Environmental > Terrestrial > Soil > Boreal...
GATCGTGGTGACAGGGCAGCGTTCTAACCAACTGAACTACGTCCCCACTCGCCAAATCAACAAGATGCGAAATAACCAGTGTTTATGAGGCCTTGCGCCATGTGCATAAAATGCCTAGATTGCCCAAAGCGACCCGAATTGCCTGTATTCCGGTCCGAACCGCCCATAAACCGCCCATAAAGTTGGACCACTTCCCAAGTCTTTTGCATGTGCAAAACACCTTCTACGGGCTGCGGCGGGCGATCCAGAGTTCTGCCAACCCAGGCAAAACCACCAGCACAACTTTCGCAAATCTTTGTCACAGAAATATCCTAACAGCTTCTCGCTGAACACGAAAGACCACCTTCATTTTCCCGGCTCGGACTGTACGAAACTCTCAAATTCGGCGGCAAGCTGATACCAGTTGTTTGTGCGACCGAGCAGCGACCTCTGCCTTGTCGCGACAGAGGCCGGGTCTTCGTTTCGCGGGTACAAAGAAGTGTTTAGATATTTAGCGCTGTAGTTCTGCTCCGTGGGTTTGAAAAGGTTCGACGGATCATGGCTCCAGTTTGAAATTGCTGCCATAACTCCTATGCTGTTTGTCCTTAATATGGGCTCCTTGGAAAAGCTCTCCGACTGAACGACCAGTTCGCCTTGGGGATTAGAATGTAGAATCCACAGTGCGAGATGAACTGGCCCGGCTCTTTAAGTTCGCGTGTTCGGACCTGTTTTGCTCCAAAGGCGATTGCCAAGCAGCGTAAAGGAAAACTCGCTCCGACAACGGGTGGGGGGGAACGGCGTGGCCACATCCCCGCCGCCTCGACTTCTTCTCTGCCCGCATCCCGACAGGCGGCTCCGCAATATTCTTGGCCCGACCATTTCAGACTACAAAGTCTGTCCGTGTACTGACATCTCGTTATCGAGCGAAATCGTCAGACATGCGATTTTCCGGGACAACGAAAGAAATCCGCCAAGCTGTGCCGGAAGCGCCCTTTGCGAGTCTCCCGAATCGTAGGTACGAATTGTCTTTTCCAGACCCGCGACCGAGCTTCTGAAACCGTTGCGTCTATCCGAGGTTTTCCCTGACATCCGATCGGCCATACCATCCAGCACGTCAGCGAGATGTTCGTCGAATTCTTGTTGCGCGGCTGCCACCGGCGCGGGCAGTTCAAAACCGGGGATCCGGATCCGGTATCTCCACAAAGCAACTCGCGTTATGAAAAGCACGCGCAACCGCGGCTGCCAGCGCAGGATCTGACTGCGCAAAGCAAGGTCCTGCCGACGCGAAGGGCCAGTTTCTAATAACACTGCATCAGCGAGCGCTCTGACTTCGTCAAAAGTGCTGTTAATCGTCTCGCGCAGTGAAAAGGTGCGTTCGGCGGCAACTCTCAGATCTTTCGAAAGCGGCTCTCGAGCGAATTGGGCCAATAATCGCAGGGTGGAAATGAATGTCCCCGTCATCTCCGTAGCCACGGGTGTACTCCAAAGCTGATCAAATGCAAGCCACATCATGCATAGTCCGAGGCCAACCCCAGCGACTCGGTCCCTTGCCGCAGCAAGCGATGTCTGCCTCGTGAACTCCTGCAGGTTGATGAGGCAGAAGACCACAACGATCTGAAATCCGAAATATGACAATCGCGGACTTGATGTCATGAACCAAGAGGCGAGCGCTATGACAAACATGAAGAAAATAGTGAATCCAGCAATCGAATCGAGGTGCGGCAGAATGAACATCTCCGAGCCTATCCCGATAAGAAATCCGCCGACCACGAACGCAGCGAAGCGCATGATCTGCCTTTGTCGAGACGCTCCGACCGTGGAAACAGCCGTCAGCAGGCATGTGGCCATCGCGGGCGCGCCGATGGCCGGCCAGGCAATGGCGTTGTAAATGATGTAACAGCCACTAACTGCCAAACACCCTCTCAGTGCGAACTTAAGATGCTCGGGATTGACGAACGCGTCCTGATGCATAAGTTTCGATTGCGGCATGTCGCGTGAAAGCGACAGTTGCACTTTCATTGACTCAGACTCCGTGAACGCTTGGGGAAGGAGGGAAACGATACTCTGCATTTCGGTCAATAACGGAACATGGGAGAAGGCGTGGTCAGAATCAAAGTGAATGGGGCTTGAAAGTCGTCGGTTCATTAGATCGGCGCGAATGATTGCTATGGTCGATCCCAAAGCACGCAATAGTTTCGTATCACTGTCGGTGGGCTCAAAGCTAAGTTCGCTCAAGGCCGCGGTAATGTCGACGAGCCTTCCAACCAGTGCAACAACACCACTCATTTGCATCTTGTATTGAGCCGAATACTCAGAGCGACGGAGGAGCCTCCGCAAGCTGGACGTTCCAAGCATGCCGAACCTGCTGACTTTGTTTTTACTTGCGTCATCTGGAGGACAGTCCTCTGCGTAACAGGCTAACAAACCTTCTACAGCAGACAATCGTTCGGCGATGGGCAGCACAATATCGTCGCCCGGATTTCCACGGACAAAGGTGAGCTCTACTGCCGCCGCCACCATTGCTCCTACCGATACCGCCAACGTAAGCCAAAGCGTATCTTCCACGTTAGTTTCCGCTGACACGTGGCGATCCCATATCGGAACGGCGACAGCAATCATAATGGCGAATGTAGATGCTGCGCTGTAATTGGTCATCGCGCCGAGTGCATAAAAAGTCAGAAAGAACGAACCAATGACCCAGAGAAAATGCAGGATCGGAACGCTGATAACAAACTCCGCGGAAATCAAGACATAGGCTGCACCAATTCCGATAAAAAGGAATGATGCTCCAGCTGATTGCAGCGTGGCCCGGGGGCTTTCTCGCGAAACGATGAATGTGTAAATCGCGCCCTCGAACGCGTAGGGAATACGAAAGGTCATGCAAATAATCATGACCAGAGTCGCAGCCAGCACCATCCGTGTTACTGTTCCTGCTCGCCCCGGATACGAAGCCAGCTCCTCCTTGAGGAATTGCAGGACCCAAGGCACTGGGCGGGGCGACTCGTGTAGGCTTTGAGCAACAGTGGCCATTTTCAGTCTCCGCGAATTGTGACGATGGCTGACTCGCCAATTCGAAACAAATCAGAAGGCGGGTTGGACACGCGCACACGAACGGGGTATCTAGAGGCCAAATGGACCCAGTTCAGAGTTCTCGGCACGTCCGGGAGACCGGGCTGTAAAGTGCCAACAACATCCGGGTCCGGTGTGACGCCGAAACCTACGCTGTCAACCACGCCCGAAAAATGCAGGTCGGGCCTCGATAGCACGTAGACGTCAGCGTGCATTCCAGCTGTGATGCGCTTGAGCTGGCCTTCACGAAAGTTCCCGATTGCCCACCAGGTGCGCGCGTCAATCAGTGTGAACAATTGCTGGCCCACGTGGGCATAGGCGCCCTCAGAAAGCGTGAGATTCGTCACATAGGCATCAAATGGCGCGTACACGCGACAGTTAGTCAAGTTATACTGAGCGTTCTTTACCGCCGCCTCTCTTGCTCCACGTTGGTTGACTAGCGGCTCAAGTGTTGTTACGGCATGCTGAGTTTGCTCATGTTGTGCGATGGCTGAGTTCAACGCCGCCTGTGAAAACTGCAGGCGGGACTCGGCCTGCCGCAGAGCTTCGGACTCTGCCAATTCTGAAGTTTTCGCTCGATCTACTTGATCTACCGTTACAAACTGCTTTGTGAGCAGTGGCTCAAGACGATGCAGATTGTTGCTCGCATAAGTCCATTCCGCACGTTGGCGGTTGACCGCGCGCGCTGAACTCGCCACGTCAGCCTCGGCGCTGCGAATGTTGGCCTGCGAGACAGAAACTGCGCTGACCAATGCTGCTATCTTTCGGCGTTCGTCTGAGATCTGACCTTCGAGAGCGCCTTGCTCGGAAATGGCTCTTTCCAACGCGTATTGATAAGGGCGTTCATCAATTTCGTACAGCAGTTCGCCTTTTTTCACGAACTGGTTGTCCCGCACGTTCAGGTGGGTGACGGGTCCATCTACTTGCGGCGCTATCCCGATGAAGTTCGCAAAAACCGCCGCGTCATCCGTTCGTGGATAGTGATTGGCGCGATAAAGGGCACCTGCGCCCAGCATCACTGCCGCCAGTGCGAAGCCGATACTGAGTCCGCGGCTCAACAGCCTTTGGGGTGTCGTATTCGTGTCAACGGTCATAGGGGCTCTTCCCGGCTAGTGGAAGAAAATTAACCACAGTGCGAATGTGAAAAAAGCGGTAAAGCTCGGATAGAAGATGGCGGGTAAAGCGACTTTCAGGTTGAATCGCAAAAGCACAAATCGCCCAATAGCAGTAAACAATATCGCCGCCACCAAACAAATGAGCCAAGCGGGAAAAAATGAACCCAGGATATCCACGGCGGGGGCTCGTCCGCACCCCACAAGCAGCAAGGGAGCGAATGCGAATGCATAGCGCACAAATCGTTGTTCGCCATGTCCAGTCATGGTAGAGACCTTGCCTTGTTGGGCTGAATGGAATCCCCGGTTCGGAAAGCCAAGTCTGCGAGCGCGGTGAGCACCTGCGTGCGCGCCAGTACGTCGGCCGAGCGGGCTTGCGCAAGTGTCCGTTGGGCCGCGGTTACGTCTAGCAAAGTGCGTACACCATAGTTGTACGATTCGAGCGCTGCACTATAAGACTGGTCGGCCGCTTGTAAGAGAGCAAGCGCTGCCTGCCGCTGCCGAAAGGCGGTATTCAGATTCGAATAAGCGGCCCAAACCTCATCAGCGATTTGGTTGCGGGCAACATTCGCTTGTGCTTCTGCCGCGTGAACGGTGGCCCGCTCTTGTGCCAGCTTGTTTCGTCTTGCGCCCCCTTCAAATACGGTCCACTGGAGATTGAAAGTCACTCCGCCGACCAAGTCTCCCGTGTGCGACCATGGGTTCGGCTGCTGCAAGCCGTATACCGATTGCGCGACTGGGGTGGCATTGACGATTAGTTCAGGATAGTATGCCGCGCGCGCTTCCTTGACTCTTGCATTCGCAGATCTTATTGCAGCCAGCTGCTGCATCAGATCGGGGCGTTGTTTGAGTGCCCGGCTGATCGCCAGACCGACCGTATCGCCAATCGACTCGGGAGTCGGGACCTGATCGAGCAGTTTGGCGTGAATTACGGCGGATGCGGACGTCCCCACTGCAGTCGCCAGATCTCCTCGCGCGATCTCCTCAGCTCCTAGTACAGCTTGCAGATCATAATCCGCCTGTGCCGTCGCGCTCCGCGCTTCCAATAGGTCGGGCAAAGTTGCGAGACCGTGTGCCAAGCGATCTTGCGCAGCTTGTTGAACTGCTTGCGCGTTGGCAAGGCTCGCGCGCGCAGCGTCTTCCTGCCCTACAGAACGTAACAGTCGATAATAAGCTTGCTCTACTTGGTAAATGATGTTGCGATGTGTGTCATTGAATGCGAAATTGGCTGCCAGAAGCTCCGCCTTCGCCGCACTGATTCGACCGGATCGGGCGCCGAAGTCGAAGACGGTGTAGTTGAGATCGAGCCCGACCTGAAAGTCTTGGATCGTCTGGGGGAAGAACTCATTTCCAAACAAAACATTCGAGCGGCTTGTTTCAGAGAGAACAGCCGCCGCTAACGTGGGATACAACTCACTGCGTGCAACTCCCAGAGCCGCGGCTTGAGCACGGGCACGTTCCCATGCGACACGAGTCTCGGGATTGTGCGCTTCAGCCAAATCGACCAACTCCGCTAGTGAATAAGTCCTCGTCGGATCGATGTCGAATCTGAAAGCATGAAAATTGCTCGCATCGGCTTCAACAGTTCGCTCCTCTGCTGAATGCCACTGGTGGCTGGGCAAACCAGGCGCACTCTGAGCGAGAGCGCAGGCCGCATACGCCAGAAGAAAGAACGAAATTGCGGTACGCGCCCGAATGCCCACCATAAGTACTCGAAAGAGTGATACTGGCGTTGGGTTCCATCCGGCACCTTTGCGACACGTGAGCACGCTGCTGTCCCCTCGTACTTAGCGCCAGATATTCGTATCTGCCAGATCAATCAACTCGTCGCCGTGTCCGCTGAGAACCGCTTTCAGCGCAAACAGGCCAAAGCCCTTTACTTGCTCAAGGGTTATCTTCGGGGGCATCGAGAGTTCCTGACGGCTAACAGGAACTTCAAGCAGAGCAGGTCCGTCATGTTCCAGAGCTGCGGCGATCATCGGCCGAATTTGATCTGGCGTTTCGGCTGTCAAACCCAAGAGGCCGGCCGCCTCGGCCATTTTTGCGAAATTAGGGTTCTGCAGATCGGTTCCAAAGTCGACAAGGCCTGCTGCCTTCATTTCCAGCTCCACAAAAGCCAGTGAGTTGTTCTTGAAGACTACAATCTTGACTGGCGCCTTCAATTGCCGGAGCGAAAGCAGATCGCCCATGAGCATGGCAAGGCCGCCGTCGCCAGACAGCGCCACAACCTGCCGGCCAGGATGACTAACCTGCGCGCCAATGGCCTGCGGCAACGCATTTGCCATTGACCCATGGTTAAAAGAGCCCAGCAATCGACGCTTTCCATTCATCGTCAAATACCGCGCAGCCCAAATCGTTGGTGTGCCCACATCGCAAGAAATAATCGCGTCATCGGACGCAAGCTCGTCGAGCGTCCTGACGACGTATTGAGGATGAATCTGTTGTCCGCCGGATCCCGGCACGGCCAGCGCATCGAGATCCTTGCGCGCTACGCGATAACGCTCAAGCGATGCCTTCAGATGTTTGTCGCTATTGTTCTGCTTCAGTTTTGGCAGAAGAGCCCGGAGTGTCACTCCCGTGTCGCCCACAAATCCATAATCGACCTTGGCACGCCGCCCTAACTGCTCTCCCCGGATGTCAATCTGCGCGATCTTGGCATCTTTGGGATAGAACTGTTGATAGGGAAAATCGGTTCCAATCATGAGCAGCAGGTCGCAATTCATCATCGCGTAATATCCGGATGAAAATCCCAGCAAACCCGTCATCCCCACATCGAACCGGTTGTCGTACTCGATGAACTCCTTTCCGCGCATCGCATGCACAATCGGGGAATTTAATTTCCCCGCTAGGGCGACCAATTCCGAGTGGGCGCCGGCACAACCGGCTCCGCCTAGAATTGTGATCTTCTTCGACTCATTGAGAAGTTTCGCCAGAAATTCGATCTCTTCGTCTGAGGGAGACAATGTGGGTTTTGGCGGAGGGAAGCGTAGTCGTGGCGAAACGATTGTCGCCGACTGCAGAGCGACGTCCCCTGGGATCACGACGACCGCGACGCCACGACGCGACACCGCAGTCTGTATTGCGATTTCCAAGACCCGCGGCATTTGCTCGGGATGTGACACCACTTCGCAATAATCGCTGCACTGCGCGAAAAGATGCTCCGGATGCGTCTCCTGGAAATATCCACTGCCGATTTCGCTGCTGGGAATTTGAGCAGCAATTGCGAGCACCGGTACCCGGCTTCGATGGCAGTCGTAGAGGCCGTTGATCAGATGCAGGTTGCCCGGTCCGCAGCTCCCGGCGCAGGCTGACAGTTGCCCTGTCAGGTGTGATTCTGCGCCCGCAGCAAATGCTGCAGTCTCTTCATGCCGCACGTGAATCCACTGAAGCTGCTTCTGTGAGCGTATTGCATCGGTAAATCCGTTGAGCGAATCGCCGGAGACGCCGTAAACTCTCTTCACGCCTGCTCCCGCTAGGACTTCTACCATCAGTTCCGCAACCCTCTTCGCCATACCGTCTCCCCCTTCGACAGCGATTGTCGGACTCAAACCCTCCACGCGTGAAACGGTCCCAGTTCAATCCCGAACGGCGCTGTTCCATCGGATCGGCATTGGAGGGAACAGAAATGGGACCGTTACAGCTGGTCATGCAATCGGATTCTCCTCGAACAATCGGGCGACCATCGCAGAGTCGAGGTACGCACGAACCCGCACAATGACTCCGTCGCGGAAATAGACAACCCAGCAGTAGCGATTGTCGAAGCGCAAGCCGTTCTTCGCCGTCGCTAAAGAGTGAAGTTCGACTACCGCCTCGTCGTCCTTTACGAGCAAGTCCTCCACATGGAGTTGCGCGCCGTTTGGGAGAACCTGGCTCAACTTGGCGAAGGTGCCCTCTCTAAATGCCTTCTTGCTACGGTAGTGACCAGCGAGTGGATGGGTCCCTTCGACAATCCAGTCCACGTTGTCAGCCACGTGTTCGAAGAAGGCAGCTCCGTCGCCGTTTTCAAGTCCCTTGAAGATTTCGCGAACAGTGTCGGATGTAATTCCCATTTGAATCTCTCCTTGTCTTTTGTGATCTGTCATTTGCGGTTTTTTTAAGCTACTTTCGCTGAGGATGACGCCCCTTGGCGCACCTTTACGGAGCCGAGCAGTTTCATAAGGTCCCTGACCTGGATGTTTTCCACTGTACGAGCGGCATCCTTGATCTCGCCGGATAGCCCCTTGTCGAGGCGACCGGCCACGAGCGCGTCGAACTTCTGCACCACATCTTCCCATGCGAACGGATGAGAAGCGAGCCCTGGGTAGTCCTGGACCTCGTGCTCAATCACCTTCCCGTCCTGCAGCCGCACAACGACTTTGGCAGGCATTTTCTTGGGATACACTTCCGTGAATTCATGATTCGGCCGGACCGAAACCTTCTTCAGCAGGTTCTGGACATCGGGCTTGATGATGCGCTCCGGTTTGAATTGTGCCGGCATCACGTTGCCGTCAAGCAGCGCCACCGCAAGCAGGTACGGCAGGCTGTGATCCGCCTGTTCCTTGATACGAATGACTTTGTCCACGCCGTACAAGCCACCGCCGGCGAAGTCGTATGCAAGTTGGAACACATCTGCCTCAATCGAGACAACCTTTTCGGGGTCGATTTTGTCCTGCCTGGCGAGTTCGACCATGCAATGGACCGCGGACTGCGTGTGGATCATAGAGTTGTATTTCTTGATCGTGCTCTCCACGACGCCCTCGTATCCCTGCTTGTCCCAGTCGATGTTGATCTTCATTCTCAGGAGGTGATCAATGCCCAACGGGCCTTCGACGACCTGGAGCGGCCCCTGCACTCCTCGACGAGCCAGGAACAAAGTGTTCATGGCACCGAGGGCCGACTGCGCCGAGGCGAGGCCCTTCCATTGCGACAGCGGCTTTGCACGAACAACGGCGAATGACGCGTCGCTGACCGCAGCCATCGCGATAGCATTCGCGATCTGCTGCTCGCTCAGACCGAGCAACCGGCCGGCGGCGGCGTTGAGCGAGAAGGCCAGTTGTGAGGTGTGGTCGAAGCCGCTGCTCATGAAGTTGGCGTGATCAACCAGGCGGGATTGCACCGTGTAGCCTAATGCCACCGCGAGCATTAAATCGCGTCCGCTAGCGCCCACGTAGTCGGCGATGGTCAGCGCGACCCCGAAATTGTCTGCTGTGTGGCAGGTTTCGGTTGGGGCCAGGAAGTTGTCCATGAAATCGACGTAGCGCACGAGGGCGGTGTGCCAGAAGGCTGCGTAGATCGGGTTTGCTTGCCCGCCGCCGATCAGGGTAGAGGGGCCGGTACCGCCGAACTCCGTGACCTGCGCGCGACATGCGTCGACCGGGCCCGCGCCCAGTGCGGCAATGCTGCAAGCCAGCGAGTCCAGGATGTGAATTGGCAACTGCCTGCGCGATTCGGGCGAGAGGTCGGCGAAGGAAGCGCGGGCTGCATATTTGGCGAGCGATTCAACTTGAGTCATGATTTGTATCCTCCGTTTCTAGTAAGTGAGTTCATTTGTTTAGTGGGTTAGGGCGATGAAAATCCCCATCGTGACGACCGAGCCCATCACGCTGAGGAACACGGCGGAAGCTGCCTCCGCCTGTGCGGTGCGGTAATGCAGTGCCAACATAATCACAATCGGCATGGCTGGAATGGCCGTCGTTAGTACCGCCTCGCTCACAATAGGATTCCCATAGCCGATCCATCGCAAAGCACCCAGGACCAGGGCGGGTTGCATGATGTTTTTCAGGAATACGAAGAACAAGACGGAACGGTTGACTTTAATTTTGCCGGATGCAAGCACGATCCCGCAGGCGAACAGGGCGACGCCCCCGGATGCTTGTCCCAGCAGGGAAAGAGCGTGGACGATGAGCTGAGGAATGTGGAAGCCGCATAGCACGATAATGAAAGCGACAACAGGTGCCCAAACCATCGGCTCTTTGACGGTTTCCACGAGTTTCGCAGCGAAAACCGAGGCGTACGACGTGTGGGACGATGCTGAATGCTGTCCCTCCTGCGCGACCGGAGTGTTTTCGTGGGGGTCTTTCGCCGTCGAACCCAATGCGAGAAGCAGAATCGTGATGGGCACGACTGTAAGGTTAATGACGAGACTGGCTATGGCGACTGGAATGGCGCTGAGGCCGCCGAATAGATCGCCAAGGACGGCCGGACCTACGAAAGGGACTGCTGGAGCGGAAGCCGTAAGCGCGGCCAGCGCGCTAGTGCTCACTTGCATGCGGAAAACGAGACGGGAGAACAGAAACACCACACCGTACAAACCCATAATGGCGACGAACAATGCGATGACCAGCGGAATGTCCTGACCGAGTGCCGCACGTGACGTCGTAACAGTTCCAGCAAAAAGCGCCAACGGTACGGCGTAAAGCAGTACCATCCGATTCAGGGTTGGGGCATCCTTTGACCCAAAATCGTGTCGCCAGGCCGCCACGAAACCGAGCAAGAAGGTGACGACCATCGGAAGAAGTGCGCTCAAAATGGTATCGAACAAGGACATTTCAGTTTCCTCTCATGGCCAAGACACGATAGACCATCGCCTCGGACTTTCCGAGACAGTTGGTTGGATCGTTTCTCTTGCCAATTGCACTACTGCTCCTTCGACCGCTTTCCCGTCGGGAACTTAAACGTGGTGCCGGCGAAGACCTGCCACTTAGCCGATCCAACGCCGCTTTGGAACACGGAGTATTGCGGCTCGATGTAGAAGTTTGCTATGTCGCCATTTGAACCCTTCCATGCCTTTCCGACGCCGAACCCGAGCGGGATGTCCTTCACATGGTGAAAGGTGTCAAACGTCCAGACTCCCGAAGATCGAAGGTAGAAACCACGATGCAAATTGCGGATAACGAATGGTTGCACCGACGCTAGCTGGCCAACCGGGCTTGAGCTGTTTCCAGAGAAGGAGTGTTGATAGGTAGCGACTAGAGCCAATATTCCCCAGTTGCGAGGTGCAACTACGAGTCCGGCGGCACCAGCCTGCCATTTTCCAGAACCGTAGGCCTCTCCTCTGGCTGTTGGCGCCGCGATAAGCGGCCCAACTCCGACTGTGGTCCCATGCTCTTGAAAAAGCACCCAGTCGTAGATCGTCAGATCCCCGACTCCAGTATTCGGCCCGCCCTGCACACTGGCAGTGGTGTTGATCGGCAGGATTGTGCGTAGGAACTGATGAAGACCGAATGCGTCTATCGGCACAGCCAGTCGAAGTAACCCCTGATTACCGATTCTGCCGGGAAATCCTTCCGGCGAAGGCGCGAAGTAGTTCCACAGGTCGACTGTAAGCAGAGGATGAGCCGGATTATTCGCCGCGTTCGTGTCGTTCGCCTCGCCAGAGCCAGAACTGGTGGCGACAGACTGAGATTGGACTGCGTTGTTTTCTTGAGTCCACGCATTTCCTGCAAAGAGAACAAGAGCCGCCGCCAAAACTATCGTCTGTCTTGAACGCTTTCGCGACCATACTTCTCGCATGGCACTCGCGCCGCTATAGAAAGCGGAGTCGATAGCGCTTGGGTTCGGATGCATCGATCGGTCCTTCATATACGTCTCTCCATTCTTCAAGTTGTTGAGACTCACAGAAGATGCATCTCCTCGGCCGCGGCCGTAAGCCCGTCTCGGAAATTAGGGTGCGCCAGAGCGATCAAAGCCTGTGCTCTCTCCGTAGAGGAGAGCCCCTTCAGATTTGCAACGCCGTTTTCGGTAACTACGTAATGAACATCTGTGCGAGGTGTTGTTACAGGACCGGAGAGTCGAGGGACAATTTTGCTGATCTTGCCATCCTTGATGGCCGACTGGAAGGCGATGAACGACATTCCTCCCTTGGACGCATAGGCACCTCTGACAAAGTCGAGTTGTCCGCCCGTGGAAGTGAACTGATGCCCATTCACATATTCCGAATTGCAAGCGCCAGTGAGGTCCATTTCGATCGTAGAATTCACCGACACCACGTTGTCGTTCTGGGCAATCACGGCGGGATCATTCACGTAATTAACGGGATGGCTTTCGATCGCAAGGTTGTCATTCATGAAGTCATAGAAGGCTTCGTCTCCCATCGCGAAGGTGAAGACGGACTTTCCGGGGTTGATTTTCTTCCATCGATTGGTGACTGCCCCGTTCTGGATCAACTGTGCCAGGGCAGGGTTAAGCACTTCGGTATGAATGCCCAGATCTTTGCGGTTCATCAGCGCCTCACAGACTCCGCTGGGTACTCCGCCCACGGAAAGTCCGCCTGAGCTAACGGATTCAGCTTCATGAAGCCGGCGCACTGGACGCGAAAGAACGCGAGTTGCGCTTTGGTCGCGGCGTCCGTTGGAAACGCATCGAGAAGCCCCTTCGTCGCGATGCACTTGGTCTCAGGTAGCAGCGGCTCTACTGACAGCCTCAGGACGAACTCCGCGAGCATGAGGAGTGCCGTATTCCGATTCGCCGTGTCTGCGGCCAGACGTCCGATCACTTGGATCATCTGGCGCATCGGGAAGGCGTCGACCGAGCCGTTCGAAACGCGCAAGGCAGCAACGAGCACGCCGCCCCTGAACTGAGTCACCTGATAATTGATACAAAAAACGCGGTCCCAGCATGACAATTTGTCAACTGTATGGGTGATGGTGAGCGCGGAAGGAATCGAACCTTCAACCTACTGTTGGAACGTCAATAACCTTGCTACAAAATTGACATCACGCCTCTCCGCACCGTGCAGCAGCGGCTGGGCACGTAGATATTGAAATCCAAGGATGCGTTACTTGAACCCGTCCCGCGGTCAGCAGCTGCGCTTCTACGTTCAGAAGCTCAACAAGAAAACGGTTACGAGTTCGTGGGTCGCCGAGCAAGGAGTAGCTGCGCTCTCCGCGCGGTGTAGTCGCGCAACCGCGAACAAAGCAAAGCGAACGCTGGAGGAAGCGAAGCGACGCCACAGAGCATACCTGAAATCGAAGCGAACTGTTCCGCCGCCAGCGCTGATTGAAGCTGCGGTTTGGCTAGCATCTCTCGATACAGTTTTCCGGTGCGGTTTTGTCGATCCGAAGATGTTCGCTCCCCCGCCACGCGCATTGATGGAGGATCTTCAGTCGATGCTGGCTATCGAGCCCGTGGAACATTTCCGAGGCACGCGATGCGTTCTCAATCCTACGTTCGGTCCGGGGTCTGAATTGGTCGGCGGAGCTGATGATGATCTGATTATCGACGACACCCTGATCGACCTGAAAACAACCAAGCATCTCACCTTCGGCAGAGAGCACTTCAATCAACTTGCCGGATATTACCTGCTCTCCTGTATCGGCGGCGTCGATGACTGCGAAGAAGGCGGAATCAACTATCTCGCCATTTACTTTGCACGTTATGGTTTTTTTCACCGTATCCCAGTCGCACGCTGCATCGCAGAATCAAAGTTGCCTGCGCTTCTGCGTTGGTTGAAGAAGCGTGCCGGGCGCTAGAAAAGCAGTTGGGCGTCTACGCTTTCCCCTTAGAGCCAACCTTCTTGGCGTAGGCGAGATAGGAAATCGCGACGCCAAAGTCGCCGTTTATCGGTAAGAATAGCGGATCGTCGGTGCGCATCAACTCGTCCGTGATCGTTGAGTCGGCAATGCCTTCTCGTAGCCGCTTGCAGATGTAGTCCACAATCTCTGGATAGAATCCCATCAGTGTCAAGGGCTCGTTCCTCCACAAATGAGGGGACAATCGTACTCGGGCATCAGACGTTTGTCGCGATCTGCCAGCATGCTGTTACGAAAATCCGAAATGTTCGTGGCAGTCGCGCCTGGTTGATTATTTCGGTGCTACATTCTGCCTATGCTCCACAGCAACATCACACCTGAGCACGAGTGCGACGGAGAGCTGATCGAGCTGGCCGACAGCTCCCAAGGCGCGTTCAGCATGTCATGGCGCTCTTAATTGTGGAACGGAATTTACGTTCGTGCCTGACTCAACATGGATCACTATGGTTACACCGGGGATGAGAAGCGTGATCGACGGAACCGAAGAGAACTGACGACCGTTTCAATGTATGAACTGAAGACGCACCTGGATTGCTTAACAGAGTTCCACGGGAGTAAACTTTGCCTGTTCTGCGAGCGCCCGCGCAGGGCGCTGCCCCTTTCAACCCGCGCCGTTCGGATGGCTCCTTGCGGCGCGGACTTTTAGTCGTCCGCGATTAAAGAAAATCGCATATCCAACCCGTCCCAGCGTGATCTCGCCTCGATCAAGTGGCGAAACATCTTCCGGGCGCTTGCGATGCTCATCAGCTTCATTGGATTCTCTTTGGGTATGTATTCAGCCTTAGCAGGTCTTCTCGGATTGCTAGGAAACGAAGCCTTCTTAATTGTTGCTACTGACATCTGACGGAGCGTGGCGCTCTTTCAATCGGTACAACTCATTGTCGCGCTGAAGCGATGCGATTTCCCGTCTCAGCTCCAACACCCGTTGCTGAGTGAATCCATCCATACTAGGAATGTTACCCCTCTCGTGCACCGCGAAGTTCGTTCCGGTTCAAGATTGACTGGTCTTCGGGGTCTGGCTGGACTTTCCTAGGCGTCCGCAAATTTCGCCGATACGCACTGCGCGTTTGTCGTATTGCGCCGCTTCTGCTTTGGACATATTGATGTAGGCGGCGGTTTGTAGGGCCTCAAGTTGCAACTTGGCTAACACCGCCAATTCCTCTGTTAGGTCTTCAGTCTGCTTCGCTGAGAGATTCTCATACCCTGCCATTAGCGACTCCAAGACTTTCGTTGCTTCCTGATCGCCGCAATCAGTACGGTCCACGATGAACTTCTTGGCTTGCTCCTGCGTCAGTTTTGTTACGGTGGGTTTTGAATACGACTTTTTGCCTACCGCTTTGGCGTTCTTCATGCGATAAAAGGCGCTCTAGTCGGCTGCGTTGGTTGGGCTGATGGCGCTCGTGTATTTCTTAGCGAGGAACTGCATTCTGATGCGGATTTCTTCCTGATCTTCTCTGATTACGGCTCGCAGGAGGGAAATGAGTTCTTCCGCCTTCACAGGGTCTTTCTCATCGGAGATTCCTCGGCAAAGAGTTCGCACAAGATCGGCGTCGTACACGTATTACTTTCCCCCCGAAGGTTTGATTTTCTACTAAGGCTGGTAGTTGAGGAATACAGGAATCTCTGTATTGTGTCGAACAGAAGTTCTAGGCCAAAAGTGTGCGTGATAACGGCCAGGCAATTCGTGAGTCGTCTGGCGCTGCCCGCGCATCTTTCATCTTCTAATCGGCGGGAATCCATGACTCAGGTGCCAATCTGGTTCGAACGCAAGTTCGAGTTCTCTTTTCCGGTTGAGCTGTACCCCAACCTGCTCGCGCGTTTGCGTGGCACTCCGGCCAGGCTGGAAGAGATGGTTCGAGGCCGTTCTCACACAATCATGATTCAGAAAGCGGAGCAAAAGTGGTCGCCTCAGGAACACGCCGGTCATTTGCTTGACCTCGAACCGCTGTGGCTGGCGAGTGTCGGCGATTACGTCGCGGGCAGCGATCAGCTCACCGTAGCAGACCTGACGAATCGAAAAACCGACGAAGCCAACTACAACGCGTCCTCGCTGAGGAAAATCCTGGACGAGTTCCATAATGCAAGACAGAGATTGCTGGTGCTAGCGGAGGAACTGGATGCATCCTCATTTGATCGAGCCATCCCGCATCCACGTCTGAAGACGTCAATGCGGCTTGTAGACCACTTGTACTTTGTTGCCGAACACCGATCATCATCTCGCGCGGATATGGGAACTGGTTAATGCTTGAACTGTTGAAAAGACTTGGCATCGAACATCCAGTGATCCTGTCACCGATGGGCGGCGGTTCCGGTACGCCTGAGCTGGCTGCCGCTGTTTCCAACGCTGGCGGGCTCGGATCGCTGGGAGTCGCATACTTGACGCCGGAGCAAATTATCGAGAGCGTGCGCCAAACTCGTGCGCTAACGAACCGGCCCATAAATGTAAACCTATTTGTCGGGGGGGTCGTGGTGCCGTCAAATTTCGACTCCGCGCCGATGTTATCGATCCTGAGCGAGGTTTACGCATCACTTGGTTTGGCAGCCCCGCCAATGCCACCACAGCCGCGCGATACCTTCGCGGAACAATTCGAGGCTGTATTGGAGGCCCGACCGGAGGTATTCAGTTTCACTTTTGGTGCGCTCGACTCTCTCGCCATCTCAAAGCTTCGATCGCGGGGGATCGCGATCCTCGGCACGGCCACAACCGTAGAGGAAGCGGAACTCCTCGCAGAAAGCGGGGTTGATGCGATCGTGGCGCAGGGAGCGGAAGCTGGCGCGCACCGTGGCACCTTTTCTGTGCCTTTCGACGCCGCGATGTTCCCAACTTCGCAACTTGTGCGTCAAATCGCTCCCTTTGCTCCAGTGATCGCGTCCGGCGGGATTATGGACGGTCGCGACATTCGAAGGATGATGGACAACGGAGCGTCGGCGACTCAACTTGGTACAGCGTTTCTTCCATCTCCAGAGTCCGGTGCATCGCTCGCATACAAACGGGCGCTCCTCGCGACGAAGACCGATACGACGGTGATTACGCGTGTATTCTCTGGCCGACCGGCACGCGGCTTGCGCAATGAATTCATCGCCAGGCTAGAGGGTAGGGAGGACGTTATTCTTCCCTACCCAATTCAGAATGCCCTGACGCGAGCAATGCGTACAGCGGCTGCGCAGCTCGGTAATGCTGGCTTCTTATCACTGTGGGCGGGGCAAGGCGTAACGCGATGCCGGACGATGCCCGCAGGGGAACTGGTTAAACAATTGGTCGCAGAGTTAGCATCATCGTGATCGACCCTTCCATTCAAGGTTCGTCAGGGACTGCATCGAGATTATCCCAGCAGGCTGTGCAAAGTCCGCGCTCTGAGCCGGGAATAGGCAGATTCTGGCGTGTGGGATCGGGAACATGCGCGAATGGCGGTACAGCTTCATTCGGACATGGTTGTCCGGGGCTGTGATGGCTGCAAGAATCCCCCGCACAGTAGCAGTTGCTCATAATAGCCGCATGCTACCATAAAGAAATTCGGATTACCTTCGCGTCGTCACGATCTTCTCTGCTCCAGGTGGATGACCCAGAGGCATCCCGGCGACTATCGCGATTAGGAGGTACGGCAGCGCCCCGAGAATGGCAAGGTGGTTTGCCGTTCACTTACCATTTGGGTCCTGGGCCGACTCAGATTGCGCTAGATGTTTCAGCTCCACACTGTAGTGCGCCCGATTTGGGTAGTTGTCGCGCGGATACCGGGGCACGACTTTTCCTGACGAAATCGTCGTCGCTGGCAATCACAGAGACGAGTGGGTCTACGGTGGGGTAGATCCCGGCAGCGGAACTGTCGCGTTGCTGGAGATGGCCCGCGGGTTGGGTATCTTACTCAAGCAAGGGTGGCGTTCGCTCAGAACCATTCTGATTTGTGGCTGGGATGCCGAAGAGCAGGACGAACTGCTCGGGAGGAGCGTGCACTGTTGGGCTCAGTCAAAAGCCGCAGCTCCCAGGTGTGCCTCTCGGCGGCCGGTTCCTGCCTTAGTAGAACCGGACAACCGGGCCGATTGTGAAGATGTTGGTAAGAAGCGCGTTTTGAATCATCTCGTCGATCGGGACGCCCCAAACAAAACGGGCCACCAGTGTTGACTGGTGGCCCGAAATGCAACTTACAGCAGTTTTGGTTAGAAGGTCAGGCGCATGCCAAACTCCATCACTCGCGGCGAACCCAGACCAAACACACCAGTTCCGAGACCGGTGCGGTAGACCAGGCTCTCCGGACCGATCTCACCAGGCTGAGGAGTCGTGTGAACGCTGTTGACCGAGCTGCCAGCGCCCCCTGCATCCACCCAGGCATTCATGGCAGATGGGGGAATGTTGTAGTTGGTGAAGTTAAACAGGTTGTAAATTCCAAGGCTAGGCTCAACCGTGACGCGCTCGGCGAAACGGTGGCTCCAGCTCAACTTGAAATCCATGGCCCTTACCCACGGAATGGCCAACTGATCGGAAGGAGCCTGACTGATTATGGGCGGAGTCGCTCCGATGGCGGCTAGCTGAGAGGCTGTGAACAAGCCATTGCTTACCAGCAACTGGCCTGCCGGAGTCGGGTGTCCTGCCACAGTTAAGTTGTAGTTGTCGATCGCGTTGTTCAACCCGTTAAGGCCGAACTGGCGATTAAGGGAGCCATTCGTCGTCCCAGGGATTGGATCGCTTGGCACCCCGCTTCCGGTGAAATCAGTCTGGAATATCTGGCCACCAGTGCCAGTAGAGCCAATGACTACCGGGCTGGAGAGCGGGCTGTAGAAGTGTCCAATGAGTCCCAGACGGAAACCATAAGGCATTTCAAACGATCCGCCGAACGAAAGCTGATGCGTGCGGTCAAGCAGCGATGGTCCCATGTACTTGAGCGGGTTCGTGTTGTCAGCCGCGCTCAGAACAAAGTCCTGATCGCTGTTGCCCACTGGAGCGGCTGCAGGCACATTGCCCTGGAATCCCATGGGGTTCACAAACTTCGAGAACGAGTAGGAGATCTGGAAGTTCGCGGCCTTGACTCCCGGCAGCGGATTCACAACGTTCTGCGTCAGCTTCGTTTGCAGCGCGTTGTAGACCGAGCGGCTGATCGGCAACAGGAACGGCGTTTGGCCGTAGTTGTTATTCACACCACCAAAAGCGCACTGACAAGCATGCCCGACATCCGCCGAGCTGCTCAGGCCAAATCCCGCAAAATCGCTGATCGTAGCCGACCCTGCTGGGTTCGTGCCAGAAGCGGGGTGCAGAAAGGGGCAGCCCGCAGGGCCAATGATGCCAGCCAGTGTGCTGCCACCGCAGGCCGTTATTGTGTTGTTGATCGCGGCTTGCGCGTTGGTCAAATTGAAGTTGGCGATAGACCCTTCATGGTTGATATCCACCCCCAGCGGCGCGCGTGTTTCCACGTTGCGCAGGAAGTCGGCGCTGAACACCATCCCATGCCGAATCTCGTGCTGCACCCCGAAGTTCATCTGGACTGCGCGCGGGCTGACGTAGTTGGGAGCAAACAGCGCTGTTGGTAAGTTGACGCCTGGTGTTGTGCCGCCTGTAGCGAGATTACCCAGCTGGGTAGCAACATAGTTGGGGTTGGCGGTCGTAAGACTAAACGGATTAGCAGCTTGATAAGCCTGTTGAAAAGCAAATATGGTCGAAGCCGCATTGCCGATGGTATCCGAGCAGGCAGATGCGGTCGTATGACCCGCAGCGATTTGCGTTGGATCAGGCCCTACTTCCAGGGGATAACCGGCAATGGCCTGTGGGTTGCCTTGCAGGCAAGCAATGGGGGACTGGAGGAAGGCTCCCGTTTTCAGACGCAGAGGCCGGTCGAAGAGAACGTTGTTGTAAATCACGTTCTCGTAGTAGAGCCCAATGCCGGCGCGAACCACGGTCTTGCCATTGCCTTTCGGATCCCAGGCAATGCCCAATTGCGGGGCGAAGTTTTTGTTGGGCTGATGCACCGGATTGCCAAATCCGGCGAAAGCGGCGTTCAGTTCCGGAATTGCAGGCAGATCGCTGTCGGTTCTGCCGGTGTCACGTTCCCAGCGCAGGCCGAGAGCGACTGTCAGGTTCGAGCGTACCTTCCAGCTATCGCCGAAATAGAGGGCGGTCCGATTATCCGGACCTAAACCACCCGCGGGGAAGCCAAAAGCAGGCTGGGTAGTCGAGAAGCCCTGGCCATTTCCGATGATTGCAAGGAACATCGGATACGTGGTCGGATCCGCGGGGTTGAACCCAAGGGGGGCACTTCCCGCCGCCGGTGTTGAACCGTTTATGTTAGGAGCTATGGAGAAAAACTTGGCAAAGCCGCCGCCCTGAATATGGTTGAAGCCAAACCCATAGCGGAGGATGTGCTTGCCCACGATCTTGCTGCCGTCATATTTGATCTGATGGTCGCTTTGCGGAGTGCTCTGCGGCGCAAGAAAATTCGGCCCCGCGGTAAAAGACCCGACGGCTATGTCGGCCGGGAAATTAGCAAACGGCAAGCTTGATCCCCGAACGGCGTCCTTGATCTGGTTCTGGAATTTTAAATACGAGAAGCGGATGGTATGCGTGAAGCTCCCGGTATTGAAATCCAGACCGGCCACATCGTTACGCGTGACGTCCGTGTTGTTGTAGACGTTATAGCTGGTGGGGAAGAACGTGGCAAAGACCGAGTTGTCAAAGTAATTGAAGCGCCCAAACAGGCGAGCGGTTTTGGTGAGAGAGTAATCCAGGCGGCCGTTAAATTCCCGCTCTTTGAAGGGGGCCGCATAGGTGCCGGATAAAACATCCAACGGGCCTGATTGCGGAACGGCGACCTGCTGATGCTGCAAAGTGCGCTCGCCATCCGCGAAGAAAAACAGTTTGTTTTTTAGGATCGGGCCGCCAATGTTGGCGCCTTCCTGGTTACGCTGGTAGGAGGTCGGGAGTTGCGTTCCCGTTGCAGCGTCCACCGGCGAAGGCAGCGCAGCGCCGCCGACAGCGTTGTCGCGGAACAAGCCAAAGGCTTCCCCGTGGAACGCGTTGGTGCCCGACTTGGTGGTGACGTTGACCGCGCCAGACGAAGTCAGATCGTTCGAGAGATCCAAGCTGGATTGCGCCAGCGAGAATTCCTGAATCGCGCTGGCCGGAATGTCCATGGTGGTGGTCCCGACCGTCTCATCGCTGACGTCGATACCGTCAACGTTGATGCGGGCGGTACGGCCAAACCGTCCGCCGAACGAGATCGAAGAGTAGCCGACCTTGGTCGGGTCAAAGTTGGCGCCGTCCTGAATCTGGACTCCGGGTTCGAGCTGCGCCAGATCAAGAAAGTTCCTGCCGTTGACCGGCAGGTTTTCAATTTGCGAGGCAGTGAGAACGCCTTGCACTTCGGCCTGTTCCGTGTTGACCGAAACTTCGCTGCCCTGCACTTCGACCACAGTGCTCTCCTGGCCGATTTCAAGCTTAATATTGCCGCTTGCGGTGTTGTTCACCTGTACATCCAAGTCCAATTGCGTCGTCTTGAAGCCTTTGGCTTCCGCGCGCACTGAATACGCGCCCGGAACCAGTGCGCCAGAAGAATACGTTCCAGCGGCGCTGGTGGTGGCATGAACGGTTTGCCCAGTAGTACCGGTCATGGTGACTTTGGCGTTAGGCACGACTGCGCCCGTGGAGTCAGTTACCGTGCCGGAAATGCTGCCGTTTGATACTGAGGTCTGGGCGAATGCCACAGAACACAACAGCAGCGTGAATAAAGCAACCAGCGCCAGCAGCGTAAATCGTGCGCTGAGGCGAGGGGGACTAAACATGGGCTGAGATTTCAGCTTAGAGCTCATTATTTCCTCCATCACACTGGATTTGCCCGCAAACTAATTTTCGGCCGAGTGCCCCCACCGCTCCTGCGACCGCCTGTCATTGCGGTTGCACCCGCGTGAGTGCTGATTTGTGATAAGGCAAGTCGGGGGCCGTCTTTGGAGGAAATACGTGAGGTTCGACTGCTCAGGTACATGTTTCTGGGGGGCTAGAGAGTGACGAATTGACCAATTACAGAAACAAAGTAAAACAAGCTCATTGATCAATTCATACGGATATCAGTAGAGATCGCCGCCAATGCTCCGAGATTCGGGAGGTCGGACAGCGTTTTGAGCTTCCTTGCCCTAGTCCCGAGCGGTAGAGATCATTGTTGATGAGATTCAGAAAGCGCGGGAGAAATGGACGGAGCGGGAACTTTTGGCTCTCTTGTGACATTAAAGAAGAATGAACGTGAAAAATGCCGGAGAAGGATTGCGCGGGTTGAGCGAGCGCACCGACTATGACTAGTGACGAAGCCTTGATGCTGGAATTCCAGGGTGGATCACGCGCAGCCTTCGAGGAGCTGTTTGCCCGCTATCGCAAACCACTCTACGGTTTCTTCGGGCGCCGGCTGAACAACCCCGAGCGGGCTGAGGATCTCACCCAGGAAACCTTCCTCGCGGTGATCCGCGCAGCCTCCCGTTATGAGCCGCGAGCCTCGGTTCGAACGTATCTGTATGGCATTGCGTTGAAGTTGCTGGCTGCGGAACGACGCAAGCTCTTAATCAGTGGCGCATTAGGACGGTCCGTTCCGGAGGCTAAGACTGACGGAACTCCTGAGTGCGTGCTCTGGGTCCGGCAAGCCCTGGAAAAGCTGGATGCGCCGGAGCGCGAAATCTTGATGCTGCGCGAATACGAACAGTTGAGTTACTCCGACATTGCCGAGCTGTTGCGAATTCCCTTGAATACGGTCCGCTCCAGGCTTTTTCGATCGCGTCTCGCATTGAAAAGTTACCTGGAATCGGAGGCAAAAACTAATCCTGATCTGAGAGCAAGCGCTGAGCAGCCGCGCCCAGGAAGACGAGGCATGCAATGAGTACAAACAGACATCCGATCGAACAGGAAGAACTCATGGCTTATCTCGACGGCGAACTGCCCACGGACCAAGCCACCCAGACGTTGTCACACATGGAACTGTGTCCGGAGTGCCAGACCCTTGCTGCCGATTTCCGGGGTGTGTCCCAAGAACTAATGGCATGGGAAGTTGAGTCATCAGAAGTAGGCATCCCCTCGATGATCAACGCGGCGCTTGGGGAGCGCCATCAGAAGCCGGAAGCAGCAAAGGTCAACTCGCCGAGATTGGAAAACAGAGTGTTGACGAGCCGCTGGGTCTGGGCCGGAGCCTTGGCTATAGTCTGCGTGGCCGTGGGACTGACGTTAACGGTTACCAGCCGCAATCGGAATGAGGATCGCTCGACAGCGTATGCGAGCATGGCTTCGATCGAGCAATACCTGATCCAGAATCGCAATGCCGAGATCGCCCTGGCGCGAAGCGCTGCCCCCGAAGCTATATCGAACAACGCAAAGATCCTGGTTTTCGGGTGGCAGGGCTATGAGACCGCCATCGAAGGAAAGAACGGCTTTGTTTGTATGGTGGAACGATCATGGATGTCCCCATTCAACTCCGCGGAGTTCTGGAACCCCAAGGTGCGTGTGCCGATGTGCTTCAATCCTGCTGCCGCGCGATCCATTCTGCCTCTCACAATCAAGCGGACGGAGATGATATTAGCCGGGATATCGAAAGCTCAGATGATCGACAGCATCAAGGCCGGATTCGACAACAAAGAGTTACCGCTCCCGGAGTCGGGCGCGATGTGTTACATGATGTCGCGGGCAGGCTACCTTAATGACGCCCTGGGGCACTTCGTACCTCATCTGATGTTCTACTTTCCACTGACAGACAAATCCTCCTGGGGTGCGGATCTGCGCGACTCGCCGGTCACGCTGAATCCGCAGTTTCGAGACGGTCCGGAGCCCATCACCGAGTTCGTGATTCCGGTTGGCAAATGGTCGGATGGAACGGCTGCACCGGTTATGTAGGAATGTCTCAATGAGAGAGAACGCGACAACGGTTTCAGTCGAGCCAGCAGGGAGTGGAAATGGGGATCTATGTTCGTTGGATTTTGAAACTTTTGGCGGTTTTTGTGGTGGCGACATGCGCCGTCATCCAAGGCCAGTCAGCGCCAAGGCAGCGGACCGATCCAGGGCTCGCGACGCTGGGAGGCGGGTTCCTCTCCGACACTGCGCAGGTGAACGGAACAACCCTCCACTATGTTTGCGGTGGCAGCGGGCCCGCAGTCATTTTACTGCATGGCTTTCCTGAGGACTGGTACGCGTATCACCGCATCATGCCGCTGTTGGCGAAGCAGTTTACGGTCGTGGCAGTTGATCTGCGCGGCATAGGCGGTTCCGCCGCGACTCCGGGTGGTTACGACGCTGCGAATATGGCAGAAGACGTTCGCCAACTAGCGGAACACCTGCATTTGGAACACGTTTACGTCGTCGGGCACGATATTGGTGGAATGGTGGCCTATGCTTTCGTCCGCCGGT
>Ga0209332_1000085_pt1 | contig 23648 bp, 20 predicted proteins | sample BlaSpr_A8_OM3_M1_FD_187974 | JGI IMG/M metagenome (GOLD analysis project Ga0209332, IMG submission 187974) | Forest soil microbial communities from Thunder Bay, Ontario, Canada - Black Spruce, Ontario site 2_A8_OM3_M1 (SPAdes) (version 2) | ecosystem: Environmental > Terrestrial > Soil > Boreal...
TAACCTTGATTATAGCGGGCCGATGCGATGGGAATCGCCGCAGCGATTGAAGAGGACGTTTCGCTAGGCGCGAGTTCTTTCGAGGTTGGCAATCACCTCGGCGGGTGGCACAGCAGTAGGGGGCTCTGGCGAGGAGTTCGCGGTCTCGGGTGTCGCCGGTCTCTTTATCGAGAGACGCTGGATGCGTATCTCACCGCGCCCGTAGACTGCCATGAGCGCAGCCACCGGCACTGGATCCAGCCGCTTTCCAACCAAATTCTGAATAATCTTCAATGCTTCTTCCGGGCTGTGCGCGTGCTGGTACGGTCGATTCGTGGTCAACGCATCAAAGGTGTCGGCCACCGCGATGACTCGGGCCAGCAGCGGAATCTGATCTCCCTCAAGGCCATAAGGATATCCGCGGCCGTCAAGTGCTTCGTGGTGCAGTTCGATGCCTGGGAGCATTTCCGCAAGTTGCGTCACAGGGCGGAGAATGTTAGCGCCCTTGGTAGTATGAGTCTTCATCACTTCGAATTCTTCCGCGGTCAGTGCGCCCGGTTTCTTAAGGATGCGGTCCTCAATTCCGATTTTTCCCACGTCATGAAGCTGTGCGGAAATCTGCAGCGTTTCCATAAAAGTCTCGTCGAGATTCAGCTCTTTGCCGATCATCAGCGAGTAACGCGTGACGCGGTCGGAATGGCCGCGAGTATAGGGATCCTTTTCGTCGACCGCGCCCGCCAGCATCTGAATTGAGCCCAGAAACAATGCTCGATTCTCTTCCGCTGCCTGTTTCAAGTCTTTGACGAACTGCTCGAGTTCTTCTGACATGGTATTAAATGTCTCGGCCAATTCGCCGATTTCAGTGCGGCTGCGCAGGTGGACTCTCTGGGAAAAGTCGCCACGGGCGAGTGCACGGCCAGACTCAGCAAGGATCTGCAAAGGATTGGTAATTCTGCGCGCGGCAAAAATACTCACGCCAATACTCAACAGCACGGCCAGCAAAGCTAGTAGGCGTGCCGTGCGCTGCATTTCGTAGACCTCGCGATAAGCCTCGAACTGTGGCTTCTGCACGACTACGGCCCAATCCAGGGTAGTAACCGGGCTGTAGGTGCCCAGCATCTCCACATGCCTCTTGCCATCAACAACTTCGAATTCCTTGGTGGCAGCTAGCTGCGCTTTGTTTCCCTCGTCTACGAAATTGCGTACGATCTCGAGGCTTTTCATGTCCTGGCCGGTCACGTATTGAGGGGTGGCTGCGGCTACCAAACGGCCCTGTGCGTCCACCACGTATGGGATCAGTCCGCCGCCGCTGGCTTCTCGGAGGCGACGAATCAAAAACTGCAGATCCACGACTGCTCCCACGACCCCCAAAAATCGACCGTCATAGCTGACCGGACTGCTGACTAGGACAACGGTTCGCGTCGATCTTCCGTCTTCAACTTGAAGCGCCTGGCCATTGTAGGCACGACCGTCGCGGGCGGCATCGAAGGCATGTTGCAACTCGCGCTGCAGGAAAGCATCTGGAGCGATGCGGCCGGCGGTTTTTCCCTTGCCCTCGGAGTTAAGCAGGGTCGCGTACGCGATTTCGTCCGAGGACGACACAAAATTTTCCAGCAAGGCTCGCAACTCCGGCGCTTCGATATTCTTGCCTCCTATGTCGCCCCCACTGGCGACCTGAATCGCGAAGGAAAGGTCTGACAACATGATTCGCAAAGAACGTCGATGCTGCGACAAGTCATCGGCTAGAGAGCGCGTCACTGTGTTCTGCAGCAGTTGCTCGTCGGTCTTCAACCGCTCCCGGTTATTCTTCTCCACCTCGGCAGAGTAGAAGTACATGGGGACGATGCTGATGACCAGGAGCACGCCGAGGATTACATACAAAATCGGAATGCGCGCCAGACTCGGCGCGCCGGCAGGCGAGTCGCTCCCCGGGCTTGCTTGGGAAACGCCGTCGATCGAAGTGGCGGCGGCTTTCACAGGTATCTATAGAATTTTAATGTGGAAGATGTGCCTTGGGATAAAAACCGCAGGATTCACCGTTACTAAAGTACCAGCCGGACTGCACGCCTGGTGCGGATTTGGCACCTAAAACGCGTTGGCTGGAGCGGGAATCCGACCGCTGCCTTACTTTCTCAACGTTTCGCTCTTACCGCTGCGCGTCATCAGCTCATAAATCGCTTCGCGCGGAGCTTTGCCTTCGTGCAAGATGGCGTGCATTTGCTGCGTAATCGGCATCTCGATGCGCTGAGCACGGGCCAGTTCTACCGCAGCGGTGGTGGTGAAGACCCCTTCAGCAACCATGCCATGCATTCCACCGAGAATCTCCGGCAACTTTCGCCCACGACCAAGTTCCACGCCCACGCTGCGATTGCGCGAGAGACCGCCCGTGCACGTCAGAACCAGATCCCCGAGCCCGGCCAGGCCAGACATCGTCTCTGCTTTGCCTCCGCAGGCGACGACCAGGCGCGTCATCTCCGCAAGGCCTCGAGTGATGAGAGCCGCAACGGAATTGTGACCGAGGCCAAGGCCCGCCGCCACACCGGCCGCAATCGCGATTGTATTTTTCAGCGCCCCGCCAAGTTCGACGCCGATAGGGTCGTCGTTGGTGTAGACACGAAAATTCGCATTACTGAATTGTCGCTGGATCGCGCGAGCCACTTCGACGTCCTGCGATGCGAAGCTGACCGCCGTTGGATCTCCTTGTGCCGCTTCCAGCGCGAAGGATGGGCCGCTAAGCGCGCCGATTCTAGGTGTTCCGCCCGCGGAATCCTTTACTACTTGCGCAATCACCTCGGTCATGCGCAGTAGCGAGTGCTCTTCCAATCCTTTGGTCGCGCTGACGATTATGGTTTCGGAGCGTAAGTGCGGGCTGATTTCCTCAAACAGGTGGCGGCAATGTTGCGAGGGCATTACGCTCACCACGATGCTCGCATCCTGAAGCGCCTTTGCGAGGTCGCTGCACGGAGTAACGGATGCCGGGATAATTTGACCGGGAAGGAACTTTTCGTTGATCCGACGCTGCGAAATGGTTTCGCAAACTTCTTTTTCGTGCGCCCAGAGTCGAATGTGATGGGCATCGTCGCGTCCCAAAACAATCGAGAGCGCCGTGCCCCAAGCCCCCGCGCCGATAATTGCGATCTGGCTCATGCGCGCTTGCCTCCAATGCGGTTTTCTGTGCCCGCGAGCAGGCGGCGGATGTTTTCGTGATGCCGGACGATGATCAGCAGGGAAGTGAGCGCAATGAAAACTAGAGCCGTGCGAGCACCCCCAGATGTAGGAACCTCAGGAATAAGAAAAAGCGGGAACGATGCAACCGCAAGAATCGACCCCAGAGATACGTAACGGAAGATAACAACTATCACGATAAAGATACCCACCGCGAGCAACACGGCCCTCGGAGCGATCACAATAAATGCTCCCAACCCCGTTGCGACTCCCTTCCCGCCACGAAATCTCAACCATACTGGAAACGCGTGACCGACAACGGCAAATAATGCCGCCATGGCCATCGCTTGATAAGGTTTAGGAGCGCCCCACATTCCCCTTGTGAGGTAATACGCTAGCACTACCGCCGCCGTTCCTTTCATCGCGTCCAGTATCAGCGTTAACACTCCCAATGGCGGCGATTTGCGCGAGACATTAGTTGCCCCAATGTTTCCGCTGCCGCTTTGGCGCACGTCCTCGCCACGGAAAACACGCACTATCAGATATCCAAATGGAATTGAGCCCAGCAGATAACTCACAGCGGCGATTAGCGATAACATGCGCATAGATGGACGCTAGTGCAAGCGAAATCCCGCCAATTTCGTGTACTTCGATCCGCCGGGCGAAGGCTGGCTCTGGTAAAGAAAAAATTCGCGCGCGGTCATCGCACCAAACTCTGGGGCGGGCAATGCCGTTAGTTTTTCCTGCAGTTTTTGAAAACCACAATTCGGTCTCTCACCTTTCTGTTTGCGCGGCGAACCTGACCCTCCGCCACCGCGGGCGAGAGTGAGATGTGGACAGAAAGCATGCTCTTCTTTCGGCACGCCGAGCGCCGCCAACTTCTCATCCACAATCACCGCCAGAGACGTAAGCGCAGGGCCCGCTTCAATTCCTATCCAGAAAACCCGCGGCATACGAGGTCCCGGGAAAAACCCGTAGCCGCGAATCTTCACGTCGATCTCTTCCGCCGAAATACTTTGCAGCGCTCTCTTGATGCTTTCCATTTCGTCTTCTGATTTTTCTCCGATGAACTTCAGCGTGAGATGCAGCGATTCGGCTCGCACCCACCGCGCATCGGGTGCAAAGCCGCGCACACCGTCCATGAAGCCCGCGATGCGACTGCGAATGGCATCGTCGACATCGAGAGCAACGAAAAGTCGCATAAGTAAGCTCTTGGCTGTTAGCTCTCAGCCTTTAGCTTAAAAAGGGCGAAAGATCGTTTTCAGCTAAGAGCTAACAGCTAAGAGCTGTTCCTCACATCAACTTCCTACGCAGCATATCCAGCGCCAGCGTGGTTGCGAACCAGCGGATGCGCTTCCGGTCGCCGGGAAAATTCCGCTCGATCACTTCCGTGCCGCTGTCGCTAGCCAGTGCGTGGTAAACCAATCCGACCGGTTTCTCCGGCGTTCCTCCTGATGGCCCGGCAACGCCAGTGATGCCAATACCAAAAGTTGCCTCGCAGCGATAGCGAATACCCTCTCCCAAAGCAGCCGCAACCTCGCGGCTCACTGCGCCGTGGCGTTCGATCATATCGGCGGGGACTCCGGCGAGGTCGGCCTTTACGGCATTGGAGTAGACAATCGCGCCGCCGGCAAAGTAGCGCGAGCTGCCGCCTACGGATGTAATTCTTTCGCCGAGTAAACCCCCGGTGCAGGATTCCGCCACGGCGAGGGTGGCATTGCGCATCTGCAACCAGTAGCCAAGAATCTGTTCGAGAGATTCGCCATTTCGCGAGTACACCGCGTCGTCCAGTTCTTCCTCGACCGCGTCGGCTGCTTCGTCGACGCGCGCTTGGGCTGCTTCCATGGTTGCAGCGCGCGATTTGAAATGCAGCTGGATTTCCCCCGCTCCCGCCAGAATTGTGGTTTGCACTTCACTGAAGCGCTTGTAGATGGGCGCCACGCGCGCGTCGACGGCCGATTCACCCAGCATTGCTACTTTCAGCACCCGGGTCGCCAGAAACGCTGGAGGCAATTTTGTCCGCAGCCGATCGCGACACTCCGCCTCAAACAAGGCTTTCAGTTCATGGGGAGGCCCGGGCAACAATATGACAATGCGCTCGCGCCCGTCGAACTTGCCACTCAACCACTGACCCGGCGCGGTTCCATTTGGATTGGGCAGCACGACCGCGCCCTCGAGCACATCCGCCTGTTTGGCGTTATTGGGCGACATCTTCCAGCCACGGGTCGCGAAACGTTGTTCTATGCCGGCAAGAACCGCTTCATCGCGGTGCGATGCAACTCCCAGCGCCTCGGCTACGGCCTCGCGCGTAAGGTCGTCCTCAGTAGGTCCGAGGCCGCCGCTGAAAATCACAATGTCTGATCGAAACAAGGCGTGCTGCGCGGCCGCCACCAGACGCCTGCAATCATCCCCCACCACGCTCTTGAAAATTACTTCCACACCCAATTGATTCATCTGCTCGGTGAGGAAAAGAGAGTTTGTGTCCATGCGGAAGGGAGTTAGCAACTCAGAGCCAACCGCAATGATCTCAGCGTCCATCGGCTAGAAGTGTAAATGAAAAACAGCATTCATCACTCAGCATTCAGTATTCAGCCGGCGGGCAACGCTGATGGCTGAATGCCGAATGCAGTCTGCAGATTGCACGAGCGCCGACACGCAGTTGGGACAGTTATTCCGGCAACAGCGGGAGTCCAGGAATATTCCAGGCAAGATGGTGCACCGCATCGGTGGTGGCCAGCACCACGCTTCGTGCCGGCGCAAAAGCCAATCCTACGAGGCCATGGCCTGCGACTTCAAGGCTCGCATTGCCCTCAGGCGTAATCTTCACAATGCCGCGTTTGCCCGCCAAAGATGCCGCGACATAAAGATTGCCTAGAGCGTCAAAAGCCAGGCCCTGCGGCCGCCCCAGGCCGCGGAAGAATTTGTGCACCGTTCCTTGAGGATCGATTCGGTGCACCACGTCAAAGCTCGAAGTGGTTGGCCCCGTAACAAATAAATCGCCCTGCGGACCAAAAGCGAGGTGATACGCGGATACGCTCGGCTCTAATGTCGCGAAAACAAATACCTGCTGGTCGCGGCCAATCTTGAAGACCGTTCCACTGCGGTCGCCCACATACAGATTCTGATTTCGGTCAAAAGCAATCCCTGTGGCGATTCCCATGCCTTCCGCGTACGTGGTCATGGCCCCGTTCGGTGCTACGCGGTAAACTGCGCCATCGTTTCGCGAAGACACATACATCCGTCCTTCGCGGTCGAACGCGATCGAAGTTGCGTTCATCATCTCCGCCACAAAAGGCTTCACTGTGTAATTGGTATCGATCTTAAAAATTGATACGGGAACTTTTTGACCGCGCGAGCCAGAAAAAGTGGCGTAGATATTTCCTTGTGCGTCGAGGGCTGGATTGGTGACGGGATGCAGGTTCTCGGCAATGGAAACGGCTACTTTGACGCTGTGCGAGTTGCTGATGTGGCCGTCGGCGGCAACCACCACCGGACCGGATGTCGCTCCCTCCGGCACACGAGCGACTACAAAAGAATCGGAACTGACGACCACCCCGCCTTCAATTTCGCCAAACTGCACCCGCGGCCGCTCCCATTCGTGTGAGCGCAATCCCGAACCCGCGATCCGGATTTCGCCTCCGGCCAGCGCAAGGACAGGCGACACCGATTCGATATGCGGTCCACCGTTCACGTTCTTCTTGCCTAAGATGCGGTCGGAAAATCCCATGAGGAAAATACTCGCACTACTTTAGAAGACCAAAGTGCAGAAAGAGATGCATAACGGCCAAAGCGCAGAGGCCGGCGGCAACGTCGTCCAGCACGATTCCAGCGCCTTCTGGAATCGCCTCCAATTGTCGCACCGGGGGTGGCTTCACAATGTCGAAGACACGAAAAAGTATAAAGCCCGCGAGAAAAGATTTCCACGTGAGGGGTATGCCGATCAGAGCTACCAGTTGGCCGGCAACCTCGTCGATCACCACAAACTGCGGGTCCTTGATTCCAGACCCGCGCGCGACCCGTGTGGCCGCAGGAATACCGATCAGCGTAACCAATAACGCCAGGCCGATGGCCATCGGGGTTCGCAGCGAAGACGGAAGATTATAGGCCAGCATCGTCCACAACAAGACGGTAGCGGCCGATGCCCACGTACCAGGCCCCGGCTGCATACGGCCAGTGCCAAAGAAGGTGCCGACGAGCGTCGCCCACAGCGGAGTTGGTTGGATGGCCTTTGGCGCTTCCATTGTTAGGAGCCGAGCGTTCGCGTAGCGCCGTCGGCGCTAACGTCCGCTTCCGCCGCGTTTCTTAGTTTGTCGCCTATTTCCCAAGGGTCTCTCACGATTCTTCGTCCTGATCTTCCGGAGCGCTGTCTCGGATTTGCTGTTCTCCATCGGCCACGGGTGAAGGAATCACGTACGCCCCGCTCGCCCACTTACCAAGATCGATCGTACGGCAGCGATCACTGCAGAAGGGAAATCCCGGATCGCCGCTCTTCACTACTTTCTTGCAGATTGGGCAGCGAAGTTTGAGGGTACGTTTGCGAGGCATTCAGAAATATTCCAAATTCTGGCCGAACGAGGCACGGAACTCACCTCGCAAGGAGCTACAAAATTCTAGCCACCAGGTCGTAATCATGCGCTTCGGTAATCTGGCAGCGATAAAACTCGCCCGGTGTAAGCTCTTGGTCTTCCGGGAAATCGTTCACGAATACCTTCCCGTCGATTTCCGGAGCGTGCATCGAGGTGCGGCCTTCCATAAGAAGATCCGTCTCCTCGGAATTTCCCTCGAGCAATAGATCGAATTCTTTTCCGACAAGTGCTTTCTTCTTCTTTTTGCTGATTTGCCGCTGAATCCCCATCAAGTGTTTTCGCCGCCGCTCGATTTCACGTGGCGAAAGTTTCTTATCCAATCCGTAAGCTTCCGCGCCATCCTGGTCGGAGTAGGAGAATGTTCCCATCCAATCAAATTGCGCCTCGCGAACGAAATCGCACAGTTCTTGAAATTCTTTTTCAGTTTCTCCGGGGAAGCCAACGATAAACGAAGTCCGCAACGTCACTCCGGAAATGGCGCTCCGCATCTTGGCAATCGATCGCAGAAATACATCGGCTCCGCCGCCCCGCTTCATACGCTTGAGTACCGACGCCGAAGCATGCTGCAACGGCACATCCATGTAAGAACAGATTTTTTCCTGTGACCCGATCGTCTCCAGAAGTTTGCCCGTGATCTTGTTGGGGTAAGCGTAAAGGAACCGAATCCAGCGCAAATCTTCGATCTTAGAAAGTTTCTCAAGCAGAAGCGCGAGGCCATCCTTCAGGCCGAAGTCCTCTCCGTAGCACGTTGTGTCCTGCCCAATCAGCGTGATCTCCCGCACGCCGGCCTGCGCCAATCGCTCCGCTTCCGCGATCACCGATTCAAAGCGCCTTGAGCGAAACTTTCCCCGCAACTGCGGAATGATGCAAAACGTGCAAGGATGATCGCAGCCTTCCGCAATCTTGATATAAGCTGTGGACTTCGGCGTCGCCAAAATGCGCGGAGTGTCCTCATCGTACAGATAGTTGGGCAGATCGGCGATTGCCCCGTCCCATCGCTCGCGCGAGAATCGGCCTTGTGCAGCTCGCGCATCGCCCTCGGGCCGCGAGTTGAGTACTACGAAGGGAGAATTCGTGGCCGAATCGTTATCGCTCCCGGCGGTCGAGTCTGGGGAGATGCCAGCGGCCGCCAGAATATTTTGCAACTCTCCGGTTCCGACCACCGCATCCACTTCGGGGATGCGCTTCTGAATCTCATCGCGAAATCGCTCGACCAGGCACCCCGCGACCACCAACTTCTTCGCGCGCCCTGAGGTCTTGTGGCCAGCCATCTCAAGAATCGCATTCACGGATTCTTGCTGCGCGCTCTCGATGAACGAACAAGTGTTGACAACGATGACGTCCGCATCCTCTGCACGAGGCGAGAGTTCCGCTCCGGCGCGTGCCAAGAGGCCCATCATCACTTCGCTGTCGACAAGGTTCTTCGGACACCCCAGGCTCACGAAGCCGACTTTTTGCGCCCGCGCTGCGTCTGTTGGTGTTTTCGGCGTCAGCTCAGATTGTTCGTTAGGAGCCGATACAGTGAGGTTCTTCGAGGGCATGCAATCTAATTATTTTAACATCTACAGAGAACCACCCGCCTGATATAAGCGTGCCGCGCTTGACTCCTCGTGGCAGCCGCAAGGGGAACTACAGTAACAACAAGCGGCATCGACCCACGCTTTAAAAGCTTACTCCTCGTGCTAGGCTACGGTTTACCGAAAAAAAAGCAGTTATCCCGCATTCTGGAGGGGGGAAATGTCTGGGAAACAAGCTCTGATTGCCGCGTTGGCGGCCACCATAACAATTTTGAGCGCCTCAGCAGAGGCTCAAGACTATAAGAGCGAACTGACTGGCATTCTTGGCGCAACGTTCATCAGCGATCAGGGTGTTCACGGCCTGAACACTCCCACTGTCAACCCTTTTGTTCGCTCTGGACACGGTATCACTTTCGAAATCAATTACGCCCGCGTCTTGCTGGCTAGTCCAGTATTCTCAGTCTCGGCAGAACTGCCGGTGGTTTTCAACCTTGATGAAGATCTGGGATCTGGCGGCGACGTCGTTCCTCCCGGCTACCGGCAAGTATTCGTTACTCCATCAGCTCGCCTTAACCTGTTTCCCGAGACCGCAGTTTCTCCGTGGGTAAGCTTGGGCGCTGGCTTGGCTCATTTCAGCGAGAGTAGCACCCTCATCTACGCGGGGACGAATCCAGGTGGCTCGTCGACCTCCGGTGTTCTCCAGGGCGGCATCGGTTTAGACGTCAGAGTCTGCCGCCGTTTCAGTATTCGCGGCCAGGGCCGCGACTTCTGGTCCGGCACGCCCGATCTGCCTCTGGCCGATACCGGCAAGACTCGTCAACATAATTATTTCGTCGGAGCCGGAGTGGTCTACCACTTCTAGCCCTCCACACTGGCGAGATGCTCTCGGTCGGATTATCATTCTTGCATCCGGCTTCTAATGCCGAGATGGTCCAAGCTCCGGTGAGGAATCGATGGCCGTTATCCTGCTCGCCCTTGCATTGCTCTTGGCCGCTCCACAGATGTCAGATCCTCCGCAGCAGCCCGACCCGAAGTCTGGGTCGACGATGGAGCACGCGAATGAAAGGTATGAGCTCGCGCGCCAGGCTGCCATCCACCTGAACGAACTTGCGGGAAACATCCATTCGGAATCCGATGCGAGGGAATTCGTGGATGCGGTTGCCGGACGATTTCTTGAGCACGAATACCGTTACTGGGCCGCTCAAGGAGTTCGCTATCAAGTGGCGCATGCCGAATATGAGGCGGTTGCGCATTCACGACTGATTCCGGAGCAGCGCATTGTCAATATTTGGAACGAGTATGTGCGAGAAATCGATGCGCCCGCCGAGACCCTGATCACTGCTGCCGAACTGCATAATTTGCGCGACGCAACCTACACCTCGAGTCGCCTCATGTGGAAACGGGAGGGATTTGGACAAATGCTTTGGACCGTTCCCAACATTTACGCGGTCGATGCAAATGGCAAGGTTGCCGATGGTTGTCGAGCGATCGAGTCGCTAAAGATATTCCACGACATGTTCTATTTGTTTGAAAACGTAAGCCGCGCGAGGGAGCGGGTGCAGAAGGGAGTTTTGGTTTCTGATCTAGTTCAGAGTTCGAAACAGAACCCAGCCCCTCGGCCGAAGGCAGCGTCGATCGGACTCAAGGCAACCGGCGATCCAAAGCCCGTGATTCTCGCTGCGAGCCGTTATTTGCAGTCCCACAGTGAACGCGATTACCGGCAACTTCTTGAAAGGCTTTTCAGTGAGTTGTTCCCGTCAGAGTGATGGGGCGGATTTCTAGTGCCTACTTCTTCGTCGCCGCCTCTACCTCTTCATATAATTCCGGCAGGCGGATCGCATCTTCCGCGGAATCTCCAAACCGCGCCGATTCGTACGCGTCGGTGAATTTGCCGACCCGTGCCCGCAAACGGCTGTCTTCGATTACCCGCACAAACTCTTGCGCAGTCTGGCTGCTGGATTTTCGTACTCCCCGCCGCGCCAGGTATCGAGCCATTCTTTCGTACCACATGACTGCGGCCATGTCTGGGGAGCGTTCGGGATGGGTCTGCAACTGCCGTGTGCGGATCATGTGGGCAATGCGGCCGGCATTCGTAAGTAGCAGCAACAGAAGAACCACGGCTACGCTCACTCCAAGCCAGCGTTTTGGCGAATGTTCCACGGCACGCTGACTCTTTCTTGCCAGACTCATCAGCCGCGCGTAGCGGAGCTGCGCCCATCTTCGTGCTCCCTCCCACGAGCGGCGTGTCCCGCTTAACATCGACTGCCCCAGCATGTACTGGTGGGTAGAGTCATAACTGACCACCCACTCCCGCCAAAACGATGCAGCTGCATCCAGGTAGAGCATCGCTCGGCCCCAGCCTTGTGGCGAGCCGACTGACCCGCCGGGCGTTGGATCGAACGTCACCCATCCGTACCCAGGAAAGTATGCTTCCACCCAGGAGTGCGCATTCCTGGCCCGAACTACATAGTTGGCAGTCAGATCGTTGAATTCATCGCTGCGGAAGCCATTGACCACTCGTGAGGGAATGCCCAACGTCCGCAGCATCACGGCCATCGAAGAGGCGAAGTATTCGCAATGCCCCTGCTTGCGCACGAAAAGAAAGTTAGAAAGTGGATCGTTTAGCGGAGCGCGTTGCAGCTGCAGCGTGTATCCATAATGCGATTGCAAGTATTTTTCAAGCGCCGCAGCCTTGTCGTAATTGTCGGAAGCGGAAGCTGTAATTTGCACCGCCAGTTGCGGGATGCGGGGATCGAGCGCCGGGACTTTCAAATAAGAAAACGAAAATTGCGGAGGATTGCCTGTTGCCTGGCGAAGATCCGCTGCTGCTGGTGAGGAAATATCCGAATCCGCTTCGTAGATACTCACGGGATGCTGAGCGTCCACATCCGATACCGCGCCACCAGTATCAATCTCCACCGCTCGGTAGGTTCCATTTACCCGCCGGGCCCAGGGAGCCAGAAAAAAAACATTGGTGCCGATCGGTTCCATCAAAACGCGGTAGTGAATGAGATGCGCACCCCCTCCGGATGCCCGGAGGGTCTGCGCAACTGCCGGCTCCGCCAATCCCTGGCTGAAGTAGGGAATCGCGAAACCGCCCTCCGACTGGCGCCGCAGAACGTAGGTTGCCTGTGGATTGGACCAGCTCTTCCCATCGAAATCCGCCAATGCCACTCCGCGCCAGTGCAAGGCGTACTGCCCCTGCTGATCTCCCTCAATCTGGATGTGCATGACTACGGCATCGGACTGCTGGATCTGTCCAATCTGCCCCAACTGCACGCGATCACTGAAGCCCGTAGAAAGATCAGTGCCAAACGAGTGGCCCCCCAGGTAGCCCACCGACATGCGAGGTAAAAGGAAAAATACTGCGGCGGCTCCCGCCAAAATCATCAGCACAAGCGCGGGCGTGATCCGCGCCAGCGAAAAAGCCAGATGGCGGTGCTCATGCTCGTCGCGCGAATGCCGCGCCTGAAAGCGCGCCATTTTCCCCGACCTGCGCATCTCCATCAGGACGAAAGTGGCCACAGCCGTTACTGTGAATCCCGCGAAAAATAACAAGAACGCGCTATCCACGGTAAGGACGGCGGAAGCCAGTACCATCAGAAAAGCCAGAATCGCGAGCGTGGTGTAATCGCGATCGCGACGCAGCGAAAAAGTTCGCACCACCACAGCAAACAAAACCAGATGCACAGTAGCCGTTAGAAAGCTGCGCGAGAGCAGGAAATAATCGACAGCGTAAAAAACGAAATATGCAATCGTAAGGGGGGTGGTCCAGCGCTCGGAAAACACGATGCGCCTGCGCTCGGCCAGCAAATAACCCCGGACTGCCAACGCCGTTCCCACCAGAATTATCGCGGGCCAATCCAGAATCCCCGTGCTGGCAAGGGTTCCAAACCCCGTCAGCACAAGCAAGTACATGGAAAGATCGAAGTACTTGTTGATTGCCTGCGACAGCGGAATGACATCGAATTCTGGGACGGACTGCGGCATCGGTCTCTATCGAAGAGTCTTAAAGCTTCCCTGCGTCTGACCCTATTCTCCAGTTTCTATTGTTCGACTTCTCCCTCGAGAAAGGAAGGCTTTCCGGTATTTTTCTTGCACCAAAAGTCACTTGTCTTTTTCGCCGCGATGTAGGTAGACGATTGCCCGCCGTGGAAGAAGCCTGCCGTTTGCTAGAATGATTCAGGTCAGGCATCGGTCCCACGCGACGTACTCTCGCCAACCCCGCCAGGTCCGGAAGGAAGCAACGGTAACGGGCTCTTGCGTGTGCAGTGGGTTCCCGGTGCCTGGCTTATAAGTTTTCATTCGGTCGGGCACGGTTAGCGCCGCCTCCTCATTTTGCCCTAACAAAATTTTGCCCTAACAAATCTTTACACCCTCTATACCACTCTTTTCGCAAGACCCCCCTTCTCAATCGTTATTTATACAGATGCAGGGCAAGAACTCAGTTGCTCCGCCTGGAGGGGTGAAATGCAAAAGGCTTTATCGATTTCAAATATTCCCGATGTCACCATTCGCGTTTCTGGCAAGTTATTTCAGGGTCATCTTTCTTATCTGGATCAACTTGTTCAAACTGCGGGCGCATGCGAGTTGTGGGTGTTGCTCGATCTCGAGAATCTTGAAGAAGTCGACCGCGCCGCGCTGCTTTATCTGATGCGTGGAGAGGGTTGCGTGTTTGACCTGATCTCGTGTCCCAATTTCGTTCGCGAGTGGATGACCCACGAATCTCGTCGAATCGCCTGACTCCGGCGCGGCACAGCAAGCGCGGCAAAGCAAAGGAAAGAAAAGCAAAAGCAAGGGAAATCCAGTCCTTCAACTTCTTTTCTGAGCCTTTGTTCTGCCGCGTGCAAGTGCCGGTTAGACATTCTGCCCTCCAATCCTGCAAAATACTGAGTCTCGTACTCAGGAGCCTCTCATTTGACCAAACCTATCCGCGCCAAAATCAGCGCACTCGGCACCTATGTGCCGCCTCGCCTCCTCACCAACGCCGACCTGGAAAAAATGGTTGACACAACCAATGACTGGATTCTCAGCCGCGTCGGCATCCGCGAACGGCACATTGTGAACAAAGGCGTGGCAACCAGTGACCTCGCAGTGGAGGCCGCGAAAAAAGCTCTTGCCCAGCGCGGCCTGTCTCCCAGCGACATGGATGCCATCATCGTCGGCACCGTAACCCCCGACATGTTTTTTCCTTCGACCGCCTGCCTGGTTCAGCACAAGCTGGGCGCCCAAGGAGTGTGGGGATTCGATCTCTCCGCCGCTTGCTCCGCCTTCATCTACGCGGTGCAGACGGGTGCGCAATTTATCGCTACTGGCACGCATAAGCGGGTGCTCGTAATTGGCGCCGACGTGATGTCCTCCATCATCGATTACACCGACCGCGCAACCTGCGTGATCTTCGGTGACGGCGCTGGTGCCGTGATTCTGGAGCCGGCGGAAGACGATTCCGTCGGCTTGATCGACTTTATCCACGAAGTCGATGGTTCCGGCGGATGTTATTTGCAGATGCCGGCGGGAGGAAGTCTCAACCCCTCATCGCACGAAACGGTCGACAAGAAAATGCATTACGTTCATCAGGATGGCCAGCAAGTGTTCAAGTTTGCTGTGCGCAAGCAAACCGAAGCCTGCCTGAAACTGCTGGAGCGCAATGGACTCACGGGGTCTGACATTGACGCTTTTATCCCCCACCAGGCGAACCTTCGCATCATCAACGCCACGGCAGATCGGCTTGGACTGCGCCCGGAGGCCGTTATTACGAACATCGAGTGCTATGGGAACACCACCGCGGGGACGATCCCGTTGGCGATGCATACGGCCATCGAACAAGGCAAGCTGAAGAAGGGAAGCCTGGTGTTGATGGCTTCGGTGGGCGCCGGCTTCACCTTGGGTGCCGCACTCATGCGCTGGGCCTATTAGCACGCTCGGGTAGGGACAGTCGCTTCGGCTCCCCTGCTGAGCGTTGCGCCGCGATTCACACCCAGAGAGTAACTGGTCAGGTCCATAAAATCTTTTTTAAACAGAATTTGCTTGCACGGCCCAGCGCTGTCGATCTAAGCAGCACGGCTTTTTCTTCGAGCCGTAAAGGACCGTTTAATGGAAGCAACAACCCTCCGACCCCGCCCATGGAAGACTCTGCTGGCCTTTGCCATTATCTATTTCGTCTGGGGGTCGACGTTTCTGGGGATTCGCGTCGGCGTCCGCGAAGTCCCCCCTTTTCTCTTCGCGGGAATGCGCTTCTTCACCGCAGGGGTCTTACTCTACTTGTGGATGCGAGCTAAAGGCACGCCTCGCCCTACGCGTCGCGAGTGGTTCTCTCTGCTGCTGCTTGCCTTCTTGATCTTCGTGATGGACTACGGATTGCTCTTTTGGGCGGAGCAGACCGTGCCCTCAGGCATTGCCGCGGTCATGATGGCGACCATTCCAGTTTTTATGGCGCTTGCTGAAATTTATCTTTTGCGTACGCAGCGAATGAGCCTGCGGCTCGCTCTCGCGCTTCTCATTGGTCTCGTAGGCGTAGCCGTGTTGGTAAGCCGCTCGGCCAGTTTTGGCGACGCTCCAATCAACACGTCCGGCGCGATTGCGCTTCTCGTCGCTGCCGTCAGTTGGTCGCTCGCCGCCGCGCTCTCCCGCAAGCTGCCTTTGCCTGAATCGAAGGTTATAAGCTCCGGCTCACAAATGCTTGCCGGAGGCATTCTACTTATCGCCACTGCTGCCATGCTGGGCGAGTTTCGGGGATTTCACATTGCAGCGGTGACTCCTCGCGCCTGGCTGGCGCTGATTTATCTGATCGTCGCCGGCTCAATCATCGGATTCACCGCCTACGTCTGGCTAATTCACCACGAATCTCCCACCAAAGTTGGAACGTACGCGTACGTGAATCCCGTGGTGGCGGTCGCGATCGGATATTTTCTGGGCGGAGAAGCCTTGGGCACGCGCACCGTCGTGGGTACGCTGTTGGTGTTAGTGAGCGTGATCGTGATTACGACCACTCCGAAGGAGGCGAAGTCCGCAGCGCTGACTCAGGAAATCGAACTTGCCGAGCCGTAGTATGCGGAGGGGCGAGCCGGAACGGGTTCGGGAAGGGCACGAGTTCCACTCGTGCCGTGACCGGCGAAGTTGACGACATTTTCCTGTTCACGCGGACGCCAAGCACGCAGGAATAAAAGGAATTTGTCCTGGCTTTCCGCTTCCTGTAGCCGCGAACCGTATGCGGGCCGCCGAATGGTTGTCAATATTTCGAGTGTTCGGCACGCCCGAAATTGACGATCATCCGTACCAGCCTACTTTCTCGCAGCTTGGCGCGATGGAAAGGCACTAGAAGCAGCCCACGGAGAACGTCTTTCAATAAAGCCCGGTGTTGGCTAAACCACATCAACCCTCGCCAGCCGAGCTTTCGGACCAGCGAAAGCCGCAAACGCACAAGCTTGAACGCCAAACGACGCAACGATGCTGGAATGTCCTCCTCACAGCGGTGCTCGTAGAACCCGAAGTTCATTGATTCCCCGGACTGCACTTTGATGAAGTTCGAGAGCGCGCAGTTTCTCGGATTTACGGCCACCGCCCGAATGAGGTCTCGGAAAGCCACAGAGTCAGCTTCCAGCGTCTCAAGGCTCGCGAACCAATTCACCAGTTTCACTCCCAGGGGATCCCAGAGGTAGCCATTCAGAAGGAGCGGCAGCCCGATATGAAAGAGCTTGCTCACGGCCAGATGAATTCGCAGGTGGCATTGGTAAGGATCCTCCATGCACTCGTAGAGCCGCGTAGTATCCCGGGTGACGCTTCGCTGAAACGCCGCGATAGCAGTGTCGAGATCTTCGGTGAACTCCTTGGTGTCGCCGCCGTCCAGCTCCCTTTGAATGATGGCCGCGATCTGTCGGATCTGAAGAGACGACAAGGCCAGGCCAACGCTGTAAAGCGGATCAACCGTATCGCCCGCATCGCCAATCACATACCAGCGATCAGCGGAGTAGCGCCGGCGGCATTCCCACATGTAGGAGCCATAGAAATTGGTGTCCACGACCTCGCCGCTGCGCACGAGATCCACGATGACAGGGTGCTCCCGCCTCACGCAATCGAGGAACTGCTCCATCGTGCGCGGCTCGCCGTACGGGTAGACGCCCTTGCGATAGGTGATGCCGATGCTGACCAGCGGCTCATTTTCGGGCGAGCGCATTGGGATGTACCAGATCCAGTTCCCTTTTCCAAAAAAATGATGAGTGGCGTAGTAAGGAACGTAGCAGCGGTTCTGCTTCTTAATGGCCTGGATTTGGGTGAGAATGTCGGGATCGAAATTTTTCAGCCGAAACCAGAAAACGTTCTTTTGTTCCTGGACCGGTTCTTGGAGTTGCAACTGTTTGGCGAGCAGGCGGTTCCGGCCTGTGGCATCGACGAGCCAGCGGGCGTGAAACGTTTGTTTCTCGCCATCGGCGTTGCGCACGGTAGCGACGTGCCGACCAGCGCCGTTGATTTCGACCCCCGACACCGTGCCTTCGATTAACTGAACGCCATTCTGCAGATTGCGCCGCCGCACTTCGCGGTCGAACGTGAAGCGGTTGATCTGGAAAGAGAGGATGGGCGGCGCGGTGGGAATTTCGTCCACAACGTAAGTGCGATCCGCGGGATTGCCGATATCCCGCTTGAAGTAATAGGTCAGGCCGTATTTCGGATAGTGCTTTTCCACCAGGTAGTCGCCAAACCCAAGTTCAAGGAGGAAATCGACACTGACCTCGACCAGCGATTCCCCCACAATCGGACGATTCTTGTCCGGACCTTCCACCACGGCCACCCCCAGGTTCGGAAAGCGCATGCGCAGGTAGGCGGCCGCAAGCTGGCCCGTACCTCCACCGCCCATAACTAGAACAGACATAAGTTTGCGTTCGCTTCGTGCGCACGAATCAGATTCTCTGTCCTACAGATGCAAAGGCAAAGCGTTGGGCGTTGAAACGAATCGTGGTGTTCCAGTCGACCTCGTCGGAGCTGATCACGCCTTCTCCGCCAGACGCAAGGGTGTAGGTGATGCGATGGTCCTGGTATCCGTATGCGCTGACGGCGAGCAGTGTGCCGGTGTTCAAGATGAAGACCGGCATGTCGGGGACTTCCGCAATGCTGGGCGTCGGATTCGCGACATCGCGCGAGGTGAAGGTGGCGTTGACGGCCCGTGGAGCCGCTAAAGACGTCTGTTCCGCCGCTGAGGAAACTTGGCGCAGAGCCCGTTGAGACTGGCCATTGGTTGGTTGGGAGCCGAAGGACTCGTTCTGCGGCTGGCCGAAGGAGTGCCATCCGGGACCATAGGTCTGCGGCACTTGCGGGATGTCCACATCATCCATGAGGCGCAGAGTGAGCTTGGACTCACCCTTAAGCTTGGGACGCGGACTGCGGGCGGGTAGCATGATCACCTTCCAGGGCCAGAGCGGGGGCAGCGTCCATTCGACGGCATCCCGCTTGGCGTGCCCCTTGCCATCGATTTTGCCTTCACGGTCGACCCGGTAGCCGCTGGCTGCGATCACCTTGGCATCCAGGGGCAGGTCGCCGGTGGGAAGTCCAATGCGATCGAAGACCAGTTTGAGATATCCCTTGCCGACGAGGTGTCCTGGATCCTTGGCGGACTCAAGGTGTCCGACCAGATAGCTGCCGCGCGGGAACGCTTGCTGGCCGAATTCGACTATGTCGCGCAGATGGCAGAGAACGGGATCTCCTACCGCCACAGTGGCTGAAGAGAAGTTCGGCTCATTGAGAGTGCATTGCAGCAGAGTGCCCGCAGGCAAGACTGCGTCACGCGCGCTGGCGCTCAAAGTGACACCCAGAAGGGAAACCAGCAGGGTGGCGTATCGCAACCTGTACTTCATTAATAACCTCCCCCAATCCTGTCTTGTGTTCAGGGCGCAAGTTCCCGGGGGGCGCTGATTAGCGCATCCGGTTCTTATCTCCGATGGGTGGTGGCGAAGCGTGCTCCTTGTCAGCCAATGCGCGAAATTGTAGAGCTGGTCGAAGAGTGGCACAGCTAATTCTTCGAATGAGACATGTTGAATCTCCGCGGCAGACATGTGCACAAATACTTAAACTGTCGGCCAGCTGGTTTATTCCCAGGCGTTGCGGATAATTCGAGGAGCGAAGCCCGCCTGAACAGCCAGGTACCGTGAAAGATACCACTCAGCAGCGATTGCCACTGCTTAGTTCCCACAGTACATAACATCCTTTTCCGGGTCGCCTTCGAGAAACCTGCTTACGAGCAGGCTCGCGCTGATATTTCGACGATTTTGTCACACCAATGGAATAAGCCTGCGACGAGTACGGTTGTACAGAGTAGGGGTGCGGCTGAGAGAACTCGTTCCCTCTCTGTAAGTACCCCAATTCGAACAAAACGGAGCAAAGACAAATTTATGCGTAAGATGTTGGTCGTCGCTGCGTTCATGTGCGCGAGTCTTCAAGCCCAGGTCACATCGGGCTCTAGGACAAGGCATGAACAGCCCCCCACAAACACAAATCAGTCTGTCAACCCCGTTATCGAGTGGAATAGAACTCTTCTGGTAATCGTGCGGACTCCGGGTGCCCAGCCGTCCACTGTTCATTCGACGCGCAGCTTCGCGATTCTTCACGCCGCGATCTATGACGCTGTCAACAACATTGCCGGAGAATTCAATCCCTATCTGGTGCGTCTCGCCGATGTGCCGCCACAAACGTCTAAAGTGGCGGCAGCGGACCAGGCAGCGCACGACGTGTTGCTGTCTATTTATCCCGCATTTCAGGCCACACTGGACACCGAACTTCAACAGGATTTAGCCCAGATTCCTGATGGGAAAGTGAAGAACGATGGCATCACGGTGGGTCAGACTGTCGCTGCTCAGATCCTGGCATTCCGCGCCAATGATGGCTCCGGCGCTCCTCAGCCAGGATTCACAGACAAAAATATTCCGGGATTCTATCGGGCTACACCACCGGATTTCACCCCGGCCGACTTTACGCAATGGGGCGATGTGACTCCCTTTGCGATCGTCAATGCGCGCGAATTCCTTCCCGACCCGCCGCCGGCATTGACCGACAAAGAATACATTCGAGACCTTGCTGAGGTACAGAGCATTGGCGAGATCGACAGCACAACGCGCACACCCGAGCAAACCTTGATCGGGAACTTCTGGGGTGGCAAGATCCAAAATTACTGGAACGAGATCACCCAGACGGCGGCCATCGCGCACAACCTGAACCTTGAACAGAGTGCACGCGTTTTCGCGCTAGCGAATTTTGGCATGGCCGACGCCACGATCTCGTTCTTCGAAGCGAAATACATCTATCACTTCTGGCGGCCGGTGACTCCGGCGGAGCTCACCGATTCCGATTGGCTGCCATTGTCGACCAAAACCGCGCCGGATCCCTCCTATCCTGGTGCTCACAGTGCTACCAGCAGCGCCGCCGCAACAGTATTAGCGTTTTATTTTGGAGACAAATTCACCTTCGATGTCACATCCGAGGTTCTGCCGGGAGTCACGCGCCACTTCCCTAGTTTCTCCGCTGCTAAGCGCGAAGCAGGTTTAAGCCGAATCTATGCCGGACAGCACTTCCGCTTTGATCACTTAGCTGGCCTGCGTCTCGGCAGGGAGGTGTCCCGATCCGTTGATGAGACTACGCTGCGTGCGGAGGAACACTAACACACAGTGGCCCAACATTACGATCATTCTGCTAAGCCGGCGCGTCAATTTGGCGCGTCGGCACTTTGCGGGGGCGTAGTTCAGCTGGTTAGAACGCCTGCCTGTCACGGCAGAGGCCGCGGGTTCGAGTCCCGTCGTCCCCGCCATTCTTTTCAGCAGTTTGCGAGGAGAGAATGGCCCCTTCGGTTTGTTTTGTGACGTACTTTGTGACGTAACCCTCCGATTTTGCCCCTGCTGGGATGCCACGGTGCTGTTGTTTGCGGTTGCCGGGGGCTGGCCCACCTTTGATTTTTTATGCAGGCACTACCACCACTGAGGCTGCCGCACCTTTCGCGGTTTTCGAAAGGTGCGCACCCGAACTGCAGGCACGCTGGGAATTTGTCCCGCGGTATCCCCCGCTCAGATGGGCGCGCTAACTAGTTTGGCATAGCAACCCAGAGAGAAGCGCAGGGCAGCACACACCTCATTCATTCGTACGGAACTAAGCTGGGCCACACGTTTCCCCAGGCGTTGTCGCGACACCGTAACTGCATTGCGCAGATTCACCGCGCACGGGGACTTTCCAACCGCTCAAGGAATTTCCACAAGCCCACAGTGACATCTAACCTCGGGAATAGGTACTTGTTGAAATAACGTTGCCTATCATGTATAACTCTCGCCTTCCCTCAGAAGGCGAGCACATAGCATGGCCGTATTTCTGATTTCGTATGATCTCCGGAAGCCCGATTATAATTACCAACCCCTATACGACGCCCTTGATGAAATTGGCGCAAAGCACGTCCAAGATTCAGTCTGGGGCGTTGATACGACCGATGAAGCCAAGGTCGTATTTGATTACCTGTGGCAGCACGTACACAGCGAGAAGGACAGGCTTTTTGTAGTGTCATTCGATAAGAACGGCGATTACAAAGCCAAAAACTCAATCAACCTGCTGAAGTCTATTTGACAGCATACCTTCCGTCTCCCCGTGGCATCTGGTTCTGGCTCTGGCCTTAGCGCACTATGCAGAATGGCTAGAGCCGATTTTTCCTCTTTGCTTTCAGCCCGAAGTGTCAACGCATCGTTCAGCCACATTACTTTCATTTTGGTTCCCCCTAAAATGCTGCATCCATTTGCCGGGTCGGTTTCGGGAGATACGGCGGGTTCTCGACTGACTCCCGATACTCCAGCCGCTTCCCGTCGATCTGCTTGATTGCAGCCGCGACGCGCTGCCCGTCGTTCATCTTCCGCGTGTTCCATCGGAACTGAAACTCATTCAGGTAATTCGGCAGATGCTTACGGCTAATGCTGTGAAACGTTCCCATGACTCCACGTCGAATCAGAGAGAACACGCCTTCGATTGTGTTCGAATGCACATCTGTTCCGGGGCGCACGTACTCTCCCGCACTGTGCGTTACGATCTCATGGCCGCCCGTAAATGCCCGTCCGATTGGCTTGTAAGTGTTCAAATCGTCGGTAATCAATCGACAGGTTAGGTCCGCGTTCTCTACTACAAACTTGCCAATATTTTCCGCCGTGATGCGCTGCATCATCCGAAAGCGCACATCTCCGTCGCGCTGAACAATTCCCACCACCGGAATCTTGACCGTGCCGCGACCCGTCTTGCCAGCAGCGAGAGACCCTTTGTAGCGCGGCTTCCCGCCCATGTAGAGTTCATCCACTTCAATTGTTCCTGCCAGTTTTGGCGCGTAATCTTCACCCAAACCGTGACGAATGCGACGGAGAATAAATAACGCACTCTTGTGCGTGATCTCCATCTCGCGTGAAAGTTGCAGCGCCGAAATTCCTTTCTTCGAGGAACATGCTTTCCAGATCGCATACACCCAAACCCGCAACGGAAGCCGTGTTTCCTCGAACACTGTACCAGTACGGACAGTGAAGAACTGCTTACACTCGCGGCAGCGCCAGCGATAATCCTTGTTGCGTTCTCCGTCGCGTCCCTTCATCTGGTACACAGCAAGACTCCAGCAACGCGGGCACGTTGGCTGTTCTGCCCAACGTTGCTTCTCCAGAAATGCGACCGCTTTCGCTTCATCGACTGACGCATTCTTGAGTGCTTCGAGAACTGCTGATCGGTTCTTAATCATGCCAAAAGAGTAGCATGATTTTCAGTAAGTATCAAGAAAAATCTTACCTAGTTTTAGATATTCTTGCCTTCGTCGGCCACGGAATACCCTTCTTGATCTGCTCCTGAAAGAAGCGAATAGCTTGCATTATATGGGCCTTTCTCGCTCTATTCTTATACAGAGCAAGCTCGGCCTGTTCTAGCGCCAAAGCCCAACCGTTATTACCTCTTTTTCTGTATTGCGGCTTACCTTTTTCTGTGTCATAATTTCGTACCATGAACGATCCACTTAAACCACTTAAAGAAGCTCTGGTGGTTGCAACCCAGAAACTTAATGAGTTTGTCTCAGCCCGCGCCGAAATCGACAAGCAACGCGCCGCGATTGACGCCGAGATCATCCACTGGAAACAACTGGTAGATTGCCTGCGAACAGTCAGCGAGGACGAAGACGAAGACCCGTCCGATGTCGAAGTCTCCGCCTTTGTAGGAGGCAGACCCGGAAAGCGAATGATAAAGTTCACCGATGCCGTCCGTCTGGTGCTCCAGCAAAATCGAAACGTGGCCGTAACCCCTCCGGACATACGCGATGGCTTGACGAATCTCGGATTCCAGTTCTCCAAATATCGCCAACCGCTCACACCGATTCACAATTGTCTGAAAAGACTTGAGGAGCAAGGCGAGGTAAGACCAGAAA
>Ga0209332_1000086_pt1 | contig 23635 bp, 15 predicted proteins | sample BlaSpr_A8_OM3_M1_FD_187974 | JGI IMG/M metagenome (GOLD analysis project Ga0209332, IMG submission 187974) | Forest soil microbial communities from Thunder Bay, Ontario, Canada - Black Spruce, Ontario site 2_A8_OM3_M1 (SPAdes) (version 2) | ecosystem: Environmental > Terrestrial > Soil > Boreal...
CCGTGGCCGTGGCGGGTCCGCAAATAGTTCTGAAGATTCGCCGCCGCAAATTTAATCAGCAGAAGTATCACGCCGGAGAAATTTCCGTAACGCGGCGCCTCTTCCGCAGCGGCGATAGCGAATACTTGCTCAACGGAAAACTCTGCCGCCTGCGCGACATTCAGGAACTCTTCATGGGCACCGGCCTTGGGCCAGAGTCTTACGCGCTCATCGAGCAGGGACGCATCGGCCAGATTCTCAGCAGCCGTCCCACTGACCGCCGCGCCATCATCGAAGAAGCGGCTGGCATTACGAAGTTCAAAACCAAGAAGCGTCTCGCCGAAGCGCGCCTCGAAGATGCAAAAACAAATCTGAACCGCGTCAACGACATTTTCGAGGAAGTCACGCGCCAGATGAACTCGCTCAAGCGCCAGGCCAGCAAGGCCGAGCGCTACGGCAAATTGCGCGAGGAGATGCGCGCCAAACTGCGCGTCGTGCTTGCCAGCAAATTCAACCAGATGGATCAGGAGAGCGCCTCGCTCGACGCGCAAATTCATCAACTCGGCGATGAGATTCGCGTCCAGACCGAAAACGTGCAGCAATCGGAAGCGGAGCACACTGAGCGCACGCAACGCGGTTACGCCATTGAAACCGAGACGCGGCAAAATCGCGAGCGCCTGAATCAGATCGCAATCGAAGGCGATCGCGGCAAGGCGCGCATTCGCAACAACGAAGAGCGCTGCTCTGAACTAACCGCCCGCATCGCCTCAGCCGAAGCGGAGTTGGCACAAGCTCAAACGCGCTTCACCGCGCTCGAAGAAGAGCGCAACAGTCATCAGCAATTGCTGGAATCGGCGGCTGCCGACCTTGCGGCAGCGCAAGAAGAGCACAACCTCAGCCAGCAGGAAACCGCACACGCCGCCATCAAACTCGCATTGTTAGAGAGTGAACAGGAATCGCATCGCACTTCTATTCTCGAAGCGGTTGGCAAGGCCTCGAATCTTCGCAATCAGCTTACGCAATCCGAAGAGCGCCTGGCCGGGATCGGTCGCGAAGAGCAGCGCTTGCAAACCGAAATTGCAAATGCCACTTCGCAATCGGATACTTTTGGCGGCCAGCGCGGCCAGATCGCGCTTGAATTCGAGAGCGTCTCGCAGCGCGCCAGTGGCCTGAATGCGGAGATCGCGAGCCTGCGCGAAGCAATCGAGGTGAAGCGTGCTGCCGAGAGCGACACCAAGAAGCATCTCGACTCGATTCGATCGGAATACGCCACGGCCCTCGGCAAAAAAGGTTCGCTCGAAGCGGTTATCGCCGAGCACGGTTACTCGACCGAGTCAGTGCGCCGCCTGTTTCAATCGGGAGGCTTGCAAGGCGGCAATGCTCCCGCCGGAGTGCTTGCCGATTTCCTCGAGGTTGAGCCGCGCTACGAGCGCGTCGTCGAAGACTTCCTCCGCGACGAACTCAATTACATCGTGGTCAAATCGTGGGACGCCGCCGACGAAGGCTTGCGCCTGCTGCGTTCCGACGTCAACGGCCGAGCAACTTTCCTCGTCCATCCCGAAGATTCGCAGGCCAAGTTTTCGTTCATTGCGGATGAGAGCCAACATTACTCTCCACTCAATGACACCGTTGTGCCGCTAAAGAATTCGATTCGCGTTCTAGACGGATTCGGCAAGTCGCTCGAAGTCATTCTGCCCAAGCTCGGCAATGGCTACATCGTTCCCGATCCAATCGTCGCGCGTGAGCTCGCGCTCTCCAGTCCTGATGCGTTCTTTCTTTCCGCCGCAACCGGCGAATGCTTCCACAATGTCACCGTTACCGGAGGCAAGCAGCGCAGCGAAGGACCGCTGTCGATGAAGCGCGAATTGCGCGACGTGCTGCGGCTTCTCGAAGAACTTGAGCGAGCTTTGCGGGAGAAGGAAATTCTCGCGGTCACTCTTGGCCGCGAACTGACAGAGTACACTTCCCTGCTCGATCGCCTGGAAGACGAAAAGCGCGAGTCGGAAAAGCAGGCGATGACCTCCGGCCATCTCCTCAAGCAATTGGACAATGAAATGACGCGAGTGCGTGAGCGCATCGCCATCAGTGAGCGCGAACTTCAGCGCCTCTCGTTCGAGCGTCAAGAGCAGGAAGTTCTAATCGCGTCGCGGCAGGCCGAGTTGACAGCCGTCGAAGAGGCGCGCAGCCAATTCGAAACGCAACTCGCGGCCGGGCAAGACCGCCTAGCCCAACTGCGTAGCCATCGCGATACGGCCGCTGAAACCACTTCGCAGCGTGCGTCTCGCGTCGCGACTTTAGAAGAACGGCATCGTTCGGCTACTGCTTTGCTACAGCGCATCGAAACCGTCGTCTTCGAAATGCGCGAGCGCGTCAGCGCTTTGCAGGCTCAAATGGAATCGGCAAGCGCTGAAATCTCCCAGCGTCAAAATGAAAATGTGCAGCTCGGCGAGCAGTTGCTTCAGTTGGAGGCCGAGCGCAACGCCGGAGAAGCCCGCGAAGGCTTGTTGCAACTCGAATCGGAACAAGTTCGTGCGCGCTTGATCGAAATCGACGAACTCCTTCGAAACACGCGTCAGCAGCTTGATCTGGCTCGCGATCGCCGCGGCGAACTCGCGGCTACGGCGGCCAAATTGCAATCCGATCTCCAGCATCTCGCCGATACCTGCCTCAACGACCTCGGCATCGAACGCCCAGTCTTAATTGCCGACACGACCATTGCGCTGGTCACGGGCGATGAACTTGCCTCCGAGGATCAGGCGCAGCGCGAGATGCGCGCTCGCCTTGACGCCATGGGTCCGGTCAACATGATGGCGCTCGAAGAGTACAAAGAGACGGCCGAGCGTCATCAGTTCCTCGAAACGCAGCGCAAAGATCTGCTCGACGCCATCGCCGACACGGCCGCTACGATCAAAGAGATCGATCAAGTCTCGCGACTGAAATTTGAAGAGGCCTTCAATAAGATCAACGAAAATTTCCAGGCAACGTTCCGCAAACTCTTCGGCGGCGGACACGGCTTCATGCGCCTCACCGACCTCGAAAACAGCGCTGAGAGCGGCATTGACGTGGTGGCTTCGCCTCCGGGAAAGAAACTGCAGAACGTGCTGCTGCTCTCTGGCGGCGAAAAAGCGCTCACCGCGCTTGCGCTGCTCGTCGGAATCTTCCAGTACACGCCCAGCCCGTTCTGCATTCTCGACGAAGTGGACGCTCCCCTTGACGAAGCCAACATCGCGCGCTTCACCGAGCTGGTACGCGAGATGAGCGTGCAAACGCAGTTCATCCTGATCACGCACAGCAAACGCACAATGAGCATTGCTCCAGTGCTTTATGGGGTGACGATGCAGGAGCCGGGAGTGTCGAAGCTGGTGTCAGTGCGGTTTGGAGCGGCGTAACATCAAGCTGACCTGACCTGCTAGCGGTAGTACGTGCGGGGAGTCTGTATACAACGCGTATATTATGTATACACTATGCCTGAATCGTCGGTTCTTACTCTCCGTCTGGATGCAAAACTAAAAAGTAAACTCGATCGTCTGTCGAAATCGATGAATCGCAGCCGATCATTTGTCGCCGCCCAGGCGATCCAGGAATTTGTCACGGTCAACGAGTGGCAGATCAATGAAATCAAGAAAGGAATAGCCGAGGCCGACGCGGGCGACTTTGCCAGCGAGAAGGAAGTGCAGCAGGTGTTGAAGCGTTGGATGCGTCGTGCTCGTTGAGTGGCTGCGAGGAGCCCTCGACAACTTGAATGCTGTGGCAGAGTATATCTCGCGCGACAATCCGGTCGCTGCCGCCCGCACTGTTGCTGCGATTGTGAACGCGGTCGAAAATCTCAAGCGGTTTCTAGCTTCAGGCCGACCCGGGCGGGTATCCGGCACTCGGGAGTTAATAGTCTCGGGAACGCCATACATAATTCCTTACCGTGTGCATGCCAATGTTGTGCAGTTAATTCGCGTTTTCCATGCTGCCAGGAAATGGCCTAGCCGACTTTAAGATTCGCGACGGCTCAGTGCTTTATGGGGTGACGATACAGGAGCCGGGAGTGTCGAAGCTGGTGTCAGTGCGGTTCGGGGCCGCGTAAAAAGTCTATCAAGGATGGGGTCAAGGAGTCGTTAAGAGGAATGGGGTCTGCCTCGGCACATTCCACCGCCTGCAGGCAACTTGCCGCAAGATAGGGCGTTTGTTTCAAAAACGCGTTCGTGTTGGAAATCCGGTTTCTGGTAAGCCTTTTTCACTCTTGGTTGCGCAGGTAGTTCTTTCTTTTCCGGCAAGCTTCCCCCTGATGGTGTTGCGTTAGGGCGAGTATACTGCCAATTCCGCCTGCAATCACTATCGAAAAGTTTCATACGTGAAAATAGAAAATTCCTACCAAATGCGAAAATCACTGCATACGGAATTCCGGAGCCCGTCGTTCAGAACAGCTACAAGATCGCAATGGTCTTGATCTTGATATCAGAATTCGCGTGAGAACTGAGCACCAGACCTAACGATCTTCCGATTGATGATCCGGCCCCGGCAAACTACCATATCCCCATGCCCGTCTACACCGAAGCCCAAACATCTTCTTACACTCGCATTCGCGCCCCGCGCGGCACTGCGCTTTCCTGCAAAGGATGGCAGCAGGAGGCGGCGATGCGCATGCTCATGAACAATCTTGATGAGGACGTCGCCGAGAGTCCCCAGGATTTGGTGGTTTACGGTGGCACGGGCAAGGCTGCTCGCAACTGGGATTGCTATCACGCCATCGTTCGCGCGCTGAAGAATCTTGAAAATGACGAGACGCTACTCGTGCAGTCGGGCAAGCCTGTCGGCATATTCAAGACTCACGAATACGCGCCGCGTGTACTGATCGCGAATTCGAATCTGGTGGGGCATTTTTCCAACTGGGAAAAGTTCAATGAACTCGAGCGCGCCGGGCTCATGATGTACGGCCAGATGACAGCCGGATCCTGGATTTATATCGGCTCGCAGGGAATCGTGCAAGGCACATACGAAACCTTCAACGCGGCTGGCGACAAACATTTTGGCTGCGATTTGAGTGGGAAGTTAATCGTCTCCGGCGGTATGGGCGGCATGGGCGGCGCGCAACCGCTGGCGGCCACCATGACGGGCGCGGCGTTTCTGGGCATTGACGTCGACCCCGAGCGCATCAAGAAACGCTTGAAGACTGGGTACTGCGACTTTCTCGTCAGCACGCTCGATGAGGCTCTCCGCATACTGAAGAACGCGGTCCGCAAAAAAGAAAATGTTTCCGTCGGACTGGTGGGCAACTGCGCTGACATTATTCCTGAACTGGCCGAGCGTGGTGTGGTGCCCGACATTCTCACCGATCAAACGTCGGCGCATGATCCTCTAAATGGCTATGTGCCAAACGGCATGACGCTTGAAGCCGCGCTCGAACTGCGCCTGCGCGATCCAAAGGCGTATCAGGAGCGCTCGCTCGATGCGATGGCAAAGCACGTCGAAGGCATGTTGCGCCTGCAAACAATGGGCGCGGTTACGTTCGACTATGGCAATAATATTCGTACCTTCGCGTTTCAACGCGGCGTGAAAAATGCTTACGACTTTCCGGGATTTGTTCCGGCCTATATTCGGCCGCTTTTTTGCGAAGGCCGAGGCCCATTTCGCTGGGCCGCGCTTTCGGGCGAGGCTTCCGATATCGCTATTACCGACAATCTTGTGCTGGAGCTTTTCCCCGAGAACCGCAGCCTGCGCCGATGGATTGAACTCGCTCGCAAGCGCATTAAGTTTCAAGGACTGCCCGCCCGCATCTGCTGGCTCGGCTATGGCGAGCGCGCGAGGTTCGGCCTCGCAATCAATGATCTTGTAAAAAAAGGCACGATCAAGGCGCCCGTCGTCATCGGACGCGATCATCTCGATTGCGGATCAGTTGCTTCTCCATTCCGCGAAACCGAAAGCATGAAAGATGGCTCGGACGCCGTCGCCGATTGGCCGCTGCTTAATGCGCTCGTGAATACCGCGGCCGGAGCGTCGTGGGTTTCCATTCACAACGGCGGCGGTGTTGGCATTGGCTACTCGCTGCACGCCGGGCAAGTCACGGTCGCTGACGGCACCGACATGATGGCAAAACGCATCGAGCGCGTTCTTACAACCGACCCAGGCATGGGTGTGATTCGGCACGTGGACGCGGGATACGACGAGGCGAAAGAGTTTGCTGCGAAGACGAATGTAAAGATTCCGATGGCAAAATAGCCAGTCGTTGGTTCTTGTGGGGACGGGCGCCCTCGCCCGTCCGGGCCGAGCGCAGCTCGGCAACTCCACGACTGCAGATTTCTTGCTCGACATTACAATTCTTATATATGGTGAATGCAGTACGGTAATTGCGTGAAACCCAAGCCATTCCTGTTGCTAAACGTCGGCCAGCTTCTCACGCTGCGTTCAGCGGCCTCCGGACCGCGACGTGGCGCTTCCCTTTCCGAACTCGGAATCATTCAAGACGCGGCTGTGCTCTGCGTCGGCGGAAAGATAGTCTCCGTCGGCTTCACGAAAGACGCCCTTCGCGATCCGTGGCTCAAGAAGAATCGCAAGAAAATTACCGAGATCGACTGCGCTGGAAAAGTAGTTACTCCCGGCTTCGTCGATTCCCACACTCACCCAGCCTTCACCCATCCCAGGCTGGTGGATTTTGAGAAGCGAATCTCCGGCGCGAACTACCAAGAGATCGCCGAGGCCGGTGGAGGAATTCGCTCCAGCCTGGATAGCGTGCGTGCGGCTAACAAGCCTGCGCTGACGAAAAGAGTGGGTGCCGTGCTAATAGATATGTCGCGGCACGGAACTACAACTGTCGAAGCCAAGTCCGGCTACGGCCTCAGCTTCGACTCTGAAATGAAGTCGCTGGAAGCCATCCGCTCTGCCTCGCGCGAGTGGGCGGGCACCGTGGTTCCAACATTTCTTGGCGCCCACGTGGTCCCGCCAGAATATCGCGGACGCTCTTCACAATATGTCGACCTCGTTTGCAATGAAATGATCCCCGCGGTCGCGAAGCGCAAGCTCGCAAGCTTCGTCGACGTGTTTTGCGATCGCGGAGCGTTCAGCGCAGAAGACAGTCAGAAGATTTTTGCGGCGGCAGAAAATCAAGGCCTCGCCGTGCGGGCACATCTAGGGCAACTCAGTGAAACACGGTTACAGCCGCTGCTTCGATATAAACCGGCGTCCGTTGATCATATGGATTACGTGAACCCGGCAGACCTGGCTGCTCTCGCCCAGAGTGACACGATCGCCACTTTCGTGCCCGGAGCAAATTATTTTTTAGGATTATCGAAATATCCGGATGCGCGCCTTTTCATCGGGACCGGCGTGGCAGTCGCGCTCGCTACAGATTACAATCCCGGTTCCTCGCCAACACTCAGCATGCCGATGGTTATGTCCCTGGCGTGCACACATATGAAAATGTCCCCTGCCGAGGCAATAGCCGCATGCACAATTAACGGAGCCTTTGCGCTTCGAATCGCGGATCGCAAAGGCAGCGTGGAAGCGGGTAAAGATGCCGATCTCGCCGTGTTTGACGTCAGTGATTATCGCGAAATTCCCTATTGGTTTGGCGTGAATCGCTGCGCGCTCACCATCGCCAACGGCATTCCGCTGGGCAGCCACACGATGTAAGCAATCACCAAAGAGCTCTAAAGAACAAACGTCAGTCGGCAATACGAAGGCGAATATCCACGCTGCAGAAAATAGCCGCGGCCATTTTGAGCATACGCCCCAAGGTTGTTATAATTCGGAGGTTCCGCACGTCCTAGCGCGTCGATTGTTTTGCTTCGCGGCATCCCGATCAGTGAGAGCGCCCAGTGCATGCTTAACTTGTCCCTTCGCTTGCGGATGAGTTGTGCGAAAAAAGGATTTGCGGATTCGGATGCACAAGCGTGGCCAGGTAGCTCAGGTGGTAGAGCGCAGCCCTGAAAAGGCTGGCGTCGGCGGTTCAACTCCGTCCCTGGCCACCACTTCTTGATCCGCCTTTTATGCTGGTTTTTTAGTGCTGGTCATTCCCGTATACACGATGATACCGAAGGGGCTGGTCGCAGAGTTGGACATTGGTCGCAAGGCCATTACAGTCGTTGACCAGCGTGAAAGTTAATTACTGAGTGTCTGGTTTACCTGCGTGAGGCGTTTGCGCGGTCAAAAGGTCTACGAACATTTTGTAGAATTTGTCGGTGTCGAGATCGACCTGGACTTCGACTGAGCGCACATCGCGCTTCGGCTTATCCACATCTGACCACGTTAGCGTATCTCCATAACTCGCACCGCGGTCGAGTTCAATGTCCATGTAAAGATTTGTTTTTTTTGTGATCAGGCTGGGATCGAGCCACGCCGCCGACGTTAGTTCGTCCCACAAATAGTTATACGACCCGCGCAGGCGCGCGTACTTGCCAATGTACTGTGCCGCCGGCGAATTGCTGGACTTGATCTTCTCGATCAATTCACTTGTCATTCTTGTCTTCACGGATATATCGACTGGCGTGCAGACAATCTTTCTCCACGGAGCGCGTAGTACGATGTGAGCCGCCTCCGGATCGAACCACAAATTGAATTCGCGCCTCGGTGTATTTGTGAATTCAGGATCAGGCGTCTCTGGGCTGAGGCTCGCGCCCATGAACACTAATTCTTTAGCGAGGCTCGGAAATTCAGGATCGATCGAAATTGCGAGCGCCAGGTTAGTCATCGGACCGCCCTCGTAGATCGTGACCTCGTGGGGATACTTCCGCACCATGCGGATGAGGAAGTGCGCCGCATCTTCGTCGGCCGCCTTGGCCGTGGGCTTGCCTTCCGGCATTTCGCCAAGTTCGCGCGGCGCGTGGTAAAAACGCGGAGTCCACGCTCCCAACCAGGCGAACGTGCCATCGCGTTGCTCCATTAACTCGGTCTCTTCCTTGGTACGAACCAGCGGATATTCTGCTCCGCGTAAAACCGGAATATCCGTTCGTCCAATAAGTTCGAGCATGCGCAGCGTGTGCGCGACCTCTTCAGTAAGCCACGCATCTCCGGTAACGACCGTGATACCCAACACCTCAGCTTGCGGAGACTGAACGAGCAGAAGGATAGATTGCTGGTCGGTTCCGGCGGGTCCCGCCGCGTCCTGATCGATAATTATCTTGCGTCTTTGCTGGCCGAATGAGAAAAGAGACGCCATCAAAATAATGGTTACAACCGCGATCGACCGCCCGGTTCGGCCCGCTTTCATGTGCACTTCAGAATCACACATTTTCTTCACTCTATCTCCACCCAATGTTCACTCTCTCGATTCGATGTCTTACTCATGGCTACGCTCCTCAAAGATTCAAGGCGGAGACCAACCAAGCATTTAAAAACTGCTGTTATAAAAGCGTGCAATTGTAAAACCTTTCACGGTCTCTGACAATTTATTGATTTTGCAGTTCGATAATCCACGGGTAAAATGCCACCATAGAAGATCAATAGCGAATGACCATCGACGCTCTTCCCTAATTGTTTCGGAGCCGAAGCGAGTGACTACCAGCCCTTTTCATTCAAATGCAAAGCGCCTCGTCTTTTGGGCAATCGTTCGGGTAAGCGTTGTTGCGTTTCTACTGCTTCGAAACGATACATTGGCATTCGCACAATCTTCAGGAACCGCTACCGCAGCTGAAAAATCGAAGAGCAGGCTCCAGGGTTTCGTTCGCGATTCTACCGGCAAACCGGTGGCGAATGTCGTCGTCACACTGCATCCTGATCTCCCTACAGTTACGACCGAAAAACCTATCTCCTCCGATCGCAAAACCTACTCCAGTGCTGATGGAGCTTATCGTTTTGGAGACCTTGCTCCGGGAATCTACACTTTGCGCGCCGCTGTCGAAGGATATGACACGGCTACTTCGGAGGCCCTGAAATTTGCGCCCGGCGAAACCCGGAATCTCGATCTCGATCTCGCTCCGCCAAAAGCCGCTAGCGGCACCGCTTCTCGCAGAGCGTCGGCGAACCAACCACTCAGCGCTCCTCAATTCTTCGACGAACCACAATTCACGGTGGCTGGCGTAACCGCCGGCACAAACGCAGGTGGCCACGGTTCGGACACCGTGCTTCGTACTACGGAGGCGCTCGCCAAGGCAACGATTTCTCTGAGCAAGGACTCGGCTGCAAATTACACTCTCGCCACACCCTCATCAGAAACATCAGCCGTCCGAGAAGAGTCGTTGCGCAAAATACTAACGAACGATCCGAAGAATGTAGAGGCGAATCAGAAGCTGGGGACCCTGCTGGTCGCAAAAGGAAAGGCCGCTGATGCTGTCCCCTTTCTGCAGCGGGCCTCGCAATCCAAACCGGACGATTCCGACCTACACCATTTGCTCGCGGTGGCTTACGAAGGCAGTGCGAATCCACTTGACGCCGTTCGCGAGGATCAGCGCGCAGCAGAGCTTAATCCGAGCGAAATTAATTTATTGGATTGGGGTACCGAACTCCTCACTCATCGCGCGCTCGAAGCCGCAACCGAGATTCTCAGCAGAGGAAATCGTCTTTTTCCAAATTCCGTTCGCATCCTCGTTGCCTTGGGAGTAGCGTGGTACGCGCGAGGTTCCTACGCAGAAGGTACGCAGTGCCTAGTGAATGCTTCCGACCTCGATCCTAACAATCCGATCCCGTATTCGTTTCTGGGAAAAATGGAAGCGGCCCGTACTATTTCGTCGCAAGCCGCAGAGGAGCGCCTGGCGAGATTTGCGCGCGTGCAGCCCGATAACGCTTTGGCCAACTATTACTACGCCGTAAGCCTCTGGCAGCACCGGGACGCGGCAACGAGTCCGATTGATATGGACCACAAAAACGCTTTTGACAGTGAACTTTCGGATCGAGTCGAAGCGTTCCTACTCAAAGCCGTTCGGATTGATCCCAAGTTCGGCGCCGCCTATTTGCAACTAGGGATTTTCTATGCCGAGCGGGGTGACTTTACTCGCGCGATTGCGGCGTATCGGGAAGCAATCGCAACTGCACAAGAGGACGACACTCTAACAGCAGCACACTACCGGCTGGCTCAGGCCTACTTGCGTAGCGGGGAAAAAGAAAAAGCTCAAGAAGAACTTGAAGTGCATAGGCGGCTGGCCAAAAAAGCCGATGAACAGGCCGTGCGGGAAAGAAGCGAGATCCAACAATTTGTGATCTCTCTTCACAACAATACTGTCGAGCCCGCAGTGAAACCTTAAGCACTTAATCTTAAAGTTATACTTGAATATGGAGCGGGTGCGCCAAATCAATGGCTGGCAGCGTCGGCATCGTAGGTCAATTTCCCGCCAACCCAAGTCTTAACCACTTTCACATCGCGGATCTTGACGGGATCGATGGTGAGCACATCATCACTCAGCAACACCATGTCCGCCAACTTGCCCGGTGTGATTGATCCTTTCTCGTTGTCTTGAAATTCGGCGTAGGCCGAACCCATGGTATAGGCCTCAATTGCCTCCTTTATGGTCAGCTTCTGCTCAGGAAACCAGCCATTTGGATTCTTGCCATCGAGGGTGGCGCGGGTTATGGCCGCGTAAAGCGTGAGCATGGGATTGAGCGGCGCTACGCTCCAGTCTGTTCCGAGAGCAAGCCTGACGCCGTGATCCAGAAAATTACGGAACGCATACGTGCGGCTCGCGCGGTCGCGTCCGATGCGGCGTTCGGCCCAGCGGCCATCGTCGATGGCATGGTAAGGCTGTACCGACGCGATGACATGGAGTTGAGCAAAGCGCTCAAAATCTTTCGCCGCCATGTGCTGAGCATGTTCAATGCGCCACCGGCGATCGCGGACTCCATGCTGCTTTTCGATCTCTGAGTAAATGTCGAGGATCGCGGAAATTCCCGCGTCACCGATGGCATGAGCGCAAATCTGCAATCCCGAGGCGTCGGCTCGCATCATGCGATCGCGCATCAGCGAGATGGGATGCATCTCGTCTGAGAGCAAACCGCGATTGCCGGGCTGGTCCGAAAATGGTTCGAAAAAATAAGCGGTCGCTGAGCCGAGCGAGCCGTCCGCATAAGCTTTGACCGCGCCAATGCGTAGATAGGAGCCTCCGAACGCCCGCCTGATACCGATCTTCACCTGGTCGTCGACCTGAGTGATCAGCGGCGCGGCATAGATGCGCGTGGTCAGCTTTCCCTCATCGAGCAGTTCGTTGTACACCGCGATGTCGGCGTAATCGGGATTCATGTTCTGCACGCTGGTTACGCCGAGCGACGCGGCATGCCACAGCGCTCGCTCAATAGCATGACGGCGCTGCTCGTGGGTCAGCGGAGGGATGGCCCTAAACAGCATGTCCTGCGCTGCATCTTTCAAAGCTCCCGTTGGATTTCCATTCTTGTCGCGAACGATGACGCCGCCATCGGGGTCGGGCGTTTGCGCCGTGATGCCAGCGAGTTTCAACGCAAGCGAGTTTGCCAAAACCATGTGGCCGTCATAACGATTCACGGAGACTGGCGTGTCCTGTGTGGCGGCGTCGATCAGTTCTTTAGTGGGCAATGCTGCGGGATTCCACTTGGTCTCGTCCCAATCACCGCCGACCAGCCATTCACCTTTGGCAAGCTTTGCGGCGCGCTCCCGAATGCGACGCGCAAATTCCTGCGGACTGGTGGCGTCGTTGAGTTGAACATTGTCGAGTTGAGTGCCGCCGTCGACGAAGTGCACGTGCGCGTCGTTGAAGCCCGGAAGCAATCGCCGCCCTCCGGCATCAACCTCGCGAGTATGCGGACCGCGCCAAACCTCGACCTGCTGGCGGGTGCCGACGGCAACGATGCGGTCGCCCAGGATTGCGACCGCTTGCGCCTCTGGCTGCGATGGGTCGACAGTCCAGATCCGCGCGTTCTGAATTATTAAGTCTGCGGCGGGATTTGTCTGCGCGAAGGCACACAGCGAACAAGCGATAACGACCAAAGCCTGCAGTAAGCAGCGCTTCATTCTTTCCTCCACGGATAAGATTCTGTCGTAGAGACGCGGTTCACCGCGTCTCTATCGGTCGACAAAGGCGCGCCGTCAGCGTTCTCCCCACTTCAACTTAGTCGCCAACACTTCGAAAAATGTTTTCTTAAAACGTAGAAGCCGGGCGCAGTGTTCCGACTTTATGCAGCGCACAATGTCACCGTCTCGCGCCGGTATTCCAACCTGTCCATCGAAACTCAGGTACGCTTCCTCTTTGCCGGTCTTGACATGAATTTCTATCTCCACCGTGTCGCGCACTACGACGGGCCGGTGCGTTAAGCCATGAGGCGAGACAGGTGTTATGACGAATGCATCTACATCGGGATTAAGAATCGGGCCGCCTGCCCCGAGCGAATACGCGGTTGAACCGGTGGGTGTGGCGATGATAAGCGCGTCGGCCCGGTAGCTGGAGACGAACGCCGCATCCACAAAAACTTCGAAGTGATTCAAGCGCGCAATGGCGCTCTTGCTCACCACCACTTCATTCAACGCGGCATGAGTGGCGACCGTCTCGCCTTCACGAATAAGCGAACCCTTCAGCATGGACCGGCTATCGACGAGGTAGTGTCCTTTCTCAATCGCTTCCAGCGCGGGATAAAGATCGGCCAGCGCCAACTCCGTCATGAAGCCAAGCGTGCCGAGGTTGACGCCAAGTATCAGAGTTTCTGCCTTCGCCACTGCCCGCGCCGCCGAAAGCAAAGTGCCGTCGCCGCCAAGCACCAACGCCAGATACGGCGCTCGCTCCGCCATCTGAGCCCTCGGCATGACGTCAGAGGCGGAGAAATACTCTGCGCTCTCCTCATCCATCACAACTGAATAATTGCGCTCTTGCAGCCACTTTTCGAGTTTTGGCAACACCTCGCGCAGCTCGGGACGATCTGGTTTTGAAATGACGGCAATAACTTTCGGGCGGGTTGAGCTTTGCAGAGATTGGGGCATCAGTCCGGAATTCTCTCGTTGAATTAGTGCGAACGCTTTCAGCTCCTATCAGGAATTCCGATTGTACAGAATCACCCACGCATCGGTAGAGGAAACTCTGCGTGCAACAGAAATTCGCGGTTCCCCTCGCCGCCGAGAATGGGAGACTCAATCCATTCGGCGTTGTTGCATCCGAGCTGCAACAGACAAGTTTCAACCTTGCTGACTGCGCTTCGCTGTGCCGATTCGTCGCGCACAATTCCGCCCTTGCCCACCGCTTCCCTTCCCGCTTCGAACTGGGGCTTCACCAGGACAACAATCTGGCAAAGACTACGGCCTGTCTTCATCGCATCAGGACTATGTTTGTTCAAGAGAGTAGCGCGGATCACCGCTGGCAAAACCTGCGTCGCGGAAATAAACGAGACGTCCATCGCGATAAAATCAATCGGTTCGCCAATATCGCCGGCCTGTAAATAACGAGCGTTTGTTTTTTCCAACAGGCGCATCCGGGGGTCGTTGCGTAACTTGAAATCCATCTGACCGTAACCCGTGTCCACGGCGATCACCTTAGCAGCTCCGTGTTGCAACATGCAGTCGCTGAAACCTCCAGTGGAGGCACCCACGTCGAGACAACTTTTGTCGTGAAGATCAATGCTCCAATGTTCGAGAGCCTTCTCCAACTTCAGGCCGCCGCGACTCACGTAACGAAGATCTTCGCCCAACAAACGCAGCATCGATTCCGAATCAATCGAAGCGCCCGCCTTCTCAATTTTTTGCTCGTTAACCAGAACTTTTCCCGCTAGAATGAGCGCTTGCGCACGTTCTCTTGAAGGCGTCATGCCTCTTTCGACGAGCAATTTGTCGAGACGCGTTTTCACAAACTACAACTCCCGAAAAAGAAGCAATACAGTAAGCACCCGATGCAGTGCAGAACGTTAAACCAATTGTTTTACAGAAAGTTACAGGAGTAACTTCCCGTTTTTCCACAAACTTTTCCTCAGCCGTGTTGAAAACTTCGCTCTCACTTAGGAACCCAAAATGCCTTCGCGACTGCGAGTTACAATTTTTGCACATCAATTTTCATAATCTGTAAAAAGCCGCCCATCAAGGGCGGCTCTCTTGCAGCAAACAGCATTTAGGATCTAATTTACCGCGGCCGGCTCAGCCTGCAACTTCTTCCAGGGTCTTCTGGTCGATATCAAAATTAGCGTGCACGTTCTGCACGTCATCATTGTCTTCGAGCGCTTCAAGCAGGCGAATCATCTGCGCCGCCTGCTGCCCTTCCAGTTTGATGTAGGTATCCGGAACCATGCTCACACTCGACGAAACAGGCGTAATCCCGGCCTTCTTCACGGCCTCAAGCATACCTTCGTAGGCCGACGGCTCAGTCAAAATTTCCCAGTTCTCGCCTTCGTCCTTCAAATCTTCACCACCCGCTTCGAGGATGATGTTCATCAAATCATCTTCTTTGGCCGCGGACTTAGGAATAATGATGTCGCCTTTCTTATGGAACATATACGCGACCGCGCCGGCCGCAGCCATGTTGCCATTATTTTTTCCAAAGACGTGGCGGATTTCGCTCACCGTGCGATTGCGATTGTCTGTGGAAATTTCGGCGAGCAAAGCAACTCCACCGGGTCCATATCCTTCAAGCACAAATTCTTCGTAGGTCAGCCCAGGCAACTCGCCAGTGCCGCGCTGAATGGCGCGCTTGATGTTGTCGGCTGGCATATTCTCAGACTTCGCCGCAAGAATCGCGGTGCGCAGCCGCGGGTTCATGTCCGGATCGCCACCAGACTTCGCCGCCATCGCAATTTCCTTGATGAGGCGGGTAAAAATCTTGCCGCGCTTGGCGTCGAGGGCGCCCTTCTTATGCTTGATTGTTGCCCATTTGGAATGTCCGGACATAGCTAGACCTCTTATTAGAGAACGTAAATTGCGCTAATTCTCGGAATTATGAATCTCGGAATTATCGACCCGCCCGCGGAGGAAATCACAAGATATGCCTCGACGTCAAAACGTTCAGGCGAATGGAGATTATAGCACGCCAGGAGAGCGTACCTACATGGAAAGACGGGCCGCGCGAAGCGGCCCGTCTCTCTGTTCACCGTCGACCGGATAAACGAAAAAACGCTTTTACGGCAGTGCGGGCAGCACCTCGGTTTTCTCGACTTGCACCGACTTCAGCGCGGTCGGGCTGACTCCGAGGGCGCGCAAAATGCTTGGCGCGACCTGCGACGTAGCCACAGGCGTCTTCAATACCGTCGATTGAAACGCCGGGTTCGAAACGATGAGCCCGACATTCGTATCGCCATAACTGAAACCGCCGTGCTCCGAGTTTTTCGCCGTGGATGTGGTGTAAGTGGTGCCATATGTAGGCTCCACAATGACGTCGGGAGTGCGGCTATCGGTCGCCGGATCGTTAAACTTCAAAGTCAGCTCAGCTCCGCCCATCACTTCGTCGATGAACAAAGGGACGGCGTTGGTATTCAGGTAGTCGGTGACCTGCTGGTTGGAGATGTTCTGACCCTGCAGCCAGATGAGCGCGATGTCGTCGTCCTGCACGAAACCGCATGGGCCGGTCGGGCAATTGGAGGCGTTTGCAATCGCGATCGCTGCAGGAGTGCTGCCAGCATCCGGCAAGGCTGCCACCAGGCTCGCAAAATGACCAGGCTTGTTGACCTTGGCCGGATTGATCGGCGATTGGCCGTGCTTCGCCGTAACAATGAACAAAGTCGACTCGTACAGGCCCTGATTCTTAAGCGCCGTGATCATGCTGGCCAGCGCCGCGTCGGTTTGCTGCAATCCATACTCAAGCACCACGCTCGGAGTGCCCGAGCCGTCGACGTAACCGCCGGACTGGTGGTTGATGCTCGGGGCGGTGTCGCTGACGCAGCTATTGTCATAGTTGTCAGTGACCAGTTTCTGTCCCACGCTTACAGCCTGGAAGTTCATCCCAAAAATCACCGGAGCGCCCGGTGCAGACTTTCCGTCGTGGGTCAGTCCGTGGATCTCGTTAATGATCGCGTGAACTTTTTTGTAATCGTTCTCGACCGTGCAAACGACGCTGTGCGTGTTGTCCAGCCCTCCGACATTGGTCACTTCAGGAGTATAAAGATCGTCCACTCCCGTGCCTGAAGGGCCATTCACCAGATCGTAGGCGGGATGTTTGTCCGCCCATGCCGTGCGCCAGCCTCTAGCTTTTGCGACCTCAAAAATAGTGTTGGTGCGCAGAGCGCTGTGCGGATACAACGGCACGCAGTTGCCAAACTTATCGCGAATACGCGGTAGCTTGGACGGGTCAATCACATTTTGCGAGACATTATTCTTGTTATAGAGGTCGATGCTCTCGTCAAAAACCATGAAGTTCCCAGCTGGACCTGAGCAGGTGACATTGGTGGGATCGAAAATCGTGCGATCGTAGCTCACGTCGTAAAACATGCCGTGGCTTATTGGCGAACCGCCGGTCACCAGCGCCAGAAGACCGGGGAAGGAATCTGAGTTTGCGGGAGTGCGAGCGTTGGTGTACGTGATGCCATGGCTTGAGAGTTCGGCCAGCGCAGATTGCGGATTCTTGGCGACATAATTGGCAACATCAAGAGCATGCATGCCATCGACACTAATAAGGAGCACATGCTTCATGTTGCCGGATTGCGCGGCAGCGATTGACGGCAGCAGCCAAGCAAACGCTGCTGCCAGCAGGGCGGGGAGAACGCGATGAAAGGTCACGGAAAGCCTCCTGAGACGAATGGAACTGAGCCATCAGACTAGGGCGCGATAGTTTCGGTGGGATTAACAATTGATGAACGGCATGTTAAAAGCGGGCGAACTCCCCTGTTAGGCACGGCTTTCTGGAGCCTATTCCGGAGGCACGAGGCATAAGGTACAGTTGTCGGGAGTCTTCCATGGCCTGGAAAACCAAGATTATTAAAACTAAGACTATTAAAACGAAGACTACTAAAAACGATCGCCAACTTTCCGAACTTGAAGCCTGCCGTTACCTCTTCGGCGCCGCTCAAGCGACTCGCGTCGTCGAGTTATTGAAGGCGCTCGATGCAGCTCGCTTTGATGATTCCGCTTCCCTGATCCGCTTCCACGAGACATTGCTTTTCCTGCGCGCTTTCCCGCAAGCGCCTTCAGTAGTTCGTGCCACCGAGCGCATTCTGAATAATTTTCATAAGAAGATTGAAGCCTTACGAAAGCCTGGCGCCGACTTGGACGACGACTTCGATACTTACGAATTCTCCGGCATCGCCGGCACGCAGATGGAAGACACGCTCAGCTTCGACGTGGCGCGCTGGCTTATCAGGCGAATGCCGGGACAAGTCGAAATCGCCTGGGACAACTTCGAACCCGGACGCGAATTGGGCACGACGGGACCGCGATTTATTCCCCTGCTCGAAGACGACGCCAATGTCGAAGCCGACACGCCGTGGCGCCAATGGCTGGAGACGGCCGGAGGAAAGAACGATAAAACCGCGGCGTGGCTGATTCAGCGCTTCGACCAACTGCCGCTTCCACCGCAGCAAAAAGCAGAACTCTACGAATCCTTGCGCGTCCCTTTGCGTTGGAATCTCAAGAACTCCGCCATCACGCGCACGCGAAACGTGAAAAAGGCGCGCAGCATTTTCTATCGCGACGTTTTCTGTCACTCCGGATCGCTAATCACCCGCAGCCAAGTATCGCTAGCGGACGAATTGGCAAAGCGTCCTCCAAAACTCACGAAACTTTCGCGCCAGCGCGGCGAAGAGATCATCGAGTTGATCCGCGAAGTCATGCTCGTCCGCTACCGCGAACTTTACGGCACCACGCTCGGCGATCCGGGTTCTGTCGTGCAAGCCGATCTTGGTATGCACGAAGCCGGCCGCGGCGTGACCATCCATCTCTGGAACCTCCCGCCCGACCGCCGTCTCCCGCTGCGCGCCTACGTCGCCGGATTGACCCTGAAGAACGGCGTCCCCATCAACTACATCGAAGCCATCGGCCTCTGCGAGTGGATGGAGGTTGGCTTCAACACCTTCTACACCTTCCGCGGCGGCGAAGCCGGATGGATCTACGCCCAAGTCCTGCGCTGCCTCTGTCACCACATGGGAACGACCTGTGTCTCCGTCTATCCCTATCAACTAGGACACGACAACGAAGAGGCGATCGAATCCGGCGCGTTCTGGTTCTATCGCAAGCTAGGATTTCGTCCGGGAAATCCGGAGCTGCAAAAACTGGCAGAGCGCGAAGAACGGAAAATTGCTGCCGATAAAAAGTATCGGACGCCCGCTCGCACGCTGAAGCGGCTCGCGGCAGGCCACGTCTTCTACGAACTGCCGGGAAGCGAAATTGGCGCATGGGATAAATTTTCAACCCGCAACATCGGACTGCAAGTTAGCCGCCACATGGCGCGCCATTTCGACGGAGATGCAAAGCAGATGCGCGATCATTCGAGGCGTGCGCTGGAGAAAATTCTGGGCGTCACCACATCTTCGTGGACGCCGCTGGAGCAGTCGGCCTTCGAGAATTTTGCGCTCGTTTTGACTCAGGCGCCACGATTAGGTGAGTGGACGCGAGAGGAAAAAGAAGGTCTTGTCCAAATCATCCGCGCCAAAGCCAAGCCGGATGAAATGCTCTACCTGCACCTGACGCAGCGGCATGCGCGCCTTCGCAAGGCGCTGCTTTCGCTGGGCAACGGCTGAACGCCCCGCCCTTCGCTTCGCGATAGGACTGGCCACCCGCCTCTTATATATGGAAGGTAAGCTGGGCCACCGGCCGTTTGTGTTGAGGCCGTCAATTCTCCATGTCGGAGGTCTTCTTGTTCTTGCCGTGCCTGCCGAAGATCTTTTTGCCCAGCTTCCCTATTCCCCTGGCGCTGCCTTTGCCGATCTTGGCCGCGCCTTTTCCAGTGCCGACTCCGACGTCCTTGCCGGCACCTGCGGCACCCTTGCCGAGATCGGCGGCGGCATGGCCAGGGTGCAAGGTAACGAGATTGCCGGCGGCTCCGGCAGTCCCTTTGCCCAGGCTCTCCGCCCCCTTGCTCGCGCCTTTGCCAACGTCCTCTCCACCCTTGCCGACTTCCTTGCCGGGACCGGGCTGATTCGTCGGCTTGTCACCCTTGTGCTCGGATTGCGTCTGCGTGGTCCCCTGATCTTTCCCCGGATCCTGGGGTGAATTCGCAGCGCGTGCTGGTGCGGGCAGACTCAAAAACAGCAAGGTGCACGCCGCTAGAAAGATCGCGAATTTGACTTTAATTTTCATTTTCCTAACTCTTCCTAACCATTTTCCTAACTCTGGATAACATCCCTCATAAATGATTGATGATTTTCTATGGTGAGAGGTTACATCGTTATTTCGCATAGCGCGTCAGGCCCATCGCGACTTTGGCAAAGCGAGCGGCAATCCCGGCAAACTGAATTTTGGAGATTGCTTCTCCTGTGCGCTGGCAAAAACCAAAGGAGAGCCGCTTTTGCTCAAAGGACAAGACTTCTCGCGGACCGATGTGAAGTCAGCGCGGGCGTGAGTCCCGCGCTTAATGAGATTGGGGAGATGGGGGACATCCCGTCGGTCCCCGGATTGTCGTCCCTGGTAGTCAACCCGCTAAGCTGCTTGCCGTTTTGGCGAGAGGGGCAATCCAGCGTTCTTCCACGCGTTGAATCCGCCTTGAAGCGCCCACACATTTTTGTACCCGCGTTGCTGAAGTTTCAGCGCCAAACTGGCGCTCGAGCCCTCGTCCGGTCAAGTGCAGTACGCCGCAATAGGTTTGTCCTTCGGGATTCTGGGAAGAACTTCTTCGAGCTTGTCCATTGGTACTCGAATCGCTTCTGGCAGCATGGTGTCCGATTCCGCCCAAGCCTGAGGGTTACGAACGTCGATCAGCACGAAATTTTCTCCGGCTTCCATTCGCCTCTTGAGTTCGTCAACAGTAATTCGCGGAGCGTCAGTCATAGAAACCTCCCAGAGGGACTTGAATAGTAGATGCAATACGACCGATTTAGGCTGTCGGCGGGCTACAAAATGGAGCTGGCGGGTCTGCTGAGCGCTTCAGTCCCCAGGGCATGAAGGGAGATTAGGCTCGTCTGCGGTGATTGCGCTGTGACGGCTGAACATTGTCGCAGTAACATTCGAACCATTCGCTTCGCGATAGGACTGATTGGATAAGAGCGAAGGCTAGATTCGACCCGGTATGCTTTGGTTTTGAGGATCCAAAACGAAGGGTGGGGCACCCGGCAGCCAGCTTTCGGGTTGCCCGTGACACGACGAGTACGATCTTGTTTATTCTCGCGGCTTTTGTCTGGCCTCGATCTGCCGTGAACCCTGGCTGGCTGTTCCGAAGTGTGCTCGGAGAGTCCCCGACCGCAAGATTGGATAGGGTCGACGCCGCATGTGATGGACGTCACCGATGAGTGTGAAGATGCAGGAGACTAATCATTGCACGAGTCATTTGCCGAGGGTACAATTCCTGCCAGCCGACCGGTTCCTTCTTGATCTGCTTATCTCTGTGGTTCGGCTGAGTTGTCCCGGTTCGGAACTTAAGGCGCAAATCTCTACGATCCGATCTGATGTCGTGACAGATGGCAATCAGGCATCGCGTTTCGGACCTTTTGACCCTCAACTGTGGCGAAGTCGAATCTATGAACTTCCTCCCACGCTCACCAGAAAATCAAAGGAGGGACCTCATGAAATCTCTCAGATGGCTTTGGGCTATCGTAGCCTGTTTATTCGTCACCCTGGCGATGACGCTTCCGGCCTCTGCGGCGCAGCAGAAATCAACCGCGCCTCAGGTGCTCCGCAACGCAATAGCAAACAAGCCGATTCACTTTGACGTTTCACAGCCGCTCGCCGAGATGGCGACGAAAGCCCCCGCACTGCAGGGCGACCGTTTGACGCACGCGCCTATACTGCCAAAGCTGTCGAAACTGACGGCTGCTCAGCAGAGCAACTTCGGAGCGGCGCCAAGCGTCTTCCAACCGTTGACCGGCTCCCCCGTCAGTGCCACAGTCGGCCTGAGCTTCGAAGGGGTCGGGATGAACGATAACGCTCTCCACGACTGCCACGCCCTTTTAGGCTTCCATGTCGCGCCTCCCGACACCGAGGCCGCGGTGGGCGACACCCAGGTGGTTCAGTGGGTCAACTTGTGCTACGCCGTGTTTGCCAAGTCCAACGGATCCCTCATCGCGGGGCCTTTTTTGGGCAACGCCTTCTGGGCGGGCTTTGGCGGACCGTGTGAGACTTCCAATGCCGGCGACCCCATCATCCAGTGGGATAAGAAGAATCACCGCTGGGTGGCATCCCAGAACGTATTCTCGGCCCCGTATATGACTTGCATCGCGGTCTCACAGACTGCGGACGCGACGGGCAGTTACTACCGTTACGCCTTCCCACAGCCGGGTTTCCCCGACTACCCGAAGTGGGGCCTCAAGCCCAACGTCTATTACCAGAGCCAGAACACCTTCCCCGACGTCGGCCCCCCCTTCTTCGGTGTGAACGTCTGCGCCTATCAGGCAACCCTTATGCGGCGAGGCAACCCCAGCGCGTCGCAAGTTTGCATTTTCGATGACTCCAACGGCACGTATTTCGACGACAGCATGCTACCGGCCGATGATGACTCAGCTCCTGGGGACAGTGGGCCCGAGGTCTTACTGGGAAGCATCGACAACTTTTTCCCCGGTGACACTCATGTTTACGAGTATGTGTTCACGGTGGATTTCGTCAACCCTGCGAACTCAACCCTTGCCGGGACCGACGGAAGCATGCCGATCAGTGTGCCCGCCTTCAATTTGGCGTTCTGCGCCGGCCAATACAGAATCACCGACTGCGTCGCGCAGCCGCCGGATGGCTTAGGGTATCTCCTGGACACGCTCGGCGATCGACTGATGTATCGGCTGGCGCACATCGACGAGCGCGGCACTCAGCACTTTCTGGTGACCCACAACGTGAACGACACCGCTGCTGTGGCGGTGAGATGGTACGAGTTTCGCACCCAGGGGTTAGGCTCGACCAGATTGTCCCTGTATCAATGGGGGCAGACCCCGGATGACGGCGAGTACCGCTGGATGGGCTCGGCCGCCATGGACAAAATGGGGAACATCGCCATTGGGTACAGTCGCTCCAGTGGGGCCGTGGGTGACTACCCGTCGATCTACTACTCCGGCCAGACGGCGGGTGATCCTCTAGGCACCACGGAGACCGAGGCTCTGATCAAACAGGGCTCGGGCTCACAATTTGATACCGATGATCGCTGGGGTGACTACTCGACCATGGCACTCGATGGCGCTGACGGCTGTACGTTCTGGTACACGCAAGAGTACTATCCGGTGACCGCCCAGTTCCGCTGGGACACTTGGCTCGCTTCGCTCAGGTTCCCGAACTGCCACTAGGAGTGAGACGAGCCTCAGCGCATGAGCGGAGGGTTTCGAAACGGGGCGGTCGCGGATCGGCGGCCGCCCCGACCTCTTTGAGATTCCGCCCTTCCGATTTTTCGCCCTTCGAAGTGCCCACCAGCTGGTTGCATAGTCATTCGACAACGACGGGGCTTAAACGACTATTTGCGATTTAGCGTGGTAGTGTCTGGTGTCGTGAAATCACACTTGTACATAGCTCGTTCGCGCCTTTCTGGCTCAGAACTAGATGGAATAATTGTGGTGTCACGTTACTTCGGAGCGGCTGCATCAGTTCGCCACTTTAGTGGTATTCAGAAAAATCGCCCTCGGCGGGTGGCCCGGGCCATCGCAATCATTTGAACTCACGAGGGTGCCCCTCGATAAGAGCGAAGGCGCAGTCAAGGACAAAGTTATCCTGTGCAGCGCCGAGCACCGCTTGCTTTGCCAGAGAGGTTGA
>Ga0209332_1000087_pt1 | contig 23544 bp, 18 predicted proteins | sample BlaSpr_A8_OM3_M1_FD_187974 | JGI IMG/M metagenome (GOLD analysis project Ga0209332, IMG submission 187974) | Forest soil microbial communities from Thunder Bay, Ontario, Canada - Black Spruce, Ontario site 2_A8_OM3_M1 (SPAdes) (version 2) | ecosystem: Environmental > Terrestrial > Soil > Boreal...
GCCGTTCTTAGAAAAACAACTGCTCACCTTACTGCAGTCACATTTGCGGATGACGAACCCGCTCGCCAGTCTTTAAGCGAAGCATAGCTAGTCTTCGAGATTTTAAAAATCGAACCGGTCCCCTGAAAACAATCAATAGTTTCTTTTGCCCTCCTAAATGCGCAGCGCGTTTTCCTCGAAGACAACATTCTCGAGAACGGCTGCGCCACCGGTTGGTTTTGGCGGGTCGCGAGCTTGGATTTGCACCGCGCGCTCCACTACACTACGGTGCAGAGGTCAGAACGTAAGAATGAAAGTTTCCGTCATCATCCCGGTGTACAACGAACGCGCGACGCTGCGGCAAGTGGTAGACAGAGTTCTTGCAGTTCCGCTGGAAATCGAATTGATTTGCGTGGACGACGGTTCCAAGGACGGCTCAAAGGAGATCCTGGGACAATTGCAGGTTGAGCATCCCCATATCCGAGTTCTGTTTCAGCCTGCGAATATGGGGAAAGGGGCGGCCTTGCACCGAGGTATTCGGGAGGCCACGGGCGATTTCGTCATTATCCAGGACGCCGATCTCGAGTACGATCCCAGGGAGTACACGGTACTGCTGGAGCCGCTGATCGATGGGCGCGCCGAGGTTGTTTACGGATCGCGTTTTCTTTCCGGTCGTCCTCATCGTGTGCTGTACTTCTGGCATTCTGTCGGCAACCGGATTCTCACTTTGCTGTCTAATGCGCTCACCAACATCAACCTCAGCGATATGGAGACTTGCTATAAAGCATTCCGGCGTGAGGTCATCCAATCCATTCCTCTGGAAGAGAAGCGGTTCGGATTCGAGCCTGAAATCACAGTTAAAATCGCGAAGCGGAGGGTGCGTATCTACGAAGTCGGCATCAGCTACTGGGGCCGCACCTATGAAGAAGGCAAGAAAGTTCAATGGAAAGACGGGGTGCGAGCACTGTGGTGCCTAGTGAAGTACTGCATTACGGAACCCACGGTTGCGCCCAGGACGTCACGGGCGGCGGCCGACGACGCGACGCTCCCCTCTCGCACGCACGACGAACCCCTCGCGAAACGGCATTAAAATCGCGAAGTACGACCTCCGCCTGCGTCGTGCGGCACGCTCCTAACGCAAAGCCACTGGTGAAAGGCACGATTGGCTGTACTGTGCGCCGCCAATTGAGAAAACTCTCCCTGGAAGATTCCGGAAATCGAGGGTAACTTGCCTGCACTCGCGGTTACTGGTCAAACTCTAAGCACTCGGATATTCTCGGTATTTGCGCAATGGATTGAGACGGCATGATCTGGAACGGTATCAAGCAAAACCAGGACAGTAGCGCCTCGCAATGGCTGCATTCACCAGGGAAAAGTATCCCAGGCATGGGACTGCATGAAGACTCCGAAGGATGGATGGGAAGGCCATTCTGCCGATGAGTCACCTGTACCTCCTCGGAGGACGCCAGCGAAAATTGCTCTTCAAGGACGAGGAGGAGCAGCGACTCTATGAGGCAGCCATCATATTGCTCCTCGATACTTCGACTGGGAGTGCCAAGGTTGAACTGGAATACAAGACTCCACCCGAAGCGCGAGCGAGTGAGGAATCGTCCATCGCGTTCAAGACGGCCTCGCTGATCGGGAACAAGCTTTATACGTGCACTTCCACCGAGGTTCTGATCTTTGAGATCCCAAGCTTCACACGCATTGGTTATGTATCTCTGCCTTGTTTCAACGACCTCCATCACGTGACATCCACATCCGAGGGCAACCTGCTGGTGGCGAATACCGGACTCGACATGGTTGTCATGTTGACGCCGCAAGGTCGGGTTTTGGCGGAATGGAATGTCATGGGAGGAGACCCGTGGTCGCGCTTCTCACGCGAGGTCGATTACCGCAAAGTGGAAAGCACGAAGCCGCACCAGTCTCACCCGAACAGCGTCTTTCAACTGGGCGGCGATATCTGGGTAACGCGGCTGTCGCAGAAGGACGCCGTGTGCCTCACGACTCCGCGTAAACGAATCAATATCGACGTGCAGCGTCCTCACGATGGCCTGCTTTGCGGCGATCGGATCTACTTCACTACCGTCGATGGCAGAGTAGTAATTGCCAACCGTCACTCGCTGGCGATTGATCAAATTATCGACCTGAATGAAATTCACCGGGTTCGCCATAAACAAGATGTCTTGCTCGGCTGGTGCAGAGGAATATTGCCGCTCGACGAACGCAGGCTTTGGGTGGGATTCACACGCGTTCGCAAAACCAAGTTCACTGAGAATGTCATGTGGATCAAACACGCCTTCAAGGACAGAGAAAGACCTACGCACATAGCCCTTTATGACATCGTGGAAGGGGAATGTCTGCAAGAGATCGATCTCGAGAGCTATGGATTGAACGTGATTTTCGGCATACAGCCGGCGGTCGTCCAAGAGGATGCTTAAACCGCACCGAGAAGCGTTTCCCACATGCAACTGCTTAAATGAAGAAGTTAGATAAAGTCGCGCTCTTCAAGAATGTTGGCTCCAGTTGGTTCGCGCTGGGCGTCAATATTCTGGTGGGAATTTTTATTTCGCCTTACATCCTTCACCACCTGGGCGACGAGGCTTTCGGATTATGGGTGCTGATCTTCTCCATTACCGGGTATTACGGCTTGTTCGATCTTGGAATTCGTTCGTCCATCGTTCGTTACGTAGCCAAGTACTCCGCCAGCGGCGAAAAAGAGGAGTTAGACCGCCTCATCAGCACAGCGTTGTTCACCTATAGCGCCATTGGCGCGATTGCGTTGCTGGTCACTGTAATTGGTAGCTATCATGTCGCTTCCATTTTCCGAATCGACGCGGATTTTATTCCCACGGCGCGCTGGCTGTTTTTGATCGTCGGTTCCTCGGTTGCTCTGGGATTTCCCTTAGGAATATCCGGAGGTGTTCTCGAGGGTCTGCAGCGGTTTTACCTGTTGAACTTCATCAGCATCTGCTCGACTGCGGTTCGGGCCATTGGCATTGTGGTCGCGTTGCGGCACGGGCACGGCCTACTCACAGTAGCTTTGATTACCGTCTCAATGCCGCTTATATCCGGCCTCATCAATGGGATTGCGGTTTTTCGTATTTTGCCTTTGCGTCTCGGCATTCGAAATCTCAACCGGAAGAGTGTGCGGACCATCGCAACTTATAGCAGTTCGACGTTTATTATTCTCGTGTCCAGCCGGCTCCGTTTCAAAACGGACGCGCTGATTATCGGCACATTTCTGTCCTCCGCCGCCATCACCTATTTCACCATCGGCTCACGGCTGGTTGATTATGCTGGAGATGTAGTCAGCGGCCTCGCGCAGATATTCGTGCCCCTGTCCAGCGAGTCCGATGCCACCGGGGACCTGGCGGCGTTGCGAAAGATTTTTGTTGCGGGCAACCGGGCCTGCGCCTTGATCATATTTCCGATGGCAGCAATTCTGATTATTCTGGGAAAGTCGGTCATTGAGGCCTGGGTTGGCGCCCGATATGTGGCAGTCAGCTATCCAATTTTGTTGGTCTTGGTGATCCCGTCCACTTGTATGTTGGCGCAGTCGGCCTCGAACCGCATTCTGTTTGGAATTGCAAAGCACAAAACTCTGGCAATCGTAACCCTGATGGAGGGCACTGCGAATGTAGTTCTCAGCATCTTGCTGGTCAGGCGGTTTGGGATTCTTGGCGATGCGGCGGGCACAGCCATTCCACTGTTTTGCACCACTCTATTTTTCCTGCCGCGCCATCTCTGCCGGGTGTTGAGTCTGCGCATCGGCGTTTATCTGCGCGAGGCTTTTCTGCTGCCCCTCCTGCTATGCGCGCCGCTGATTGCGGTTCTGTTGCTCATGCGCCATTGGTTCGTTGCCCATAATTATCTCCAACTGGCGATTCAGTTGGTGTCAGCCTCGGCGGTTTATGGCGTCGGACTTCTGTGGGCGATATGGACCCGCAAAGCGTGGCAGGTGGAAGGCATTCACGATCTGGAGAGTGCCAACCAGGTGGCGGTCGGTCTGATTGATACTTATCAGCAGGAGGAAGCTTAGGGTGAGACGATGACCCCATCGATTTGTCAGTAGGATGCCTGCAGTTAGTTACTTACGGCACGGGGCAACCCCTTGGCGCATTGCGCTATACTCGGAAAAGCATGGGGCTACCCTCGGAGAATGTGGTCGCCGTCGCGCGAACCAAGCCAGCCTATGAGATTTGCGACGATCACAGTTTAGCTCCTGAGATTGGCGGCGCCACCAACTCAGCGGATCTCGCTCTTCACCAATTGTTCCGAACCTGGCGCCTGGACCTAGACCACTACGGAACCTCGGCCTGGAACCCGCTTGCCGCTTTCATCCCTTCCGGCAGCAAAATCGTTATCAAACCGAACTGGGTGTTCCACGAGAACCAGCGCGGCGCCGGCCTGGATTGTCTTATCACTCACAGCAGTGTCATTGAGGCGGTGGCAAAATACGTTGGCCTCACCAACCCCGCGCAGTTGATTATTGGCGACGCTCCTATACAGGGATGCGACTTCGCACAATTGCGAAAGCTCGCGGGCATCGACGAAGCAGCCGATCGGCTCCGCCAACGCGGGCTGCAATTCAGCATCGCTGATTTTCGGCGCACCATCTTAAAAGATAATTCTTTGGGACACGAACGGTCTGAGGGCGTTCGCGATCTTGAAAACTTCGTGCTCTTCGATCTTGGGGAAGACAGCCTGCTCGAATCGCTCAGCGGCGATGCGGATAAGTTCAGGGTCACTATGTACAACCCTGAGCTGTTGCATCGAACTCACGCGCCGGGGCGACATCAATACCTGATTGCCCGGGAAATCGTGGAAGCGAATGTAGTGATCAATCTCCCCAAGCTGAAATCGCACAGAAAAGCTTGCGTGACGGGCGCGCTCAAGAATCTGGTCGGCATCAACGGCAATAAGGAGTACTTGCCTCATCACCGCAAGGGCGGCTCGGAAAGTGGCGGGGACTGCTACGCCGGCGGTCCGGCATGGAAACATGCTGTCGAAGATTTGCTGGACGCGGCGAATCGCCGCCAGCCTGGCGCGACTCAAACTGCATTCGCATGGATGGCTGGAACCGCCGAAAGAATCGCCGCCAAGCTGGGAGCGGATGAGAATCTTGAGGGATCCTGGTACGGAAACGACACGATCTGGCGGACCTGTCTCGACCTGCAGAGGATTCTTCGATACGGCAAGCGGGACGGGTCCCTCGCCGCCACGCCGCAACGAACCGTGATGTCAATCACGGATGCAATCGTCGGCGGCGAAGGAGAAGGGCCGTTGGGCAATACACCCGTACCCAGTGGGTTTGTCACCGGAGCATTGAATCCAGCGGCTGTGGAATGGGTCCACGCTCGCTTGATGGGTTTCGATCCCGCGAAGATACCTCTGATTCGTGAAGCCTTCGGACGCTTCAAGTATCCTTTAGCCGATTTTTCGCGGAACTCAATTCAGGTTTGGATGGGCGATGCAGAGACGCCCGCCTGTGACGTCCTTCCCTTCGATGGGCGGGCCTTTGTGCCTCCTCGCGGCTGGCAGGGCCATTGCGAACTAGTGGATGCTGGAGTATCGCCACCGGCGGAGTCTACCGAACCGGTATTTCTTCGCGTTACCGAGTGAAGCATGATTCCAATCGCAATCAGCAGACTCTGGTGGTCCCGGTACCTTCGGCGAAGCGCGACCTCATGGGCCGAATTGGAGCGTTTCCCTCGGCTTCGTCCGGATGAGCAGCGTAACGAACTGGGCAAGCGACTGCTTCAGCAAGTCCGCTACTTTGGTTCCCGGGCCGATGCTCTACCGGAATGGCGAGAGGCAGCCAAGATTGAAAATCCCGACGATTTGCTTCGCATCTGGGCTGACTTGCCGGTCGTCACCAAAAATGATCTTCGCACTCGCTTTTCAGGCGAGGAAATTGGGCGACGTTTCGGCATTGCCGGCCAGGCGAACTGCACTGGCGGTTCCACGGGTGAGCCGGTCCACTTCTTTCACGATGCGGAAATGTTAAAAAGCATTACTGCTGCCATCACCTTCAGCGCCATCGGCATGGGATGGTCTCCGGGGATGCCGACCGTCATCGTATGGGGATCGGAGCGCGACGTGAAGAAAGAAACCAGCGTGCGCAATCGCGTCCATGGGCGGCTTCGAAACGAATTGCTGGTGGACGGGTACGCTCTGTCCGACGAAACTGTCGAGCGAGTTTGCGCTCATCTCGGCGGAGAACCCGTTGCCATTTACGGTTTCACCTCAATGCTGGAGTTTGTTGCGCGGCGAGTACTCGAAACAAAAAGACAAATTCCGTCCGGCAGTGTTCGCGTTGCCTGGAACGGTGGCGAAATGCTGTTTCCTGAGCAGTCGGAACTTTTTCGAGAGGCGTTCGGAGTGTCTCTTTTAAACCGGTACGGAGGTCGTGAGCTTGCGGTAATGGCTTGTCAGTTCCAGGAGCATGGACCGCTGAATGTAATCCGCCCCTGGCTTTTTCTGGAAGTGCTGAACGATCGAGGACGACCGGCTGCGCCGGGAGAAGTCGGTCGCCTCGTCTGGACGAGCACGGTTTGTCGAGGAACTCCTTTTCTGCGTTACGATGTTGAGGACCTTGGCACCTATCGCGCGTGCGATTCCAATGAATCCGGGGTGGTAGCAATCGATGCTCTTCATGGCAGGACCGGCGGAATGCTCGAATTGCCGGGAGGCCAAAAGATCAGCAATCTGTATTGGAATCACTTCTTCAAAGAAGTAAAAGAAGTCGCTCAGTTTCAAGTAATCTTGCGCAAGGACGACACTCTGCAAATTCTTCTGCGAGGAAGCGGCTTTTCTCAGTCGCGAGAAACCGCTGTCCGTGGTCTGCTTGCCCATTTCCTTGGCGATACTCCGGTTCAGCTTCAATGGGTAGATCGCATTCCTCTAACCAAGGAAGGAAAATTGGTTCAGGCCTACCGGGAAGCGTGAGCAAGGTTTGCTTTAGGATGGGTTTTACCTGTAAGGTTCACCTCCACGTGATGGTGAGTCAGATGTCACACTCCTTCTTACAATGCTAAGACCAATCCGGCGAGCGGCGTTAGAGTTACTGCGAGAGATCGGCGTCTTCCGTTGGGTAGGAGACAGCGGCTGGCGAAAGGACCGCCTTCTGATCCTCTGCTACCACGGCATCTCGCGTTTTGACGAGCATGGGTGGTGGCCAACCTTATATATGGAGCCCGAGGTCTTTAGACACCGGCTCGACCTCTTGAAACGTGGCATCTACAACGTTCTGCCTCTGGGGGAAGGAATTCAGCGACTGCAGGCGCGAGACCTCCCGCCCAGAAGTGTGGCGATTACTTTTGACGACGGGGGCTATGATTTCTACGCAGGGGCGTTTCCACTCATAAAGAACTACGGGTTTCCGGTCACGGTTTATCAAACGACATATTACAGCGACTATCAAAAACCTATTTTCAATGTTGTGTGCTCTTACATACTCTGGAAGCGGCGGGGTAGTGTGCTGCAAGTCGGAAAAGAACTGGGGCTTGCCGAATCGCTGGACCTGAGAACGGAAACAAGCCGGGCCGGGATTGTGCGGACTCTTGTGCTCAATGCCGAGGCCGAAGATTTTACTGGTGCTCAGAAGGATGAGTTAGCGTCCAAGCTGGCCCAGTTGCTGGATGTAGCTTACGACGAAATCCTTGCCAAGCGAATGTTCCAGTTGATGAATGCGTCGGAAATAGTCGAACTGGCGGCAGCAGGAGTCGACTTCCAATTGCATACTCACCGCCATCGCACTCCCATCGATCAGACTTTGTTTCGCAAGGAGATTCAAGATAACCGGCAAGCTCTCAAGCAACTGGGCGAGAAGGCAATTCATTTCTGTTATCCCAGCGGAGTGTACCGGCCTGAATTCTTAACCTGGTTACAGATGGAGAATGTAATTTCTGCAACCACTTGTGATGCCGGCTTAGCCAGTAACCGGAGCGAACCTTTGCTTTTGCCTCGCTTGGTGGACACGTCGGCTCGCAGCGCGGTTGAATTCGAGGCATGGTTGACTGGCTTGGCTTCCCTGCTTGCGGTTCGCAAGGCTGCCCGTCCGATCATTCCAGCTGCAGCCGGTCGCGCGTCGCAAGTGAACCCTTGAATCTGGTTTCGGCTTTCGGTGTGGATATGCGGAGGAACGATTGGCACGAGTATTAGTTCTGGATGGCCATAGCGCGGCTGCACTCGCGTTCACGCGGTCGCTGGGCCGGGCCAAACATTGGGTTGCGGTCGGCTCGAACCGAGACATCCACGCCCCCGCTGAGTTCTCCCGTTACTGCCGGCTAAGCGTAAGGTATCCCGTCCCCTCGGATGATGCTTCGGCGTTCGTCGAAGTAGTACTAAAATTTGCGCGTGACAACGCGATCGACTTGATCGTCCCGGTTACGGACTGGACGGTCGTGCCGCTTTCGAAATACCGTGACCAGTTTCAGGGAGTATCCCGCCTGGCTTTGGGGCCGCATTCGGGGCTAGAGTTCGCCGGAGACAAGTTCAAGACTGTGTCGGTGGCGCGGGAACTGCGAATACCTGTCCCGGAGACTGCGCTCGTTCAGTCGATTGAAGAGCTCCAGAGCATAGCCGAGAACTTCGATTTCCCTGTGGTAGTCAAAGACCGTTTCTCGGCGCGTTGGGAGGGAAACCGCGCGATTCTGGGATCGGTTTCATACGCTTACTCAGCGGAAGATCTGAAGCAAAAAGTGGGGCAAAGATTAAAAGTGGTGCGCGATGTGCTGGTGCAACAGTTCGTGTCGGGCGAAGGCATCGGGTTCTCCTGTTTAGCGATGGAAAGCGAGATCTGCCTGCCCTTCATGTGGTTGCGTTTGCGCGAAGTCGACCCGCGTGGATCGGGAAGCAGCGCGAGGAGATCCATTCCAATCGCGGCGCAGGTACGAGAATCGAGCGAAGCCCTGGTGGGGCGGGTGGGCTTGCAAGGAATCTGCATGGTGGAATACAAACGACCGCGCAATGGAGGGCCGCCCGTTCTCATGGAAATCAATGCCCGGCCTTGGGGTTCCATTCAATTGCCGATCTCTTCTGGAATCGATTACCCAGTGCATCTTGTAGATTGGCTCTTGAGCGGTAAACTCCCGCCGAGTGAAATCCTCTACCAGCACGGCATAACCTGCCGCCACCTAGCCAACGAACTGACGCATCTCGAACACACATGGCGAGGCACTCCGCCAGGCTGGCCCGTACCCTATCCCAGCTTCCTTCGAACTCTGTTGAACATGTCCGTGCCCTGGTATCCGGGTATGCGTTATGACGATTTCTCATTGCGCGATCCTCGCCCCGGATTGGCTGGTCTGGGACAGTGGTTTCGGGCTCGCTTTAGCCGCTTCAAAGGTGCGGCACGAAATTAATGCGCACGTGGCGTCGAGCGCTGCCCGCGCCGGGAAGCCCTGTGAATATGCTACCGTTGGGTGCGGGATCTGTAATGCTGACGCCACCGGGAGTGACCTATAACTAAAGTAAGAAATGTCATTGCGAAAGTGCTTCCGTCAGGATGGGTAATTCGCTTACAACAGTATCGTGGGTTTCAAGAGCGGGAGCGGCGGATTTTTCTGCGGGCCTGGATATTGGATGCTGTGGGAATCGCGCGCTGGAAGCGCTCCGTCCCAGCGAATGCGCGTTCTTTCGTTTTTGTCTGCCATGGCAATATTATGAGAAGTCCCATGTGTGAAGCGGTGCTGAAAAGTCGTCTCTCAGGGTTGACGGGGACGGACTTTGCAATCGCATCTGCCGGGCTTCATGCTCAGACTGGGAATGAAGCTGACCGAAGAGCTCAGGTGGCGGCGCGCGAGTTCGGCGTCTCTCTGGAAAATCACCGAACGAAACCGCTAACGGCAGAAATGGTCGGACGGGCAGAAGTCATCTTCGGGATGGATACTACAAATTATGTAGAACTGTTGAGCTTTTTCCCTTCTGCCAAACACAAGATGTATATGCTGTCGGCATATTCGGAATCCGAGGCAATGGATATTCCTGACCCCTACACGGAAAATGACGCCTCGCTCCGGCAATGCTATGCAACGATTGACGTGTGCATACGAAATCTCGTAGCGGAATTGAGGACAGCCATTACTGGCGCTCACACAGGCGGAACTCGAGGATAGCGTTGCCCATTGGGCCCCCGTCACAACATTGGATTAAACGCTCATTGCTCTCCTCTGGAGCGCTGCGCTTTGGCAGCCGTTTTTCACCTGATTCGGTTGCAATTCTCATGTACCACTCCGTTATGGACGATCCTACGGAGCATGCGAATTTGCTCGGAGAAATCATCCATCCCACCTCGATTTTTCAACAACAAATGGAGGTGATCGCAAGGGATTTCGATCCTGTTTCGCTCGACGACGTCCTCCTTTTCGTTCAAGGTGAGAAACGTTTACCCCCCAGAGCCGTGGCTGTGACCTTCGATGACGGCTATGCCGATAATCTCGAAGTTGCCGCGCCGGTTCTTAATCGATTGGGCATTCCTGCCGTTGTTTACGCGACTGTCGGCTGCATCGACAAGGGGCAGCTCCCTTGGGTGAGCCGCCTTAGATATACATTTTTAACAACGAAGAAGACTCTTTGGTGCGATGCGGAGGGGCAGGAGTGGAAGCTAGGCGACCAGGCGGCGCGTAATCGAGCCTACGAAGCCGCTTCTGCTCGCTGTGCGCGTCTGGTTGGCGAAGCACAAGAGAACTTTGTAAGCACGGTTCAACACGACCTTGAAGTTGAGCCGGTCAAAACAAATCTGCTGATGACGTGGGATCAGGCTCGACAACTGGTCCACCAGGGTCACATCGTAGGCTCTCACGGTATGAGTCACCCCAATCTGGCCTATATAAAGGTGGAAGAACTGGACTTCGAGTTAGGGGAATCGAAGAAGCGGCTGGAAGAAGAACTGAACAGCCCCAGCCGTCATTTTTCTTATCCCTGTCCCATCCTGCAACCGCACTGGTCCGAAGCTTCGGTCGGAGTTTGCCGCAGGCTGGGGTATGCTACGGCTGTCACCGTTGATTCGGGGCCGGTTCGCAATGGTGATGACCCGCTATTCCTGCACCGCGTCCCCCCGACTGCTGACGTCGAGGGCTTGCGCTGGAACCTGGAATGCACATTCGTGGGGCGCGCTACGTAAGTGTGGAATATTTCATGTCATAAGAAACACGGGGCCTATGGAATCATCGCTAAACAGGGCGCTACGCGTACTCTCGACCGCCGGGCGCGTGCTGACTGGCAAGCAACTCGCTGGCCGCAACGTCACCGTGTTCGACGATGACGTTTTTATCACTTCCTATCCTCGTTCGGGAAATACCTGGACCCGATTCTTGATAGGGAACCTGATCTATCAAGATGATCCCATCACGTTCAGCAATATCGAGTCGCGCATTCCCGAGATTTATTTCAATCCCGATCACGTCATGCGGCGTCTTCCCCGGCCACGCATCCTGAAGAGCCATGAATCCTTCCAACCGCGCTACCCGCGGGTCATTTACATCGTGCGCGATCCCCGCGATGTTTGCGTTTCGTTCTACCACCACCATTTGAAATGGCGGAACATTCCAGACAACTACCCTATGGACGCGTTCGTGGAGCGCTTTCTGCGAGCCGAATTCGACGCTGATTTTGGCTCGTGGGAAGATAATGTAGGCAGCTGGCTGAGCATGCGGGAGGGCAGCGCAAACTTCCTCATGTGTCGCTACGAGGATATGAAGCGCGATCCCTTCAAGGAACTTGAAAATGTGGCGAGTTTCCTTGAGCGTCATTCCTTTCGCGACATCAAAGCCACTCCCGATCGAATCTCGCGTGCGGTAGAACTGAGCACCGCTGAACGAATGCGAAACCTAGAGAAACTGGAATCTGGCAAATGGGCGCTCACGAAATCGACCCGGCCGGACCTGCCATTTGTGCGGACCGCGGTTGCCGGTGGGTGGAGATCGATACTATCGAGACAATCGGTCGCTGCCATTGAAGAGACATGGAAACTATGGATTCAACGATTGGGCTACAAGCTGTTCTCTGGTGACGGGGAGCCAACAGCCGGCAACTCACCAGACAAGGAGGTCATTCGGTGACTTCACGAGTAACCTAGGTAACCAACCTTCCGCGCGGGACATGGTATCGTTACACCGAGCATGAGTACCGGTTTGAGCCCCGAGCCGACAGAAGCGGCGCGAAGTCTAAGGTTCCGAAATGTAATCTCGGTTGATGTGGAGGATTACTTTCACGCCGAGGCTTTCTCTGGGATTGTCGCGCAGTCAGACTGGGAGGCGTCCCCCTCCCGAGTAGAAGCCAATACCAGGCGCATCCTGGAACTGTTTGCGGAGTGTGAAGTACGCGCGACCTTCTTTATACTTGGCTGGGTGGCGGAGCGTTATCCGGCCCTGGTGCGTGAAATCGCGTCGGGGGGCCATGAACTGGCGTGCCATTCCTACCGGCACCGGCTCATTTACAATTTGTCGGCGCAAGCATTTCGAGAGGACACGCGCCGCGCCAAGGAAGCGATCGAGCAAGCTGCCGGTCAGGCAATCTACGGATATCGAGCTCCTACATTTTCGATCGTGGCGAAATCGCTATGGGCACTGGATATTTTGGCCGAACTAGGGTTCACCTACGATTCCAGCATTTTCCCCATTCACCACGATCGCTATGGCATTCCGCAGGCACCACGCTTTCCTTTTCGGGTGGTGACATCGGCAGGCCCATTGGTGGAATATCCCATGACGACGTTTCGTGTCTTGGGCAGATTCAACTTCCCCGTGGCGGGCGGCGGTTATCTTCGCCTTTTGCCCTGGTGGTATACTCGGCTCGGGATCAGTCGCCTGAAGAAGGAACATCTTCCGGTGATTACGTACGTGCACCCGTGGGAGATCGACCCCGAACAACCCCGCTTGAATCCTGGCTTCGCAACTCGGCTTCGACATTACGCGAATTTAGGCAAGACGCGGGAACGGCTTAAACGGTTGCTCGATGATGGTGGTTTCACCAGCTTTCGCGAGAGTGCCCTGGCTGATGGGGCGCCAGATTACGATATTTCCGCTTGGAGAGAAAATGGCTCAAGATGAAAGCCGGCAGATTGCGGAATACTGGGATAATATTGCGCCAGAATTCGACGCGATCTATACGGGTCGAAAGAACCCACTGGCGAGAACGTTGGACCGCGTGCTTCGTCGGGACATGTATCAGCGTTTTGACTGGGTCATGCGAAAGGCGAGCGGGCCTGGCAACTCAAGCATCTGTGATATCGGTTGCGGCTCCGGACGCTTTGTGAATGCGCTGGCACAAAGGGGCGCCCACGTCACTGGCCTTGACTTCGCGCCTGCCATGCTGGAGCTCGCGCAAAAGTTGGTAAACGAGAGCGGAGTAGGTGACCGTTGCAAATTTGTTCTGAGTGACGTTCTGGACTGGAAGACGGACGAGAGGTTTGATCTTGTGATTGCCATTGGTTTCTGGGATTACGTGGCTGACCCGCTCGGGCGGTTGCAGGTAATCCGCAAAATCACGCGTGGCAAATTTCTCTCCGCTTGGCCGCGGGCCGGCACATGGCGGGCGGCAATTCGAAAACAAAGACTCAAAATGGCAGGATGCCCGGTGTATTTCTGGACGCACTCCGAGGTAGAGGACTACCTGCGGCGCGCCGGTTTCGCCATGCGTTCTTCGGAGGTCTACGGACAGCTCTACTGCGTGGAAGCAACGCCACTGACTTAAGATGATCGGTAAAGTCATTTTCTGGCTTTCAGCTGCGCTGATCTTCTATGCGTTTTTTGGATATCCTTTAGTGCTGTTGTTTCTGCAGATTCCCTTCCGGCGTCGTATACGAAAAGAGAAAATTGAACCGTCGGTTTCGATTCTTGTGGCAGCCTACAATGAAGCTTCCGTCATCGCTGCCAAAGTACGGAATGCACTCGCCCTCGATTACCCTCCCGATCGGCTGGAGATTGTCATTGCTTCCGATGGATCCACCGACGAAACTGCGCAGATCGTAGAGTCACTGATCCTGAAAGAGGGCCAAGACCGAGTCCGGCTGCTGAACTATCCGGAAAACCGAGGCAAGGTGACGGTGCTCAATGAATCGGTACCTCAGCTTCGGGGCGAGATTGTGGTCTTCTCTGACGCCTCTAGCATGTTGGCGAAAGACGCTCTCCGCCAGTTGATTGCGAATTTCGCGGAGGACAGAGTGGGAGCCGCCAGTGGAGTTTATCAAGTGCTCCGGACAGACGACGCCAAGCTGGGACGCCAGGAAGATCTCTATTGGAAATATGAGACCTTCCTGAAAGTACGGGAGGCAAACATTGGCGCTTTGGCCGGCGCACACGGCTCACTTTACGCGATGCGGAAGTCACTCTACCCGTTCCCGCCGGTGGGCACGATCAATGACGACTTCGTAATTCCCACCAGCGTTTTGCATCGCGGGTACCGCATCGCATACGAACCACTGGCGGTCGCTTACGAAGAAGCCCATGAAATGGAGGGTTTTGGGCGGCGTATTCGCATCACGGCCGGAAATGTGGAACAGTTGTTCCACATCAAGAACCTGCTTTGGCCGCCGCAACCGCTGGTTCTTTTCTGTTTCCTGTCGCACAAAGGAGCGCGGCTGGTCGTGCCACTGGCGATGATCGCTCTACTGGCAAGCAATTCATCGCTCTGGCGTTTACCGTTCTACCACTGGGTGCTCTGGGGTCAGATTATTTTTTACGGCTTCGCGTTGATTGGCGCGCTGGGCCAGTTAAGGCCGCGCGTTTTGCGATTACCTTTTTACTTCTGCATGATCAACGCTTCTCTATTTGTCTGGCTGTACTATCGAATTTCGAAGCGCAATAAACCCTCTTCTTCGGATGGGAAACCACGAAATGTAGCTTGGACTTGATACTCGCCTTCACTAAAGCGTCTGCTGACTTTTCCGTACAGGACTAGCCTGCGATTTTATCCTCCGCAACAGTGCGTTCGTCGAGGCCTCGCGGTGGCTTATCGCGATCAATAAAAACCTGGTGCCACAACTCAAGGTTGAGCAACCGCCAAATGCGATCGGTATTGTCACGCGCGCGAGAGCGATGCTCGGCAAAAATCCGCCGCAGCGCCGCCGGCTCAAATAAATCCCGGTCAAGGCTGCGCGGCGCCATCAACATTTGCTCGATTTGGTTAAGCCGTTCTCCTGTCGCCCAACGCGACCAGGGAGTAGGAAACCCGGCCTTGCGACGATAAATGATCGACTCGGGCAGCAGATCTTTCGCGATCTCTTTGAGAATGGATTTCCCCGTCAATCCCTTCACCTGGAGATGGGCGGGAATTTTAGTGGCAAATTCAACTAGAACGTGGTCGAGAAATGGCACCCGGCTCTCGATCGAAGCAGCCATGCTCATGTTGTCCTGCTTCATCAGGAGTTCGACCAGATAAGTCTTGATGTCGGTATAGAGCATTCGGTGGATCAGATCTCCGGAGGAATGTTCCCAGAAAGCAGCTGAGCCGGCGTAAGCGAGAAGACTCTTTTGCCGAAGCCTGCTCGACAGCAGGCTGGATTGCTCAGTGGCCGAAAATGCGGAATAGAAGTTGTCGAAATAAAAAGAGGCCCACGACTGGGAATCGCGTCCCAGAAACGTGTGTTCCAGTTTTCTTCTCATGACGGCGCCGAGTCGTTCCGATTGAATTGCACTTCGCACGAGACTCCGCAAGGCAGCGGGCGTAAGCGTCCGATAAATTCTATCAGCGCGAGTGTTCCACGAGGTGAGAGCATAACGGGCGTAGCCAGCCAGCGTCTCATCACTGCCTTCTCCAGTAAGTACAACAGTTACGCGTTCACGAGCCAACTTGGCCAGAAAATAGAGAGCAACGCTCGACGGCCAGGCAATAGGTTCATCTTCGTGCCAAATCAAAGTGGGCAGCGAATCGAAAAACTCCTGGCTGCTGAGCAGCACTTCGTGGTGCTCGGACTTTAAGTGTTCAGCCACAGTTCGAGCATAGGGCAACTCGCTGCAAGCATCATCGTCGTAACCAACGGAAAAAGTCTGAATCGGCCCCGGATTGAGCTTGGTCATCAGCGCTGCGATAGCGCTGGAATCCAAGCCTCCGCTGAGAAAAACACCCAGTGGAACATCGCTCATCAGATGTGAAGCAACCGCGCCTTCCAGCAGATCGCGATAGCCATTTACGTAGAAGCTCTTTGGTCGCGTTTCATGCTCGCCGCCGCCCTGCTTAAGGTCCCAGTACTGCGCGATTTTCAGTTCCCCGCTTTCATCAGACTGCAGCGTATGTCCAGGAGGCAGTTTTTGGATCCCGACAAACATTGTCGCGGGGAGTGAAACATAGCCGAAAGCCAGATATTCCGGCAGCACATCTTCATTCAGACGCGCGACTACGCCTGGATAGGCAAGCAGGGCTTTGATTTCAGAACCAAATAAAAACTTCCGATCATCGTGGAAATAATAGAACGGTTTGATGCCCAGGCGATCGCGAGCGGCGAGAAACGTGCGTTTGCGCTGGTCCCATAGCGCGAAGGCAAACATGCCCTGCAAATGCTGGACACAGTCAGTCCCGTACTCCTCATATAAATGGACAATGGATTCTACGTCGCTGTGAGTAGAGTATTGATGCCCGAGAGGGATCAGATTGCGGCGCAATTCCTTGTGGTTATAAATTTCGCCGTTGCATACCACCCAGATGGTGCCATCTTCGTTGGAGATGGGCTGATGGCCAGTCTGAAGGTCAATGATGCTAAGCCGACGCATGGCGAGGCCAACATTTCCTGCGACGTAGAATCCATCGTCGTCAGGACCACGATGCGTGAGTTGGCGGTTCATTTCCGCCAGTTGCTCACGCGTCACGTTGCTTCGCCCATCGAATTGGAGAATGCCGCAAATGCCGCACATAGTTAATCGTTAGTCTCGCTCACAATCGGCGTCACTTCCATGGTTGATCTGGAAACTTTCTTCAAATTTTGCGGTCAGCCGTGAAGTCGAACGAGGCCCGCGTTGGGTCCTAATATTTTCGCAGTCGTTCCGGACTGTACCAGTTCGATCGACTCAATCAGCCGTTCCGCCGAAACTACTCGTTGCCCTTCAAATTCTACGTAGCTTCCATGGCAGAGGACAATTTCTTTCAAATCATTCTCCGACTGACAATATAGGAACTCCGCGTCGCTCGACCAACCATCGATCTCCCACGGTTTTCCCTCCGAGAAAAAAAATCTGTGTTGCTCATGACCTGTTTTGTAGCCGTACGCAGCCGATCCCCGTTCGCCCTTATGAAGGCGCGTCAACTCACCCAGATCCGAGTGGTTGTCGAACACTGGCAGCCACAGCGTCACTATCTCTGTAGGGAGACTTTCATCGGATTCCAAACGAAGCACTGGCGCGGGCTCTTTTTTTCCGTAAGCAGGTGACCAAGACCCAATGCCAGCGGTTTGGATCCAGCGGTGATCTTCTAACGAAACCACTCCCAATCCGAGGGACTTATCGGAAGTCATAAAACGCTGGTCCGGGCCCGGCTGCGTAACCAAATCAGGCGCAAAGTGCCAGAAGAGCTCCAGGAGATGTTTGCCTGTTCCTTCGACCCTGTCGCGCGCCAACCAAAATCGCGATTTACGGTGAAATATAAAACGCCGATGAACCGGACTTCCAGGTAGTCGCAGGTAACCGTCGTGACTGGCGGAGAGAAAGTCGAAGGTCTCCCCGGTGCTCCATCGGTCCACTCGGCCATTCGCGAGTGTGGCCCAGGAAAAAGGACCCGCCGGTTCCGACTGATCGACGCCGTCGATTCTCAACGTGTTGTGCGCCCCAGTGCCGCGAAACAGATTGCGATCCGGCCCATCTCCGATATATTCGTAAGTGCCGGGATCAATCAGCAAGGCGCGCCCGTTCATGCTCGCTTGAATGCTGAGCGAATCCGCGTGCGCGTGTCCCGTACATTGTGCGCCATGGGGGGCGCAACCGGTCACAAACAACTGCGGCATCGGAGAAGGACTCGACATCATGCAGATGCCACTTGCTGGCCATACAAAGGACCCAAGTTTCGCGGGCGTCGCAGCCAGTTGTTCAAACTTCGCGACCCCCTCTGGCCCTAACAACCAAAAAGACTCTTCCGGCAATTCACTTGCGATTGCCCTAAATTCGCCTCGTCCAAACAACACTGCGGTGGTGGCGAGGGGATCGATCAAGTGTTCACCCCGGTTACGAATGGGATCAAAAAGGCGCCCGCCGTCGTCGTCTCCGAAGCCAGGCACGACTCCCGCTTGACCCAGGGCACACAATGCTTCCGCCATCTTTTCAATCGTTCGCTCAAAACTTTGAGGAATCGGAATATCATTCCGCATGGCCAGTAGCGCTGCATGCAAGAAAAAATCCAGCGCGTAGACGTGATAATAGGCCGACTGCTCAAAGTGCATTCCATCCGCCAGCACCTGCTGCTGGGCCTGTTCCAGCACGATCTTCCAGCCAAGCTTTTGCCACCTGCTCGCCCCGTCTAATTCCGGACAAAGTATTCCGATAAAGAACAGGGCAACAGCCTCGCCCAGCAGGTGCGTATTCGGGGAGAAGAATGTTGAGAGATAACATTCCATGTGGCGCGCATTGATCGCCAGGGCCTTCCACAAATCCAGCCGGAAAGTTTCGGGCACCACGTCGGAGCCATCCAGAAGGAAGAACATCCACAACCAAGACATGCTCCGAAATCCCACTTCCAGACTACTCGCCCAGTTCACGCCGATCGGGTACGGATTCTTTGAGAGCCAGTGATACCACTCCGCAAAGGCCTCTTCCGCGAAATGCTTTGCGCCGGAGATGCGATAAGCTCTGGCCAATGTGACCAGATGCTGGTGTCGGTTCAACTCCCATGTAACTTTCACGTCTCCCACTCCATGAAAGTCCAGATAGCGGACCTTGTACCAGACTTTCAAGGGCGCGCGCTTGTCATGCACTCGATCTGCATGCCAATCAATTTCTTGACCATAATCAAGATCGGTATATCCCAGGAGGTCAAAGCGGTGCGCACAAATTCGCTCGGCTCGACGGACGATTTGTTCTGCTGTTTCCGGCAAACGTTGGCGTATTAACGCAGCCAGTTCAGGAACCTGGTGCGGCTCGAAAAAGAAATGAGGCCTGCTTTGTGAAACCGGCTGAGAAACTTTGTCTTGGAATTTGAGGCCCAGATGATAGCTCGCGAGATCCAGACGTTTCCAGCCTTCTTGCCGCGCCCGGTCTAACAGTTCTGCGCGACTACTTTTAAAAAGCCGAGTCCATAATTTCCCAATGCTGCGCCGGTTAGATGGCATCCGCTACCTCAGCGTTTGCCCTCGGGCTCAGATCGCCAGCCAGCCAGTCCGCCATGCGCGCAACATTGTCGCGGTACTCCAATCGTTCGAGGCTGGCTTTAATCTCAGAATAATTTTCCACCACGGACACCAGCTTTGCGTGCAAGTCCCCAGCATCGGTTTCCGAATAGCAAATGGTGCCCAGCGGCCGCCGGCCATTTTCGCTGGCAACGACTGGAACCCCCATCACTAGCGATTCGAGAACGGAGGCGGCAACCCCATCGCACGCCGGTGTTCGGATGCACGCGAAGCAGCGGCTCAGTAGAGTCAGGAATTCGTCGTGGGCCAGGTTCCCCAGCAACAGCAAGCTGTGCCGCTCTGCGTCGGGCCAGTCTCGAACGTAATCCTGAGCGGCAGGCAATTCCTTGGCGGTGAAACCCAACCAGATGAAGCCGGCGTTGGGGCTATAGCGTCCGAATTGATTCATCGCTTCCCGCAGCGTCGCCAATTGATATTCAGGCCGGAAAGCAACGTAACAGAAAAACACGGGCGAGTGATTGCTCAAAAACGATGCGATCTCTTCCGACAGAGCCGCGGGCTGAAAGGAAAGGTACTGCGGGGAGAAAGTTTCTATCGCAATAACTTTGTCAGGCCGGATTCCATAATCGATAATCGCCTGCTTGACGAAGTCATCATCGCACGCAATTCCACCTGCAATGTAGAATAACAAGCCGAATGCCCAGCGCAATCGAGTGGAATCAGGACGTGGAAAATAAGCTTGCGATAAGCCACCATGAAAAGTAATAAGCGCGGGACGGAAGGCAATCTGGCCCACGAGAGCAGCTATCAAAGCCAACAGGTAGCCTTTTTTCGATTGACCGTTTACGTGGACGTTCAGCCGATAGCCTGCCACCGCGTAGCGCAACACTTTGAAAAGGTAATCGAAACCTCCCTGCACGTCGATATAGGCCGGATCTTTGATCTTGCGGTTCTCATTGAGTTTGAGCACCTTGCATAAATGACCACGGCGACGCAACTCATCCGTAACCAGCTTGGTCTGAATCGCCCAGCCACACATCGGAGGTGGGTAATTGCCGATCTGGAGGATTTTCTCCTTATTTTTCATTACTATAGTGAGAGCGTTTGCTGCGCCAGGAGCAGAAAGAGCGAGCGCTACGGCCGAGTTTTGACTTCCCCCTGGGCTTTCTACATAATACAGAAAATCGTTGATCCTTTGTCCACTCAAACCTCTCAAACACGCATCCTTACAATAACGGAATTGGCTTTCACAGCGGTGCAGGCGTCTGAGATTTATTGAAAGCAGTTGCAGTTCTGGAATCCTGGTTCGGCAAAGGCTTGGTTCGGGAAAGGCTTGCGGGAGCGAATGAAAAAGCTTGTATTGCTGATGCTGCTCGTCCCTGCAGCCATGGCTCAACCGGACAACCGATACTGCAAAGCGGGCGACAATCCAGCCTTTGGGGCAGTGAAAGATGGCCCCGCCGCCCTTCCCACACGGTGTGTGAATACGGAAGTGGCCTCGACTCCTTCTCCGGGCAAAGAAATCAGCGTGTCCGAAACGAATGGCGTTGACGCGGCCCTGCGAGCAGCAGCTTGCGGCGACGTGATTATTCTGGAGGCGGGCAGGACTTTTGCTCCTTTCACATTGCCCGCAAAAAAATGCGATGCCAACCACTGGATTACCGTGCGGAGTGGCGCAGCAAGCTCCGACTTGCCATCGGAGGGTGAGCGAATAACGCCTTGTTACGCGGCAACGGCTTCCCTTCCTGGCCGACCGCCGTATGCGTGTGCTACGCCCAAGAAAGTTCTGGCGCGAATCGAACTTAAGGCTGGCGCAGGTTCCATTACGTTTTCGGACGGCGCCAACCATTACCGGTTGATGGGATTGGAAGTGACGCGGACTGCGGGAACAGGAACCGCTTATGCCCTGATTCGTTTCGACGATGGTGTCGACCATGTCGTGATTGACCGCTGCTGGATCCACGGAACACCGCTGGATGAAACGGTCCGCGGTATCAACCTTGGCGGTAGCAGTTTTGTGGGAATCGTCGACTCATACTTCAGCGATTTTCACTGCATCGCAAGGACGGGCTCGTGCACAGATGCACAAGCCATCAATGGTGGAAATACCACGGTTTCTGTGGGTGCCTACAAAATTGTGAATAATTACCTGGAGGCTGCCGCCGAGAATGTCATGTTTGGGGGCGCCGCCGGGACGCAGGTCCCCGGTGATATCGAGATTCGCCGCAATCATATGTTCAAGCCGATCGAGTGGCAGCCCGGGCGGTCTAATTTCATTGGCCGCGACTTTATCGTCAAGAATCTTTTCGAGCTGAAAATCGGAGAACGGGTCTTGGTCGAGGGCAATTTGATGGAAAACTCCTGGGGCGGATACTCACAAGTGGGTTACGGTATTCTGCTGAGCCCTCGGGGGACCTTGGCCGCTGTCCAGGATGTCACCATCCGGGACAATGTGATTCGTCATATCGGATCCGGCATGCAGTTGACGGCTTCTAAATCAGGCGAGGAGGATTCGCTGGCTGCCCAACGATGGAGCATTCACGATGACTTGTTGGAAGATTTAGACGCGAAGGCCTACAACGGAGATGGGATCGTCTTCCAGATTTCCAGCGGATTTCGGAAAAATGTGCCGCTGAACAATATTTCGGTGAGCCATGTTACCGTGAGCAATTGGGGCGTAGTGAAAAACCTAATACTCGTCGGGGTGGCGCCGGAAAATCCTCGTCTGCCGTTTGCCATCAGCTTTACTGACAACATAGTTCCTGCCGGCAAGTACTCGGTTTGGTCGACCGGGATCGGAACTTGCCCGAAATCTGGGTATCCGTCGACTACGTTTACGAGTTGCTGGAATTCCTCACAGGTAAAAAACAATGTGATTGTCGACTATCCCGGGGGGCAGGGTCCGTGGCCTCCGGAAAATTTCCTTGTAAAAGATTTAGGGGCAGTGGGTTTCGAGCGCGATCGTCGCGACGACAGCGACTACCGCTTGTCGGCAGCCAGCCACTACAAAGGCAAAGGTTCAGATGGCAAGGACGTGGGCGCGAACATGGATGCGATCAACTCGGCGATTGAGGGCGTGCGCTGAATTCGCCACCGACAAAGGTATCTCCCACTAGGGCATGTTTCGCATGAAAATTCTCTGGGTCAAGGCTGGCGGACTTGTTCCGCCCGATACGGGCGGCAAGATTCGCAGCTATAACATTCTTCGTGAGCTGAGCCGCCATCACGCGGTAACATTCTTCTCGTTTTACGGGGAACATGCCAACGATGTGCATCCTGAACTGGAAAAGCTGTTTCCTGTTTTTTGTGTGCCTCTAAAGTTACCTGCCTCAAGCAGCGCCGCCGAATTGCGCGACTATATGGGGAACCTGTTCTCCAGCGAGCCGTACAATTTCGCAAAATACTGCCGTCCGGAAGTTCGCGAGAAATTGATCAGCGTGCTTCAGCAGAACAATTACGACATAATCCTGTGCGATTTCTTGACCCCGGCCGCTTTGATCCCATGGGAATGGCCCTGCCCGAAAGTGATATTCACACACAATGTCGAGGCTACGATTTGGCAACGCCACTATAAGACGGCACGCAATCCGCTGTGGAAGGCGCTCTCCTGGTACGAGTGGCAAAGAATGAAACGGGTAGAGGAAGGTTATTTGCGACGAGCCGACCACGTGCTGGCAGTGTCGGAGAATGATCGAAACGCTTTCAGCAGTTTCCTCGACCCGAGCCGGCTTACCGTGATTCAAACGGGAGTCGATGTTGATTATTTCAAGCCAGCGCAGGACACGGAAGAACCCAATTCTTTGGTATTCACGGGTTCAATGGACTGGTTACCCAACGAAGATGGGATCATCTACTTTATCAAGGAAATCCTGCCGCTGATCCGCCAGCAGGTACCCGATGTTTCACTGCGCATCGTAGGCCGAAAGCCCTCCGCCGATCTTCAATCGCTGGCCTCCCGGCAAGAAAACGTCGAAGTCACAGGATGGGTTGAGGACGTCCGTCCCTTCCTCGCGCGCGGAGCCGTATGCGTGGTACCGCTTCGTATCGGCAGCGGCACGCGGCTTAAGATTTTCGAAGCGATGTCCATGGGCAAGGCTGTCGTTTCGACGACCATTGGGGCGGAGGGGTTACCCGTGCAACCCGGTGATAATATTATTTTGGCGGACGAGCCCCACATCTTCGCTCAAAGTGTGGCTTCCCTTCTGCACAACCAAGCCCGGCGCGTTGAAATTGGCCGGGCAGCCCGCAAACTCGTAACTGAAAACTATAGTTGGGCGAAAATTGCCGGGGATTTT
>Ga0209332_1000088_pt1 | contig 23414 bp, 20 predicted proteins | sample BlaSpr_A8_OM3_M1_FD_187974 | JGI IMG/M metagenome (GOLD analysis project Ga0209332, IMG submission 187974) | Forest soil microbial communities from Thunder Bay, Ontario, Canada - Black Spruce, Ontario site 2_A8_OM3_M1 (SPAdes) (version 2) | ecosystem: Environmental > Terrestrial > Soil > Boreal...
CAGAACCTCACGGGCATTTGCTGGTGAATGACGGCTGCGCTAAAAAAGCATTGAAGGCAGCGTTATCAAACTGCAGGGGTCAATTTAAGGAGTCTGCCGCTCGGTCGCGGTGACTGTCAACCAAAAATCGAATGGGCCGCGGGATGGCGACCCAACTGGTCGCACCATTGTTCTCCAATTTGCTGCCGACAAAAACAATGACCGCACAGACAGGAAACATCTTGAAGGTTTTTTACGACCCTACGGTTTCTTCGCAGGCAGGTATTTTTTTTCGATGGAAGCCACGACCACATAATTCGGATCCACCATCTCGTTGAGGTGGATCTTCCCTACTTGCGAAAGCAGTTCGTAGGCGTCGAATTCGGACAAGCCATAGTCTTTGTGGATCCAGTGCACCAACTCGGTGTAGGCGATGCGCAGCGCATCGTCCAGAGGACGATAGGCACCAACCGTCATAATGGCGTAGTCGTTTTCAAACTGCGGCCAACTGATTGTCCGTCCTTTGATCACCGTGAGCTGCACTCGCGCTTTTAGCGGCACTTCAATCGCCGAGCCCGCAATCTCGCCATCGCCCATGGCGGCGTGGCCATCTCCGATATAAAACAGGGCACCTTTCACGTTCACCGGAAAATACACGGTATTGCCCACGCTGGCTTCGGGAGAATCCATATTGCCGCCGAATTCCGCAGGCACTACCGAGCTGCGCGCCTCGCCCTCCGCCGGCGCGACGCCAATGCAGCCGAAAAAAGGATGCAGCGGAATCTTCACTGAGAAATCAGAGTCCAGCGCTTTGAACGTCGCCGCGCTTGACGCATGATCAATGTGATAAAACCAGATCTTCTCAGGCAATGGCGAATGCAGCATGGGAGTGTAATTAGTCTCGTTAAGAGCACCAAATCCCGGCGCGAACGCGCCCACTCCGGTGTCGCCGTCCACCTGCAGGTCAAGAATTTTCACCGCCAGCGTGTCGCCTGGCTCCGCCCCTTCCACGTAAAATGGCCCTGCCAACGGATTGTCGCCCTTCACTTTGCTAAGCGTGTCCCCAGGTTTCCTCACCACATTGCCGAAGCAGTCCAACGTGTTGGTGTCGAGAATGTCGCCGGAGTGCAGCCGCGCCACCGGGTCCGCCGTCGCAAAAAGGTATTTCACGTTGTCGATCGTGGTGTTGTAGTGAACGACGTTCTGGGCCAGCGCCGAACCACTCAGAAGAGCGAGAGTAAGAAGACGAGCAATCACGGGTCCCCCTGATGGGCTGCCAATTTTTTCGGAGCCATGAGAAAATTTGTTTTTTATTTATGGGGTGCTAAGTCTAACATGAGACGCCAGTTCTTGAGATCGTTCGGTCTCGTGCATAAGTGTCAAGGTGTCAAAATAGAGGCAAACGACCCTGACACGGTCTGTTAGAAAGACCTACTGTGAACTTGTGCTGCTCACAAGCTTGCCACAGCATTCTGGTCGTGCCGGCAAACCTGATCGGTCCCATCCGCCACCGAGGGCCTGGATCAACAATACTGTGTTCGCCATGCGACGGCCGAGGATATTCACTGCTGTCACTTCATCGGTAAGTGCGGCATTTTCCGCGGTGATCACCTCGAGGTAACTAGTGACGCCACCTTTATAGCGAGTGATGGAAAGATCTAACGAACGCTGAGCTGCGGCAACCGCCTCGTCCTGAACTGCGGCCTCATTCTCCAGAATCCTTACGGCCGCGAGACTGTCTTCCACCTGCTGAAATCCATTCAGGACCGTCTGCCGATAGGTCGCAACCTGATAGTCATATGCGGCGCGGGCCTGGTCGGTGAGAGCGCGGCGTCTTCCACCATCAAACACGGTTTCAGCGGCAGTCAGTCCAAAAGCCCAGAGTCCGCTGGGACCGTTGAGCAAGGTAGTAATGCTGCTGCTTTCGAATCCTCCCGAGGCGCTCAAATTGAGCGTCGGATAGTAGGCGGACTTCGCAACCCCGATCTGCGCGTTGGCGGATGCAACCAGTCTCTCTGCAGCAGCGATATCCGGACGCCTTTCGAGCAGGTCCGAAGGCACACCAATAGGAACGTGCGGAGGCGGCGCGGTGAGCGGCAGTGGGGGAAGGCTGAACTCGGCAGGAGGTTTGCCGACAAGAATTGCAACCGCGTGTTCGTACTGTGCCCGCGCCACACCGACATCGATTGCTTGTGCCCGGGTGGTCTGAAGTATGGTTTTGGCTTGCTCAACCTCAACTTCTGAAGCAATCCCTCCCTGGAAACGGCTCTCGTTTAATTCCAGGGCCTGCTCATATTGTGTGACCGTGCTGTTCAGTAGCTGTTCCTCGGCATCCAGACTGCGGGCTTCGAAATAATCAACCGCCAGGTCAGCGTGCATGCTCAGATTAACCGTCGCCAGGTCCGCCGCACTCGCCTGCGCTTGCTCTCTGTAGGACTCCACATTCTTTCGAATCTGGCCCCAAATGTCGGCCTGATAGGAGATATCGAAGGGCAGCACATAATCGTTGTAGGTGATGCCATCGAAGATCGAAGTCGGTGGCGGCCGGCGTGACGAGATTCGTTCCCGAGTCGCCGACGGGTTCACTGTCACGGTCGGATAATAGTTAGCCCGGTTGTAACGCAAGGCAGCTCGCGCTTGCTGAAACTGCGCCGCTGCCGCTTTCAGATTCTGATTCGATACGTTGACCTGGTCCTCGAGCTCATTGAGTTGTGTATCTTGAAACACGGTCCACCACGAACCGCCGAGATTCTGGTCGTTTGGTTGCGCAGGCTTCCAGTCTCCCACCTCTTTATATGCGGGAGGGGCTGGCGCCGCGGGCTGGTGGTACTTCGGGCCAACCACGCATCCAGTGAACTGGAGTGCTGCTATCGCCACCAGAACCCGCCAGGCCGCTTGCCCTGAGCACCTGAAAGTTAGTCTTCGAGGCAGGTTCACTTGGTATCTCCCGGCAACGTCGCTTGAACAATTTGGACTTGCTGTCCAGAAACGATCGAGTCCGGTGGATTGACGATGATCTGATCGTTGGCTTTGAGGCCAGACACGACCTCGATGTCATTCCCAAAGTCGTGCCCAGGAGTTACCCGAGTGAGCACGACCTTCCCGTCCTTCACAACTCCAACACGCAAGCCTTCCGTGCGGAACAGCAAAGTATTCACCGGAATCAAAAAAGTGGAAGACGGCGTTGGAATCGCCAAGTGGACCTCCGCATAAGAACCAGTAAGCAGCGTGCCCGTCGGATTTTGCACGTCGACTTCAATCAGTAGAGTGCGGGTGGTCACATTTATCGCATCGGCGGTGCGCACCACCTTTCCCTGAAACTTTCGGTCCGGAAATTCGGCGAGTGCGAGGTCGGCAGTCATCCCGACTTTGATTCCCCGCGAATATTCCTCTGGGACGTTTACGTAGACACGCAGTATTTCGGGTTTAGCGATGTGAAAGAGATCGGTTTTCACATTACTGCTGCTGCCAGAATTGATAAGGTCGCCGATATCAGTGTTGCGAGCCGTGATCACACCATCAAATGGCGCGTAGATTTTTTCAAAAGACACCAACGCCGAGTACTGCTGTACGGCCGCCTTATCCGCATCCACGATCGCCTTATTGGCGTTGTAGGTGCCGACCGCATTGTCGACGTCTTGCTGGGACACGGCGTTGCTCTTCAAGAGTCCTTGATACCGCGTTTTGGTGATGGAGGCCAACTCGAGATTTGCCTGAGCGGTCAACAGGTTGCCGCGAGCCTGCTCGAGTTGCTGATCCACTTCCGGAGTTTCGATTACGGCAAGTAGTTGCCCCTTCTTGACGTGCGCGCCGATATCGAAATACCACTTTCTCAGATAACCATTCGTGCGCGAGTAAATAGGCGACGTGATGAATGATTGTACGTTTCCGGGCAGGATGAGTTCGTCCGTAGGCGCAGTTCGTTTTGGAGAAACCACTGACACTGCCGGCACAGCTGCCTGGGCCGTCTCCGTGTTAAGTGCGTTGCGGGCTCTAACGCGGGACCAGATGCCTGATACCAGAAGAGCGGCCACCACAATCAGCGCAATCGCCAGACCAAGCCAATGCTTGTGCGAACGCTGGTCGGGTTGCACATTCAATGGCGTCGTTGGACTGCCGCTTGGCGTTGTATTTTCAGTTTGAGCCAACATAAATAACTCCATACCGCCTCTAGTTTCCCTTTTCCGCCGAAGCCGAATGGCGGCTTGAACCTTGAAGGACGCTGAAAAATGCCGGGACAAAAAAAAGCGTCGAAACCGTCGCGAAAATCAATCCGCCGATCACCGCGCGGCCCAGCGGAGCGTTTTGTTCGCCGCCGTCACCAAGACCGAGAGCCATGGGTACCATGCCAATGATCATGGCCAAGGCGGTCATCAGCACGGGACGAAAACGTGTGAACCCGGCTTCGAGCGCAGCCGCGATAGAATCCATTCCCTCCGTCATTTTCTCAGTGGCAAAACTCACCACCAGGATGCTGTTGGAAGTGGCCACGCCCATGCACATGATGGCTCCCATTAATGCGGGCACGCTTAGATTCGTGTGGGTGATGAACAAGAACCAGGCGATCCCAGCCAGCGCCGCCGGCAGTGCTGAAATCATGATGAAGGGATCCAGCCAGGACTGAAAATTGACCACGATCAGCAGGTACACCAGCACAATCGAGAACACCAGTCCACTCAGAAGCCCGATGTATGATGCCCGCATCGTCTGCACTTGCCCCCGCACCACCACTCGAGAACCGCGCGGCAATTGCGAGCGCGTCTCATTAATAATCTTGTTGATGTCTCCCGATACGCCCCCAAGGTCGCGACCCGCGACCGAACCGAAGATGTCAATGACCGGCGCAACGTTGTAGTCAGAAACGACCGCCATTCCTGTTCCTCGCTCCGTAGACACCAAACTAGCCATGAGCGACGGAGGAGCGTTCGGGTCGGTACCTGTGATTGGAACGTTCTCCAGGTCCTGCAAGGTATCCGCGCGATATTGGGGCGTTTGAGTCGCAATTTGATAACTGACATGATTCTTGGGGTCAAGCCAGAATGAGGGCGAGGTTTGGAAGCTGCCGCTCAACGACACCAGAAGATTCGTCGCAATGTCATGTGCCGTGAAACCAAGTTGCTCGGCTTTTGTCCGTTCGACCCTCATACGAAGGTATGGTTCATCGAAAGGCTGTTGAATCCGTAAATCAGTCGCTCCGGAAACATATCGGATTTTCTCAAGCAATTCGTCTGCGTAGATGCGGTTGCCCTGCAAGTCGTTCCCGACGACTTGCACGTCGATCGGAGCGGGCAATCCGAAATTAAGAATCTGACCGACCATGTCGGCGGGCAAGAAGGCGAATGAAACTCCAGGAAACTGTTTCGGCAGTGCGAGACGAAGTTGGTGAACGTAGTTGTCGGTGGGATGATGATCGGTAGAAAGGGTCACAAGGATATCGGCGTCCGATGTGCCAACCGGGGCCGAATTGCTGTAAGAAAGATTGATACCGCTGTAGGGCAGCCCGATGTTGTCGATAACACTCTGCACCTCGGCAGCCGGAATTTGCTGTCGAATGAATCGTTCCACCAAATCGCAAAGGTTGGCGGTCTGCTCAATACGCATTCCCGTGGGAGCGCGCATGTGAAGCTTGAAAGTGCCGCTGTCAACGTTGGGGAAGAAATCCTGGCCCAGCCAGGGAATTAGAATTGCCAGAGAGCCGAGACAGCTTGCGAAGAACACAATCAGGAAAGCCCGCCTGTGATGAAGAAAAAATTCCAGCGCTCTACGATAGGTGTGGCGAAATCTCTCAAAGGCCTCCTCAAAGCGTTTCTGCATCCGCACCAACGGATTACGGGAAGGCGAATTCGGGTCATGCGCCTTCTCTCCCCTCAATAGATACTTGGCCATCGTCGGAACGATGGTCCGCGAGAGGAAATAAGACGCCAGCATGGCAAACACCACCGCTTCGGCCAGTGGCACAAACAGGTATCTCGCCACGCCCGACAGCAAGAACATGGGAGCGAACACAATACAAATAGAAAGCGTTGCGACAAAAGCAGGCGTTGCGATTTGCGATGCACTGTCGAGAACAACTTCGTCCATGTCCTTGTCAGGCTCTGCCTCGCGATTGCGATTGATGTTTTCCACTTCCACTGTGGCGTCGTCCACCAGAATACCAACCGCCAGCGCGAGGCCGCCGAGCGTCATGATATTGATAGTTTCACCGATCACGCTCAGCACAATGATCGAAGTAAGGATCGCCAGCGGAATTGAAGTTGCGATGATCACGGTGCTCCGCCAACTGCCCAGAAATGTGAGAATCATAAAAGCGGTCAGGCACGCCGCAATCAGTGTTTCCCGGACCACACCACTGATCGCGCCCCGCACAAAAATCGATTGATCCGCTAGCGGCGTCATCTTCAACTGGGGTGGAACTGTCGCCGCGATTTGAGGCAGGAGAGACTTCACGCCAGAAATCACGTCCAACGTTGACGCATTCCCCGCTTTTTGTATGGTTAACAATACCGAGCGCTGGCCGTTGACCTTAACGATGTTCGTCTGTGGAGGAAAACCGTCGCGCACCCATGCGACATCTTTCATGTAGATTGTGGTGCCGCCAATCGTCTTGATCGGGATCCGGTTTAGGTCCGCAATTGTCTGGGGCGCCGCGTTAGGAATGGAGACGTCGTATTCCGTCGGACCGATTTTCGATGTTCCTGTCGGCAAAATCAGATTTTGTACGCTGATCGCATTCACGACATCCAGCGCAGACAGGCCTTTCGATTGCAATGCGGTGGGATTCAAATCGACTTGTACCTGACGTTGTTTGCCGCCGTAAGGATAGGGGACCGAGGTACCCGGCACGGTGATGATCTGCGTCCGGATGAAATTCAGGCCATAGTCATTCAGTTCTTGCTCCGACATATTTTGGCCAGATAGGGCCAATTGAAGGACGGGCACACTCGATGCGCTGTAGGCAATGATGAGCGGCGGGGTCGTACCCGCCGGCAACTGCTTGAGTTGGGTCTGAGAGACCGCTGCAATTTGCGCAATACCCTGTTCAATGTTCGCTGTCGGCTGCAGGAACACCTTAACCACCGCGATTCCATAGAGCGACTGAGACTCCAGATGTTCGATGTTATCAACTACGGTCGTAAGATTCCGCTCCGTAATCACAACAATGCGGTCGGCCATGTCCTGCGGGATGAGACCGTTATAGGTCCAGATGATGCTGACGACAGGAATGTTGATATTCGGAAAAATGTCGGTTGGCGTGCGAACAATCGACAGCCCACCCATGATCAGGATGAGTATGGCCATCACCACGAAAGTGTACGGCCGCCGTAATGCGAGTCGAACAATCCACATAGATTTTTCCTGATTAGCCTATTTCTCGATGATTGCCGGGCAGCGCGGTGTGGGTCCGACGTGCATGAGGCCGCGGTTTGCGCGCCTTTTGCATCAATCGTCTGAGTTTCGCGCGTGCCCGTGCCAACTGGGCCTTTACTGTGCCATCCGCCACGCCGAGAATGCTTGCTGCTTCGCTTGTCGTCAGCCCATCCAAGTCACGCAACTGGAACGCTTTGCGCAGTGGGGGCGAGAGCCGCGTCGCAAGTTCCTCCAGGCGCGCACGCAGTTCGAAATCCCGGCACTCGTCCTCTGGGCTCGGCCGGCAGTCCGCCAATTGCTCTGACATTGTGTATTCCTGATCCTCGCCGATGGGTTCCTCTAGTGACACGTGAATCTGGCGTGGGCGCCTGCGCAATTGCATGCGCGCAGAATTCGACACTATCGCGTTTAACCATGTGGACATCTGCGCCTCGCCCCTGAACTGGTCGATGTGCTTGTAAGCGGACAGGAGCGCGTCTTGAACCGCATCCTCTGCATCTGCTGAATTTGCCAGAAAGCGATAAGCGCTTCTGAAAAATGACCCTCGGCAACGCGACACAGCCTTATTCATTTCCTCTGCACTGTCGCCATTGGAGGAGTCGAAGCGCGGTTCGTTAGCGGTGGATGCCTGTGCCTCTTGCACGTTTTTCCCTCCCAACATGACAGCATGAGGCACGTCGCGTTCCAATCAGACTTCCTCGCATAACTGCGTGTTTTCCGGGGTATAGGTGCATGCATAACTCGGGTTCAACCCAGGAGCGTCGGGTAAACGTCCGGTGGTTGACAGGATGTCCGCATTTCGACAGAAGTGCGGACTTGGGTTAGGCACACCGAATCCTCAGAGCGAGAGGATGGGAGCTTGCCTCGCCCTGTTTATCGATAACGACCTAAATCTGGGAACTGCTCCGCCTCATCCCAGATAGAGCGAGCAAGCCGCCTTCGCAGCGGGGTCGATCATTCTGGAGGGCAGGACCGCGAAGGCTGGCGTTGCTCCTGGCGATTTGCCATATTCCGCAGTGATGCCACAGCTCCCAACTTTGTTGCGATTTAGTGGGGCGCACTCCTGGCTCTCTCTTAATTTCGTTTCAACCTCTCTCCTCCTAGTGTGGAACTGGAAATGCACTCAGCTATGTTGCGCATCTCGGGAACGGTGCGGGAATGTAACGAGTTTTTCGGTCGTGCCTGCACGACTCGGGTGATTGCGACAATCAGACGTTATTGGTGAGGTGCAAAATGGCGTTACTACGGTGGAGCAGCTTCAAAGCAACGGCAGATCTGGTCTCCAGCATCCTGAATTGGGTGTGCCCCGAATGCGGCGGAAGAATGGGGGGCCACGGTTACGAGTTCAAATGCCAGGGTGAATGCCAGACGGACTGGCGCCCGTTATGGGAGCAGAATCTTTCCGTTGGGTCCCCCAGACAATCACAGAGCGCGCTCAGACTGACTTAATTCGACTGACTTAATCCGATGGATGAGAAAGGAATTCTATGAAGCTGACAATGCTATTTGTTCTGGTAACTTCCGCCACGGTTCTCCTGGCGCAGGACAACCATCCCGCCACGGGATCGACTCCTGACAACTCGAATCCTGCCAATGGACAGATCACGGTACGGGGCTGTGTGAGCAGATCTAACGGCGATTTCATTCTTGTGAAGCAAGACCCAGCTATGACGTATGAACTTCATTCGGCTGGCAAAGTGAAACTCGGCCGCTATCTGGGACAACGGGTCGAAGTGATCGGCAAGACTTCGCCTTCACTGAGCACCAGTTCTGACTCCCTGGGGAGAGGAGGGGCTCCTTCGTCTCTGACGCTGACGGCAACCTCCATCAAAACTATTACGAAGGACTGCACGGAACACCTCATTTCCGATAAGTGATAAGTAATGTCCGGCTAAGTACAGCAAAAGCAAGTTGCCCCACTTTATATTTCCGTAAGAGTGGCAGTGCCTGATCAATCGCTCGACTGGAACCGTACTCACTGGAGTTATGCAAAGGACAAAAATCGTAATCAAGATTGCGATTGACGGCATTCCTCAAGACGCCCGACCCGACGAACTGCTTATCGATGTGATCAACCGCACCGGGGGATCAGTTCCTCAAGTGTGCTACCACCCTCAACTCGGGCCGATTCAGACCTGCGACACATGCATGGTGGAAGAGAGCGGCACCTGATCCGAGCTTGCGCCACGAAGGTCGCCGATGGAATAACGATCTTCACAAAGTCGGCAAAGGCCACGGCCGCCCAGGTGGAAGCCTTTGATCGCATCCTCAGCAACCACTTGCTCTACTGCACCGTATGCGACAACAATAACGGCAATTGCACGGTCCACAACACGACAAAGCTGCTGGCCATTGAGCACCAGAAAATTCCGTTTCGCTCGAAGCCCTACGAGGTCGATAACACCAATCCGTTCTATCGCTACGATCCTGATAAATGCATTCTCTGCGGCCGCTGTGTGGAGGCTTGTCAGAACGTCGAGGTCAACGAAACTCTCTCGATCAATTGGGAGGATCCGAATCCCCGTGTGCTTTGGGATGGCGGCTCAACCATCGGAGAGTCGAGCTGCGTCTCTTGCGGCCATTGCGTGACGGTTTGTCCCTGTAACGCGCTGATGGAAAAAACCATGCTGGGTCATGCTGGATTTCTCACTTCTTTGAAGAAGTCCGCCCTAAGCGGCATGATTGACATCGTCAAAGGTGTGGAACCGGAGACTGGATACGGAAGCATTCTTCAAGTATCGGAGGCGGAATCGGCGATGCGGTCTCACCGCGTTCGCCAGACAAAAACAGTTTGTACGTACTGCGGCGTGGGGTGCAGCTTCGATGTCTGGACCAAAGACCGCCACATTCTCAAAATCGCGCCGCAACATGGGCCCGCCAATGGCATTTCCACCTGCATAAAGGGAAAATTCGGCTGGGGTCACATCAATAGCGAGGATCGGCTCACCACACCCCTGATTCGCGAGGGCGGAAACTTTCGCCCGGCCAGGTTGAGAGCTTCGTCCCAACACTCAAAGTTTCTGGATCAGGGGGTGAACGGCTTGGCCGAATACCGAAAAAGTCTTGAGCCTTTCACCATGGAAGCCGCGTCACGTATTTCCGGAGTGCCGGAGAAGACGCTCAAGAGCATAGCCCACATGATCTCGGACGCCAAAGCGATGTGCATCCTCTGGGCTATGGGAGTAACCCAGCACACCCAGGGGTCCGACACTTCCACAGCTCTTTCGAATCTCTTATTGATAACCGGTAATTACATGAGACCTGGAACCGGCGCTTATCCGCTGCGCGGCCACAACAATGTGCAAGGCGCCAGCGACCACGGCGCCATGCCGAACATGCTTACCGGCTACCAGTCTGTGGACGATCCTGAAGTGCGCCAGCGGTTTGAGACCGGGTGGAAAGTTAAGCTGCCTTCCACCAAGGGGCTCGACAACCACCAAATGGTGGAAGCGATTTACGAGGGAAAGCTCAAGTCGATATATCTGATCGGCGAGGAAATGAGCATTGTAGATTGCAATGCAAACTATGTGGCAGACGGATTCGCCAAACTCGACTTCTTTGTGGTGCAGGACATTTTTTTCAGCAACACGTGCCGATATGCGGATGTAGTGCTGCCCGGAGCACCGAGCCTGGAAAAGGAAGGCACCTTCACCAGTACGGAGAGGCGCATCCAGCGGCTTTATCAGGTTCTTGAGCCGATCGAGGGTTGCTGGCCGGATTGGAAGATCACGCAGGAGATTGCCAATCGTATGGGCGCAGGTTGGCACTACCAGCATCCTTCCGAGATCATGGATGAGATTGCTTCTCTAACTCCGATGTTCGCCGGCGTTAACTACGAGAGGTTGGCGGGATACAAATCTCTGCAATGGCCGGTCGCTCCCGATGGTACGGATGAACCACTGCTTTACACCAAACGATTTGATTTCCCGGACGGAAAAGCACGATTGTTTCCTCTCTCCTGGATCGGCGTCACCTACGCCCCGAATTCTGAATTTGACTTGCACTTAAACAACGGACGGCTTCTCGAACACTTCCACGAGGGCAACTTAACCTACCGGACTGAAGGAATTAAAGAGAAAACTCCTAATGTCTTTGTTGAAGTCTCGCCCGAACTTGCTGAAGAACGCGGTATTCAGAGCGGCACATGGGTGCAACTGGTATCGCGATATGGCAAAGTTCGGGTCCGTGCGCTGGTGACAGACCGGGTCCAGGGGCGGGAGATGTACATGCCGATGAACTCTGTTGAAAGTCCCGTGAACCGGTTGACCAGCAGCCACGCGGATCCGGTGACCAACACCCCGGCCTATAAGGAAATCAGTGTTCACATGAACGTGCTGCCCGAGGTTGGAGAGAGTCCATTGCCCCGCATCAATTCTCGCTTCGGTCATCCGACTCCGCAGAATGGCGTGGAGGTGGAACGTAAATGGAAGCGACCAGACTATGCCCCTCCGGGAAATGGAAACGGTCTAGTGCAATTGCAGACATTGCAGACCAAGAAGTGACGCGAGGAGAAGAAAATGGCTCAACCGATCCCTCTGAACATCCCACCGCGCAACCCGCGCGCTGAGTTGCAGTCCCGCCTGGAGCGTGCTCCTGAAGAACATGCTGAAGCTGTGTTGGCCGCGTACGAAGTGCTGCAGGAGTTGCACAATCGCGGCGTGCTGGAGATTATGCGCGGCGCCTTGGCGGCCAGTGAGGAACTGCTGGAGAAAGTAGTCGACAACGTTAAAACGCCCGAAGCCATCCGGGCCATTCGGAATCTTCTCTTCTGGCGGCGCATTCTTGGAAGCATCGAGCCGGAATGGTTCAAGGGCATGTTCCAGGCAGTTCCCGAGGGAATCGCCCAGGCAACGGCGGAGCGTGACAAGCCAGTTCACGTGTTCAGCCTGCTCCGTCGGTTGATGAGTAAAGACAGTCTTCGTGGCCTGGCGGCGGCCGTCGACTTCTTGCAAGCCTTTGGACGCCACCTGGAGTCGCCGCGGAATTCGGCAGCGCGCGGTTAAATAGGCCGCGCGCTTGCGGCGACAGCTTGAAGTTCGCCCTGCCTCAGTCTTCCATTGGAAAGCAATTAGAGATCAAACGTTAACTCAGTTTCTTTGGCATTCCAGGCGTGTCTTTCGCCCACTCATACATCGTTTTCCTCGAACCGTTGCTGCGCAGCCGCAGCGAGGAAACGAGATACGGGATGGAGCAAATCACTACCAGAAGAATTGCATCTGAAAAGTAGGTCAGCATTGTGCACCTCATGAAAACCATCACCTGCAAGTGCGAGCGCAGGAGAAAAGGGGCACTAGCGCCGACGAACTGACGCTAGTACCCCGGTTAATATCTACTGGCCGGATCGCATCTCTCCTACGGAGCCCGAACTTGTGCGGAGCATTTTCAGGTCCAGTACGATTGTTGTCCGGTTCCCGGAAGGAGGTGTGCAAATGGGGCCGCTATAGTCTTCCCCGCCCAAGACGGCTGGCATCTGGCAATTGTCGTGGTGAGTCGCTGCGATTAACGTACCCGTGCACGTGGCTCCGCTATAGTCATCACCAATCGTGGATGGCATCTGGCACTGTTCGTTCTGCACGACGGACGGCCAATTCGTATCTTGTATCGCATTCAAGAGTTCGGGAAAATCCTCATGACCGACGCCGGCTCTTCCCGTCAGGCCGAGGGATACTTTTTGATCCAGGGCAACCGAAGATAAACGTCCTGACGAGGGTTTAGAGCTAAAGCTCGGAAACAAAAAGCGGACCTCGCGGGTTTCGGCGTAAATGACAGGATCGCCATAAACCGGTCCGGCATAGGCGTCATTCGGTGTGAGTGTCACACTGCGTTCCACGCACGCCACCGTCAGCTTGCCGATGACTTCCAATTTGCCGTCGGCCATTCTGCGAACGCGCTTGGAGTGAAACGTCATCAGCGTGTGGTCGGTTGCGTCAGGAACATAGTTAGCCGGCAAAGTTCCGTCAGCACGAAGTGCGTGTCCCCATCGTTCATCCGCCGGATAGATACTCAAATCGAAGGTCGAGTTGCCTATATTGTTTTCGTCCAGCTTTGCTCTGCCGGTGACAAGCGCGACACCTGCATTCACAGAGTCTGGATCTGCTATGGACCCTTGAAAAAATCGCGCGCTGGACGTAGTGGAATCGAGAGACCAAGTATTACCCTCCGCAAAGGCAAGTGGCGAGATAACTCCTAACATGACGACGCTGGAGGTCGCCAGGATTCTCCGCTTCGCCAACCCAACCACAAAAATAATGAATGATTTCATTTCGCATAATCCCTTCTGTGTTTTCACACTCTCATCACCAATGCACGAGATGTGCCAAAAGGAATCACGTGAACTCGCACTGTTCTATCGGGCGGGGCGGCGGGGTTCTGGCTTACTTTCAATCAGATACGGCTCTTTATGCATCCCCAGACATCCGGCAGAGGCGGCGGTGGATTATTTGAATTGTTCGCATGTTGAGAACGCCGTGACCGCAGGGCGACAAGTGTCAGACCGCGGACGTCAGTTCTGCCAACATCGTCGAAGTGTACGATCCAGCCAGTCTAAATTCCGTGCAATCAATAACTCCCCCGTTGTCCCGCTCACCCGCACTTTGGCAAGTGCATTGCTCAGGCTTCGATCGGGCTCTCCGGTCGCCACACGAGTGCTGCGTGGACGAGCCGTGGAAGATGGTGACGAAGAAACGATTCTGAGATTCAGCGCATTGTCACTCAAGCCGAACAAAGAGGAATTGATTGCAATCACACGGATCAAAGAAATGGCGCTTCGTGGTTTTGCAGATTCTCGTTTGCATCTGCTGTGCAGCAGCCGCTTTTGCTGACGCTGCCCCTTCCTTGAGTCCGACGAATATCTTTGCTCCCGCTTCGACGCCGGCAAAATTAATCTTCGGACTGTCTCTATTTGTACTCGGGGTGACAGGAGCTATTTTCTTGGTGGTCTTCGCCCTACTGCTTTACTCCGTCGTGAAGTTCAGAAAAAGAAAGAACGATGACGGCCGAGAACCTCCCCAGGTGTACGGCAGCAATCAGGTGGAATTGGCGTGGACGATTATTCCAATTCTGATCGTCGTCGCATTGTTCATGGCGACGGCACGAGTGATCGCCAGCGTGCAGAAAGCTGCGCGACCCGACAATGCAATCGAAGTTGTTGCCATCGGCCACCAGTTCTGGTGGGAATACCGCTATCCGGAGTTAGGGGTCGTGACCGCGAATGAACTGCACGTGCCAGTTAGCGATGCCAATCACCCCACGCCGACCTTCATCAAGCTTTTATCCGCGGATACGGACCACAGCTTCTGGATCCCGCGACTCGGGGGCAAGACCGATTTGATTCCTAACCATCCGAACAGCATGTGGATCGATCCTCATGAGGCGGGAATTTATCTGGGCCAGTGCGCGCAATATTGCGGAACCCAACACGCCAAGATGCTGCTGCGCGTCTACGTTCAGTCCCGCGCCGACTTCAACCGCTGGGCGCAGGAGCAGCGCCAACCAGCAACCGTGAGTGCCGCTTCCCAGGGACAGCAAATTTTCGAAACCACTGCCTGCATCAACTGTCACACCGTGGCGGGCAAGGTGGCCACCGGTCACTTCGGCCCCGACCTTACGCACCTTATGAGCCGTGACACTATTGCTGCGGGAGCGGCAACGAACACGCCAGAGAACCTGCGGCAATGGATTTTAAATCCCGATGCCATCAAACCCGGCTCCCTGATGCCGGCGATGCAGTTAAGCGATCAGGATCTGGACGCGCTCACTGCCTACTTGGAGACGCTTCGCTAACGCCATGAGGAGAACTTCCGATGTCGACTGAAACCATCGCTTGGCCGAGTACGACGGAAAGTTCCAGCTCCTTTGTCGAGAAGCTCCACGAGTGGGTCACAACCGTCGATCACAAGCGGCTGGGCATTCTCTACATTGCTTATGCTTTAGTGTTTCTCTTGATTGGCGGGATCGAAGCGACCATCATCCGTATCCAGCTTATTCGTCCCCACAATGACTTCGTATCGCCTCAGGTCTTCAACCGGTTGTTCACCATGCATGGGACCACCATGATTTTCTTCGTGGTCATGCCTGTTCTGTTCGGGTTTGCAAACTACCTCATCCCTCTGATGATTGGCGCCCGCGACATGGCCTTTCCACGTCTGAATGCTTTCAGTTTCTGGATGACTGCTTTCGGAGGCCTGCTTCTCTATTTCAGCCTGGTAGGAGCCAACGGGCTCTACGGGGCGGGAAACGCTCCCGACGTTGGATGGTTCGCGTACGCACCCCTCACTTCGCAAACTTTTTCTGTGGGCCACAGCACTGACTTCTGGATTCTCGCACTGCTGGTCTCCGGCTTCGGCAGCATCGGCACAGCCATCAACATCATCGCAACCACTCTCTGCATGCGTTGTCCCGGCATGACGCTGGCGAAACTGCCTTTGTTCGCATGGCTCAACCTCGTCATGGCAGGCCTGGTGATCCTTGCGGTCAGTCCGCTCACAGCGGCTCAGATCATGCTGCTGGTCGATCGCTACCTTGGCGGACATTTCTTCGACACCCAGGCGGGAGGCTCGGCAGTGATCTGGATGCACTTCTTCTGGGTTTTCGGGCATCCCGAAGTCTATATCCTCGTCCTGCCGGCCTTCGCCTTCGCCTCTGAAATCATCCCGGTGTTTTCCCGCAAGCCGATCTTCGGTTATCCAGTGATGGTGGGGGCCACGATCGCAATCGGGTTCATCAGCATGAGCGTCTGGGCGCATCACATGTTTACGGTGGGTATGAGCGCAGCTGCCAATACCTTCTTCGTAATCTCGACCATGGCCATCGCCGTTCCGACCGGCATCAAGATCTTCAACTGGCTCGCAACCATGTGGGGAGGAAAGATTGAGTTCAAGACTCCGATGCTGTTCTGCATTGCTTTTCTGTTCCAGTTCCTGATTGCCGGTCTCACAGGCATCATGCAGGGTGCGGCCCCTTTCGACTGGCACTTGGGGAATTCCTATTTCGTGGTTGCGCATTTTCACTACGTCATCGTCGGCGGAATTCTTTTCTGTCTTTTTGGGGCCTTTTACTACTGGTTCCCAAAGATGACGGGGAAGATGTATAGCGAGACACTTGGCCGGCTGCATTTCTGGCTTTTCATTATCGGTTTCCACCTGACCTTTGACTTCATGCATATCCCCGGTCTGCTGGGGATGCCGCGAAGAATCTACACCTACGAACCGGGCCGCGGTTGGGATACGTGGAACCTGATCGTGACCATCGGAGTTTTCTTCCAGGCCGCTGGGATCCTGGTCTTTCTGGGAAACCTTATCTGGTCTTATTTCCGCGGCAAACCCGCTGGCGACGATCCGTGGGATGCGTGGACTCTCGAATGGTCCACCAATTCGCCACCGCCCGCGTACAACTTCTACACCGTCCCAACTGTGCAAAGCCGCCGCCCGCTCTGGGACCTTAAGCATCCGGACGATCCGGACTGGAAGTACGAATAAAGGGAGCCAGAATAATGAGTGCGACACTGAATGCGACACCCTTAAGCCTGCCAGCGCGGGAACTCCAATGGAAGCTTCCCGCACGCGGCCAAGTTGCAATGTACTCTCTGATTTGTGCCGAGGCCGCGATCTTCGCCATTTTTGTCGTAGCTTATCTTTTTTACATCGGCAAGAGCTTGTCTGGTCCCACGCCGTCGGAAGTTTTATCGCCGCCGATTTTTTTTACCGTTTGTTTACTTTCGAGCAGTTTGACGATTCACTTTGCCGCCAAGCGCCTGCGAAGCGGTCAGGTTCGAGGTTTTGGTGCGTGGTGGCTTTCTACCATCATTCTGGGAGCAATCTTCCTCTACGGCACCGCTTCAGAATGGCACCGTCTGATTTACCAGGACAGCCTGACCATCACCACCAATTTATTCGGAACCACTTATTACTCGCTAGTGGGGCTTCACGGCTTTCACGTAGTCGTAGGCCTCTTAGCCCTGACCACCGTTATGGTTTTCACAGTCTTCGGAACGGTCAAACAAGAACATGCTGCGCGCATCGAAGTGCTCTCTCTTTATTGGCACTTCGTGGACGCAGTTTGGATCGTGGTCTTCACCGTCGTCTACGTCATTGGACGCTGAATGGAAAACAAAATGAACACTGACACCCTCGCACGAACTGACAAGCCAACAGAAACGATCGAAATGCCCAAGCCCACCGCGTGGCCAATTATTCTGGCCTTCGGTCTGACTTTGGTCTTTGCAGGCATGGTCACCAATTCATCCGTTAGTCTTCTCGGAGCGATCCTGGCCGTGAGCGGATGCATCGGGTGGTTCCGCGAGGTGTTGCCCCGCGAGAGGCATGAATCTATGTTCGCGACCAGGACCACCAGTCCCATCCGCACCAGTCGTCCACAAGTGGCTCACGTCCATTGGATGACAGAGGAACTTCACCGGGCGCGACTGCCGCTTGAGATCTATCCGATTTCGGCCGGCGTTAAAGGCGGCTTGGCGGGAGGTGTGGCCATGGCCGTTCTTGCCATGCTCTATGGAATCGTCAGCGGCCACGGCATCTGGTATCCGATCAATCTTTTGTCTGCCGGATTCTTTCCGGCGCGAACGACCATCGCACAAATCGCCGCCTTTCATTGGGACTCGTTGATCGTTGCTACCATCTTGCACCTGATCTGTTCTTTGCTTGTCGGTCTTCTATACGGTGCAGCGCTTCCGATGTTTCCGCGGCGTCCCATTCTGTTCGGAGGTGTGATCGCTCCCGTTCTATGGTCTGGTCTGATTCACAGCATTCTTGATGCGCTGGATCCGGTGCTCAACCAGCGTGTGGACTGGCCCTGGTTCGTCATCTCCCAGATCGGATTCGGCATCGTCGCCGGCATCATTGTTTCCCGACAAGTGCGAGTGCGCACTTGGCAACACCTGCCCTTCCCTGTCCGCGCGGGGATTGAAGCCTCAGGGGCAATAGGCGAAAAGAACGGAGCCGGTGATCGACAGTGAAGCATCAAGCTATGGTCGTTACCTTCGCGATCGTTACCTTCGCCATCGTTGGGCTGCTGGGGTGCGCGGCATGCAGCAGTTCACACGGTGTCCCTCGAAGCGACGCGGAAGTGGTTCCGCCAAGTGAAGTCGTCGACTTCAACCAACTCTACGGAGAGAACTGCTCAGGTTGTCATGGCGTGGAAGGCAGCGGTGGAGCGGGCGTGGCCTTGGCCAACCCAACGTTTCTCGCCATAGCCGACGACAGTGTAATTCGCCACGCTGCCGCAAACGGAGTTCCAGGCACACCCATGCCCGCTTTCGCGCAGAGTGCTGGAGGAATGCTTACCGACAAGCAGATCGATGCCCTTGTACGAGGAATTCGATCTTGGGCGAAGCCCGATGCCTTCCGCAACATCACTCTGCCGCCATATGCGACGCAGTCTCCCGGCGATGTGCGACGCGGCGCTGATGCATATCGAACGTACTGTTCTTCGTGTCATGGCCCCGATGGTCGTGGAGGGAGCAAAGCCAGTTCGATCGTGGATGGCTCGTACCTCGCTCTTACCACCGATCAACAACTTCGCACCATCGTGATCACAGGCCGGCCCGAGTTGGGTGCACCGGACTGGCGCACTGATGTACAGGGTCGACCCATGTCGCCGCAAGAGATTTCGGATGTGGTGGCGTGGCTCTCGAGTCAACGGCCAAAATTCCCGGGACAGCCCTATTCCACTGCTTCGATCACTCAGGCCAACGGAGGATCTCGATGAGCACAGAGAATGGAATTTCCAGGCGAGCGGCGCTTGTGAAACTGGGATTACTTATTAACGGCCTCGTCGGAGCCGCCCTGGCCGTCCCGATCGTGCGTTATCTCCTTTCACCAGTGATTCGTGAAAAGAAGACCGGCTATGAGTCGTGGCTTTCACTTGGTGGGCTGGAACAGTTTCCCGCTGGTCAGACTCGTCTCGCCACCTACAAGAATCCCGTGGTCAACTCCTGGGACGGAGAGACCGGCGATATCGCGTGTTGGGTCCGAAATGTTGACAATCAAAAATTCCAGGTCTTTGCCATCAATTGTGCGCATCTCGGATGCCCGGTTCGATGGTTCGCTCAATCGAACCTCTTCATGTGCCCCTGCCATGGCGGCGCTTACTACCAGGATGGTTCGCGAGCCTCTGGCCCACCGGAGCGCGGATTATTCCAGTACAGCTATAAGACCGAGGGTGGAAAACTTCTCATCAAGGCGGGTGAAATGCCAACTCCCGGTCAACCGGTTGCGAGTAAGGCAGGAGTGAAGACCACATGCGCCTGATCCAAAAAGTCGGCGAGTGGTTCGATGCGCGGCTGCAGCTTGGAACGCCCATACGCGAAACCGCCGAGCACTCGGTTCCGCGCGAGACGGCGAGTTGGTTCTATGTTTTTGGCAGCGCCGCGCTCACCTGTTTCATGCTCCAGTTGGTGACAGGCATCTTGCTTGCTCTGATCTACGTGCCTTCTGCGGGAGAAGCGTGGAACAGCCTGCAGACGCTCAATCACGGAGTCTCTCTGGGTTGGTTCATACGAGCCTTGCATGGATGGGGCTCGAACTTCATGGTCGCGATTGTCCTGATCCACATGGTGCAGGTTTTTCTCTTCGGAGCTTATAAGTTTCCAAGAGAACTGACGTGGATCGTTGGCGTATTCCTTTTGCTGGTGACCCTCGGGATGGCGTTTACCGGCCAGGTGTTGCGATTTGACCAGGATGCCTATTGGGGACTGGGCATCGGAGCATCGATCGCAAGTCGCGTTCCAGTGATCGGCCCGTGGGCTGTGAGCCTGATGCTTGGCGGCCCAATCATCGCCGGAGCGACTCTTTCGCGATTCTTCGCCCTGCACGTGTTTGTCATCCCGGGACTACTGCTTGCTTTCGTCGGCTTGCATCTTCTCATGGTGCTGAAACTGGGAATCAACGAATGGCCCATGCCGGGGCGCATCGTTCGGCGCGCCACATACATGCGGGAATATCACGAACTCACGCAAAAGCAGGGAGTGCCGTTCGTGCCCGAGGCGGTATGGAAAGACATTTTCTTCTCCGCTTTCATCCTTGCCGCGATTGCTGTTTGCGCGATTCATTTTGGCCCGTTCGGTCCGAGCGGCCAACCTGATCCGACGATTACTCAAATCGCCCCGCGTCCTGACTTTTTCTTTTTGTGGCTGTACGCACTCCTTTCATTCTTGCCACCCTCGGCCGAGACACCGATTCTGCTGATTGGGCCTGCTATAGGGATTCTTGCCCTGCTGATCCTTCCGTTTGTGGCTGGTGAAGGCGAAAAGAGTTGGAGGCGCAGGCCAATTGCTGTGCTCACGATTCTCCTGGTCGTCGTAAGTCTTGGCACGTTGACTCATCTTGCTGAGCACACACCCTGGAGCCCGGTGATGGATGCCTGGAGCGGTCAGCCGATTCCTTCAGAATTTTTGCACGGCCGGACGGCATTGGAAAGACACGGTGCACTCGTGTTTCAGGCCAAGCAGTGTCACAACTGTCATTCGCTGGATAATAAAGGAGGTCAGCGCGGGCCGGCGCTCGACGCCGTAGCTCTTCGCCTTACCGAAGATCAACTGATTCGCCAAGTGATTCAGGGCGGAGGAAATATGCCAGCCTACGGGAAAAATCTTAGTCCCGCGGAAACAACAGCGCTGGTGGCATTTTTGGAAACACTGCATCCGGCAAATCAAAAACCAGCCCGCAATGCTTCTCAAGCGCTGGCATTCGGCGCCAACGAGGCCTCGTCACGGTAAATCTATCCATGTCCCACCTTCATGCCCACACGCAGTCGTGGTCGATGCTGCTCGCCGCTGTCACCGTGCTGCTCGTGATCACGGCATTGGTTTATTTACGCGGCTGGCTTTCTCTTCGAAATGCTTTCCCAAACCTAATCCCCGGCTGGCGGCTTGCCGCATTTATGAGTGGACTCTTTTCGGTGTGGGCTGCCGTCGCGTCGCCTCTTGCCTCACTTGATCATCAATCACTCACGGTGCACATGATGAAGCACCTTCTGTTGATGACGGTTGGTGCCCCACTACTTCTAGCAGGAGCGCCAGCGTTTCCTCTGGTGTGCGGGTTACCGAAGCTCTTCATTCAGAGCCATCCTCTCCTTGGTCTGCCGGCACGATGGTTCAAAGGTTGTCTTATGCATCCTGGATTGTGTTGGCTGGCGGGCACGGTCGCTGTAATCGGATGGCATCTTCCTATTGCGTTTCAGTTAGGCATGCGCTCTCCCTGGGTGCATCACTTGGAGGACCTGTCTTTTTTGGTGGCTGGCCTCTTGTTTTGGTGCCCTATCGTGCAGTCTTCGCCGAGTGCTAAGAGATCACTGCGCTGGTCGGTGGCTTTCTATCTCTTTTTCGCTACGCTGCCTTGTGACATTCTTTCCGCATTTCTCGTGTTCTGTAACCGGCTTGTCTACCCCTTCTATCTGTCTACACCACAGCTGTTCAGCATGGCTCCCCTTCAAGACCAGGAATGTGCGGGAGCCCTGATGTGGGTGTGGGTAACCTTCGCGTACCTCATGCCTGCCGTCGCTATCACCGTGCAGATGCTCTCGCCCCGGAACACGCAAACGCAGGAACCAATGCAAGGCGAACGGCGATCATCGGTGGGCCGCTCGCTGAATGGTGCTGAGGTGCGCTAGACGTGGCAACTAGACCCATCGCTATTACCAGTGCGCCGCGCGCAACCGCTGAGAATCAGCAAGGAACCCGCCCTGTTAGCCGGTATGCCGCAGTAGCCGACTACTGGGCTCTCACCAAGCCGGAAATTAATTTTTTGATTGCGGTCGCAACTTTCACCGGCTTCTACTTGGGCCAGGCCACGCACTCACAACGTTTCCCATTCGTGCGGTTGATTCACACTCTTCTGGGTACTTTGCTGGTTGCCAGCGGTACCGGTACTTTAAATCAGTACATCGAGCGTAGCTTTGATGCGCAGATGCGCAGGACTGCCCGCCGGCCACTCGTTGCCGGGAAGCTGACTCCCAGGGCTGTCCTAAGCTTTGGGATTGCACTCTCCTGGGTAGGCAGCGCTTATCTTGCGATCACCGTCAATGCACTCGCGAGTCTGCTCGCGATTGTGACGCTGGCGTCTTACCTGTTTCTCTACACTCCTCTTAAGCGAAAAACAGCGCTATCCATTCTGGTAGGGGCTTTTCCGGGGGCAATGCCGCCGCTGATCGGCTGGGCAGCCGCAGCGGGCAAGCTGAGTTTGGGAGCGTGGATCCTTTACGCGATAATTTTCTTGTGGCAATTTCCTCATTTCATGGCAATCGCATGGATGTACCGCGAAGACTACGATCGGGCAGGCTACATCGTGCTGCCCCTAGGGCGTGCGAGAGGTCGTTTTGTGACTCTGCAAACCATGTTGCCGCTCCTGGCTTTGCTCCCCCTGAGTTTGCTGGCAATCTCGGCAGACCATCGAAGCATTTTTCACTATGCTGTTTTTATTCTGAGTCTGGGATTTTTCTTCTGCGCCGCACAATTCGTCCTTCGTAAATCAAGAACGACGGCACGCAACCTGCTTATGGCATCGATCTTCTACCTTCCGTTGCTTTTCCTCACGCTGGTAGTCAGCAAGGTGTAGTGCGAACGACTGGAAAGTGGGATCAAAAGCAAGAAGGCCGGAGGCTCGCCAGTCCCGGCAAACATAGGTAGCCGCCCAGGTGAAGCGTGGGCCTCGTTCCCCAGCATCGAACAACGGTTGAGAAAAGGTGACTCATGGTTGCTTCCAGAAGCAAGGCCCTATACCTTCGAGCCGCTGCGAAATTATTTCAGCCGCTCGATCGCTGTGATGGATTGCGCCACAACCAAGTCTTGGCTGAGTCGGCGAGAGTAACCACCGCAGCACCCAGCATAATAGCGTCCTTGATGATCAACCGGCCCGCACCCGACAGATACGGGAATCCGTGCGTGGAAGCTCCCAATGCAGGAACCCATGCCTCCGGGGTGGTTACTAAGAATGAGAGCGTTGTAAGGGACATCAGAATAAGAAGGAGGCTACCCACTGCGGAAACTTGCGGCAGGATGGGATACGCCGCGATCAGAACCCCGATCAGGACGATAACGATCCCCAGCCCGTGGGAAA
>Ga0209332_1000090_pt1 | contig 22918 bp, 18 predicted proteins | sample BlaSpr_A8_OM3_M1_FD_187974 | JGI IMG/M metagenome (GOLD analysis project Ga0209332, IMG submission 187974) | Forest soil microbial communities from Thunder Bay, Ontario, Canada - Black Spruce, Ontario site 2_A8_OM3_M1 (SPAdes) (version 2) | ecosystem: Environmental > Terrestrial > Soil > Boreal...
CGGCAAATACCGCGCCGGTCTGCGCCAACGCTTCGGAGCCGTCCCCCCGCATCTCGCTGAACCCGGCGCTCAGCCCACCATCTGGGTTCACGCCGTGTCAGTCGGAGAGGTCGTAGCTTCGAGCGGCGTCATCGCCGCTCTGCGAAATCAGTTTCCATCGCATCGCATCGTAATTTCTACAACTACAAACACCGGACAGAAACTCGCCGCCCAGCGCTTCGGCGCAGAAAATGTTTTTTATTTTCCCTTGGACTTCTCCCTCGCCGTGCGCCCCTACCTCGCCGCCTTGCGCCCGCGCCTCATCGTCATCGCTGAAACCGAATTCTGGCCCAACTTTCTCCGCCTGGCCAAGCGCCACGGCGCTCGCATCGCCGTAATCAATTGCCGCATCTCTGATCGCTCGTTCCCCGGATACAAACGCCTCCGCTTCTGGCTGCCTAAAGTTTTAAAAAATGTCGATTTATTTCTCGCCCAAACCGAAGATGACCGCCGCCGCCTGATCCAGATCGGCGCCATGGATTCGAAAGTCACCATCGCCGGAAATCTGAAGTTCGATGTCGCGCCCCCGCCATCGCCTAAAATAGTTGCGTCCCTCGACGAAAGCCTTCGCGAGTCTGGCGCAGGCCCCGTGCTCGTTTGCGGCAGCACGCTCGAGGATGAAGAGGGTTTGCTGCTTTCCGCGTTTCGCAACATTCTCGCCAATCATCCCAAAGCCCTCATGATTCTCGCGCCCCGCCACGCCGAGCGCTTTTCAGAGGTCGCAGCACTAATCGAACAACTCGGTTTCCGCATGGTGCGCCGTTCCCTGTGGAGCGGCGAGCCCCTTGCCGGCTCCGTCTTCCTGGTCGATACCATCGGAGAATTATCCGCGCTCTATTCCCTCGCCACCGTTGCCTTCGTCGGCGGCAGCCTTGTGCCCCGCGGCGGACACAACATTCTCGAGCCCGCACTCTACGGCGTTCCCATCGTCACCGGCAATCACTACGAAAATTTTCGCGACATCGTTAACCTTTTTTCCAGCCGCAACGCAGTTCGCGTCGTTGGACTGGCAGAGCTCCCCCTCGTCTTGATCGAACTACTCGAGAACTCTAACTCCGAAGAACGCGCCACCCTCGGACGAAACGCGCTGGCCGCGCTCGAATCCCAGCGCGGAGCAACCGCGGCGACCGTAACCGCGTTACGCCTATTAATGGAGGTTCCACCAGCCACCGACCTTGCGCCACAAGCACCAGGCGCCTTTAGGTCGAACGGGAACTCCACATGAACCCACTAACCGGGCTTTACACGGCTGCCACCGCATTGCGAAACACAATGTACGATCGCGGCCAACTAACTTCCCGCCGCCTCGATCACCCTGTGATCAGCGTAGGCAACTTATCCGTCGGCGGCTCTGGCAAAACTCCATTCGTCATTGCGCTCGGAAAACTCTTGCACTCCCGCGGCATTACCTTCGACGTTCTATCCCGCGGATATGGCCGCAAAACCAGCGGCGTGCTGCAAGTAAAAAGCGATGGCAACGCTTCCGACTTCGGCGACGAACCTTTACTAATCGCGCAGAAGCTTAATGTCCCCGTGATAGTCGGCGAAAGCCGCTACGCCGCCGGTCAATTCGCCGAGCAAAAATTCCCATCCCAATTGCACATCCTCGACGATGGCTTTCAGCATCGCTCCTTGTATCGCGACTTCGACATCGTCTTGCTATCAGCCAGCGATCTCACCGATAAACTTCTGCCCTCCGGGCGCCTCCGCGAACCGCTCTCTTCTCTCCAACGCGCCGATGCCATCGTCCTCCCGCAAGATTTTTCAGCGCCTCATCAAGTGATCGCAGATTTCGTCCGCCATAAAAAGCCGGCCTGGAAGGTCCATCGCGAAATTACCATTCCTGCCGCTGTCTCCGCTCCAATCGTCTTCTGCGGAATCGCCAGGCCGCAACAATTCTTCGCCCAAGTTCGCGCCGCCGGAATCACGCCAGCCGCCGAAATCGAATTTCGCGACCACCACTCCTACACCGAAAGCGACATTGCGCGCTTGCTTACGATCGCCGCCAAACTCAGCGCCGGATCCTTTTTGACCACCGAAAAAGACGCCATCAACCTCGGATCGTTGCGAGATCGCCTCCAGCCTTTCTCGGCAGCCGCTCTCACCCTTACCCTCGACCGTCCTGAGGACGTCGTAGACGCGCTGGCAACAATTTCCAGGGGCAAGCCCCACTCATGAGAAAATCTTGAGTTGCGCTCAACGATTGCACTCAACCACGGCATAATAATCCGTACCCGAGAACCTTTAATTGCGAAACCCGATGACCAATAATGACCAAGCATAAAGAAACCGACCGCCTCCACAAGATCGTCGAGTCTTTTCCCAAACTAACAGTCACCGTTCTTGCGGATCTGGTCGCCGACGAATTCGTCTTCGGAGAAATTTCTCGCGTCTCCCGCGAAGCCCCCGTACTGATTCTGAAGCATCGCGATCGCAAAATCGTTCCCGGAGGCGGGGCCAATGCCATCTACAATCTCGCCGATCTCGGAGTCAACGTACTCCCGGTTGGCGTCGTTGGCGACGATGAACCAGGCAGACTCTTGCTCCGCGCCTTCCGCCACAAACGCATCCCCGTCAGCGGCGTTCTAAAGGATAAAAGTTATACCACCGTAACCAAGACCAGAATCCTCGCCGGGTTCCCGCACACTGCCGGTCAGCAGGTCGTTCGCCTCGACCGCGAACCCGCTGAAGGCCCCAACTCTCATCTGCGCCGTGAACTGGTGCTAGCCGCCCGCGAATATACTCGCGCCTCCGATGCTCTGCTTGTCTCCGACTACGGTTACGGCGCCGCCACGCCTACGCTTCTAAACGTGATTCGAGAAAAGCGCGGTCTCGATAAAGTTCCCGTCATGCTCGACTCGCGCTATCGCATGCTCGAATTTTCCGGCGTAACTGCGGCAACGCCAAATGAATCCGAGATCGAAGCAGCGCTCGGCATCCGCATCGGAAATAATCACGATCGCCTAATGGCCGCTGGAGATCAGATTGCCGGCGAAATGGATCTCGAATCGCTTCTCATTACCCGCGGCAAAGACGGAATGGTGGTTTTCCCGCGCCGCCATAAGCCCATCGAGATCCCAATCTACGGCAGTGACCAGGTAGCCGACGTCACCGGAGCCGGCGATACCGTGATCGCAACTTTCACCGCCGCGTTAGCCGCAGGCGCAACCTCCGAAGAGGCCGCGCACCTGGCAAACTACGCCGGAGGCATAGTAGTGATGAAACGTGGCACCGCCACCGTAAGCCAGCAGGAATTACTCGCAGCGCTGGATAAAGCGCCGCTAGCGCCTCGATAGGACACACTTAATGTGCCGTGGACAGAGCCGAGAATGCGGCTTTACAGACTGCTGAAAATCTCTAATTTTGGTTTGTTTTGAAGGCGCGGCTTCGGTTTGTTTTGAAAATGCGTGATTTCGGTTCGCTTTGAAGGGGCGCGGCTTCAGCCGCGCCGTCAGTTCCATAAAATCAATGCGGCTTTAGCCGCTGAGGCGAACTACCCAAGGCAGAACATTTCGCCGACTACTGATCTTCAAGAAACGATCTTCGAAAAACGATCTTCGAGAAACATAAATCATTGACCACATCGCACAATCCGAAAATTGTCTCGCGGGCCGAACTCCAGCCGCTCGCCGCCAGCTGGCGCGCCGCCGGCCATCGCATAACCCTGACCAACGGCTGCTTCGATATATTGCACGTAGGCCACGTCCGCTATCTCCACGCCGCTCACGCACTCGGAGGCAAACTAATTGTCGCGGTTAACGCCGACGCCTCCGTGCGCGCTTTGAAGGGCGAAGGACGTCCAGTAATGCCCGCCGAAGAGCGCGCGGAAATCCTTGCCTCTTTATCCGATGTCGATGCCGTCGTTATCTTCCCGGAAAAAGATGTGCGCGCCATCATCCGGGAAATTCGCCCCGACTTCCACGCCAAAGGCACCGACTACACCGAACAAAACGTCCCCGAGCGTGACGAAGTCGAAGCCTGCGGAGGCCGTGTCGTAATCGTAGGCGATCCCAAGAATCACTCCGCCACTAAGATCATAAGTTCGCGCTCCGAGACGAAGACAAAGACGGGGCCGCGAAAATCATGATCGCGCTCGAATCATCGGACGCCCTAAAATCCACACCGCGATTCGAAAGCCTGCTAATCGTCCGTCTCAGCGCCATGGGCGACATCATCCACACCCTGCCCGCAGTCGCCGCGCTGCGCCAGGCTTTACCGAACGCAACTTTAGGATGGCTGATCGAAGAACGCTGGGCCGAGCTGCTATGCACCTTGCGTTATCCGCGATCAGGCGCGCGCTCGCCACAGCGTCCGCTCATCGACCGCGTTCACACCGTCAACACAACCGAATGGCGGCGAGCGCCGTTCTCGTTCAACAGCTGGCAGCAAATGGCGGTTGGCTTAAGTCAATTGCGCGGAATTCAATACGACGCCGTCATCGATTTCCAGGGCGCCATCCGCTCGGCGTTGCTTGCCCGCTGGTCAGGAGCGCCCATAAGTTTCGGCAGCGCTCAGCCCCGCGAAAACGCCGCCAGCATGCTCTACACCCGGAAAATATTGACCGACAACCACGCTCATGTTGTCGACCAGGCCTTCGCACTCGCCCGCGCAGTTGCGCCCGCCGTCCCGGCAAAATGCGATTCAGTATTTCCCGTCGATCCCGACGCCGAAACAAAAATCACTGCAACACTCGCCGGTATAAGTAAATTCGCCATCCTCAATCCCGGCGCCGGCTGGGGAGCGAAACGTTGGCCAGCCGAGCGTTACGGCGAAGTCGCTCGAGAACTAACTAAAGATGGAATCACCTCGCTGGTAAACTACGGCCCCGGAGAAGACGATTTAGCGATCACCGTCGAAAACACCAGCGCAGGCGCAGCTAAAAAGATCACTTGCTCAATTTCCGAGTTGATCGCTCTAACCCGCCGCGCCAGCCTCTTCATCGGCGGAGACACTGGTCCGCTTCATCTTGCCGCCGCGCTGAAAATTCCAGCGGTAGCAATTTTCGGACCCACAAATCCCGCCCGCAACGGCCCTTACGGCACGCAATCCATCATCCTTCGCAACCACAGCAGCGTCACCGATCACACTCGCCATAGGGAACCCGAACAAGGATTGCTTGAAATCACAGTTGCCGAAGTCGTAGCCGCGGCTCGCAAGCTATTGCAGCGCGATCGCGCAGAGTCCTATTCGCCAAATAATCTTCTCGCGAAAAATGGCAGGAAAAACGGCTGAAAAACAGATGACCGAGGTGTCACAACCCGAGCCGAACTCACTCAAGGCCAGCCAAACCCCATGGTCACGTCTGGCCCGCAGAGTCCGTGTGCCCCTCGGCTTCCTCTTTGCCATCGTCTACGTCTGGCTCGCGCAGCCCACAAAAACTTCGCTAATCACCGGAGCGTTAATCATGCTTCCCGGCCTTCTTCTGCGTGGACTCGCTTCCGGCCACGTGCAAAAAGATAAGCAACTCACCACCAGCGGACCTTACGCCTACACTCGCAATCCTCTCTACCTGGGCTCGCTCTTTCTGGCAGCGGGATTCGCCATTGCCGCCCGCAACTGGTGGATCGTCGCCATCATGCTCCTCATGTTCGCCGTGATTTACATTCCCGTTATCGCCGCAGAAGAACGTTACCTGCGCCAAACTTTCTCCGGATACGACGATTATGCCCGCCACGTCCCACGCATGCTCCCGCGCCTTACGCGCTACGGCAACCAGCAAGCCGCTTACGAATCCGCCCGCTACTGGAAGCATCGCGAATATGAGGCCAGCATCGGATGCGCTGTCCTGCTCGCCATTCTCATCGCCAAGCTGCTCATCGTCTCCCGCTAGGCTCGCGCTGATCTCCAGCGGTTATGGTAGTCTGCCGTTAGTCATGGTGACTGTCGCCAGAGGCCCTGCAAAAGAGCTGGCCCGCATTTCGCTTCTCATATTCCCGACCGCGTTCCTGGCCGCGTTCCTGATCGCGACCATACTAGCCGCGCAAACTGCACCGCCGACATCGTCCATCAGTTCGAGTACCCCGCAAATCACTCCGCCTCCTCCCAACTACCCCTTTCCTGACGGACGAAGCTATATCTACTCCGCCGAGTGGCACACGCTGACCGCGGGCACCGGCGTAATCCGAATGGAATCCTCTGGCAACGACCGCCGCGTCTTCGCCAGCGCCGACTCCGTGGGAGCTCTCAACGTCATCTTTCCCGTGCGCGACCGCTTCGAATCGCACTTCGATCCGCAGACTTTTTGCTCGCACTCCATCGTCAAGCACAGCGAAGAAGGCTCGCACAAACGCGAGACAAAAATTCAGTTCGATTACGCGGCAAAGAAAAGCAAAATGGACGAGAGAAATATAAAAACCACCGAGATGAAGCACGTAGAAACCGATATTCCCGGCTGCGTCACCGATATCCTAACCGGCTTTTTTTACCTGCAATCGCTGCCGCTGCGTCCAGGCGCGACCTACGACTTTCCCGTGAGCGACGGAAAATCAGCCGTCGTCCACGCCACCGTAGACAAACTCGAGCAAATCAAAGTCCCCGCCGGAACCTTCTCCGCCGTGATGGTCACCGCCGAAGCCATCTCCGGATCCCTGCAATCGAAAGGCAAAGTCTGGATCTGGTATTCCGACGACGCCGCTCACACTCCAGTGCAAATGCGCGCCAAACTAGGCTGGGGTACGTTACTATTCCGTCTGCAAAGAATCGAAAATAAATAGGATCAATGTGCCTTTAAGTGTGGCGCGGGCGCCCTCGCCCGCGAAAGCCAGCATCGAAAATAAATTTTTAGATAGCCACATCAGCAAATTTCAAGATGCGATTCAATGACGCTATTAAAAAACGAAACCATTCGAGACTATAAAAAAGAGAAAGTGAAAGAAAAAGAGAAAAATAAAAATATGACGAGATTTCCAATCGCTGCGCTCGCTCTCATCTCATTTACGACGCTGGCGATCGCCCAGCAAGACACCGAAAAAATCGCACCCGCCAAGCACGTTCCCAAAGAAGCGCAGCAAACCACAACTGCCGCAGCCGGAAGGCCCCTCGTTCTCTCCGGCGCAGTTTCCATGGACGGCGTGAAGGGCCGTTTCGATCATTTCGCTTCCGGCCAAGGCCGCGTATTCATCTCCGCGCTGGGCAATAACACGGTCGAAGTAATCAACCTCTTCGGCGGAGTCGTTGAACACACCATCACCGGCATCCCAAATCCGCAGGGTGTCGCGTTTTCGCCGGAGGCGCACAAGCTTTTCGTCGCCAGCGCTCAAGGCAAGCTCTACATCTATGACGGAAATTCTTTTGATCTCATCACCACCCTCGACTTCGAAGGAGGAGCCGACAACTTGCGTTACGACGCCGCCACCAAGCGCGTATATGTTGGCTGCGGCGACGACGAAAAGTCTGGAGCCATTGCCGCCGTCGATGCCATGACCAATCAGCGTCTCGATGAGGAATACAAACTTGGCGGCGAGCCCGAATCCTTTCAGCTCGAAAGTTCCGGGCCAAATATTTATGTCAACATCCCAGACTTGAAACAGATCGCGGTGATCAACCGGCAAACCAAGCAGATCACGCGATGGCCTCTCACCGGCCTGCGAAAGAATTTTCCCATGGCACTCGACGAAGCCGATCATCGCCTGTTCGTCGGCATCCGCGAACCCGCGCGCCTCGCCGTATTCGACACCACTTCAGGCCGCATGATTGCAGCCTTGCCCAGCGCCGAAGATACCGACGATCTTTATTTTGACGCTGAGCACAAGCGCGTTTATGTGCCCGGAGGCGAAGGTTTCATTTACGTCTTCCAAATGAAAGACCCCGATCACTATCGGCTTCTCACCAAAATCCCCACCGCCTTAGGCGGCCGCACCGCCGGCTATTTCGGACGCCAGAAAAAAGATACCCACCGCTTCTTCCTGGCCGTCCCCTATCGCGGCGGTCAAGCCGCAGAGATGAGAATCTACACCATCCAGGAGTAGAGCCGTACGTGTAGCGCGGGTAAGTGTGGCGCGGGCGCCCCCGCCCGCGTTTTACCGTAGTAGACAATCTCGGCTGCTCCGCCTTGAGCTCGTAACTTTCACGGCAAAATGGACCGTAGTCAACATTGAATCGGGGGCTAACGTCCCTACCCCCACCCCCACCCCCCTCCCCCACCCCCTCAAAAACCGTGTCAAGAGCATTAGAATCAGGGTGTTAGGAGGAAAACTGGGCTCCCTCTACTAAAGTGGGCAGCTGACAAGTCTTTCTAAAATAATGACTTACGGCTGTAGTTGGATTTCGACTGCCTCGGCTTCTGAAGCAGTTCGGCACTCATTATTGTCAAAGAGAGTCTGGAGACCCTGGAAATTGCCTCCTCATGTCTGCCTCGTAATGGGCACACTTCGGGCCGGATACAGGTCAAGCGAATTATCGCGCCAACACGGTGAAGAAATATGTGATGGCCATCACAGGCTGGATGTAATGAAAAAGGTGGAGATCGCTTTTCGGCGGGTGGGCCACATCTCGCGGAAGTTCCTTAAGAAAACAACTGGGGGTGCCCCACTTCTCGCGCTTTTCGAGAAGTGGGTTCTTCAATTGCCGACACTGAGTGATTTAGGCGACGGGGATCGAATCTACAATCTGAAACTTCCCATTCTTTCTATCTCCACCGGCTGCGCGAAGGAGGGACGGCGCGGTAATGGGAAAGTCCTTTCAGCACTGGTGAGGTTCGCAGTTGGGAACGCCCACTTCTCGAAAAGCGCGAGAAGTGGGGCACCCCCAGTTATTCTCTGCCGATAGTTAAGAACCGGTCTCTACTTCTGCGCCACCACCGCCAACTTCGCCTTCGCCAACTCCGGACGCGCTGACACCGAGCCCTCGCACGTCTTCACCAGCACCGCATAATACTCGCCAGCCTCGGAGGCCTGTCCCGCCATCTCTGCGGCCTCCGCCGCTCCATACAGACCGTCAAAGCGTTTTGGATTGAACTTCAAATCGCCTTTGTACTCGGCCAGAGCCTGCTCCGGACGCTTCATCTCAAGCAACATATCAGCCAGCATCTCTCGCGCCGGCATTGAAGTCTGCTCTTCGCCGACCGCGTCTTCGTGGTCGGCAACCTTGCGCAGCATGGCAATTGCCTCGTCATCTTTTTTCTGGTCGTGCAGAATCCACGCTGTCGCTTCCTGCTGCAGCATCACGTCGCCTTGGGCGGCATAAGTCTTTTTGTTCGCGACATCGTCTTTGCGAATCGCCTCGATCTCAGCTAAATCTTTATTCGCCGCCGCAATGTCTCCACTGCGTGCGGCTCCGATTGCTTTCGCCCAATACGTGTACGCGCGGTCGCCCGGAGTGGCCTTCGCGATCACCGGCAACGCCGCCGCATCCGGCCAGCGATGCAGTTCGAGCGCGTACATCGCGGGAAACTTCGACATGGCAAACGCCTGCATATCGCGATCCATGCCGCCCATGTGCATCGGCGGCATTGCCTTCGCTTCGTCAATCACTTTTAATGCGTCGGCTTCGCGTCCACTCTGCAGATACGCATAAATTAAGAAGTCCATGGAGTGGAACTGGTGCCCCTCGCCACCCTTATGCATCGCCGTCGCCTCGCGAGTTAGCGCGATGGACGCCAGGTTTGACTGGATCGAATCCGGCCAATCTCCGACGCGCGCGAAAATATGCGACGGCATGTGCACGGCATGGGGAGACGATGGCGCAATCTGCGCATAGCGCCGCGCCGCCGGCAATCCCAGTTGCGCCAGTTGCGGCTTGTCATAGGCGTGAATCAGATAATGCGGAATGCCGGGATGCGAAGGCTCTTCGTCAAATAATTTCTCGAGGATCGCTCCCGCTTTCTTATTATTCGCAAACGTGGGGTCTTCATCGGGCGCCGACGCCAGTAGCGACAGCGCATAAAAAGCCGCCGCCTCGTGGTCCTCCGGATACTTCTCATACACCTTCTCCATGGCGGCGCAGTAAGCCTGGGCGCGAGCCTGGTGGTCGGCCTTCTTGCTATTGGAATAAAATTCGTCAAGCGCGTGAATGTAATCGCGCTCGCGCTGCGTTATTCTGCCCTCAAGTTTTTTCGCCTTCTGCAAATCCGCCGCGCCGTGCTGGAGCGTCGCCTCTTTTGGCTCGTCCCAAAGCTGATGCCACAAACTCAGCGCCTCGCCCCAGTAAGCCATCGCGCACTTTGGGTCTTCCTTCTGCGCGGCAACAAAAGTTTTCTCCGCCTCCTCGTACCAGAAGGAATGCAGCAGCGCCACGCCCTTCTCAAATGTCATCTGCGCGCTCCCAGTGCACGACACGGGAAAGTGCACCGTGCCGAGTTGTTCCTGAGTCAACGCATCATGATGCCCGTCATCGGCCAAAGCCACGCCAGATAAAGCCGCGGCACTAAAAAAGACAGCAACGCAGAAAATCCAAATAATTTTTCGCATGAAGCACCCTAGGGAGAAAGTCTAGTGCGCGAGTCGAAGCAGGGTCAAGATGAGGGGGCAACGCTAGCCCCAGCGAATTCACAGGCTATCGTATGTTTTGGCTTTGCACGTTTTTACATCGTAAAGTAGCAAAAAGGGAGTGTCACTTCATCGCCGCCAGCAATGCCTCCGCTACGAGCTTCTTCGTCTGCTCATCCATCTCAAATTCCCCGCCGTTTAGCGCGGCCTCGCTGTTCAACTTTTTGTTCCTTATGCCGATATAAACCGCGCTGTACGAAGTCTCCCCAAGATTCTCAACTTTGTGCTTGAAGGGCGGAAACCAGCGCGCCTCGCCGGGTTTCGCGGAAACCTCTTGCGTCTTGCCGTTCTCATCCGTGAAGCGCAGATGCCCCGCCGTCAACACAACGACGACGCCCCCAGGATGCGCATGAAGGCCCGACTTCTCGTGCGGCCCATAATGCACGTTCACCACCTGCACATATTCGTTTTCAAAAGCGAGCTTGTAATGCGTAGGTTCGGCCTTGGTAGGATCTTGCGCCACAGCCATCGCACCGAAGATGAAGATAGAGATGAGCGACGCCCCGCAGAATAGCAAGCGATAAGCAAACATTCGCACGACCATGAGCTAATGACCTCGGGAATTTTTTATTTGTAAGCCGCGCTCAAGCTTATTCGCACCGAAGCGCCTGTCAATAGCGGAAGTTGCGGGCGGACCAGAGTGGTAAGAAGACAACTTGAGGAATAACAGTGTTCTCGTGAGATCGACGCCAACGCCTTACTGCAGCCGAAAGCGTTCATTCATCAGCCGCTGCAGCCGCGGACGGTAGAGAATGTCGTAAGCCAGTTCTTTGTCTGGAAACATACTAAGTGCCGCCCGCCGCGCGTTAGCGGAAATTTCCGCCGCCTCTTCCAGGGTCAGGTCGGGATCCTGGCTTATTACCGACATCACCATGCTCATCATGACCTGAAGTCGCCGCAGTCGCCGGGCCTCATCCATGTGCTCGTTCTGTTCTCCACCCGCCTGTTCCCCACTCGAATCGTTCCGGTCTGATGAATCGGCCCCGTACACTTCCATACTGCCCCCTGAAAAAATCCATTCCTGCCATTGCCCGCATTTTTTGCCCGCGGCCGCGCGTCTGCGCGATTTTGATTATTAGATGTTCGCCGCAACCGCTGCGTTGTCGCCCCAGTCGCCATTGTGACAGCCTTCCGCCGCAAAACAAGACTCTCCCGGGGTTACACTTTTGTGACCCCCAAGACATAGGCGCGGTCAGTGCCGTAATCTGTTAACAGAAATCATTACCGGAGGATGCATGCCCGAACCGACCAGCCCGTCATTTCAACCCTCGCCATCTCAACCCTCGCCTCACCAAAAGCTCGTCAAGGTTTTCGATACCGAGCAGGAAAACGAAGCCATCGTCGTACAAGGTTTACTGGAATCCGCGGGAATCGAATCGGATTTGAAATCCATTGACGCAGTTCAGGATGCCTTTCCCGGCGTCGGAGGATCGGTGATCCTGGTGCGCGAACAAGACGCGCCCGAAGCGAAGAGAATTATTGAGGCGCGCCGTCAATTGCCGCCCCTGGACGAAACCGCCGAGCTGGCTGGATAGGCATCTGTAGAGATGCGGTTGCCGCTTCTTAGCGGCGCCACGGGTGGGAGACGGGGCAAGCCCCGTCTCTACAAGGCGATTAGTGGATGACGATTCAATGAATGGCGATCAATGAATGGCGATTAGTGGATGCTCGCAACTTCCGGCGTCACCGACTTACCATCAAGATAAAAACTAACCGCGCCCTCCTCGTCGGTCCGGTAAGTTTTAACTCCCGCTTCCTGCAACCGCTCCAGCACCTCGAGCCGCGGGTGACCGTAAACATTTCTGGCTCCCACTGAAATCACGGCATACCGTGGACGAACCGTAGCCAGAAAATCGGCGGAAGTCCCGCTAGCGCTGCCGTGATGCGCAACTTTCAACAGCATCGCCTCGGGATGCTCCTCCACAATTCGCCGTTCCGCCGGACGCTCCGCATCTCCCTCCAGCAAAGCCGTAGTAGCACCGAACGCCGCCGTAAACACCAGGCAGTCATCGTTCGGACGCATCGACCCCGTAACCTGATCCCGGCCCGGAGCCAGCATCCGGAAATGCACGCCGCCATAATCAAATTGATCGCCTTCTTTTTTCACCGAGATTTTCATTCCCGCGCTCTGCGCTTGCGCCACAATCAGCGCCAGCGCGCCCACGGGCCTATCAATGCTTAACCAAAGTTCTCGCGGATGGAAATTTGCAATCACCGCCGGCATCCCGCCAAGGTGATCGGCATGAGGATGCGTGATTGCGACAATATCAAGATGATCGATGCCTCGATTCCAAAGATAAGAAGACACCACCTGCTCGCCGAGATCGAAGTCAGAGTGCATCCACTGCGGCAGCCCTCCCGCATCGACGAGCAGAGTTCGCCCGTCGGGCGTAATCATTAATATGGAATCGCCTTGGCCGACATCAATCGTCGTCATCTCCATCACGCCCGGACGAACGTGAGGGCGCGACGGGACAAACGCAATCCACGTCGCGACTCCGAACACTGCCACAATCACAGCCAGAGCAGCCATGCGAGCGCGCCGAACCGCCACCATTGCCAGCGCGAGCGCAGCCATCGACGCCACAATCATCCACAACGAAGGCATCGCGACACGCAAGTCAGCAATCGATGTCCCGATAACCCGCGCACCGCCCAGCCAGTGCACCGTCCCAGCGATACCCTCCAACGCGAAGCCGGAAATCCAAACCGCCGGTTTGGCCAGCGCGATCGAGATATATCCCAGGCCAACCGCGGCGGCGGCGGCAGGCATAAGCACTTGCGTCAGCGGAATCACCGCCAGATTGGCGGGCATCCCCATGGTGGTCGCGCGATGAAAGTGGTAGGCCATGAGCAGGGCCAGCCCCGCTTGTATCAGCGCAGAAATAAACAGCAACTCCGCCAGACCAATCATCAGCCGGATAAATAGGCGCGGCATCGCCAAGCCAAGCCGATCGCCAAAGAAGCGCCGAAGACGTCCTGCGATCAGCCGCAAATCAAGCCGGAATTGCGCCACTCTAGGAGCAACATGAGCGTCGTAGCTCGTGGCTCGCAGCAGTCGCAAACCACGGATATAAGGCAACGTCGTCCGCTCCAGAACCGGCACCCCGATGCCCGCAATAATAAAGACCGCAAGAAACGTCAGCTGAAAGCTGGCGCCAAAAAGGGCATGAGGGTCAGCGATCAGGACTCCGAGCGCCGCCGCCCCAATCGCGTTCATCATGTTGCGTTCGCGATAGAGCAGACGCGCTCCCAAATATGTAGCCAGCATCAACGCCGCGCGCCACACCGGAGGCCCAACTCCCACCACGAAGGCATATGCAAACGAGACCACGACCGTGGCGATGGCCGCGACCGCCGGATCCACTCGCGCCTGCCGCAGCGCCCAAAAAATCGCGACCGCAAGAATGCTCAGATTCATTCCAGAAACAACCAGCACGTGATAAGTGCCCGAGCGCTGATATTCAGTGCGGGTCGCATTGCGCAAAAACGATTCTTCGCCAAGAACCATTGCGTCCATAAGGGAAGCCTGCGGCGCCGGCCACAGTTGGTGAATTTTTCGAACGATGCTCGAATGAACGCGCGTGCGCCAGAGTTCAATACGGCTACCGGAAAAGCCCGGTAGCTGCTGAATATCTTTCGCCTCCGCTGACCCCATCACGACGATGCCGTTATCCCGCAGATAGCCTTCGTAATCGAAGGCTCCAGGATTGCGATAATTGCGCGGCGGATGCAACTTCGCAAGAATCAGAACCCGCGTGCCATAAGCCAGGCTGGGCAAGGCAAGTGTGGGGACGGGCGACTCGCCCGTCCCGCCCGAAATTTGTGACGGTCCGACTTCGGCACTATCGAAGCCGGGCGGGGACGCCCGGCGCTCCACTGACGCTATTTTCTTATAAATCGAGAGGCGCACTCCCGCCTGCACTGGCCACGTTGCATCGCCGCTAGCAATATTTTCCGTCTCTACATCAATCGACTCACGCAACAAGCCCGGAGACTTCTCTTGCGCATATCCTTCTTTAATAACGTGGGCCGTGAGCCTCAGCGCTCGACCATCCGCCAATGTCAGAATCGAGGGAGAATCTGCACGGGCTTCATGCGGTTGCGCGCGAATCTGTATAAAAAAAGCTCCCAGCAATGCCCATAGAGCCAGCGCCAGACCCTTCGCCATCCACTCTCGCTTCGACAGAAACCATGACGCTGCCAGCGCAAACGCCACGAACGCTATCGCCCACCACACCGGCGGCCGCCACGCTCGAACGCCCAGCCAAAGCCCAAGAGAAAATGCCACTGCCGCCCAAAACATCGGCTGTCGCGGTGGTCTCCGGTCATGAATCATAAACTCGTGTGATGCGGATACGAGATCGGCAGCTTCGATGCCGGGCTGAGGACGCCCGGCGCTCCACTGTCTCTAGCTGCGGCCCCCGCTTAGAAGGGTCTTCAAATGACGAGCGGGCTCTGCCGTGTGTGTCGCTCGCGGCAGAGCCCTCAACTACCACCCGCCTTCCAGGAGGAAATGGTGCGAACGTGAAAGCCGGTCAGCGCGCCAGCAGCATCACTGATTCGATGTGAAACGTCTGCGGAAACAGATCGAATAAGTGCGCTTCTTCAACGTGATATCCAGCCGCCAGCAACGGAACCAGATCGCGAGCGAGCGTCGCCGGATCGCAGGAAACATATCGCACCAGCGGCGCGCCGAGTTCCACCAAGGCGCTCATCACTCTCTTGCCGGCGCCCATGCGCGGAGGATCCAACACAATTAAGTCAGGCCTTTTTTGTCCCTTCCGATTGCGGAAGTAATCGCTCGTCAGGTAATCTTCCGTCCGCGCGCCAACCGCTTTCACGTTCGCAGGAACATTCTGCACAAAATCACCATGCGATGTCTGTGACGCCTCTACACCAAATATGTGATGAAAGTTTCGGGCCAAAACCGAGGAAAACAATCCCACTCCCGCATAAAAATCGAGCGCGACCTCTCCGCGAGCATCGCCAGTCACCACCGAAACCAGTTCGTCGATCAGATAACGGTTCACCTGGAAGAAAGCTCCCGCACTCACCTGATAGTCGTGGTCTTTGGTTCGATAGCGGATCGCCTTCGCGCCCAATTGCGCGACCGGCTTCAGGTTCATCGCGTCGTCATCTTCCCATTCCAAACGTTCCTTTGACCGGCGCCGTGAAGAGAAAACCGTCAGACCCGAGATTTCCGGCAATTCGGTCTGCAGCAACTCCGCCCAGCGCAACAACTCTTTACTATTAGTGTCGCCGGCGCAAAACGCCCAAGCCAGCAGATGCTTATCTTCACCGTCCGCAAATAGTTCCAGTTCCTCGACCGCAGCCGGACACTGCAATCCGCGTAACTCCAGCAACCGTGCCATCGTCCGATTTATCAGCGGAGAGCTGATCGGACACTCCCGCACCGCAAGAAATTCATGCGACCCAAAACGAAAATACCCGAGCGCGAACTCCGGCGCCGTCCGCACCTGCAGTCGCGTACGGTTGCGATAGTTCCAGGGCGGAGAAGCATGCAGGCGAATCCCCGGTTTCAACTCGATCTTCGCAATGCGCTGCAGCGTCTCCCGCAGAATTGCGGCCTTAAACTCAAGTTGACGTTCGTAAGGAATGTGCTGATAGTGGCATCCGCCGCATTGCTCGAAGTAAGGACACGGAGCTGCGACGCGATCAGGGGACGCTTCAATCATCTGCGACACAGTGCCGCGCGCAAAGCCAGGCTTCTGCTGCTGGATTTCAGCCTCTACTCGCTCTCCCGGCAGCACAAAAGGCACGAAGACCGCCATGCTGCGGCCATCGGCACCCACTGGCGCTCGTGCCAGACCGTCACCGCCGTAAATAAGTTTTTCGATGGAGAGAAGCATGGTGTTTTGACTGTGATATCTGACTGCGTAAACTTTTTGCCAGTGGAGAGCCGCGCGTCCCGCCCGGTGGACGGGCGAGGACGCCCGTCGCTCCACTAATGCATGTAGAACAAACTCAGCCTTGGAACGCCGTGGCGCTCCAGCAGCCGCTTGTGCACATACTGTTTATGCAACTGCTCAACCTGCGCCGTCGTCATGTTGCGCCGGTACGGAGCAATATCCCGATCCGCCTCGGCGCGGACGTTCACTAAATCGTCATCGGCAGTCGCGGCCATCAGCACCGCAAAAAGTTTTTCTTCAAGCACCGTCAGCCGCCGTTCCAAATCTTCCAGACGCGGAAGTTTTTCTCCCTGCTCGATAGCAGAAGCCAACTCACGCAGCGAAGCCGCCTCCTCCCGCGCCAGCGCCGCAGTAGAAAGTCCAGCGCGCTCTGGCAACTTTGCGCGTTCAAGCTTGTCAGCATTGCCGCGCAGGAAAGCCGCGATCTGCGCCGCTTCAAATCCCGGCTCGCGCTCAGTTTTTTCTTCGCTGCACGCGCCAATCGCCGCCTCTTTCATATCCTCCGCCGCCGCCAGCACCGCCTGCGAGCAGTACGCCAGGCTATTCACCTTCTTCGATTTCGACGGCCTCTGTTCATATTTATCGAAAGCGTCATCCACCCCGCGCAGCACGGCTTCCAGCGGCACGCCAGCGCTTTTCCAAGTCTCAATCAAAGCCCAATCCAGCGTCGACAGCAACAAAATTCCGCCGCGCCGCCGCTGGAAATGCTCTTCGATTTCCGTAAAGTAATTAAAGTAATTTTCCACGACACTGGAGAGGTCAGAGGGCAGAGGTCAGATTGCAGAAGTGAAACCTTGGGTTCTAACCTCTGCAATCTGACCTCTCACCTCTAACCTCGGTTCACCTCGTTTTGGGAGACTTTGGAGATGGCCATGGCTTCGCTTCGGTATCCAGAGGCTTAATCTGAGTCGCCAACTTCGCGGCCTTAGGCGCCGCTTCCCGCCGAAACGATTGATTCCGATCCCAGATGATTCTCAAACCCTCGAGAGTCAAAAAGTCGTCCACCTCTTTTATAAAGCGGGACGCCGTGCCAATCAGCGAGCCGAGCCCGCCCGTGGCAATCACTCGCGTCTCTTCGCCAATTTCATCCACCAGTCGCTCGAGGATGCCGTCGACTAGGCCGAGATATCCGTAATAAAGACCAGACTGCAAACTTCCCACTGTATTCGATCCAATCACTCGCGCCGGCTTGCGAATCTCAACTCGCGGCAATCGCGCCGTTCGTTGAAAAAGCGCGTCGGCGGAAATGCCAATCCCCGGACAAATCACGCCGCCCATGTATTCGCCTTTTTTGGAAACGCAATCAAAGGTCGTCGCCGTGCCAAAGTCCACAATCACGCAAGGCCCGCCATATTTTTCAAACGCCGCGACGGCGTTAACAATGCGATCGGCGCCCACCTCCGCGGGATTGTCATACAACACCGGCATGCCCGTCTTCACGCCCGGCTCAATGAACAGCGGCTTGGTATTGAAGTAGAGCTCGCACACCTGCCGCAGCACCGAATCGAGCGGAGGCACGACAGAAGAAATCACGATTCCATGCACGTCCGCCACATTGAGATTTTCCATCGAGAAGAGATTACGGAAGATGACTCCATACTCATCGACGGTGCGATTCAAATGCGAGCCGACGCGCCAGTTCGCGGCGAGCCGCTCGTAGCGCTCCGATTCCGCGGTAACGTCCTCGCCCGGACCATGCTCGATCGGGGCAAACACGCCCAGCACCGTATTCGTATTTCCCACATCAATGACTAAAAGCATAGGCGTAAACCGCTTCATAAAATCTTGTCATCCTGAGCGAAGCGAAGGATGACACACAAAATATGTTGTACTTACAAATTTGTAATTCAATAAATATGGCCATTAAATTATCAATCCCAAATTACACATTACCAATAACTCTCACCGTTCCGCTCAGCACCGCCCTCAACCCCTCCGCCGTCCTCACTCGCAGAAACCCGCGTTCATCCAATCCTTCCGTGAAGCCGGCCAGACGGCCATTCTCCTCAACGCTCACTTTTTGACCACGCGCTGACGACGAATTCTCTTCGAAGCGTCGCAGTATTGCATCGCGCGCGCCTGCATCCTGCGTCAGGCTGCGATACTCCCGGTCGAGCGATTTTAGCAAAGCCGCGCACAGTTCCACGCGCGACCACTCCGTCCCCGTTTCAATTTTCAACGAAGTTGCAATTTCGCGGAGTTCGGCGGAAAACTTGACTTGATTGACATTAATTCCGATGCCAACGACCAGATACCGCACCCGCGTGGCCTCAGCATTCATTTCCGTGAGAATGCCGCAAACTTTTTTGCCTCCGAGCAGCAGATCATTCGGCCATTTCAAATCGGCAAGCAACTGCGGCGCAATTTCCGCCACCGCCGAGCGCACCGCCAGGCCCGCCGCCAGAGAAAAAATCAGCGCATCCGACGGCGCCATCAGCGGACGCAAAATCACCGAGCAATAAATCCCTGTCGATCGCGCCGACAGCCAGGCATGCGCTCCGCGCCCGCGTCCCGCGAGTTGCTCCTCGGCGAGAAACACGCTGCCCTCGGGCGCACCGTCTGCCGCAGCCTGCATTGCCTCGGAATTAGTGGAACCAACTTTGTAGTAATGATGAAATTGTTTAGCGCCCTTCGCGCCTGCGCCAAAGATCGTGCCCTTCACCAGCGGCCCAATCATCTCCGGCAGCACCAAATCCGGGACGGCGCGCAGTTGATACCCCGTAGCCGGACGCCCCGCGACATCCACTCCCAACTCGCGCAACTGCTGAATCAATCGCCAAACTTCCGACCGGCTAGTTCCAATCTCGTCGGCAATCTTAGTTCCGCTGACCACTACCGTGGCGTGGTCCATCAGCAGCCGCACAATACGGCCAAGGCGAACATCAGTCGCTGGATGTACCGAAGATGATCTTCGAGTTTTCTGGGAAAGGGTGATGCAGGGGATTATAAACAGTCATTGGTCGTTAGTCGTTAGTCGCTGGTCGTCAGTCGTTGGCAAAAGTTATCAGCCGCGAAGTTTGCGAGGAGATGGGTCAGGTCGCCAACGACCAACGACTAGCGACTAGCGACCAATGACTACCCTACGCCGCGCTAACCCGCAAACTCATATCCACCGCCGTGGCCGACTGCGTGAGCGCTCCCACGGAAATAAAATCGACGCCGGTCTCCGCGTAAGCGCGCACGTTCTCCAGATTAATTCCCCCCGCGCATTCCAGCGGAATCCGCCGCGAATGCCGCGAACAAATCTCGACCGCCTTGCGCACATCCTCCACGCTGACGTGGTCGAGCAGAATCGCCTCCGCCCCATGATCGAGCGCCTGACGCAATTCCTCCAACGATCGCACCTCGATCTCAATCGGCTGCCGGCCGCGCCGGTTGTGTACCGCGCGCTCCAGCGCCGGAATCGCGCCGCCAGCAAGCGCAATGTGATTCCCCTTGATCAGCACGCCATCCGAAAGATCAAGCCGATGATTTTGCCCGCCGCCGCAGCGCACCGCGTGCTTATCGATCATGCGCAGCCCCGGAGCCGTCTTCCGAGTATCCAGAATTCGCACGCGCGTGCCTTCCACCGCATCGACAAACTTCCGCGTCGTCGTCGCGATGCCCGCCATACGCTGCAGAAAATTCAGAATGACTCTCTCGCACGATAAAATCACCCGCGCATTATGACGAATCACCGCAATCTGCTGCCCCGGCCGCACCCGTATCCCATCAAAAATCGAAGTATGACTCGTCACCTCATAGTGCGAAGTGACCGCGCCATCGAGCGCCGCATATACATCAAGAATTCGCGGCACGCATCCGAGGCCCGCAAGCACGCAATCCTGCTTCGCGAGAATCGTCGCCGAGGCCCGCTGGTTCGGATCAATACATGCGTAGCTGGTGGCATCGCTGGTTGCGCGATCCTCGGTAAGCGCATTCTCAAGAATCGCCGTAATCCGTCGTGAATTCCAATCCATATTTCGTCTGGCTGAATTTTCTGTAGAGACGGGGCTAGCCCCGTCTCAGCAATCTTATTAAATTTTTATCCCAGCTCCTTCAACTGCGCCACAATCTTGTTTCGCAGAATCGTCTGCTCCTCAACTTGCTTGCGCAAACCGGCTACGACCTGCTCCGGAGCTTTGCTCAAAAACTGCTCATTCCCCAGCCGGGTATGCGCGCCGCCCAACAATTTTTCCAGTTTCTCCAACTCTTTATTTAGACGCTCGCGCTCGGCGGCCACGTCAATTTTCTTTTCATAAATAGCATGTACATCAAATCGCGAAGTGCTGCGCGCCCCCGGCAACTTCGCCAGCGATTTTTCAACAAACGTAATCGTCTCTACATTCGCCGGACGGTCTTGCAACACCGCGCTGGAATTCTTTTCCAGCATGGCGCGAATCTCGGTCTGATGCGCGAATACTTCGATCGGCACTTTTACCTTGGGCTCAACTTTTAATTCCGCCCGCAGATTGCGCACGCTGACAATCAAATCCTGCAGTATTGCCATCTCTGTCTCGGCCGGCAAATCAATCTGCGACTCATCCGCTGATGGGTAGGCCGCCAGCGCAATCGATTTCAGCGGGGGCGCGCCGCCATACATTGCGTGCCAGATTTCCTCGGTGATAAACGGCATCACCGGATGCAGCAACCGCAACGAAGCCTCAAACAAATTCACCAGATTCGCGCAAGCGACCCGCGCTCGCGCTGTGTCCGCACCTTCTTCAAAATTCAACCGCGGCTTGATCAGCTCCAAATACCAATCGCAAAGATCGCCCCAGAAAAAATCATAGATGCGATTCGCCGCCTCATCAAAACGATAATTCTGCAGCGACTCATTCACATCACGAGCGGCCCGATTGAACCGCGAGGCAATCCACCGATCCTCCAACAAAGAGACCGTGTGGGGACGGGCGACCCGCCCGTCCGCGGGCCGCAGGCCGGCATCAATCCGGTCCACATTCATGAACACAAACCGCGCCGCATTCCAAATCTTATTGGCAAAATTGCGATACCCCGCCGTTCGGCTCTCGCTAAACGCAATATCCGTCCCCGGAGCAGCCATCGCCGCCAACGTAAATCGCGTGGCGTCCGTCCCGTACTGCTGTATCACCTCGATCGGATCGAGCACGTTCCCCTTGGTCTTCGACATCTTCTGCCGCTCCGCATCGCGCACCAGCGCATGAATATAAACTTCGCGAAACGGAACGCTGTTGCGCAGCGCCTCTTCCCTCGCAACCTCGTTAGCTTTCGCCAACTCGCCAGCCGCGCCCGGCTTGTGCGGAGGCATCATGAACCAGCACCCCAGCATGATCATCCGCGCTACCCAAAAAAATAAAATGTCGAAGCCGGTAATCATCAGCGCATTCGGATAAAACACATCCAAGTCGCGCGTAGCCTCAGGCCATCCCAACGTAGTAAACGGCAGCAATCCTGAAGAAAACCAGGTATCGAGCACGTCCGTATCCTGCTCCAACTGAGTACTGCCACATTTGCAGGCCGCCGGAGCTTCCCGTGCCACCACCACTTCCTTACACTCGCCGCAATACCACGCCGGAATCCGATGCCCCCACCACAACTGCCGCGAGATGCACCAGTCGTGAATGTTATTCATCCAGTTCAAATAAATCTGGCCGTAATTCTCCGGCGTAAAGCGAATGTATCCCTTCTCGACCACTTCAATCGCGCGTTTCGCCAGCGGAGCAATCTTCACAAACCACTGCGTCGAAAGCCGCGGCTCAACAATCGTTCCCGAGCGATCGCACTTGCCGATAGCAATCGTGTAATCCTTCGTGCCCACCAAAAATCCTTGCGCCGCAAGATCTTCCACAATCCGCGCCCGCGCCGCAAAACGGTCCAGCCCCGCATAAGGCCCGGCATTCGCATTCATCTTCGAATGCTCGTCGATCGCTTCGATCTGCGGAAGATTGTGCCGCAGCCCCGCCTCAAAATCATTGGGATCATGCGCCGGCGTCACCTTCACCGCGCCCGTGCCAAACTCCGGCTGCGCCAGTTCATCCGCAATAATCGGAATCTCGCGATTCATCAGCGGCAACATCACGTGCTTGCCGTGCAGATGCAAATACCGCGGGTCCGTAGGATTCACCGCCACCGCCGCGTCGCCCAGCATCGTCTCCGGACGCGTAGTCGCCACCACAATAAATTCCCCTTCGTCGGAAACGCCGCCAGTCGCGCCCGCGCCGCCAGCACCGCCGACCACCGGATACCGAATCTCATACAGCTTCCCCGCCACATCTTCGTGCTTCACCTCAAGATCGGAAATCGCCGTCCCGCAGTCCGAACACCAGTTCACAATGTACTTGCCGCGATAAATCAGCCCGTCTTCATACAGACGCACAAAAACTTCCTTCACCGCCTGCGACAAATTGTCATCCATGGTGAAGTACTCGCGCCCCCAATCGACCGACGCGCCCAGCCGCTTCATCTGATCGAGGATCGCCCCGCCATACTCCCGCTTCCACT
>Ga0209332_1000093_pt1 | contig 22676 bp, 15 predicted proteins | sample BlaSpr_A8_OM3_M1_FD_187974 | JGI IMG/M metagenome (GOLD analysis project Ga0209332, IMG submission 187974) | Forest soil microbial communities from Thunder Bay, Ontario, Canada - Black Spruce, Ontario site 2_A8_OM3_M1 (SPAdes) (version 2) | ecosystem: Environmental > Terrestrial > Soil > Boreal...
CCGCAGCGAGTCCTCGAGCATCTGCATGGCTAATTTGCCGCTTCGCCCATGGGTGCAGACCTTTGTCATCAGGAACACCTTTTCGCGGCGCCCGTCCCGGAGGGCTCTGCCCAAGATGGTCTCAGTCTTGCCGTTGTAATACTCCCAAGCGTTGTCGAAAAAAGTAACGCCGGCGTCTACTGCCTCATGGACGAGTTGCACCGCCTCGTCCAACGTCGGCACATCGCCGAGATGATGACCACCCACCCCGATAGCGGAAATGTTTACATCCGTGCGTCCGAACCTCCGATAGATCATGTTGCCCGCCTCCCCCGCCGCCGCAGTCGCCGATCTCCCTGATGCCTTAGAATAGAAGCTCTCGTTCGAGTTTGGCAAAACGGCGGATGTGGCGGCCACAGCACCTGCACCGACTTTAAGAAAATCCCGTCGAGTCGTATTCATCGTTACGCCTCCTGGCGACGTGACTGCATGAAATGCCAATAATTAGAACCTATCTCATAAATGGATGGCACCCGGTCTGGGCCCACTCTCACACATACTTTCCGAATTGCCCGTGATAGGGAGCAACCGGAGCAACTGCTTTTTGATCGGCTTGCCGCCTTGGCCTCGATCTTCATCACCGCGAGGCAGCCCCAGGGACACCGAATCACGTTCCGGTTGCGGGCACTTGCAGGGTTTCAGCTGCGGTCGGCAAAGTGAAATGAAACGTTGCGCCCCGTCCGTTGTTCGCCGTAGCCCACAAACGGCCACCATGGGACTCGACGATGGAACGGCTGATGGATAATCCTATGCCGCTGCCTTTGGGCTTGGTGGTAAAGAACGCGTCAAAGATCTGCTCAGTTTTTTCCTTGGGCAAGCCCACACCGGTATCGCTAACCGAGATCAGTAGTTGACCATCCTCGCCCAGTTGTGTCTTGACCGTAAGGACCCCACCTATTTCCTTCATGGCCTCAATGGCGTTGAGTACGAGGTTCATGAACACCTGCTGCAGTTGCACACGGTCTGCCGTGATCTTGGGAAGATCTGCAACAAGATCGGTGCGGATCGAGACCGCATACTGGTTGGCTTCGGCGCGTAGCAACTCGACCATTTCGCGGATGATTTCGTTTACCCCGACCAACTCACGCTGTGGAAGGTCTTTTTTGTACAACGACCGCAGACGTTCGATAATTTCGGTCGCACGGCTGCCGTCTTTCACAATTCTGCTTGTCGCTTCGATCGCCTCATCCACATCGGGCTGTTCCCGTTTAAGCCAGCGCAAGCAAGTCTTCGCGTTTGTCATGGCTGCCGTGATCGGTTGCTTTAGCTCGTGAGAGACAGAGGCAGCCAACTCTCCCAACATGCTGACCCGGTTCACATGCGCGAGGTCTGCCCTCAGTCTCTCGCGCTCTTCTTCAGCACGCTTGCGATCCTCGATGTCGGTCGAGATACCGTACCATTTGAGGATCTTGCCTCGTTGATCCCGCAGCGGTACGGCACGAGTTAAAAACCAATGATATTGCCCATCCGCTGCCCGCCGGTAGCGCACTTCATTCTCGAAGAGGTCGCCGGTTGCTAGAGACGCGCTCCACTTCTCCGCGTGTCGCTTCAAGTCTGCAGTGTGAACGGCGGCTTGCCAGCCTGAGCCAACTGTCCTCTCGGCAGACAAACCCGTGTATTCCTGCCAGTGGCGATTGACGAAGTCGACCGAGCCATCGGGCAAAGCGCTCCAGGCAAATGTCGGCATGGTTTCGATTACATCCCGAAGCTTCTTTTCCTGACGCCGCACTTGCTGGACACGGACTTGATACAGCGCCCAAAGCAGTGCCAGGAAAGCGACTGCGCACAGCGCGCGGAACCACGTGGTCTGGTAGTAGGCCGGGGCGATTGAGAAATCCAGGAAAGTGCCGGCCTCGTTCCACACACCGCTGTTATTGCAGGCGGTCACGCGGAAGCGGTAGTGGCCGGGACGAAGGTTCGAATACTGCACCTGGCGGTTGTTGACGACCTCCCTCCAGTCCCGGTCCTGCCCCTCCAGCTTGAAGCGGAAGTGAACCTTTTCCGGCACAACCAGGCTCAGCGCTGTGTAATCAATCGTGAGATCGCGAACCAGCGGCGGCAGCCTCGGGTGCGAGGATAATGCATCGCTGGACAAGTTCTGCCCGTATGTCTTGCGGTCCGCGGTGACTTGCTCGATGTGTACCGGCGGCGGAAGTTTGTTGAAGGGAAGGTGACGAGGATCAATGACACTGACGCCGTCGAGGGGCAGGAACCACAATTTTCCATCGATTGACTTGGCGACATGCGGGATGAAGCCGCCAAGGGCCGAATGGCTCCGAACTCCATCGGAACTATCGAATACGGTGGTTTGGATCGTCCGCTTTGGATCGGTGAGCCACGCGTCCAACTCAGGCCGGGCAATGCGCACCAGGCCGCAGGCCATGTATAACCAGACCGAATGTTCGTCGTCTTCTATCATCCAGTGGACCGTATTGCAGGGCAATCCGTTCTTGCTCGTAAGGGTGGCAAACCGGCCGCTTTTTAACCTGCTCAGCCCACCCTCAGTGGCCGCCCATAGCGTCCTGTCCTGATCGAGTTGAAGAGCGCTGACGCGGCCCTCGGCCAAGCCATCGGCAGCTGCGTACGATTTGCGGACCTCGCCCTCTTTAAAATACGCCACGCCACCCTGATAAAATCCAAGCCATAGGCCGCCTTGCACAGGATCAGCGACTAGCGCATTAGCATTGCCCTTATGTCCCAGCCTGGCCGAAGGAATCTTTTCGACGACACTCCCGCGAAGCAAGTGAAACAGACCGTGATCCTGATCGCTAATCCACAGATTCCCCGCACTGTCCCCGGCGATGAGATAGAACTCTCCGCCGGGGAAGCCATGTACGGGGATAAATCGGCTGTTCTGAAGGTAGGCAATACCGCGACGCGTGGCGACTGCATGTTCGTACTGCGCCCGCGCCACGCCCACATCGATCGCTTCCGCCCGGGTAGTCTGAAGTATCGTCTTCGCCTGCTCGACTTCCACTTCTGAAGCAATCCCTCCCTGAAAACGGCTCTCGGTCAATTCCAGGGCCTGCTCGTACTGCTTCACCGTTGAGTTGAGAAGTTGTTCCTCCGCATCCAAGCTGCGAGCCTGGAAATAATCAACCGCCAGATCCGCATGCGTGCTCAGGTTGACCGTGGCCAGGTCTGCCGCACTGGCTTGGGCTTGTTCTCGATAGGACTCCACGTTCTTTCGAACGCGCCCCCAGACGTCGGCTTGATAGGACACGTCGAATGGGAGCACAAAGTCGTTGTAAGTAGTACCACGCAAGATTGTGCTGGTAGGAGCATTAGCAGAAACGCGCGTTCGGGTCGCCGACGGGCCAGCCGTCACGGTTGGGTAGTAGTCGGCACAGTAATAGCGCAGCGTGGCTCGCGCTTGCTGAAATTGCGCCTCTGCGGCTTTCAGGTTCTGATTCGATACATTGACCTGGAGTTCCAGCGCGTCCAGTTGCGGATCCTGAAAAACGGTCCACCAATTACCGCCAAGATTCTGGTCATTCGGTTGGGCGGGCTTCCAGTCCCCTATTTCTTTATAGGCCGGAGGAGCTTGTATCACGGGCGGGTGGTACTTTGGGCCAACCACGCATCCTGTCAACTGGAGCGCTGCGATCGACATCAGAACCCACCTGGCCGCTTTGCCTGAGCAGCTAGAAATCAGTATTCGAAGTAGCTTCACTTGGTATCTCCCGGCAATGTTGCCTGAACAACTTTGACTGCCTGTCCGGAAACAATGGAATTTGGCGGGTTGACAACGACTTGGTCATCCGCGTTCAGGCCGGCAACAATTTCGATGGCGTTGCCGAGGTCGTGGCCGGGAGTTACAGACGTAAGCGCGATTTTTCCGCCTCTCACAAGCGCGACCTGCAGACCTTCTGAGCGGAAAATCAGAGTATTGGCGGGGATGATGTAGGTGGAGGTTGGCCCCGGCAGCTTCAGGTGTACTTCTGCATAAGAGCCCGTAAGCAGTGTGCCCGTATGATTATCGACATCAACCTCGATCGGGAGGGTGCGCGTGGCCAGATTAATTGCCTCGGCCGTTCGTACTAACACGCCCGGGAATTGCCGGCCTGGAAACTCGGCCAGCGTGAGCTCCGCGGTCTGACCGGGTTTGACCTCTTGCGAGTACTGTTCGGGGACGTTTACGAACACGCGCAGCTTATCCGGCTGAGCAATGTGAAAAAGATCGGTCTTGACATTGCTACTGCTGCCGGAATTAATGAGGTCTCCGATATCGGTGTTGCGCGCTGTAATCACTCCGTCGAAGGGCGCGTAAATTTTCTCAAACGATACTAACGCGGAGTACTGTTGCACGGCCGCCTTGTCTGCTTCGACGATTGCCGCATTCGCATTGTAGGTACCGATCGCGTTGTCGACATCCTGCTGGGATACAGCGTTGCTCTTCAGAAGTCCCTGATAGCGGGTTTTGGTGATGGACGCCAATTGGAGATTTGCTTGAGCGGTTAACAGGTTGCTACGGGCTTGCTGGAGTTGCTGATCGACCTCGGGACTTTGAATCACAGCCAGTAGTTGACCCTTTTTGACATGTGCCCCAATGTCGAAGTTCCACTCTTTGAGATAACCCGTGGCTTGAGCATAGATGGGCGAAGTAATGAATGGCTGTACATTAGCCGGCAAGACAATCTCGTCCGTGGGCGCAGTTCGCTTAGGTAGCACTACGGAGACCGGGGTTACAGCCATCTCACTGGCCTCCGTGCGTAGAATTGCACGGTGCCGGACGCGAGACAGTATTCCGGAAATTAAAAGTGCGACGACCACTAACAAAATAATCGCTGGGGCGAGCCAGTGCTTACGCGAACTCTTTGCTCTCTCGCCGACAGGATGCGACGGTCCCGAATCTTGCCCCTTAGACTGTTCCTGGATTTCAGTTTCACGCTGCATAGTCACTCCACGCATATTTAACCCTTTGGCTCACTGCCGGCTTCGACTGGACGGTGGTGCAATCCGTGAAGCGTGCTGAAAACCGTAGGCACGAAGAACAGAGTGGACACAGTCGCGAATAGCAGTCCACCAATGACCGCCCTTCCAAGCGGAGCATTTTGTTCTCCACCATCACCTAATCCCAGAGCCATCGGTACCATGCCGATGATCATCGCGAGTGCCGTCATCAGCACAGGACGAAACCGTGTAAAGCCGGCCTCGAGGGCAGCGGCAACAGCGTCTTTGCCTTCCGTCATCTGTTCCGTGGCAAAGCTCACGACCAGAATGCTGTTCGAGGTTGCGACGCCCATGCACATGATGGCTCCCGTTAGAGCAGGTACGCTCAAATGCGTGTGCGTCACGAACAGAAACCATACGATTCCGGCAAGGGCTGCGGGCAAGGCGGAAATGATGATGAAAGGATCGAGCCAGGACTGGAAGTTCACCACGATCAACAGGTATACGAGGATGATCGAACCCGCCAAGCCGCCGAGAAGCCCAATGTATGAGGACCTCATGGTCTGAACCTGCCCGCGGACGACGACTCGAGAGCCGCGGGGTAATTGGTTCCGCGTCGTATTAATGATCTTGTTGACATCGCTAGACACCCCGCCCAAATCCCTCCCTGCGGGTGTGCCAAAAATGTCAATCACGGGTGCAATGTTGTAGCGAGAGACTTCGGCCATTCCGGTTCCGCGTTGCCTCGACATCAAGCTGGCCATGATCGCGGGGGTAGCCGTCGGGTTTGTTCCGGTGACTGGCATGGTCTCAAGTGCCTGCAACGTTTGCATCCGGTATTGCGGTGTCATGGTCGTGACGTCGTAGCTGATCCTGGTCGTTGGATCAATCCAGAAGGTTGGTGAAGTTTGGAAGCTTCCGCCGAGTGAAATCAGGAGATTTTGCGCGATGCTCTGCCCCGTCAGGCCAAGTTGCTGGGCCTTGGTGCGTTCGATGTTGAAGTGCAAATAAGGCTGGTTGAAGGGCTGCTGAATCCGGAGGTCGGCGATCCCTGGAACGTACCTGATTTTGTCGAGCAGTCCTTCTGCGTAGTGCCGATTGCCGGTGAGATCGTTGCCCACAACCTGGATGTCGATGGGAGCGGGCAATCCAAAGTTCAGAATCTCACCGACCATGTCCGAGGGGAGGAAATAAAAACTTGCCCCCGGAAACTCCGCGGGAAGTGTCAGGCGAAGTTGGTGAACAAAGTCTGCAGTAGGCTGGTGCTTCGGGGTTAGGGTGACGAGAATGTCGGAATCCATGGTCCCAACCACGCCCGAGTTACTGTAGGAAAGATTAATGCCGCTGTAAGGCAAACCTATGTTGTCGATGATGTTTGAGATCTGGTCCGCCGGAATCTGTCGTCGGATCGAACTCTCAACCAGATCGCAAAGAAAGGCACTATCTTCGATCCGCATTCCCGTAGGACCGCGAAGATGGAGGAGGAAACTGCCGCCGTCCACGCTGGGAAAGAAGTCCTCACCCAGCCAAGGGATCAGAATCGCCAGTGAGCCCAGGCTGGCGGCGAAGAAAGCGACCAGGAAAGCACGCCGGTGATGTAAAAGTGCTTCGAGCAGTTTGTGGTACCCCTCCCGGAGATGTTCAAAGGCAACCTCGAAACGCTTCTGAAGTCTGACCAATGGATTGCGGCTCGTCACAGGAGCGCCCGCGCTTTCCACTTTCTGGCCAGGCAATAAGTACTTGGCCATCGTAGGAACGAGAGTCCGGGATAGTAGATACGAAGCCAGCATGGCAAACACAACTGCTTCGCCAAGCGGCAAAAAGAGGTACTTCGCCACTCCGGAAAGCAAGAACATGGGAACAAACACAATGCAAATTGAGAGTGTCGACACTAATGCAGGCACCGCGATCTGAGAGGCACTCTCCAGAACCACATCATCGATGCCCCTGTCCGGCCCTGCTACTCTGTTCCGGTTGATGTTCTCTACCTCGACGGTGGCATCATCCACCAGGATGCCGACCGCCAGAGCCAGGCCACCCAAAGTCATGATGTTGATCGTCTCACCGATTGCACTCAACACAACCAACGACGTCAGAACCGCGAGTGGGATGGAAGTTGCAATGATGAGAGTGCTCCGCCAGCTTCCCAGAAAAACCAGCACCATGAGAGCCGTCAGGCACGCGGCAATCACGGCTTCCCTGACCACACCGCTGATTGCGCCGCGGACAAAAATGCTCTGGTCGGCCAGAGGCTTCATCTGTAGTTGGGGCGGAACCGTCGTTTCAATCTGCGGAAGAAGAGACTTGATGCCTGCCACCACGCTTAACGTGGAAGCATTTCCTGACTTTTCGATTGTCAGCAATACTGATTGCTGCCCGTTCGTCCGGACCATATTGGTCTGCGGGGGAGCGCCGTCTCGTACCCAGGCAACATCTTCAATGTAGATGGTTGTGGTATCAATTGTCTTGATCGGGATGCGGTTTAGATCTGCAATCGTCGGCGGAGCTGCATTTGGGATGTCGACGTCGTATTCCGTCGGGCCGATTTTGGCGGTGCCTGTCGGAAGAATCAAATTCTGGGCACTAATCGCGTTGATCACGTCGATCGCTGAGAGACCCTTTGACTGTAACGCCGACAGGTCCAGGTCTACCATCACCTGCCGTTGTGTACCGCCATAGGGATATGGCACAGACGCTCCCGGCACCGTAATAAGTTGAGTACGGACGAAATTCAGACCGTAATCGTTGAGCTGGGATTGCGAGAGACCCTGGCCAGAGAGGGCCAGCTGCAAAATGGGTACGGTCGATGCACTGTAACTGATGATGAGGGGTGGCGTGGTTCCTGCAGGTAGCTGCTTAAGCTGCGTCTGGGAGACCGCTGTGATCTGCGCGATCCCTTGCTGAAGGTTCGCCGTCGGCTGCAAGAAGACTTTAACGACTCCGATTCCATACAGCGACTGCGACTCGATATGCTCGATATTATCTACCGTGGTGGTAAGCGCCCGCTCGGTGACGTTGAGGATTCGGGCATCCAGATCTTCTGGCACCATACCGTTGTAGGTCCAGATGATGCTGACCACTGGAATATTGATATTCGGAAAGATATCCGTCGGGGTACGAAATATCGCGAGCCCGCCCATCAGCAGTATCAGGATGGCAAGAACCACGATCGTGTAAGGCCGCCGTAATGCGAGTCGAACAATCCACATACAGGTTCCTTCCGGTCTGTCGATGATTTCTGATTGTCAGTTCGCCGCGATCTCGTTAGCCGTCGGTCTCGAGCCTCGATCTTCCGACCACTCTGCTCATCCCTGGCCGATGGCGCACAACACCTGAGATCGAATCTTGCTGCTCACTTCCTTACCAAGCTTGGGAAACCAATGGAGGTCAGCGCCGAACGAGGCGGTACGTTGAGCGCCCGGCTCATTAGCCGTCTGAGCTTCGCGCGTGCTCGTGCGAGCTGGGCCTTCACCGTTCCCTCTGCCACTCCCAAAATATGTGCTGTTTCACTCGTGCTCAGGCCATCCAACTCACGCAACTGGAATGCCTTGCGCAGCGGAGGCGACAGCTGTGTTACGAATCGAAGCATGTGTCCGTGCAGTTCTGACCTCCGGCACTCGTCTTCCGGACTCGGTCCGCAGTCTGTTAAGCGTCCTGACACAGAATATTTTTCTTCGTCCGCAAACTTCTCGTCTAGCGACAGCTGGATCTGGCGCGGTCGCCGGCGCAATTGCATCCGCGCACAATTAACTACAATGGTGGTTAACCACGTCGACAGTTGCGCCTGCCCCTTGAATTGATCCAAATGCTTGAAAGCGGCTGTGAGCGCATCCTGAACTGCGTCCTCGGCGTCGGCCATATTGCCCACATATCGATAAGCCTGTCTATGAAATGACGGCAGGCATCGCGAGAGAACTTCGTCCATCTCTCGAACTCTGGTTTTGCGGATGCCAGTGCCTGGGCCTGGTTCGCTTGCGGTATGTGCTTCCCTTGCTTGCATGTTGCCTCTATCTCCTGATGCCCGTTGCAAAATGCACGCCTCTTTCCAATCAACCGCGAACTGCCTAAGCCGTATGTTTTTATCAGCATGAGTCAACCGATCGGTTAGAGCCGTCTTGTGATATTGACACGGGGCGTTCGGCGGGCTGACACAGTGTCCGGGCAGTTGGACGGACTTAGACTCAATGGAGGTTCTGGCACGGTGCGTTGCGTCAGCGGCTGTGCACTCCGCGCCTGTAACGCTTAACGGAAACAGCAATACTCAATTTGAATTCAACCGCAACAATCTCTCTTGGTTTTTGGAACATGAAATGCACACAGCAGTTTGCAATCCGGTTTCTGTGATGGCGTGAACCTGTCAGGAATCACGGTACTCATTGCGCGCAGGAAGAGGGATCATCGGCAGGCGGTACTTCCATTTGTATTCGTGAGGTATGTATGGAGCTAATGATGCGGCAATCAGTTAGAGCAATGGCAGAGGTGATGTCCGGAATTCTCAATTGGGTGTGTCCTGATTGCGGCGGAAAAATGGGTGGACCCGGTAAGGAATTCATGTGCCAGGGAAAATGCCAGACGGATTGGCGCCAGGTCTGGGAGGGCCACGTTTCATCGGGAATCGGTGGCAATCAAAGAAAGGCGACGAGATCAAGCTAATTTGGTGTATTCCGGCCGAATGGCGACTAATCAACGGACATGTCAGCATCTTGGACCTTCGCCGTAGAAAAAGACTTCGCTTGTCTGGACCTTAGCAACGCCGACAATATTGACACCTTCGCAAACCCCAATGCTTGGTCGGTGTGCTAATCGCTTTCTTAAGGGACTGCCGACGGATGCATTAGCTTACGGGCAGATGGCATGGTGATTGCTTTCCATAAGTACGACGCATTCATCTGCGGATGGTCTGAATGATGGACACTACAAATGCCGACATTGCTTCCACGACACAGCCCCCACTGAAGAATGGCAACGAGGGTAAAGGCGTCGGTGAACAGCCGGATGTTGGGTCTTCGGGGATCCACCTCTCAATCGACGGCAAGATCGCGACTGCCGCTCCCGGCGAGCTACTGCTCGCAGCGATATTGAGAGAGAAGGAAATTCCGCATGTCTGTTATCACTCGCCGTTGATGGGGCCAATCCGGACATGTGACACGTGTCTGGTCGAGGTGGACGGTAAGCTTCAACGCGCGTGTGGAATGCCGGTAGTGATGGGGATGGAAGTGGTAACAGACTCCGATCGCGCCAAGAATGCTCGATCTGAAGCTTTCGATGTGATCCTTGGGAATCACATGTTGTATTGCACGGTGTGCGACAACAATAACGAGAACTGCACCGTTCACAATACGGCTCTTGCGCTCGATGTGCAGCATCAGAAACATCCCTATAAGCCGAAGCCATACGAGGTTGACTACTCCAATCCTTTCTATCGCTACGATCCGAGCCAATGCATTTTGTGCGGCCGTTGTGTGCAGGCTTGTCAGACAGTAGAAGTCAACGAGACGCTTTCCATCGGCTGGGAGCTAGACCATCCCCGGGTGTTGTGGGATGGTGGAACGAAGATTGGTGGTTCGAGTTGCGTCTCTTGCGGGCACTGTGTAACCGTGTGTCCGTGTAATGCCCTGATGGAGAGGTCGATGCTCGGGGAAGCCGGCTTCATGAGCGGCCTGCCGCACGACGCTCTAAACAAGATGATCGGCGTCATCAAGGCGATTGAGCCTGAGATGGGATATGGCCCGATCATGCAGGTATCGCAGACGGAAGCCAAGATGCGCGAAGAGCGCATCCGGCGGACGAAGACCGTTTGCACTTATTGTGGGGTGGGCTGCAGCTACGATGTCTGGACGAAGGGTAGAAAGCTGCTCAAGGTCGAGCCGCTGCACGGAGCGGTCAATCAGATCTCGACCTGCGTCAAAGGTAAATTTGGCTGGGATTTTGTTAACCATGAGGACCGACTGCAACGGCCATTGATTCGAGTGGGAAACGACTTCCGCGAAGCCTCTTGGGATGAAGCGCTGGAACTGGTCGCGCGCAAGCTCAGTGAGATAAAGCGACAACACGGTCCCGACGCAATTGGCGTCGTGATCTCCTCCAAGACTAGTAACGAAGACGGCTACGTCATGCAGAAGTTCGGCCGCGCGGTGATCGGGACAAATAATATCGACAACTGCTCCCGCTATTGTCAGGCTCCGGCAACCGCCGGGCTTTTTCGTACGGTTGGGTACGGGGGTGATTCAGGCTCGATTGAGGACATTGGAAAGTCCGCACTGGTAATCATTGTGGGAGCCAACCCTGCGGAGGCACATCCGGTCTTGGCGACCCGTATCAAGCGAGCCCACAAGCTTTTCGGCCAAAAGCTCATTGTCGCCGACTTGCGGCAACACGAAATGGCGGAACGAGCGGATATCTTCTTTCGTCCGCGCCCCGGCACAGACCTGGCATGGCTGTCTGCCATGAGCCGCTACATGCTGGATAACGGGTTCGCGAAGACGGAGTTTCTGAGTAGATGGGTCAACGGACTCGACGAGTATCGAAAAAGTCTGGACCCCTTCACCTTAGACTACGCCGCCAAGGTCTGCGAGTTGCCCATCGAGACGCTCGAACGTGTGGCCAAGGAAATCGCCGCCGCCGAGACCCTCTGCATTCTTTGGGCCATGGGAATCACACAGCATGTCGATGGCTCGGATGCGTCCACTGCTATTTCGAACCTACTCCTCATCACTGGGAACTACATGAAGCCAGGTTGCGGAGCCTATCCGCTGCGCGGCCATAACAACGTGCAGGGGGCGAGTGACGTCGGAGCCATGCCGAATAACTTCCCGGGATATCAGAGTGTGACTGACGACGCGATTCGCAAGCGGTTCGAAGACGCCTGGAAGGTCCAACTGCCGAAGGAGCGGGGTCTCGACAACTACGAAATGGTCAACGCAATGCACGCTGGCAAACTCCACGCTCTCTATCTAGCCGGGGAAGACATGATCTCGGCGGACTCGCATGCGAGTCACGTGGCCGGCGCTTTCGCAAAACTCGATCTTTTGGTGGTCCAGGATATCTTTTTCAGCGAGACTTGCCGCTACGCCGATGTTGTACTTCCGGGCGCGCCGGCTCTTGAAAAAGACGGGACGTTCACAAACACTGAGCGTCGCATTCAACGCTTCCACCAGGCTCTCCCGGAACTCGGCGATAGTAAGGCAGATTGGAAGATCACCCAAGAGCTGGCCCGGAAGATGGGCGCTCAGTGGAAGTACGATCACCCCTCCGAGATCATGGCTGAGCTCGCCTCATTAACTCCGCTCTACGCGGGCGTTAGCTACGACAGGCTGGAAGGCTACAACACCTTGCAATGGCCGGTACATAGTGACGGCAAAGATGAGCCAATTCTGTATCTTGACGGATTTGCCTTTCCAGATAAGAAAGCTCGTCTTTACCCAGTAGAGTTTCATGAACCAACGGATCAGCCGGACGCCCAGTTTGATCTATTTCTCAACACCGGTCGAGAGCTGGAACATTTCCATGAAGGCAATATGACCCTCCGTGTTCCCGGGATCCATGAGGAGAATCCTGAACGATATGTCGAGATATCGTCAGAACTGGCGCAGGAGCGCGGCGTCGAGTCCGGCCGATGGGTGAAGCTAATAAGCCCGCATGGATCGCTCGAGGTCAAAGTGCTGGTCACGGATCGTGTCAGAGGCAAACAAGTCTTTCTTCCGCTTACCTCGCAGGAGGGGCCCGTCAATATTTTGAGTGGCCCGCATGTCGACCCGGTGACAGATACGCCTGCATACAAGGAGACCAAGGTACGCATGAATGTACTACCCGAGCAAGGGTCAAATCCTCTACGTCCGATCAATTTCCGCTTTTCAGGAAAGCCCACTCCTCAGGCCGGCGTGGAAGTCGAGCGGAAATGGAAACGTAGGGATTATCGAATGCCAGGCACAGAAGCGCTGGTACAGATCCAAATCAACAAATAGCGAGGAAGGTAGGATGTTATGGCGACGCCAGTCGAGTTCCGCAAGTTTACACCAAGAAATTCTCGCGACGATTTGATTCGGAGACTGGAGCAGGCTCCCGAGGAACACGCGGAAGCTCTGCTCTCCGCCTACGATCTGTTGCGACGAATGCATGAGAAAGGCTTGATCGATATCGCCAATGGTCTTCTGAGCGCAAGCGAGACGGTTGTTGACCGGGTAGTTGACGTGGTCAGTTCGAAGCAAGCAGTCACCGCGCTCCGCGTAGTGCTGATGATGAGCAATCTCATTAACTCGCTCGACCCGAACCGCCTGCATGCCCTCCTCTCGCCCTCGGAGAGCAAGGCTCCATCGCTCTGGACGATCGCGAAAGAGGCGATGAGCCCAGATGCACGTCGCGCAATGGCTGCCGCAGTAGGGTTACTCAGCGTATTCGGGGCGGCCCTGCGCGAACAGGAGAGCGCCTGATGCCACCTGCGAAACGGCCGGTGAACAACTTGAATTCTGCTTCGAGGAAGCCGCGAAACCTAAACCAATCAAGGAAGGAAGGTAAATGATCGACTTTCTGGCAGCGCGCTCGCAAATGGGGATGACACTCGCCTACCAGATTATCTTCGCGGCTGTCGGCATCGGTTTGCCCTTGATAATGATGATCCCGGAGTACTTGTGGCGAAGACGGGCAATCCGGCATATCTAGTCGTGGCCAAGCGATGGGCTAAAGGAACGGCGATCCTGTTGCCGTCGGAGCCGTATGCTAGACCTGCGAGATCGGTTTGACCACTCCCGGCTGGTCAGTGATCGCATGGCCCGGAATAAACTTGAACAGACCTGTGGCTGGTGACACAAAAACAAAGGAATTTGAAAAGGTCGCGATATGACCGGTGAGTTGCTGGCGCGTATCAATCTCTCTGAGTTGGAACTGAAGTAGGCCGATACTGATTACGTCTCCCGTCACACCTGAGATTTGCACCCTGTCTCCAACGCTGATTCCCAGCTTCCCAACCAGCAAGAAGTACCCGAGAACGGCAAGAATCACGTTTTGGAGTGCAACCGCCATGCCCGCTGTTAGAAGCCCGAGAAATGTCGCGAGGGATCTCAGATCGGAAGCAAAAGCGAATGCGACAACTAGAACAATCGACAGCCAGGTCAGAATTCGCTCGACGATTAGAATCATGCGACGGCGATTTGCGTCGTGCACATAATGAATGCTCGCTCTGCGCAATACCACCGAAACTCCGGTTAGTGCGACCATCACTAGACCCAGAAGGACCAGATGCAGAATCAAATTCTTCCACGCTCGCGTGTACTCGTTGATTAGCGCCTTACGCCAATTGGTCAAGCGCGATCTATAAATCGTAATTAACACTCTCTGCTTGTCCAACGCAGACACCGCTGGAGCTAGGCTTGTGATCCGACTTGTGAGGGCATCAAGGCGCGCCGTCTGTTGCCGCAATAGTCCAAGGTTGTTTGACTGCAGGCCGTCTCCGAGATCATCGTTTTGTACAGCTTGATTAACGAAGTTTCTGAGGGGCGTCCTGAGGCTTTCTGAGGAGTGGGCCAATTTGTCGGTCAGCTGCATTCCTTCATCAAGAGTGCGAAGCTTCGCTTGCAGCGTTGACACCTCTGACGCGAGCCCGAGGATGCCACCGCCCTGTGGTTTGGGATCTGAAATAATTCTCGGCGGCCCAGGAAGACTGGAACTGGACACCTCAGGAACAGTTCGTGCGAGATCCTCGACAAGTGATCCCAAGTCTGCGGTCTGAGGCTTACTCACGCCATTGACCTGGAGGATCTCGGCCAAGTTCCGGAGACTTTTGGCGTGCTCCTGAAGGGCTCCCAGGCGGCTTTGTGCATCCGCTAAAGTAGCCTCCAATTTCCTGCGGTCCGCGCCGCGAGTTTTGAGGAGTCTCGTCTTGATGGATTCTAGTTCTTTGCTTGCCTGCTCGCTTTCAGCATCAGTCTTCACTTCCATCTGAGCAATGTGTTGAGAGTCCGAGGTTACAACGTTGGGAATCGCAGCACCTTGCAGTGAAGATTGGGGCGTCGCTGCGAGCGAAGCGTCCGTTCTGGCAAAGTCGAACGAAAGCTGAACGACCTGTGTGCCAACCGGTTCATTGTCGTTGAAAAACAAGACATCGAATGGCTCGGCCGCAATCTGTCGTTCCACCGAAAAATAGCGATACCACTCGATGGTTTCCGTCAAAAAAGTGATCAGCTGTTGTTTCGAAGGCAAGCTATAGGACTCGGGGATCTGACTATCGGCCGAGAGTACGCCTGGCGACAGCAATCCAACTAGGAATACGTAACAAGCGAAGATCCGTAACTTGATCGAAAGACGTTTCATCTGATGTTTCTTGCGCCCTCACAGTGAAGAGTTCGTCCCCCTCTGACGCCTAACGGTTATCGATTTGTGCGGACATCCGAAAGCGTTTCCGCCGGCGGTTCAGCGCCTGTTTGAAGTAGCTTCAGGTCCAGAACAATTGTCGTCTGGTTGCCCGCGGCCGGAGTGCACACGGAGCCGGTGTAGACCCCCTGACGCTGCCAACCCAGTTTCCCTCCGCGGCTCAGGACTTATGCCTCGGAGTCCTAGAATCCAGTGTCGAAACCATTCTCTGAGCCGCTAACGGGATGGCCACATGTCCAGAGAGCACGACCTCCCTTGCGGCAATATCCTGTCCGTAAATCTGCTTATTGGCGCCATTATCGGGACGGATGGTTGATCCTTCGAGTGCGACTCCTACAAACGCGCCGCGGGCGCGAGAATAGCTCAAGATGTCCGCACGCAGGGTGGCGTCCGTTTCTGCCGAAGCAGTGCGGCCAACAGGGCCTGCCGCAACCGACGCATCTGCCCCAAGCTTGACTTTACTGGTAAGAATTCCACTCGCACCGCGCTCGTTCATTATCAGAAGTACAAAGTCCGTTGCCTCGCCACCTATTTGGAAGCCAAAGCTTCCGCCCTCGAGAGCCATCATGGTGGGCGCCCCCCACGATCCTCTGAAGTCTTCCCCTCTGCGACACGACATTGCGCCTCGCCCATAGCTCCCGCCAACAATAAACGCAGCTTTCAAAACGGATGGAAAAACAACCACACAATCGGCTTTGTCGAGCAAGTCCTGTGGGATGTCGTCGGGAACATCGAGAACCTCCTTCAGCACATTGCCGCTGTTCCTTAAGCGATCTTCGTCTTTTTCCGGGTCAGCTGCAGAAGCTGACGAGGAGAGAATGGGCAAAATTACGAACAACAGGCTCATCAGGTACATACTTGATTTCTTCATAGAGTTTCTCCTTGTTTAGGTTTAGAGCGCTTCATGCTCTGAGCGCTGCTGTTTTGGCCTTCGCGCTAGCACCTGCAAAGAGCTCAGCTACAGCGAACGCGCCGTAAGTGTTATTCCGCCGGGTGCCAGCTCGAAAGAGTCGTAGCGGCTATGGTCTTGGCCAGTTTTGCCGTGCCAGGTCCGAGGTTCCTCTCGTACACGATCCCGTCCAGAGTGACTACGAAGGTCATAACCCCGGAGGACTGGTATTCTTTGGGATACGCGACCAAAGTCAAGCCTCTCTTCTTCTTCCCGCGGTCACGCACCATGGATGCGGGCCTCTTTCCTACAATTCGAAAATAGTACCCGCTGAAAGGATTGGACTCTTTGTCGTCGGCATTTGCTGCCCCGGCAGAGGCCAGGTTTTCGGCGAATTGGGTGATCGGATCTGCGCTAGCTGCCTTTGCGGCGCTCGCATTCGCTGCCATTGCGAATTCCTGACATACTTCAATTGCGGTGGTCTCGTTTTCTCCGACTCTGCGGTACCGTATCTCCCGCTTGCCGCGATCAGAATCGAAATGCCATTCACCATTCTTCGAGACCAATGGGATGGGGAAGGGCCAGTTTTCTGCGCCGATGTAAAGGACCGTGTTTCCGTCTGGTTCTCGGACTAGGCGGTGCATCTCCTGGTATTTTTGGCTGAACTGCTCGCGTTCGAGCTTATCTTGCTCTTCGTCGCTCGAGGAAGAAACTTCTTTGCCTGCTCCGAGGATGGCTTCCAGAGCCGGCTCGTCCCGGTTCTGCACAGCCTGAAAGAGAGCGTGACTAGCTTCGCCAGGAGACGAGAACGTTCTTGGTTGCCCTGGTTGCGCCCCCTGGGCAAAGCTCGATATGGCGAAACCTGTGACAAGCAGGAACAGAAGAAGAAGGACCGTGGAAGCGAACCCAAAGGCAAGTCTCACAAAAGATGTTTCAAGTGCTTCAAGCTTCATATTGTTCGTGCGCATGACTGGTTTCTCCATCTCATCAGTCTCGTTTGTGGTAGTTGAACCGAATTAGCGGCGACCGCCCCCGCCTCCGTGGAACCCTCCGCCACCATGGAAACCTCCACCGAAGCTGGACTGCCCGCGTGAGGAAAAGCCCCGGGTCGCTCCTCCATGATTAAAGCCACTGAACGCACCCGAGTGAGTACCGGACTGGGCATGCGAAGCCGCAGAGCCGTGGAAACCAGGGCTGCCGCCGTGCGATCCGGCTCCGCCATGAAATCCACCGGCGCGATTGAAGTGGCTGCGATTGACGAAAACTCTGCTATGGGAGGAATAGGCGCCGTGATTGAACATGATCCCGTGGTTATGCCAATCGTATCCCCAGTGTCCCCAGCCCCAGCCGAACCCGCCAAAAAAACCAATTCCGAAGCCGAGGCCAAACTCAATTCCCGGAACCCCAAGATAAAGTCCTGGATCGGCATACCAGCCCGGCCAGATGCCGATGGGCGCGCCATAGACGAGCCAAGGATCATATTCAGGTACGTAAACAGTGTCAGGTTCCGCGGGCTCGATCACAATCTCTTGCCCCTGCGTGTTCACCTTTTCCTGCGAGTTGCTCTTTAGGTTGCCCGATTTCTCCGCCCGCTGACGCAGTACCTGTACAGCGTTCATCACGTCCTTCTGTTGATTGACGTAAGCATCGCCCAGCGAGGAAGCCCAGGCGAGATTCTTGTCCGTGTTGGCGAGCACCGAGGGAAACTCGGCCAAGGCCTTCACGCTGGGATCCCAAGGCTGCTTATCGACTTCTTCCCCGAGTTTCTCGCCCGTGAGATGCTTATGTTTCTCCATCCATCGGTCCGCTTCTACAACCTGGTCGGGATAAGTAGCCGACGCAAGGATCTGCGCCACCAGCGCGTCCGGATACAATGCGATCGGCGCGACGAGTTGCTGGAGCTGTTCTGGTGACTGTTTAGCGGTTTGAACTGAAGTTTGCGCCGCTGACTCGTCCGACTCGGCGAGCCCTCCCGGCGCAGTAACTAATACAAGACAACATGAAAGAAAAAGCGACAAACTCTGTTTTAGGAACTTCACAATCGATTCTCCTTCTACAGGACCGCATGAGCGAACACCAGTTGCGTAACGGACGCCGCCTCAAACTGTCCGGTGTTATCCAGCATGGGCAGTGGCACTTCGAGGCGCGAGCGCCTAAGCCGTAAGCGGACAGGCGGGATGATCGCATTCACACACGATTTCCACTTCCTCACTTCCCGCGTCCCGACAGACATCTCCGAAGTGCTTCTCGCCGGGGGGAACATCGCAAAGACGTGGGATGTGCGCACATTTCGTTGTCTTCTGATTGACCACCTGAAGTCTGCTCTCAAGATCACTTGCGAACTCTGATCACTGAATTGGGACGCACCTCCCTTATTGCATGCGGGTCTCCAAATCCGCGAGTGCTCAGGACAGCCTGTGTTCGCAGTCTGGATGAGTTGTGCAGGAGTCAGAGCTTGTCGGAGTGTCCAATCAATCGGACCTCTGTCGGCATGTTGGACGTTTTTGGTCGCGGTGCTCTGATCGAGCCTTAACTGGACCAATATGAAATTCCGAGCCCGCTAGACCTTTGGGGTTTTTGAGCACGGAGAGACTTTGGAAGCGCAAGTGCTCTTGCAGGCAAGTAAAGGAGATTCACATATGAAGTCCGTACGTTTCGCGGCAGTTTACGTTGCGTTTTCCTTAGTTGCGCTTTCAACAGTTCTTGCGCAGAACGTCCGAACCGATTTTGATCACCAGGCGAATTTCTCTCAATACAAAACCTACTCATGGCAGGAAATCAAGCCTGCAAATTCTCTTTGGGACGCCCGGATTAAGAGGGCGGTAGATGCCCAACTAGCAGCCAAGGGCTGGACACAAGTGGACAATGGCGGCGATGTGGCCATCGTAGCAATTAAGACGACCCAGACTCAGAGATCACTCCAGACGTTTTATGACGGCATGGGTGGGGGCTGGGGCTGGCGCAGGTTCGGGGGAGGAGGTTTCGGCGAATCTGAAACGACCGAACAGGACTACAAAGAAGGAACTCTCGTTGTTGACTTGTACGATGCGAAAACTAAGCAGTTGATTTGGCGCAGCAGCGCCGAAGACACCTTGTCCAGCAAGGCCGAGAAAAATGAAAAGAATCTGGATAAAGGTGTCGCGAAGATGTTCAAGAAGTTCCCTCCAGACTCAGCAAAGGGTTAACACGAGCGAGGAGTTTTCAGAAAATTAAAAAAGGAGAAACTATGAAATTGCAGGAGACTAGAAGATACCAATTGTTATCGCTGTTCATCGCCTTGGTTATCACCCTGACGCTGAATCCCATCAAGGCACAGGCGCAGATCATTGGAAGCCTGGAAGCCGACATCCCATTTCAGTTCCATGTGGGAAGCACCAGACTTCCAGCGGGTAAGTACACGATCCGCGTAGTGGACAACTCGGACCTGACCCTCATGGAAATCAGTAGCGCCGACGGCTCTGTTTCTGCTCTCTTCGAGGTTCGCGACGCACAGGCCAAATCCACACCAGGTAAAAGCGAGCTGATTTTCAATAAATACGGGCAGCGCTATTTCCTTGCGCGATTGTTCGACGAATCCAACCCAAACGGCAGCGCTGTGGTCAAATCCGGCTACGAAAAAAGGATCGCTGAAGCGGCCGCAGAAGCACAAGAACATGTGCCAGCACAACATCGGACGAGCTAGCCGGTTGAAACAGGCTGACCTGAGCATTAAATGCGGGCCGCGGCGTAAACGAAATTCAAGAGGTGCCGTGCCAAGTTCTAGCATCCGTGTGGCAGCGCGAAGGCGGGCGTGACTCTGAGTTTCGAATTGCTTCCTCTGGCGCCCGCCTTGCGGCGTCAGAGGTTTTCTGCGACGGATTCAACGTTATGCCCTACGCATGCGAGATCTAATGACAGCACGACGAGCCCACTTTTTCCTGGCGGTGGGATTTTAAGCCAGTGGATATTGCGCGATTGTAGTTTCCGAAGCAGCGCGTTATCAGGTCTGGGCACGCGAACATTTAGCTGGGGAAGGCGCTTCGAACTACTTAGGGCGTTAACAAAGACTGAAGCCGCTGACGCTATCTCACCACAAGTTCCCCTGTTGTCGGGTCGTGAGTCGGCGCAAACGAGCAATGTCTCGACAGTGTGTCCAACGCACTGACATCGTCGGACCCAGAGGAATCGCCAATTTCAGAAAAGTGTCGACACGTTTGTCATTTCGGATCCTCTCGTGTTTGGCATGGGCCTTGCATTCAGAAAGGTCGGACAGCTTTAAGCGTCTGATCATTTCGGTCATCGACCGACCGATCCAGCGTTGAAAAACGAAAGGTTATAAAAAAGGTTATAAAGATGACCGATCATTCAAAAGAAAGACCCATGAGTGAGCACCCCTCGCGGAGAAGCTTCCTCGGCATGAGTTCGGTGGCTCTGGCGACCGCTGCTTTTGCAGGCCTGACTGCCAATGCTCAAGAGAGGGCGAGCACGCAGAAAGCGGAGCACGACCATTCATCGAGTGACCCCGGGCCGGAGAACAAGCCTCTTCTGGACCTGAACCCGAATTCCAACACTCCGCCTCCGACCGACCACGGTGACCTAGTGCCTATCTGGTACTCCTTCGATCTGGTGAAAAAGCGTGTCGAAGAGGGTGGCTGGACTCACGAGGTGACCCAGCGCGTACTTCCTTCTTCCAAGGATATTGCCGGCGTCCAAATGCGTCTTACGGCAGGCAGCTATCGCGAAATGCACTGGCACACTGCTGATGAATGGGCTTATGTACTCTATGGCAATGCACGTGTCACAGTGATGCAGCCCGATGGCAACATGTTCATCGGTGACGTGGGTGAAGGCGATCTTTGGATCTTTCCCGCCGGCCACCCGCATTCCATTCAAGGACTTGGTCCCGACGGAACCGAGTTTCTTCTGGTCTTCAATCAGGGGGACTTTTCTGAGGATGGAACCATGCTAGTCTCGGAGTGGGTGGCGCACACGCCTCCCGAGGTATTGGCCAAGAATACAGGCCTGGATAAGAGTGTCTTCGCTCAAACGCCCGGAGCGCCACTCTACATCTTCCCCGGTAACCTGCCTAACTCTCTCGAACAAGACAAGGCGGAGATCGGCGGCGAATCAGTAGCAGCGAAGCATCAGTACACTTTCCGCCTCCGGTCGATGACGCCGACGAAAGCCAGCGAAGCAGGTGAAGCTCGCATCGTCGATTCCCGCAACTTTCCGGTTTCCAAGCATATTGCCGCTGGCTTGCTCATCATCAAGCCTGGACACATGCGTGAGATGCACTGGCACCCGAACGCTTCCGAGTGGCAGTACTGGATCTCCGGCAGGGGTCGCATGACCGTATTCTTTCCGGTCGATAATGCCCGCACCATGGACTTCCACACCAACGATGTCGGGTATGTTCCCAACAACGCACCTCACTACATCGAAAACACGGGTGATACTGACCTAGTAATCCTGGAGCTTTTCGCAGCTGACGAGTTCCAGGACGTTTCCTTGAACGAGTGGCTCAGGCGCGTACCCAGCGAAATGCTGAAGGCACACTTGAATATCGATAAGCAAACGGCCGCGAAGATCCCGGCGGAGAAGCTGTTTCTCGTTTAGCACGGCTCATCGCAAAAAGAGCTCTTCGAGTGCTCCGCGAACTTGCTTGGTGTTCATTTACTGAAAATATCAGGCTGCGTGCATGGATCATGCACGCAGCTCTTCTAACACTTAGGAGGTGTTCTATGTTTGAAGGAATCTTTCAGCCTACACATCTGTTGTTGATCTTTGGAATTGCTCTACTTGTATTCGGCCCCAAAAAGCTTCCCGAGCTCGGGAAAGGCATCGGTGCAGGTATTCGTGCGCTGAAGGAGGGGATCAAAGATCCGCTTATCGAGCCAGGAAAGAGCGGGAGTGCGGAACCAGTCGCCTCGAATGACAGCAACAGTAATTTGAAAAGGCGGCGGACTGATCCAGCAATTGAGTAAGGTCGCGGGCCGTTGATGGGAATATCTTGAACCGTTTGGCTCGATAACACCGTGTCGTCGGATGCGGTTGTCGTATCGAGCGACACGGCTGCTGCTGAGACTTCCACCGTGCTCGGTTGCGTGGCGGCCCGCTTCGTTCAGGATGACAACAATTGGCGCTAGAATGTGAGATTATTCCCGCAACCATCAGCTGGAGATTTTGAGCTGCCGAAATTGGAAGACGATGGCTACCTTCCATCCATGCCAATCTCACACGAACAAACGGCTCAAGGGTTCGACGTGGAAGCGCGTCAAGTGCAAGCGGTAACTCTCGCTTCGAAGACAGCGAAGCTAGGCATTCCGAGACGGCTTCTGTTCTGCTTTGTCTTGTTTTTCTTCACCATAAGTCCGGTCGGCGCGCTCGATACCGGTAGGCAGATCTCTCAGTATGGGCACACGGCATGGCGGATAGAGGATGGAGTTTTTGCCGGGGCGCCCAACGTGATGGCCCAAACCACCGACGGATATCTTTGGATTGGAACGCAAGC
>Ga0209332_1000094_pt1 | contig 22482 bp, 30 predicted proteins | sample BlaSpr_A8_OM3_M1_FD_187974 | JGI IMG/M metagenome (GOLD analysis project Ga0209332, IMG submission 187974) | Forest soil microbial communities from Thunder Bay, Ontario, Canada - Black Spruce, Ontario site 2_A8_OM3_M1 (SPAdes) (version 2) | ecosystem: Environmental > Terrestrial > Soil > Boreal...
GGACAAGCCGATCTCGCAAAAGCCGGCTGAAGTACGGATGGGTAACGGTAAAGGTAACCCTGAGTACTACGTCGCAGAGATTCAACCCGGCAAGATGTTGTATGAAATGGACGGTGTTACTGAAGAGTTGGCACGTGAAGCGTTCCGTCTGGCTGCAGCTAAGCTGCCGCTGAAGACGTACTTCGTTTCTCGCCAGCTCGGCGCCTAAGGAGCAATGATGAAGGCTTCCGAACTTCACCAGAAAGACCAGGCCGCTCTCAATCAAGAGCTGACGGACCTGCTGAAGGCGCAATTCGGCCTGCGCATGCAACTCGCGACCCAGCAATTGACCAACAACAGTCAATTGAAGAAGGTTCGTCGCGACATCGCTCGTGTGCGGACCGTCCTGACTGAGAAGGCGAACCAGAAATGAACGATAGCGTAAAAACCTCGCTCAAGCGGACGCTGGTCGGCAAGGTCGTCAGCAACAAGATGGAAAAGACGGTCACCGTGCTGGTCGAGCACCGCGTAAAGCACCCGATCTACGGCAAGTACGTCGTACGGTCGAAGAAGTATCACGCTCACGACGACGCGAACACGTACAACGAAGGCGATCTCGTCGAGATCCAGGAAACCCGTCCGATTTCTAAGACGAAAGCCTGGGTTGTGTCGAAGTTGCTCGAGTCGGCGCGCGTCATCTAAGCGTCAAAATGCGGTAAAAGAAGTGTCGCAGTAAGTTTCGCTTGCAAGACCGAAATTATGCGTTATAATTTCGGTCTTCCCTCTTTGTGGGAGCCCCATCGCGGGCGAAGTAGGTGGGGGAAGCCGGTACGGGCGCCAGTTCGTACTGACAGATTCACCGGATTGCGATGGCGGGTTTCGTCTGCCCTCGCTGCCTGTTCTAACCCAAGCAGCCACCAGGCTGACGGGACCAAGACTGACCGGGTGCGCCATGGTGGCGTAACTGGATTAAGTTGGGAAAGATAAACCATGATTCAGACCGAAACTCGGCTTGAAGTTGCCGACAACACGGGTGCACGTGAAGTGATGTGCATCAAGGTGCTCGGCGGCTCGAAGCGTCGTTACGCTAGCATTGGCGACATCATCAAGGTGACCGTCAAGGAAGCAACGCCGCGCGGACGCGTGAAGAAGGGCGAAATCTACAACGCTGTGGTCGTTCGTACGGCCAAGGGCGTGCGCCGCCAGGACGGCTCGCTGATCAAGTTCGACGGTAATGCCGCCGTACTTTTGAATGCCAAGCTCGAGCCTATCGGTACGCGTATTTTCGGACCGGTTACGCGTGAATTGCGTAGTGAACGATTTATGAAGATCGTTTCGCTTGCGCCGGAAGTGCTGTAAGGAGTCGCGATGAACAAGATTCGCAAAGGTGACGAAGTTATCGTCACCACTGGCAAAGACAAAGGCAAGCGCGGCGTCGTGCTGTCCGTTGGCGAAGAGCGTGTGACGGTCGAGGGTATCAATCTCGTCAAGAAGCATGTGAAGCCGAACCCGATGAAGGGTACGACGGGTGGCGTGGAAGCCAAGACGATGCCGCTGCATATTTCGAACGTCGCATTGGTCGACGCGAATGGCAAGGCGTCACGTGTAGGCATCAAGGTCGAAGGCGACAAGAAGGTTCGCTTCTTGAAGTCGACCGGTGCCACGCTTAGCGTCTGACGCGGAGTAAAAAATGGCACGTCTGCAAGAATTTTATAAAGAGAAGGTTGTACCCGGCCTCGTTGAGAAGTTCGGCTACAAGTCCATCATGGAAGTGCCGCGCATCACCAAGATCACCCTGAACATGGGTCTTGGTGAAGCCGTCGCCGACAAGAAGATCATCGAAAACGCCGTTGGCGACCTGACGAAGATTGCTGGCCAGAAGCCGGTTATCACGAAGGCACGCAAGGCAATCGCTGGCTTCAAGATTCGTCAGGGCTACCCGATCGGCGCGATGGTTACGCTGCGCGGCCAGGCCATGTACGAATTTCTCGATCGTTTCGTGACGGTTGCGCTCCCCCGGGTTCGTGACTTCCGCGGTGTATCGGGTCGTGCGTTCGACGGTCGCGGCAACTACAACATCGGTGTGAAAGAGCAGATCATTTTCCCCGAGATCGATTACGACAAGATCGACGCGCTTCGTGGGCTGAACATCAGCATCACGACGACCGCGAAGACTGACGATGAAGCGAAGGCACTGCTCGCCAGCTTCAAGTTCCCGTTCAGAAACTGAGGTTACCGTGGCTAAACTGGCACTGATCGAACGTGAAAAGAAGCGTGCTCGCCTGGCTGCAAAGTACGCTCCCAAGCGTACGGCGCTGAAGGCGGTCATTGATGACGCGAGCAAGTCGGACGAAGAGCGTTACGCCGCTCGTCTCGAACTGCAACAACTGCCCCGCAACTCGAACCCCACTCGCAAGCGTAACCGCTGCGCGATCACGGGTCGTCCGCGTGGCACGTTCCGCAAATTCGGATTGGCACGCAGCAAGATTCGCGAAATCGCTTTCCGCGGCGAAATCCCTGGCCTGACCAAGGCGAGCTGGTAATAGGAGATACGTAAATGAGCATGAGTGATCCTATCGCCGATATGCTGACTCGCATCCGCAATGCGCAGATGGTTGAGAAAGTGTCGGTGACAATGCCCTCGTCGAAAGTCAAGGTTGCGATTGCGCAGGTTTTGAAGGACGAAGGTTATATCGACGATTTCGCAGTGAAGTCTGAAGGTGCGAAGTCGGAATTGAATATCGCGTTGAAGTACTACGCTGGCCGTCCGGTTATCGAGCGCATTGAACGCGTTTCGAAGCCTGGTCTGCGTGTGTATCGCGGTCGTAACGACATTCCGGTTGTCATGAACGGTCTTGGCGTTGCAATCGTGTCGACGCCCCAGGGTGTGATGACCGACCGCAAGGCGCGCCAGACCGGCGTCGGCGGCGAAGTCCTCTGCTACGTCGCTTAAACCGAAAAGGAGAAGAAACATGTCTCGAGTAGGTAAAAGCCCGATTACGCTGCCGCAAGGCGCGGAAGTGGCCTTTAGCGGCGAAGTAATCACCGTCAAGGGCCCGCTGGGTACGATTACGCAAGCGGCCAACCCGCTTGTTACGGTAGCAAACGACAACGGCACGCTCAACTTCGCACCGGCTGATGAAAGCCGTGAAGCGAATGCGATGTCGGGCACGATGCGCGCACTGGTGGCGAACATGGTGAATGGCGTTACGAAGGGTTTCGAGCGCAAGCTGACGCTGGTTGGCGTTGGTTATCGCGCGCAGGCGCAGGGCGACAAGCTGAATCTGTCGCTGGGTTTCTCGCACCCCGTGGTGCACGCGATGCCGGAAGGCATCAAGGTTGAAACCCCGACGCAAACCGAAATCGTGATCAAGGGGATCGACAAGCAGAAAGTTGGCCAGGTCGCTGCGGAAGTTCGCGGTTACCGTCCGCCGGAGCCCTACAAGGGCAAGGGCGTGCGCTACTTCGGCGAAGTCGTCATCCTCAAAGAAACGAAGAAGAAGTAAGGGTGCGCAATCATGGATAAGACTCAATCTCGCCTGCGCCGCGCTAAACAGACGCGCGTCAAGATCGCTGAGCTGCAGGTCGCACGTCTGGCTGTGCATCGCACGAACACGCATATCTATGCGCAAGTGTTCTCGCCGTGCGGCACCAAGGTGCTGGCAAGCGCGTCGACGCTCGAAGCTGAAGTGCGTGCCGAACTGGCCGACAAGACCGGTAAGGGCGGCAACGTCAACGCTGCGATCGCTGTCGGTAAGCGTATTGCTGAAAAGGCCAAGGCTGCCGGCGTCGAATCCGTCGCCTTCGACCGTTCGGGTTTCCGTTACCACGGCCGCGTGAAAGCGCTGGCTGATGCGGCACGCGAAGCCGGACTCAAGTTCTAAGGGAAGAATTCGTCATGGCAAAGATGCAAGCGAATGTGAAGGCTGAAGAACGCGACGACGGCCTCCGTGAAAAGATGATCGCGGTCAATCGCGTGACCAAGGTTGTGAAGGGCGGCCGGATTCTCGGTTTTGCCGCACTGACCGTGGTTGGCGATGGCGATGGCCGCATCGGCATGGGCAAAGGCAAAGCGAAGGAGGTTCCGGTTGCTGTTCAAAAGGCAATGGAACAAGCACGCCGCAACATGTTCAAGGTGCCGCTGAAGAACGGTACGCTGCAACACGAAGTGCACGGTAAGCACGGCGCATCCGCAGTCCTCCTGGCTCCGGCCAAGGATGGTACGGGTGTTATCGCCGGCGGCCCGATGCGCGCAGTGTTCGACGTGATGGGCGTTCAAAACGTTGTGGCGAAGAGCCACGGTTCGACGAATCCGTACAACCTCGTTCGTGCAACGCTCGACGGTCTGCGCAAGCAGTCCACGCCGGGCGATATCGCGGCGAAGCGCGGCAAGTCCGTCGAAGATATTTTGGGCTAAGCCAGGTGGTCACCATGTCTGATAAAACTGTCAAGGTTCAGCTCGTGAAGAGCCTGATTGGGACCCGTGAAACGCATCGTGCAACGGTGCGTGGTCTGGGCCTGCGCCGACTCAACTCGGTCAGCGAACTGCAGGACACCCCGGCAGTGCGCGGGATGATCAACAAGGTCTCGTACCTTGTCAAAGTCCTCAGCTAAGCGGCTGACCAGGGATCAAGGAGTTGAATATGGATTTGAATAACCTCAAGCCGGCAGAAGGCGCGAAGCACGCAAAGCGTCGCGTTGGCCGCGGTATCGGTTCGGGCCTCGGCAAGACTGCAGGTCGCGGTCACAAGGGTCAGAAATCGCGTTCGGGCGGCTTTCATAAAGTCGGCTTCGAAGGCGGCCAGATGCCTTTGCAACGTCGTCTGCCGAAGCGTGGTTTTACCTCGCTGACGCATGAGTTCGTTGGCGAAGTGCGCCTGTCGGATATCGAAAAGCTGCCGGTCGACGAAGTCGATTTGTTGGCTTTGAAGCAAGCCGGTCTGCTCGGCGTGCTCATTACGAGCGCAAAGATCATCAAGACGGGCGAACTGACGCGCAAGATCACGGTAAAGGGCCTCAGCGCTACGAAGGGTGCCCGTGCTGCGATTGAAGCCGCCGGCGGCTCGTTCGCTGAGTAACGAGCGCGTGTTGTCGTTGTTAGCGAAAGCATCGGAGAAGGTTCTTGGCTAATAGCCCGAGTCTCGCAAAATCCGGTCGAAGCGCTGCGAAGTTCGGCGATCTGCGTCGGCGTGCAATGTTCTTGCTGCTGGCGCTGATCGTCTACCGTATCGGTGCGCATATTCCGGTGCCGGGTATCGACCCGGATCAGCTGGCGAAGCTTTTCCAGAGCCAGTCAGGCGGCATTCTTGGCATGTTCAACATGTTCTCGGGTGGCGCACTGTCAAGGTTCACGATCTTCGCGCTTGGGATCATGCCGTATATCTCGGCGTCGATCATCATGCAGCTGATGTCGATCGTTTCGCCGCAAATGGAAGCGCTAAAGAAAGAAGGGCAGGCAGGGCAACGGAAGATCACGCAGTACACGCGTTACTTCACCGTCGTTCTGGCTACGTTTCAAGCCTTTGGTATTGCGGTAGCGCTGGAAAATCAGGCCGGGCTCGTTATTGATCCAGGCATGGTGTTCCGGTTGACGACAGTCGTGACGCTGGTGACCGGCACGATGTTCCTGATGTGGCTGGGTGAGCAGATCACGGAGCGCGGACTGGGCAACGGCATCTCGATCATCATTTTCGGTGGTATTGCGGCGGGTTTCCCGAACGCGATCGGTGGTCTCTTCGAACTGGTTCGCACCGGCTCCATGAGTATCATCTCGGCGATTATTGTCGTCCTGCTGATTGCGGCGGTCACGTTCGTAGTGGTGTTCATCGAACGCGGTCAGCGCAAGATCCTCGTGAATTACGCCAAGCGTCAGGTCGGAAACAAGATTTATGGCGGTCAGTCTTCGCATTTGCCGCTGAAGTTGAACATGTCGGGTGTGATTCCGCCGATCTTCGCGTCGTCGATCATCCTGTTCCCGGCAACTATCCTGAACTGGTTTAGTTCGGGTACGCGGAGCGGTTGGTTTGCGAACACGCTGCACAGCGTTGCTGAGGCGATGAAGCCTGGTCAACCGGTGTATGTGTTGCTGTACGCGATGGCGATCGTTTTCTTCTGCTTCTTCTACACCGCGTTGGTGTTCAACAGCAGGGAGACGGCCGACAACTTGAAGAAAAGCGGTGCCTTCGTTCCCGGGATTCGTCCGGGTGACCAGACGGCTCGGTATATCGATCGGATTCTCACGCGTTTGACGCTGGCCGGTGCGATCTACATCGTGTTCGTTTGCTTGCTGCCGGAATTTCTGGTGCTGCGTTGGAACGTACCGTTTTATTTCGGTGGAACGTCACTGCTGATCATTGTCGTGGTCACGATGGATTTCATGGCGCAGGTGCAGTCCTACGTTATGTCGCAACAGTATGAATCGCTGCTGAAGAAGGCGAACTTCAAAGGCAGTAACGTCCCTATGCGCTAGTAAGGACTATGGCCAAAGACGATGTAATCCAGATGCAGGGTGAGGTAGTTGAAAACCTTCCCAATGCTACTTTCCGGGTTAGGTTGGAAAATGGCCATGTGGTTCTTGGGCACATATCCGGGAAGATGCGGATGCATTACATCCGCATTCTTCCAGGCGACAAGGTAACGGTTGAATTGACGCCTTACGATCTGTCTCGTGCACGGATCGTGTTCCGGGCGAAGTGATTTGAAAAAAGGGTAATATCATGAAAGTGATGGCATCGGTTAAGCGCATTTGCCGCAATTGCAAGATCATCAAGCGCAAGGGCGTTGTGCGCGTGATTTGCAGCTCTGATCCGCGCCACAAACAGCGTCAAGGCTGAACGCCGCGCTTTTGCTTGCGCTTTTTGTTTGAGGAAAAACAATGGCTCGTATCGCAGGGGTTAACATCCCGAATCACCAGCATACTGAAATCGGCCTCACGGCAATTTTCGGTGTAGGTCGCACGCGCGCTCGCAACATTTGCGTGGCGTCTGGTGTGGAGTTTTCGAAGAAGGTCAAAGACCTCACTGACGCAGACCTCGAAAAGCTGCGAGAAGAAGTGGGTAAGTTCATCGTCGAAGGCGACCTGCGTCGCGAAGTGACGATGAATATCAAGCGCCTGATGGACTTGGGCTGCTACCGTGGCGTTCGCCATCGCAAGGGCTTGCCCATGCGTGGTCAGCGCACGCGTACGAATGCCCGTACCCGTAAGGGTCCGCGTCGTGCAGCGCAATCGCTGAAGAAGTAAGCGGAATTGATAGTTACAGGAAAACGTAATGGCTAAGGCTTCGAACAACTCCGCGGCGCAACGCGTTCGCAAGAAGGTCAAGAAGAACGTCGCCGAGGGCGTGGTTCACGTTCACGCGTCGTTCAACAACACCATCATCACGATCACCGATCGTCAGGGCAATGCACTCGCCTGGGCAACATCGGGTGGCCAGGGCTTCAAGGGTTCGCGTAAATCGACCCCGTTTGCAGCTCAGGTTGCAGCCGAATCGGCTGGTCGCGTGGCGATGGAATACGGCGTGAAGAACCTCGAAGTGCGGATCAAGGGCCCCGGTCCTGGCCGTGAATCGGCGGTGCGTGCGCTGCATGGTCTTGGCATCAAGATCACCGCAATCTCCGACGTGACACCGGTTCCGCACAACGGTTGCCGTCCGCCGAAGCGTCGTCGTATCTAAGACGTCGCGTAGCGCTTTGACCTGTTGACGCTCACGCGTCGACAGGTTGCTTGCGTTATGGAATCTGCGTTAAGAATACTGACTAAGCCCACCGTTCGATCCACAGAGTTCGAACTAGCGCGAACGTTCTTCGCGTGATCAATTATTAAGGATGCAAAGTGGCACGTTATACCGGTCCTAAAGCAAAGCTGTCCCGCCGTGAAGGTACTGACCTTTTCCTGAAGAGCGCACGCCGTTCGCTCGCCGACAAGTGCAAGCTCGATAGCAAGCCGGGTCAGCACGGCCGCACGTCGGGCGCTCGTACGTCCGACTACGGCACGCAATTGCGTGAAAAGCAAAAAGTGAAGCGTATCTATGGCGTGCTCGAACGTCAGTTCCGCCGTTACTTCGCTGAAGCTGATCGCCGCAAGGGCCCGACGGGTGAAAACCTGTTGCAATTGCTCGAGTCGCGTCTGGACAACGTCGTGTATCGCATGGGCTTCGGCTCGACGCGCGCTGAAGCGCGCCAGTTGGTCGGCCATAAGTCGATCACGGTGAACGGCGTGGTCAACAACATTCCGTCGATGCAAGTTAAGGCGGGCGACGTCGTTGCTGTTCGCGAACAGTCACGCAAGCAAGTTCGGATTCTGGAAGCGCTGAACTTGGCTGAGCAAGGCGGAATGCCGAGCTGGGTCGCTGTCGATGCCAAGAAGTTTGAAGGCACGTTCAAGGCGATGCCGGATCGCGCTGACATCGCTGGCGATATCAACGAAAGCCTGATCGTCGAATTGTATTCGCGTTAATCGGATTAGCGGCCGGGGCACCCTGATTGCGGAAGGCAAGGGGTTGCCTCGGCTGTTTATTTTCGGGTTGTCACCGGTCAGCCTTATCGGCGTAACGAGCCGAGGGTATTGAAAAGGAAAACCTATGCAAACCAGTTTGTTGAAGCCCAAGATTATTGCAGTCGAATCGCTTGGCGACAGCCACGCGAAAGTGGTCATGGAGCCGTTCGAACGGGGCTATGGTCACACCTTGGGTAACGCGCTTCGGCGCGTGCTGCTGTCGTCGATGATTGGTTATGCGCCGACCGAAGTGACGATTGCAGGCGTCGTGCATGAATATTCTACGCTCGACGGCGTGCAAGAAGATGTGGTCAATCTGCTGCTGAATTTGAAGGGCGTCGTTTTCAAGTTGCATAACCGCGACGAAGTCACGGTTACGCTGCGCAAGGAAGGCGAAGGCGTTGTCACAGCCGGCGATATCGAACTCGCGCATGATTGCGAAGTTATCAATCCGGGTCACGTGATCGCGCATCTTTCGAAGGGCGGCAAGCTCGACGTTCAGATCAAGATCGAAAAGGGCCGCGGCTATGTGCCGGGCAACGTGCGTCGTTACGGCGAAGATTCGGCAAAGATCATTGGCCGCATCGTGCTGGACGCGTCGTTCTCGCCGGTTCTCCGCGTGAGCTACGCCGTCGAAAGCGCTCGCGTCGAACAGCGTACCGACCTCGACAAGCTCGTGATGAACATCGAAACCAATGGCGTGATTTCGCCTGAGGAAGCGATTCGTCAATCGGCTCGTATCCTGGTCGATCAGTTGTCGGTGTTCGCCGCGCTGGAAGGCACGGAAGCTGCCGCAGAAGCACCGTCGCGCGCGCCGCAGATCGATCCGATCCTGCTGCGTCCGGTGGACGATCTCGAACTCACGGTTCGTTCCGCGAACTGCCTGAAGGCCGAGAACATCTATTACATCGGTGATTTGATCCAGCGCACGGAAAACGAATTGCTGAAGACGCCTAATCTCGGCCGCAAGTCGCTGAACGAGATCAAGGAAGTCCTGGCTTCGCGTGGTCTGACGTTGGGAATGAAGCTCGAGAACTGGCCGCCGGCTGGTCTCGACAAGTAAGGTTCAAGCTGTACGCTTGACTGGCAAAGATGCGGATTTTCCTTTAGAATCCGCATCTTGCTTTTTCTACGACCGGCCCGTGCGCTCGAAAGAGACGCAATAGAAGAGCTGGATCTAAACTTGGTTAATTAGGAAATTCAAAATGCGCCATAAACATGGTTTGCGGAAACTGAACCGCACGAGCAGCCACCGTCTGGCTATGCTCCGTAATATGTCGAACTCGCTGATCGAGCACGAAGTCATCAAGACGACGCTGCCGAAAGCTAAAGAACTCCGTAAAGTCGTTGAGCCGCTGATCACGCTCGGCAAGAAGCCGTCGCTGGCAAATCGTCGTCTGGCGTTCAACCGCCTGCGCGATCGTGACTCCGTCGCGAAGCTGTTCGACGTGCTCGGCCCGCGTTACGAAACGCGTCCGGGTGGCTACCTGAGCATCCTGAAGTTCGGTTTCCGTCAGGGCGACAACGCACCGATGGCGCTGGTCATGCTGATGGATCGTCCGGAAATCGCTGAAGGCGACGACGTGCAGGAAGCTGAATAAGCTGGTACGCGGTTGATCAAAAAAGGCCAAGCTTTGCTTGGCCTTTTTCTATTGTGCGCTGGGTTTAGCGGCGGCTTGCGTCACGCCTCATAGGCTGAGCGGCTGAATGCGAGTTGTCGACGTCCAGTGCTAGGATTGCGTGCATATCCACCGCATCGGAGCTTTCCGTGAACACGCCCGTTGTCCTCGTTCTTACGACGCTACCTGACAGCGAGGCGGCGTCAACGCTCGCGATGCAAGCTATCGATGCACGGCTTGCCGCCTGCGTGACGGAGCTGGGCACGGTCAAGTCGCTGTATCGGTGGAAAGGTAAGGTAGAGGCTGCCGAGGAGCTTCAGCTCCTGTTCAAGACGAGCCTCGCACGCAGTGACGAACTCACGCGCTTTATCGAGGCAAATCATCCTTATGAAACACCTGAAATTGTCTCGTGGCAGGCCGACGCTTCGGCCGCTTATGGACAATGGATCACCGCGGAAACTCAACGTCCTCTTAATGTTTAAGCCCCTAGCTTTCTCCGCGCGCCGACCGCTCGACGCAGTTCTCATGTTGGTGTCGTGCTTCGTGCTGTTGCTTTGCTCGATCTCGCCGAGTCACGCCGCTGACGATTTTCTCGATCCGGCGGTCGCGTTCAAATTCAGTGCCACTGAAAAACCGGGCGAGATCGACGTGCGATATAAGGTCGCAGATGGCTATTACATGTACCGCGAGCGCTTTGCGTTTGCAGTGAAAAACGGCACGGCAACGCTTGGCGAACCGCAATTGCCCGCGGGCAAGGTTCACTTCGATCAGACGTTTAACAAGGACGTGGAAACGTATCGCGGCGAACTCGTGATCCGGATCCCTGTAAAGCAGGCTTCCGGCCCCTTCGATATCGCCGTCACGTCCCAAGGCTGCGCCGATCAGGGCATCTGTTATCCGCCGATGGAGCGTACTTATCGTGTGAGCGGTGCAGCCTTGCAAGCGGCCAGCGCGAACGGTCAGACACAATTAGCTAACACCAGCGACGTCCCTTGGTACGACCGCGCGACCAACGCCGATTACGCGCAATCGTTGCTCGAAAGCGGCGGCTTTTTTGCGATAGTCGGCTTGTACTTCGTTGCGGGCGTCGTGTTGAGCTTGCTGCCGTGCTCTTATCCGATGATTCCCATTCTCTCGGCGATCATCATCGGCGAGGGGGCGCGCGTTACGCGGTCGCGTGGGTTTGGGTTATCGGCGGCGTATGTGTTTGGCATGGCGCTCGTCTACACGGCGCTGGGCGTGCTCGCCGCGATGATCGGGCAGAGCCTCGGCGCGTGGTTGCAGAATCCCTGGGTGCTCGGCGCGTTCGGCGTGCTCCTGGCACTATTCGCGCTCACGCTGATTGCTGGTTTCGATATCGCATTGCCGGCGCGTTGGCAGAACAGCGTTAATCAGGCGTCGCAGAAACGATCGGGCGGGAAGGTCGCAGCCGTTGTCGTGATGGGCGCGTTGTCAGCACTTGTGGTCGGTGCGTGCATGACCGCGCCGCTCTTCGCCGTGCTGGCGTTTATCGCGCATACGGGCAACGCGCTGCTCGGCGGTGCGGCACTGTTTTCGATGGGCGTCGGGCTCGGCGTACCGTTGCTGATCATTGGACTCGGCGCGGGGACGTTGCTGCCTCGCGCGGGGAACTGGATGGACGGCGTGAAGGTGTTCTTCGGCGTCGTGTTGCTCGCGGCGGCTTTGTGGATCGTCTGGCCGGTGCTGAGCGCAGTAGCGCAGATGGCGTTGGCGGCGTTATGGCTGCTTATTGCCGCTGCGGCGTTAGGGCTTTTCACTTCGGGTGGGCCGGCGGTATCGATATGGCGCCGGTTGGGCCGAGGATTCGGCGCCGCGCTCGCCATCTGGGGCGCTGCGTTGCTTGTCGGACTCGCTGCGGGTTCCACCGATCCGCTTCGGCCGCTCGCCGTGTTTGCAGCGCGGACGGGGTCCGGCGCTGAGGCCAGCGCGCAGCGGTCCGCGCCCGGAGAGGCCTTCGCGCCGGTCAGATCGTCGGCGGAACTGGACCTGGCGCTCAAAGCGGCCGGCCGGCCGGCGATGCTCGATTTCTACGCTGACTGGTGTGTATCGTGCAAGGAGATGGAACATCTCACGTTCAGCGATCCACGCGTGCGTGCGCGGTTGGCGCAACTTAACCTGCTGCGCGCGGACGTCACGGCAAACAACACCGACGATCAGGCGTTGCTCAAGCGCTTCAAACTGTTCGGGCCACCGGGCATCATCTTCTTCGACGCGCAGGGAAACGAAGTGGCGCGGGTCGTGGGGTATGAGTCAGCCGATACCTTCTTGAAAAGCCTGGACAAACTATCCGCGCCCACGACGTGATTCTGAAGTGAGAAAAGTGACGCACGTTCGGAACACGCGAACGTGCGTCGTTTCTCTCGGATAAGCGATGTAAAGGGCGGCACGATAAGTGACAGACCGCGAAGATGTGCTTCAGCGGCGGGCAATGTTGTCGGCCAGAAACCGATCCGACCGACTTATGTATCTCAAGTCCGCAGGATTTGGTAAATCGGGGCGTGGTATTTTTGCCTGTACTCAACGCTCGCTCTCCCATCGACACGCTCATGAACGATCTGCCCCATCGAGCCCGTTACGAAGCGCGACTAAACCGCGTGCTCGATCACATTTATGATCACCTCGACCAGCCTCTGGATATTGATCGGCTGGCAGGAATCGCGTGTTTGTCGCCGTATCACTGGCATCGGATCTATCAGGCGATGTACGGCGAGACGGTCGCGACGACCGTGCGCAGATTGCGGCTGCATCGCGCGGCCGGCTATCTGGCTAATGGGGCGATGCCGATCGCGGAGGTTGCCGAACGTTCGGGGTATAGCAGCTTGCAATCGTTTTCACGCACGTTCAGGGCGGCCTTCGGGATGCCGCCGGCGCAGTATCGCAAGCAAGGCACTCATAGCCGGTTTCGGCCGGCGCTATCAGGAGACGATCAAATGGTGATGCGTGAAGTGGTGATTCGTGAGGTCCCGGCGATGAACGTTGTATCCGTTGATCATGTCGGGTCATATATGCAGATCGGCAAGGCGTTCGACTCGCTGATCGGTTGGCTGGCCGGCAGGAATTTGCTGTCTGCCGAGATGCGGATGATCGGCATCTTCTATGACGATCCGGGGATCGTGGCTGAAGCAGAGTTGAGGTCGAAGGCTGGGGTGGTGCTGCCGCGCGACGTCGATATCGACGTCGCCGCGCCGGTCGCGCTGACGCCGCTGCGTGGCGGCCATTATGCGGTGCTGCGGCATCGAGGGCCCTACAGCGATATGCACGCGGCTTACCAGTGGCTATACGGGACGTGGCTCGTGCAGTCGGGCCGGGAAGCCGCCGATGCGCCGGCATTCGAGGAGTACCTGAACAACCCCAAGGAGACGGCGCCTGCTGACTTGCTGACGGAGATCTGTCTGCCGCTGGTGTGAGGGTTCGCTGCGTGGGCCGCTCGATTTCACGATCAATCGGCGCCGCGCCGGACAGATCCGCTTGGCTCGAGTGTCACCGCTCCAAGCCGGCCGCACTCCGGCGAGCACAGCTCGGGTACGGTCGCGTCGAGGATGCTGGATAGTCGTTCCGTAGCAGGACGATCATCGAAGGGGACTTCCTCCAGCCGCAAGCCCCCAGGATCTCACGCATTCGAATTGCGACGCCTTCAACGCAAAGCGTCGCCTTTTCAAGGCACAGAAATCTTTACTTCAAAGCAGCCCGCAAAAGCCGCGCGGCATCCAGCGCAAAGTACGTGAGCACGCCGTCCGCGCCCGCGCGTTTAAATGCCAGCAGGGACTCCATCACCGCCTTGTCGTGATCGAGCCAGCCGTTTTGCGTGGCGGCTTTGATCATCGCGTACTCGCCGCTGACCTGATAGACGTACGTTGGAAAGCGAAACTCTTCTTTCACCCGATACACAATATCCAGATACGGCATGCCTGGCTTGACCATGACCATGTCCGCGCCTTCCTCGATATCCATCCGCACTTCGCGCAAGGCTTCATCGGAATTCGACGGATCCATCTGGTACGTCATCTTGTTGCTCTTGCCGAGGTTCGCAGCGGAGCCAACAGCATCGCGGAACGGGCCGTAGAACGCCGACGCATACTTCGCGGCGTACGCCATGATCCGCGTGTGGATGTGTCCGTCGCTCTCGAGCATTTCTCGAATCGCGCCGATACGCCCGTCCATCATGTCCGACGGCGCAACAATATCCACGCCCGCTTCGGCCTGCGCACGTGCCTGTTCGACGAGAATTTCGCTGGTTTCGTCGTTGATGACGTAGCCATGTTCGTCGAGGACACCGTCCTGTCCGTGACTGGTGTACGGGTCGAGCGCGACGTCGGTGAGTACGCCCAGCTCGGGAAAGTTTTTCTTCAACTCGCGCACGGCACGCGGAATCAGCCCTTCGGGATTCGTCGCTTCACGGCCGTCAGGCGTTTTCAGCGAGGGTTCAATAGCCGGGAACAGCGAGATGACCGGCACGCCGAGCTCGACGCACTGTTCCGCAACTTTCATCAACAAATCGACGGATGTGCGCTCGACGCCGGGCATCGACGGAACGGTTTGACGCACATTCGATCCCTCAACGATGAACACGGGATAGATCAGATCGTTTGTGGTCAACAGGTTTTCGCGCATCAGGCGGCGCGAAAAGTCGTCACGGCGCATGCGGCGCGGACGATGATGCGGATAGAAGCTCATGACTTTGCGTGGGGGTGATGGATAACGCGAGGATAACCCGATCAGGGAATCGGGGAGCGGGTGCTGGATCAGCGGCCACGAACGCCGCCCGAAACGTCGCACAACCGCCGCAGGCATAGGGTACGGCCGCCTTCAGAACCTTTTCGAGACAATGGTATATCATATGGATCGAGCTAGGCGCTTAGCGCCGAACTCCCCGCTTCTCCTCCCTGAGCGGGTGCCTGTGATGATCGTAGGATTCGATCAGGCTGTTTGACCCGCCGTCATGCGGCGGGTTTTTTTATGTCAGGCGACATAAATCGGGTCCAAAACCCGTCCACGCTGCACTTCCGCATTCATTGCGCTTCGTCTTCCGGAGCGGCTTCCTCGGTGGCCTTGGGAATCAGCCAGCTCTCGATTTTCTCGTGCGCTTCATCGAGCCCGACGCGCTTCAGCGCTGAGAAGAGTTGAAGCGTCAATTCGCCGCGATATCCCGCTGCCGTGTACTCGTCGAATGCTTTCTTGGTCGCGCGCAACGTATTCGTGCTTTCCTGCCGCGTCAATTTGTCGCATTTGGTCAGTAAGGCGTGAATCGGCTTTCCGGTGGGCGCAAACCAGTCGAGCATGATCTTGTCGAGTTCGGTCAGCGGGCGGCGCGAGTCCATCATCAGAATCATGCCGACCAGTTGCGCGCGGCTCTGCAGGTAAGTCGACAGTAATTGCTGCCAATGCAGCTTGGCATTCCCTGACACTTCCGCATACCCGTAACCCGGCAAGTCGACGACATGCGCCTTGGGCTGGTCCGCCGGGCCTATGGCGAAGTAGTTGATGTGCTGCGTGCGCCCCGGCGTCTTACTGGCGAATGCCAGCCGCTTCTGATTGCATAGCAGGTTGATGGCCGTCGACTTGCCAGCGTTCGAGCGTCCTGCAAATGCGATCTCCGGCTGTGGCGTCGGAGGCAGATCGCGCAGGTGATTGACCGTCGTAAAGAAACGGGCTTGATGGAGCAGAAATGACGACATGGGAAGACCGAAAGTGAAATTCTGTGGAAACTCGAGCTGTAAGGAGCCACTGAATACTGGGCTTGCCCCGACTGGCGTCTTTGCGTTTAGCGAGTTATTGTACAATACGACGGTTGTACGAAGACCAGCCAGGGCACGCAAGACCCAAGCGGGATAAGGAGTGAGACAGGTTTGAAGACAGATTTCGGGGCGCGCAACGGGTGACTTTTTAATCCGTATCGAGTCCTCTGTCGGGTGTCTTGCAGTGCATCGGTAACCGTCGTTTTGCAGAACCTCACAATTCTCACAAGACGAAAAACAGGGTACGCGAATGAACCGACTGTACAAGACTCTGATGGTCCTGGAATTAGCAGCAGCATTCGGAGCGGGGTTGGTAGGCTGGACAGTCACATCGCAAGCGGCAGAGACGGGCGCCCCCGGAGCCCCCGCCAAGCCTGACGTGACACGGGGCCAGGCAATTGCCACCCAGGTTTGCGCATCGTGTCACGGAGCAGACGGCAACAGTGCCGGCGGCGCGTTTCCGAAGCTCGCAGGCCAACATGCCGAGTACATCGTCAAGCAGTTGAAGGATTACAAGACGCAGCCGGGCGCGAAAGAGCCGGCGCGTAAGAATCCGATCATGGCGGGCATCGCAGGCGCGTTGAACGATCAGGACATGGTCAACGTGGCGGCCTATTTTGAGACGCAGAAGGCCAAGCCGGGCTACGCGCGCGACAAGATCACCGTGGCGCTCGGGCAGAAGATCTATCGTGGCGGCGTAGCGGATAGAGGCGTTCCGGCGTGTGCCGCGTGTCATGGCGCAACGGGCATGGGCGTGCCGGTGCAGTATCCGCGGTTGTCGGGGCAATGGTCCGACTACACGGCGGCGCAACTCACCGCGTTCGCGCAGGTCACTCGCAACAACAGTGAGCCAATGCACACCATCGCATTGCGTCTCAACGAGGCGGAAGTGAAGGCGGTCGCGGACTACATCGCCGGCCTGCATTAAAGGGCAGCGGTCTGCGCTGACCGCAGGTCTGCATTAAGATGCGCGCATCGTCGTCGTCCGGACGTCATATGCGTTCGTCATAGTGCGAGCACATTACGAAGCCGGTCCGACGAGGCCGGCGCACAAATAAGAAAAAAGGGTGGGACGCCGGTCATCGACCGCTTGCGTCTCCACCCTTTTTTGCTGTTCAGCCGGAGTTTGAATGAGCGTCACCACGTCGGGATTGCAGTCGAAGTCGAGCCGTAGCAGCGTGCGTCAGGCCATCGAAGTCATTAGTTCGATGCGCTTCGCCATCTCGCTGCTCGTGATCCTCGCGATAGCAAGCATTATCGGTACGGTTCTTACGCAGGAAGATCCGTACCCGAACTACGTCAACCAGTTTGGTCCGTTCTGGGCCGACATCTTCCGCGGCCTGAGCCTCTACAACGTGTACAGCGCGTGGTGGTTCATGCTGATCCTGATCTTTCTCGTGATCTCGGTGTCGCTGTGCGTGATCCGCAACGGCCCGAAGATGATCGCGGACATAAAGAGCTGGAAGGATCGGGTGCGCGAAGGCAGCCTGCGCGCGTTCCACCACAAGGGCGAGTTTCCGCTGGTGCCGTCAACTCGCGCCGATACCGCCGCCAAACTGCAACGGCTCGCGGGCAAGATGGGCTACAAGTTCGTGACGCGCGAGACGGACAGCGGCGCGACGCTGATCGCGGCGAAACGCGGCGCGCTGACGAAACTCGGTTATATCTCGGCGCATCTGGCGATCGTGATCATTTGTATTGGCGGTTTGCTCGACAGCAACCTGCCCATCAAGCTGCAGATGTGGCTCTTCAACAAGACGCCGATCGCGTCGAACGAAGTCATCAACGACATTGCGCCAAACCACCGGCTGCCGACGTCGAACCTCACGTTCCGCGGTTACGCGTGGGTGCCGGAAGGGCAGCACGTTGCAACAGCCATTCTGAACCAGCAGGACGGCTCGCTGATCCAGGACCTGCCGTTCTCCATTCAGCTCGATAAATTCATCGTCGATTATTACTCGACCGGCATGCCGAAGCTGTTCGCGAGCGATATCGTCGTGATCGATCACGCGACCGGCAAGCGCATCCCGGCGCGCGTGGAAGTGAACAAGCCGTTCACCTACGACGGTATTTCGATCTATCAATCGAGCTTTCAGGACGGCGGTTCGAAACTTTCGATGACCGCCTGGCCCATGTCCGGCGGCAGCGCGAAAACCACGCCGTTCGACGGCGCGATCGGCGGCACGGCGCCGATGAGTCCGCAGATCATCGGCGGCAAGGGTGAAAGCGTGGAATTCACCGATTTCCGCGCTATCAACGTGGAAAACGTCACCGATGGCAATGGTTCAATCGATGCCCGAGGTGTTGGCCAGACGCAGACGCTGAAGCAGGCTTTCGATGAACGGCTCGGTTCCGGCGCGAAGACGTCGAAACCGACGGATTTGCGCAACGTGGGGCCGTCGGTGCAATACAAGGTGCGTGGCACGGACGGCCAGGCGCGCGAATTCAACAACTACATGCTGCCCGTCGATGTACAAGGCCAGCAGATGTTCCTCGCCGGCATGCGTCTCAGTCCGAACGATCCGTTCCGCTACCTGCGCATTCCCGCCGACGAACAAAGTTCGGTCAAACAGTGGATGAACCTGCGCGCCGCGCTCGAAACGCCTGCGATGCGCGACGAAGCGGCGCGTCGGTTCGCGCAGCGCTCGGTGCCGGAAGCCAACGCGGAATTGCAGAAACATCTGGAAGAGAGCGCATCGCGAGTGCTGAACCTGTTCGCCGGCGCTGACGAAACCGGCGTGGCGGCTGTGCCGGGACAGCCGGGCGCCGTGCTGGGCGGTTTCCAGGCGATAGCGGGTTTTATCGATAAATCCGTGCCCAAGGGCGAGCAGGAAAAGGCGGCAGGTTTATTGCTCAGAATGCTGGAAGGCGCGACGTGGGATCTGTGGCAGATTTCGCGCGCTCAGAACGGCCTGCCGGAAGCCAAACCGGACGCGAAAAACACGCAGTTCGTGCAATCGTCGATCAATGCGCTTTCGGACAGCTTTCTGTACGGATCGCCGGTCTTTCTGCAACTCGATTCGTTCAAGCAGATCCAGGCTTCGGTGTTCCAGTTGACGCGCGCACCGGGTAAAAAAGTGGTGTATCTTGGCAGCTTTCTGCTCGTGCTCGGCATTTTCTCGATGTTCTACGTGCGTGAACGTCGTCTCTGGTTCTGGCTCAAAGACACAACAACGGGCGGCACGAGCGTGTTGATGGCCATGTCCACCGCGCGCCGTACGCTCGATTTCGAGAAGGAATTCGCGCAAACGCGCGACGCGATCGGCGCTATGCTCGGCGTCAAGCCACAGCCGGTATCGCCATCACCGGAAACGCCCGCGGACGCGAAGTCCACCGGCCCGCAGGATTCAACTCGGTAAGATCATGGACCTCACACAAGCCTCCTCGCATTCGACTTCGGCGCAACAGCGCGCGGGCAAAGTACCCGTCGATCCGAACCTCTTCGACGAACGTCCGTTTCTCAAGCGTCTCGGCCCGACCGACTGGCTGTTCGCGCTGGCGATGGTCGCCGGCGCAGGCTTCGCGCTGTACCGGTATTACCCGTTCATGAACTACTACGACAAGCTGGTGCTTTGCTGCGCCGTGCCGACGTTCGTGGTGCTCGGATGGCGCTGGAAGCCGGTGCGGCTGCTGATTGCGTGTATCGCGTTGTTGTCGCTGTCGTCGTTGCAGCTTTATCACTCGGATCTCGCGCGCGCCGACACCAACTTCTTCCTCAAATACTTCTTGTCTAGCCAGTCGGCCATTTTGTGGATGAGCGCGCTGCTCGTGCTGGCCACGGTGTTCTATTGGATCGGCCTGATTTCGCGTTCGCCCACGGGCGGGGCGATCGGCTCGAAGATGACCTGGGCAGCAGTGTTGATGGGCTTCACCGGCCTGATGGTGCGCTGGTACGAGTCTTACCTGATCGGTTCGGACGTGGGGCATATTCCCATTTCGAACTTGTATGAAGTATTCGTGCTGTTCTGCCTGATTACTTCGTTGTTTTATTTGTATTACGAGCAGCACTACAGCACGCGCGCGATGGGCGCGTTCGTGCTGCTGGTGATCAGCGCCGCCGTCGGCTTCCTGATGTGGTATTCCATCGCCCGCGATGCCCAGCAAATCCAGCCGCTCGTGCCCGCGCTGCAAAGCTGGTGGATGAAGATTCACGTGCCGGCGAACTTCATCGGTTATGGCAGCTTTGCGCTGGCGGCCATGGTCGGCGTCACGTATCTGGTCAAGGAGCGCGGCATTCTGGCGGATCGCCTGCCATCGCTCGAAGTGCTCGACGACGTGATGTACAAGTCGATCGCGGTTGGTTTTGCGTTCTTCACCATCGCGACCATTCTCGGCGCGCTGTGGGCCGCCGAAGCGTGGGGCGGTTACTGGAGTTGGGACCCGAAGGAAACGTGGGCACTGATCGTCTGGCTGAATTACGCTGCGTGGCTGCACATGCGTCTGATGAAAGGTCTGCGCGGCTCCGTCGCCGCGTGGTGGGCGTTGACGGGTTTGCTGGTCACCACCTTCGCTTTCCTCGGCGTCAACATGTTCCTGTCCGGCCTGCATAGCTACGGCAAACTGTAAGATCCGGCGCTCACGCCGTCTCGAAAAACCGCCACGCAAGGTCTGCTGGCGGTTTTTTTATTGCCCGGGCGGAATAGGTGAAACCGATTCGGTGTTTGTCACGAATATAGCTATAGCGGCGGCGGCGACGCTGACCGCAACACGAATTCCAGGAGCATCGAGATGGTTATCAAACATAAACGCCAGCTTTTCGGCGACGACATCGCCCGCAGTGAAATCACGCCGCGAGCGTTCTTCGAGAACCGCCGGCGCGTATTGCGGGCGGCTGGCGCGCTCGCTGCGACGGGTCTTGTCGGCGTGAACGGCGAAGCGCTCGCAATGACGACATCGCCCGATGCAAAGGGTCAGAAGCTCGCTGCGACCACGAACACGAAGTTCGTCGCCATGGACAAGGTCACGTCGTTCAAGGACATCACGAGCTACAACAACTTCTACGAGTTCGGCACCGACAAGGCCGATCCGGCGCAGAACGCGCATACGCTGCGGCCGCGGCCGTGGAAGATATCGGTGGAAGGCGAGATCAAGAACGCGAAGGTGTACGACATCGATGAGATCCTGAAACTCGCGCCGCTCGAAGAGCGTATTTACCGGTTGCGATGCGTGGAAGGGTGGTCGATGGTGATTCCGTGGATCGGCATTCCGCTCTCCGAAATCATCAAGCGCGCGCAGCCGACGGGCAACGCGAAGTACGTGCAGTTCATCACGCTAGCCGATCCCTCGCAGATGCCGGGGCTGTCCGACCCCATTCTTGACTGGCCCTATTCCGAAGGTTTGCGCATGGACGAGGCGATGAATCCGCTGGCGCTGCTGACTGTCGGTTTGTACGGCGAGGTGCTGCCGAATCAGAACGGGGCGCCGGTGCGTATCGTGGTGCCTTGGAAATACGGCTTCAAGAGTGCGAAATCGCTGGTGAAGATCCGTTTTGTCGAGCAACAGCCGAAAACGAGCTGGAGTGAATATGCGCCGAAAGAGTATGGTTTCTACTCGAATGTGAATCCAAATGTCGATCATCCGCGCTGGAGCCAGGCGACGGAACGGCGTATTGGCGAGGACGGGTTTTTCACGCCGAAGCGCAAGACGCTGATGTTCAACGGATATGGTGATCAGGTCGCGTCGTTGTATCGGGGCATGGATCTGAAGGCCAACTTCTAGGGAGACGGAATGGCTTCGGCTTCCGATGTAAAACCAGGGCCGGCGACGCGCGGCGCTACGAGCAGCACGAACTGGATCGCGCCGGCGAAAGTGGCGGTGTTTCTGGGCGGGTTGTATCCGCTCGCGCGCATCGTGCTGCTCGGCGTCACGGGCGGACTGGGCGCGAATCCAATCGAATTCATCACCCGCTCGACCGGTCTCTGGACGCTCGTATTCCTGTGCATCACCCTCGCTGTCACGCCGGTACGTCGGCTGACGGGTCTGAACGCGCTGCTGCGTTTTCGGCGCATGCTCGGGCTGTTCGCATTCTTCTATGTCGTGCTGCACTTCACGACGTACATCTGGTTCGACAAATGGTTCGATGTGCTGGCGATTCTCAAGGACATCGTCAAGCGACCGTTTATCCTGGTCGGTTTCTCGGCGTTCGTGCTGCTGATTCCGTTGGCCGTGACGTCGCCGAAAGCGATGGTGAGGAAACTCGGCCGCCGCTGGCAAACGCTGCATAGGCTGATTTATCCGATCGTCATGCTCGCTATCCTGCACTTCTGGTGGATGAAAGCGGGCAAGCACGATCTCATCTTGCCGAAGATCTATGGCTCGATCGTGGTGGTGTTGCTGGCGTGGCGGGTGATTGTCTGGCTGCGGTCGCGGATTACGCAAGGACGCGCGGTTTAGCCGATTGGTAAAGTGAATAAAAAAGGGCGACGCTTGAATGGCGCCGCCCTTTTTGTTTGCCGCTTGGACTCGCGCTAGCAAATCAGCCCGGGAAAATCGATTCCCCGGCGAACAACTGCTTCACTTCTTCGCGTTCACGCACCAGCCGCGCACGTTCACGATCGACCATCACTTCGGCGGCGCGCGGGCGTGTGTTGTAGTTCGAGCTCATCACGAAACCGTAGGCGCCTGCCGAGAAGAT
>Ga0209332_1000095_pt1 | contig 22422 bp, 14 predicted proteins | sample BlaSpr_A8_OM3_M1_FD_187974 | JGI IMG/M metagenome (GOLD analysis project Ga0209332, IMG submission 187974) | Forest soil microbial communities from Thunder Bay, Ontario, Canada - Black Spruce, Ontario site 2_A8_OM3_M1 (SPAdes) (version 2) | ecosystem: Environmental > Terrestrial > Soil > Boreal...
TGGCTCGATCGACTTAAACCAGTGGAGAGACGGGCGTCTCGCCTGTCTGGCCGGGCGGGGACGCCCGGCGCTCCACCGTTATCGCAGCGGTAAACCGCTGCGCCACCCAAATTCTCCTCGAGAATCGCGAAAGTTCTTGAACCAAATCAGTTATCTTCTGTTCGAAATTCACAAGTGAAAGTGCTCTGCGTATGCGCTAGCGCGTGGTGAAATGGAAACTCCATGGCCAAGAGGGTTAGCGTCGATCGATGGATGTTTACGGTAACGACGGTGCTCGTGTTTATCGGGCTGGTCATGATTTTCAGCGCTTCCGCGGTGATGGCGAAGGAGCGGTTTGGATCGCCCTATGCATTTCTGATTAAGCAATTGGTGTGGGCGGTTGCAGGGCTCATCGTGATGGTGGTCGCGATGAAGGTCGACTACAAGCGACTGCAGCATCCGGCGCTGGTTTTCACCAGTCTCGGATTTACTACGCTGTTGCTTATTTCGGTCTTCTTTCTTGATCGCGCGCACGGGACGCATCGCTGGTTTCACTTGGGGCCGATTTCTTTGCAGCCTTCGGAGATGGCGAAACCGGCGCTGATCCTGTTTCTTGCGTGGTTTCTCCAGGATAAAACCGAAGCCATCGATGACTGGCGAAGTACGCTTATTCCCGCGATCGTTCCTACTGGCGTGTTTCTTGCGCTGATTGTTTTTCAACCTGATCTCGGGACGGCGATTGCTTGCGCGGGCATTACTGCGTGCGTGTTATATGTCGCGGGAATCCGCTTGCGTTACTTCGGATACGCTTTAGGGGCTGCGCTGTTGCCGCTTTATTTTTTGATTTTTCACGTGGCTTACCGGCGTGATCGCATTCTTGCCTTCCTGAATCCGTATGCCGATCCAAAGGGATTTGGATTTCATATTATTCAGTCGCTGATTGCGGTCTCGACTGGTGGCGTTACGGGACTTGGTTTGATGGAAGGGAAGCAGAAACTTTTTTATCTTCCGGAGCCGCACACAGATTTTATTTTTGCGGTGACTGCAGAAGAATTGGGGTTGATGGGAGCGTTGGCGGTCATTATTCTTTTCGCGATTTTTCTGTGGCGCGGAACGCGGGCGGCGCTGCGAACACAGGATAATTTTGGGCGGTTTCTGGCGGTCGGAATCACGAGCATGATTGTGTTGCAGGCGTTCATCAACATCAGCGTGGTGCTGGGATTAATGCCCACGAAGGGGATTCCGCTGCCCTTTATTTCTTATGGAGGGTCGTCGTTGTTTGTGACGTTGATGTGTGTTGGAGTGCTGCTGAACATTACGAAGCAGGCGGAATAGAAACCCGGGCTACCACCCCCCGTACTCCCCGTACCCCCCGCAACGGCCATAGAGCTAATATAATCACTTTGTTAGCCGGAAATAACCTCTCAAAATCCAGCACAGCCGATGCGGTGATGGTGTTGGCAAGAACCGCATTGTGGTGATCCGGGCCGGGCGGGGCGCCCGGCGCTCCATTTGCACCCCGGCACTCCATTACCCGGTGCTCACTCCTGGTGCTTCGTTACTGTTGGCTTAGGATTATTTCGGCGGTTTTTCCGGCTCGGGCTGAGATGTGGCCTTTTAGCGGACCTTTTTTCGCCTTGACCTCTACCAGTTGGCCTTTGCCGGCCCGGGTGGGCAGGACGAAGTTGCCTTTCTGATCGGTGACTGCTTTATCGGAGTTTCCATCGATGTAGACGGTTGCTCCGGCTACGGCTGTCATGTCGTCGTCAACTACAACTCCTCGAAGAATGCCTGAGGTTTCGGCTACGGTTTGAATGGTTGCGATCGGGTAATAATCGCCGGCGAGAATCAGCGTGGAGTTGCCGTTGAGGAATTCGTCTTTGGCGGATGCGGAGAAAGATATTTTGCCGTCGGCGGGACGGGATTGCTGAGGGATGTCGAGCGCCCATCCGCTGCCGTCCATTCTTAATTCCGCGCCAGTGGAGGATTTCACCTGGGCGAGTTCAACTGGGGTTTGATCGGGTCGCAAGACTACGACTTGAATGTGATAGACGCCGCGTGATTTTAGAATTGCGGAAGCGAGTAAGGGAGCGACACCGAGCGACAGGATGGCAGCCGCCGCTATCGTTGCGAGCACCGTTTCTTTTTGGCGGAGAAGATAGGCGGCGATGGATGCCGCGACGAGTACGGCGAAGGAGGCGACCATTCGTTGGTAGCCGATGTGGCTGGCTATTTTCAAGAGTTGCTCTGGCATATCTTGTACTCTGAATTGAGTAGAACCGGAAGGATAAGGTGGTGCAAGTTACTTGGGAGTGAGTGGTTTCGTGGTTATTAGGGTCGGAGAAGGTCAAGGGCTTACGACAAGAGAGGTCGAGTGCGCTTACCAAGAGAAGGTCAAGTGCTTACCACAGAGGACACAGAGGGATCACGGAGGTCACAGAGGATATCTGCACGTTGAGTCGCTCAGGGAGTCAAGACGCGATTAGGCGGTGTTTCTCGCAGTCCGGGCAGAAGGGCAAAGGTATATCCCAACTTTCGTTGCCGCCGAATGTGAAGGTGGCTGTCAGGTAATTCATGCTGGCGCCGCACGTGGGGCAATGCTGGGGTTCCGGGGCTTTGAGGGATTCATGGGTCAGGAAATCTTTTATGATTAGTTTGATGGGGTCTATCGGGGAGCATTGGGAACCTCCGGGCGAATGGGAATTTGTCCCAAGCACAAGAGGCCGCTGACGGGCAGCACGTTTTGTGTGTAGTCAAGTCCATTGTACGCCAAGCACAGAGGGTGAGAACTAGAGGCGAGTGTGTGGTGGCGATCGGAGTTACGCGCGAAGCGGTTTGTATGCCGAGTTTGTGGCTGAGCATGTGCGCTGAGTTTGTGCGCTGAGTTTGTACGATGAAGGATAGACGCTCGATTTTTGCGGTTCTATCGTTGGCCGATTATGTCGCGGAGCGAGCGCTATCCGATTTGTCCGCTGTGCAATCACCCGGTGGAGCTCGGCAGTTCGTTGATCGATGATGATGGTAAAGTGGTGCATGATGGGTGCCTGGTGGGCAGAGTGAAAGAGCGATCGCCGAAAGCATCCAACAAAGGAAAGCTGCGACCACGCGAGAAAGAACTCTCCGCGACTCGCGACTTGGATTACTCGGCAATCCTGTCAGAGTATGAGAGGGAAAGTCTCGCGGCGGAGGCCATTCTGAAGGCGCGCCGCGAGAAGAAGCGGCTGGCATCTTCGCCTAAACTCTAGGCAAGGTCCCACCCAATTGAATCCGGCGCTCCATTGTTCTCTCCTTAGACGGGGAAAGCCCCGTCTCTACGGATTGCGTTCAAGGGCTAGCAATTGACGTTTCCTCGCTGTGCCCCAACGATAGCCGCCTAGTTCACCGTCTTGACGCACTATGCGATGGCAGGGAATTGCCACGGCTATGGGGTTGGTGGCGCAGGCTCGGGCTACGGCTCGGCTGGCTTGCGGCATGCCGAGCTTTTTGGCCAGGGCGCTGTAGGAGCGGGTTTCTCCGCGGGGGATTTGTTGCAGGGCTTCCCAGACCTGGCGTTGAAAAGCGGTGGCGCGAATGTCCAGCGGCAGAGAGGGGTTGGTTTCGTGACCCTCGATGAGGCTGGTCAGGCTGTCTCGCCATTGGGACAGGGCAGCGTCATCGCGGCGGCGGACGGCGAAGGGAAATTCGCGCATTAATCCTTGTTGAAGTTGCTGGTCGGAATCGCCGAAGCTGATGGCGCAAATGCCTTTGTCGGTGGCGGCGATGAGCATGCGTCCGAGGGGAGAATTGGCGGTGGTGTAGCGGACGATGGAGGCTACGGCTCCGCGTCGATACTTATCTGGGGTCATGCCGAGTTGGGCGGCGGTGCGCTCATAGAGGCGGCTGCTGGAGCCGTATCCGGCGGCGTAGAGGGCGGCGGTGACGGAGTGTCCGGACTGCAAATTCTGTTTGACCTGGCGAAGGCGGCAGGCGTCGATGTAGGCCCTGGGCGAGACGCCGAGCGCGGCTTTGAAGGTACGCTGGAGATGGAACGTGCTGCGGCGAAATTCTTTGGCTAGCAGGCTGAGAGTCAATTGCTCGTCGATATGCTGCTCGATGTAGCGGCAGATGGCGCGAACCAGCGCGGATTGCGGGTTGCCGTCGATGGCTTTGGGACGGCAGCGGAGGCAGGCGCGATATCCAGCCTGTTCGGCGGTGGGGGCGTCGTTGAAGAACGTGACGTTCTCGCGGCGCGGACGCTTGGCGGGGCAGGACGGACGGCAGAAAACTCCGGTGGTGGAGACGGCGAAGACGAAGGATCCGTCGAGAGAGGAATCGCGATCGAGGACGGCTTCCCAGCGGCGGACCTCGGGTTCAGGCGATGCTTTATTTTCGAGTTGAGCGGTTCGCTTCATCGGGGTTTCTTCTGCAAGTATCGCATTGGTGGCCATGCGGATAACATACGGTGGGCGTGGCGGCGTGGGCTATCCGAATGTTGCGGTCAAACGAAAATTGATGAACTGGCGAATTTTATGCCGGTGCCATTTTCCGGCAGTGGTTGGCTGGTGCCGGTAAAAATCTTAACCACAGGGGGCACAGAGGTACAGAGGAAAACTAGGGAGTTCTTTTCATTTTCGTGATTTGTATCACTGTGGGGAGTGGGTGGTTGCTGTAGTATGGCGGGGCTTCGGATGAGGGTTAGGGGCGGCGAAAATCTTTACCGCGGGGGCACGGAGTTACTTCGAAAAATGAAGGGAAAAAATTTATGAATAGTAGCGTGCGTTATACGGGGACTATTTGGTTGATTGTGCTTTTGGGGCTTGGGTTGGCGCAGGCTGGCGCGCAGGCGCTTACGGCGGAACAGGTGAAGAAAGTTGCTCCTACCTCGTTTTTCTTTTCGGGGCAGAGTGGAGCGGTGCAGCTTCGAAATACTGGCGGCTATAAGAACTCGGCTGGGAAGTTGACGCTGGCGGGGCTAGTGGATACTTCGGGGTATTCGACGGCGGTGGCCGAGAAGTATCAGGGATTTCTAATTACCGAGGTAAAGCTGAGTTTTGATGGGGGAAGCTTGGAGCCGGGGGCGTATGGTTTTGGATTTAAGGATGGAAAGTTTTTGGTTATGAATGTGGCTGGGACGGAACTGATGTCGATCGGAAGTCAGAGTGGTGATGAGGTGAAGCATCCGGTGCCGCTGAAGTTTGAGAAGGACGGGGCCGGGTTCCGGATTTATGCGGGGAAGAAGTATGTGGTGGTTAAGGGGGAGTGAGGGGCGGGGGCGAGATCGGTGGCGGGGCAAGGTGTTTCGCTTCGCTCAGGATGACAAGGGTGTTTGGGGCCGATGTGGCCGGGCGGGGACGCCCGGCGCTCCATTTATTACTGGCGCTCCATTTATTCTGTTTGACAACTTACGGTTGTAACGCTGGGGGTGTTACTCATAAAGTGCAGATGGTTGCACCCGGGACTGTCGCGGCGTTTGAGACTATTTTAATAACTCCATATCTCACAGCTACTTACCTTTATGCAACTATATGGTTTGACGGGTGCACTGTTAGATTGCGCACGCCCTTGGAAAAAAGGGCAGCCTGGGGGCAATTGTGACGGTGGTGTACAGCGCGGAGAACGAAGCATATAGAAAGACAAAGGCGCCGGCGGCTCTGCTTCCGCTGCTGGTAATTCTGTTCATTGTCTCTTACGGCATTTTGACGATGTTGGTGTTTGAGCAAGGCCAGACCATTGAATCGCAGCGTGGGTTGATTCGCGAGATGTTGAAGGACAGCAGCCAACTGGCGTCGATGAAGGGTAAGTTGAACCGGGACGATGTAGCGCGTCAGCAGGATAAGGCCACTGGACAGGCAGAGATCAATCCGGGCACTGGCGCCGCAGCAGCGGGGAACAAGGCGACGGATAAAAGTGGGAAAAAGCCAGGGAAGGCGGCGCGGTCGATGAAAGAGGTTCCGGGAAAGCCGGACGCGGATTTGCAGGACGTACGACGTTCTACGCGTGTGATCTGAAGAAAGTGATCGAGTAAGGGGCGATCGCTGGCAGGATGGACAAAGCAGAGCGAAGCCAATCTGGTTCTAAAAATTGTGAGAGAAAAAGCGGTTCTGTGAGACGCGGCTTTGTGGCGGCCGTGAAAGAGAGCTCCGAGCATGAAGACCCTAGCGCTGGCTTTAATTTTCTCCCTACCCGTCCCGAAATTGACGCCGCCGGCGCGACTGGCGCCGACTGTGACCCAGCAAGCGGCTAAGCACAAAGGTGGCAAGTGGTATTTTGCCGCGAACGGTCATGCGGTGTATTGCTATGGACCGGTGATGACCATGCCTCAGGGGCAGGGCGTGCTATTGCGAGTCGCCACTTTCTGCCGAGGCGACCAGACGATGGTGCCACTAAAAGACTAGTGGACTTTTCTCGGTGTTGGTGGTGTTAGTTCGCCAGCGAACACTCTACACCCAAAATTGTTATTATTGTTAAGTTATTCAGCTATAGTCATTTACGAACCGAAGTCCGGCAGGAATTTCTGCAGCCGGACGACCCCTGCCCAAACTATTTCCCCAAATTGTGATTTGGCTGGCGCTTGTCTTGACACCCTAATTCAGGGTCGCGAGAATGGCTCTACGGCGTAAATCCTGTGGGACTCCCGTAAAAACCTTAGTTGTTCAGGGCTGTCCCAAATCTTTCAGGAAATGGAACGATATGACTCGAAATCTCCCCTTAACCAATCTGATCGGTGCATTGGTGGTGCTGGCGCTAGCCGGCCTGACTTCTGCTCAAGAAGCGCAATATCCGGAAATACCGGATGCGAAGGCGATGTATAAGACCCTGCCGAATCATTTGGAGTTGGCTCCTGAAGCGAGCGCCCTGACAACCCCGGCCCTCAGGCAGTGGAACGGCGGATTTACTGATTTGAAGGGCAAGAAGGTCACTTACACCATGGTTGGTACGAATCCTGCCACGACCAATGTCACCACGACGGTGCCGGTTTACATCGTTCCGATCAAGATGGTTTACGGTTTAAAGAATGGCAATCGCACGTTTGATCCGGTCAAGGCGACGGTGTCAAACGGCTTGACTGTGATTAACAATGTGCTCGCCTCTCCGATCTTTAAGAAGGGCGTCAACTTCACGCAGGGAAGCACGAACCTGGGGACGACGCAGTACGTCGACGCTTTTCAGCGCGGCAACTTCTGGTCAAGCGTGAAGACTCATACGGGTTATCACGTTCTGCTCGGAACTCCGACCGTATTGCCTGAGCAGACGATAACGGTATCGGCCTCGCTGGGCTCGGTTTTTGCAAATCCTTTTGGCAGCGGCGTGGTGGGAACTTACGACATCTTTTCTTTTGATGCGAAGCTGCAGACGATCATGAAGAACTTCACGCAGCTGAATCATGGAGTCTTGCCGATTTTTGTAACCTATGACGTTTATCTGACCGAAGGCGGATGCTGTATTGGCGGTTATCACAGCGCGAATGGCGCGCAACCGGGAGGTCAAACTTACACTCATGCCACGTATGTGGATAGTCCGGGCGCGTTCTCGCAGAATGTGTCAGCTCTTTCACACGAAATTGGCGAGTGGATGGATGATCCGTTCGTAAACAATGCGGTGAATTGCACCGACAACGGCATTCTCGAAGTGGGCGATCCGCTGGAGGGGCTGTCGAATTATGGAGCTTATCCGTATACCTATAGCGGCTTCACGTATGATTTGCAGTCGCTGGTGTACGTCGGGTACTTCGGAGCGCCGAAAACCACGTCGGTTCATAGCTGGCTGGCTTTTCAGAATGACGAAGCCAAGGTTTGCCCGGGACAGTAGAGTTGCGGCGGTGAACTTGTGGAAGATGTCTTTGAGCCCGTTCCTTTGGGGACGGGCTTTTTGTTGAGGGGCATTGAGAGGGTGGTTATTTTTCGAGAGCTACGGGGTGAATCTCTCGAAGATTCCATTTCTCGAAAGAGCTTGGCGGGTAGCGGCGATGGACGGGCCACTTCTCAAAACGCGAGAAGTGGCGCACCCATGCCACCCCGGGAGAAGAGTCGCACCCGCGGTTGTTATAATCGGAATCCGAGATTGGATGGGCGAGGGGCCCGTAGCTCAAGCGGATAGAGCATCGGATTTCTAATCCGAGGGTTGCAGGTTCGACTCCTGCCGGGCCTACCAATTAGTACTAAGGTAATCGCACTTTCGTGCCATTTTCAAAGGCGGTAATAGATTATAGATTCCTAATTGAGCAGACTTCGGGGGAGGGCTGTTCGACGAGCGTCCCGTGACTCTTTATCGAGTTGGGGCGCTTTCGTTTTGTGGGGTATTCTTGATCCACCCTGGCGCTAGTTCTGGTCGTTGATTCTTCCGCTTGCCACTCACGCCAAGGTCTAAGGTCTAAGTCACTTCACCACAGAGGAAACAGGGGATTCACAGAGGACACGGGGAAGGGTTTTACCGTGGCTCCAGTTCTTATTGCTTTTTCGGTTTGGGCTTCATCATTTCCCATTCTTCGTTTGTTAGGTCACGGCCTAGGGCGGTGAATTCGCCTGCGCCTTGGAGCCATTCGCCGCCGTCCATGGTTACTACTTCTCCGTTGATATAGGCGGAGCCGTCGCTGACCAGGAAGGCGGCTAGATTGGCGAATTCTTCGGTGGTTCCGAAGCGGGCTAGAGGGATGCGCTTTTTGGCGGCCTCTGCCAGTTCGGGACGCGGGAGAAGGCGGGAGAATGCGCCTTCGGTGGGGATGGGGCCGGGGGCGATGGCGTTCATGCGGATGCCGCGATCTCCCCACTCGACGGCAAGGCTCCGAGTGAGGGCGTGGACTCCGGCTTTTGAAACGGCGGACGGGACAACGTAGGCGGAGCCGGTGGTGGTGTAGGTGGTGGTGACGTTGAGAACTACGGCTTTGCGCTTCTCGGCTAGCCAGCGGCGGCCGCAGGCCATAGTGGTGTGCAGGGTGCCCATGAGAACGATTCCGATTACGGATTGGAAGGCTCCGAGCGAAAGGTCTTCGGTGCGGGCCAGGAAATTTCCGGCGGCGTTGTTCATGAGGATGTCGAGGGGAGATTCGTCCCAGATTTTTGCAATCATCTCTTCGACGGCTGCGGGGTCGCGGACGTCGCAGGGGTGAGCGTGGATTTTGCTGCGGGTGCGAACGTTGTTTCGGAGTTCCTGTTCGGTGGCGGTTAAGACATCCTGGCGGCGGCCACAAATGTGGACTTCGGCGCCTAGTTCGAGGAAACGTTGGGCGGTGGCTTTGCCGAGGCCGGTGCCGCCTCCGGTGATTAGAGCGCGTTTGTTTTGGAGCAGGTTTTGCTGGAACATTTGTGGACTCCGCAGCCCCTAAAGGGGCATGGTTGTTTCGAGGTTATGGTATCGCTGAAGCGATACCCCGATACGGATCGAAATCTTGTATGGGCGGCTCGGTGTTTGGTTTCTCCTGCGGCGGCATCGCGGCCGGGCGAGGACGCCCGGCTCTCCATATGGTTTGGTTTTGCATTGGGTTCGGCTGCATTAGTTACGGTTCTTTTATTGGGTACGGGTTTTAATCTCGTCGAGTTTTGCTTGCGCCCATCTGGCGTGATCTGCTACTTGCGGGTCGGGATCTTCGCCTAACTGTTTTAGGGTGGGTATGAATGTTTTGTTGGCGCTGTTGGCCATGGCTATGACTGCGTTTCTGCGTAGGCCCGAGAGTTTGGCGCGACGGACTGGGGAGCCGTGAAAGACGGTTTGAAATTCTTCGGGCTGCATTTTGGCTAGCCAGTCCAGATCGGGATTAACTAATTTTTCGCGAGGCTCGAATTCGGCGGCGGAGGTGATGGGAGCTTTTCTATTCCAGGGGCAAACGTCCTGGCAGATGTCGCAGCCGAAGACGTGACGTCCCATAAGTGGACGGAGTGCTTCGGGAATTTCGCCTCGTTTTTCGATGGTCAGGTAGGAGATGCAGAGGCGGGCGTCGAGTTCTCCGGGGGCGATGATAGCTTGCGTGGGGCAGGCGGCGATGCAGCGGGTGCAAGTGCCGCAACGGTCGGGGGCGGGCAGGTCGGCGGTCAGCGTAATTTTCGCAGGATGATTTTTAGTGGCCCTGCTCTGCGCGACGTCCTCTTTTCTGACATCTTTTTCTGCTACTTTTTCTGCCGCGGCTTTTTGTGTTGCTTTATTTTCGGTGACATCTTTTTTCGTTACTTGTTTCGCTACTTCGAGTTTCGTTACTCCGAGCGACGTGAGGATTACGCCTAGAAATAGCCATGACCCTAGCTGCTGGTTGATAATGCAGGTGTTTTTGGCGATCCATCCGATGCCGGCGTATTTGGCATAGACGCGCTCGATGAGCGGGCCGGTGTCTACGTAGGAGCGGAGTTGGATGGGGTCATCGGTGCGGGGCACCGAGTACCCGGTTTCGGCCAGGAGAGTACGCAATGCAATTTCTGTGTTGCGAAGGCGGCGGAGCACGGAGTCGTGGTAGTCCTTTTGGCCCCAGGCGTACCGGGAGATCCAGCCTCGGGTTGCGTGTGGAGTTGCAAAGCTGTGCGATTTACTCGCGGCAGCGAGTTCATCTTTATTTTTATTGTTACGGGGAAAACTATTAGCAGGAAAACCGGGACGGACGAATGCGTCCGTCCCTACATGAGTTGAGTAGGGGTGGGCGGTGTTGTAGTTTAGGGCGCAGACGATCACGCTGCGAGCCCAGGGCGCGACTCGGGCTAGGGATTCGCGTTTTAGTTCTCCGGTGTCGGTGCGGGCCTCCATGTATTTCATTTCTCCATGTTTCCCGTCGGCAATCCAGTTAGGAAACACTTGCAGCTCGCGAAAGTTGGAGACAGGAGCGATGCCGCAGAGATCGAATCCTGCGTCGATGGCGCATTGCTTGATGCGAGATGAAAGGTCGGAATGCACTTGGAGGCGTGAGTCGGCAGGCGGGTTTTGCGCCTAGAAAAAGGCTAACACTTTCGGCGGACTTCTTTCACTGGACTTCTTTTATTGGACTTGGTTCACCGGGACTTGGTTGGAGGGTGTTGTATTTATTTTCTGCGTGGGAGTGGTGCTTTTTTAGGGGAGCCAGAATAGCGTTCGACACAGTTGCGGCCGTTTTCTTTGGCGGCGTAGAGGGCAATGTCTGCGTGATTTAGAAGAATGTCTGGTTGGTTTTTGGCGTTCGCTTCGGAGACGGCGACTCCCATGCTCATGGTGATCGTTTGTTGTGAGCCGGAATGGTTAATCGGAGTATTCGAAATGACCTCGCACAGTTCTTTTGCGCGCAAGATGGTGTTGGGTAAATCGCAGTTCGGAAGGACCAGCAAAAATTCTTCTCCGCCATAGCGGCCGACGCCGTCGTAGATGCGAAGTTGGTCACGGAAACGGTGTCCGATTTCGCGGAGGGCCTCGTCTCCAAAGAGATGGCCGAGGGTGTCGTTCACGTTTTTGAAGTGATCGACGTCAGCCAGAATTACGCCTACTGGTTTGCGTTCGCGTTGTGCGCGTTCCAGTTCGCGCTCGAGCATGTTCATGATTTCGCCGCGATTCATTAATCCGGTGAGGCCGTCGTGGGTGGCGGCGTAGCGCATGGATTCGCGGGCGGAGATGAGTTGCTCCTGCAAGTCGAGGATTCGCTTGCCGACCAGGAGGCGAGCTTTTAATTCCAACTCGTCGAAAGGCTTGACAAGATAGTCGTCGGCGCCGGCTTGCATGGCTTCGAGCATGTTCTGGCGGCCTTCTTTGCTGGTGAGGAGGATTACATAGACGTAAGTGCCGGATTCGGCAGCGCGGATGCATTTGCAAAGGTCGGTGCCGTCCATGTCGGGAAGCACCCAATCGAGGAGCACGAGTTTAGGGGCGTTCGGCTTGTCGAGGATTGTCTGGGCCTCGGCTCCGTCTTTGGCCAGAGTGACTTCGAAGTTCCAACTTCGTAGATGATCGCCGATCAACTTGCGATAGACGGCGGAATCGTCGACGACCAGGGCCTGCATGAAATTGAGTCCTCGAGATCGGGCGCATCAAGCGCCGCATTTCATAGGGGCCCGTCGCACCTTGCTAATGATAGGGCAGATGGGACACAAGGACGATGTCGACTATGACTCGTGTACGGGGAGATACGCCTATCTTGAGTAATCGGCTGAGAGGGGCTGGGCTTTAGCGCGACGGCTGGAACCTCCAGGGAGAAGGGCAGCGGCTAAAGCCGTTGGTGAAAAGTGGCATGATCGCAGCGGTAAACCGCTGCGCCACCCCAGTTTTCTCCAGGAGTTGACCGCGGCTTCCTTTGCGGCCTAACATTGCCGCCGACGGCACTGAGGCCCGGAATGATCGGCGAAACGGTTTCCCACTACCACATTGTGGGCAAGCTCGGTGGTGGCGGCATGGGCGTGGTTTATGAGGCGGAAGACACGCGCCTTGCCCGTCATGTTGCGCTCAAGTTCATTCCCGCGGAGATGGTGCACGACCGGAAGTCGCTGGACCGGTTTGTTCGCGAGGCTCGCGCCGCTTCCCAACTCAATCATCCGGGCATCTGCACGATTCACGATATCGATGACAATGACGGGCATCCGTTTATTGTCATGGAAAAACTTGAGGGGATAAGCCTTAAGGAGCGGATGCGGGGCAAGTCGCTTGAGGTGGATGAGGTCCTGGATATTGGTATTCAAGTGGCGGATGCGCTGGCGGCTTCGCATGCCAAGGGAATTATTCATCGCGACATTAAGCCGGCGAATATTTTCGTGGCGCAGAGTGGGCAGACAAAGATTCTCGATTTTGGATTGGCTAAGTCGGCTCGGGACGAGAGTTCAAGTACGGCGGCGATGGAAGAATCGCTGACCGCGATGGGAGTGATTCCGGGGACGGCGGTGTATATGTCGCCGGAGCAGGCGCGCGGGGAAGAGTTGGACCAGAGGAGCGATCTATTTTCGCTGGGAGTGGTGCTCTATGAAATGTCGACGGGCAAGAAGCCGTTCGCCACTGGCAATGTCATCACGACTTTGGACGCGGTGCTGAATCAGAAGCCGGTTTCTCCCCGGCAGATCAATCCTAAATTGCCGATTGATCTTGAGGGAATTATTGGGCGCGCAATGGAAAAGGATCGCGGGCATCGCTATCCCAATGCTCTGGCGATGAAGGGCGATCTGCAGTCGTTGCGTAAGGAGACGGAATCGGGACTTACGAAGACCGGGATGCGGCGTCCGGCTTTGCCGTATCGCATTGCCACTACAACGTTTCAACCTGCGAGCCATAAATTTTCAATTTATGTGCTGCTGGGAGTGTGCGCGCTGCTGCTGACCGTATTGGCGGCGTTGGGTGCGTGGTGGTTCAAGCAACGGAGGATGGTTGAGAGCGGAGCGCCTAAGAACACGATCGCGGTGTTGCCGCTACAGAATATGAATGGCGACATCAGCGTGGAGTTCCTGCGCTTCGCGCTGGCGGATGAGATCGCGAATACGCTGACGTATACACGGGCGCTTGACGTTCGTCCCTCGGCAATCACACGAAAGTTTGTGGGGAACGATGTGGATCCGCAGAAGGCTGGGCGCGAGGTTCATGTCGCGACGGTTCTTACCGGACATTTCTTGAAGCAAGGGAATCGTCTTCTTATTACGCTGGAGGCGATTCAGGTTGAGGGTGACAAACTTTTGTGGCAAGCGAATATTACTGCTCCGGCTGAAGATTTGATTGCGTTGCAAGCGCAGGTGGCGGCGCAGATCCGGCAGGGATTGCTACCGGCGTTGGGAGCGGCGGGAGAGTTTCTCGATACGGGCACGCGTCCGAAGAATGCCGAGGCTTACGATCTCTATTTGCATAGCCTCGCCTTGCCGCACGATCCTGGACCTAATAAGGATGCGATTGCCGTGTTGGAGCATGTGGTTGAAGTTGATCCGACTTATGCTCCGGCGTGGGAACAACTGGGATTGCGTTCCTATTATGATGCCGACTATTCGGATGGCGGTGAAGCGATGTTCCAGCGCTCGAATGAGGCCTGCGAGAAGGCGGTTAGTCTCGATCCGAATCGAATAGTGGCGGCAGGACAATTGATTACGAATCGAGTGGAACGCGGCGAGTTGCGCAAAGCTTATGAAGCGGCGACGGCGCTGGTGAAGCGGCGTCCAGAGAGCGCGGAGGCGCATTTCGTGATGGGGTATGTGTATCGATATGCCGGAATGCTGGAGCAAGCGACGAGCGAATGCAATACGGCGCTGGCGCTTGATCCGGGTAACTATGCTTTTCGATCATGCGCATGGGCGTTTATGGAGTTAGGTAAGACGGGGCGAGCGGCGGATTTTGTGCGTTTGGATGCGGGTTCAGAGTGGGCGGCTTATGTGGCGCCATCGATTTTGTTGCGCGAGGGAAAAATTGGCGAAGCGCGCGAGGCGGTGAAGCATATGCCTTCGACTCCGAAGTATCATCGCGATTTGCTGGAGTCGTGTCTGCAGATCAGGCCAGCTTCGGATCTTGACCGGCTGGCTGGAGAGGCGGAAACTAATCCCCCTTCAGATCCTGATCCCGAAACATGGTATTACCAGGGGGCAATTTTTGCATTCTGCGGCAAGAAGCAAGCAGCGCTGCATATGCTGGAGAGTGCGATCGGACAGAATTATTGTTCTTACTCTAATTTGATTTCCGATCCGCTGTTGGCTAAGCTCCGCACAGAAACAGGATTTAACAATTTGTTAAGTGCCGCAGGCGAGTGCCAGGAGGCGGTGCGCGGTTCTGGTGCTTCGCCGAGGCATTGAGATTGAAACTTCATCCACAAATAACTGACTAATGCTATGAAACTGTCCGGCGCAAGCTGTTACAATTTTGCTTGTAAAAATGGGCTTGTCTCCACTAGCTATTCAGCAATCATATCTCGCCACTAAGGATCTCTCGTGATTCGTAATGTACGTTTGTTCGCGCGCGTCGTGCTTTGCCTGGTCATCACTCTTGCCGGTCTTTCTTTTTCTCAGGTTTTTTCTCAGGCTCTTGCTGAAGAAGGACAAGAAGGGCGATTGCTTCTTTTTCCCGACATATATAAGGATAAAGTCGCGTTTGTGTATGGCGGAGACATTTGGCTGGCGTCGAGCTCGGGAGGGACGGCGCGGCGAGTGACTTCGGATCCGGGGCGGGAATTGTTTCCGAAATTTTCGCCGGATGGAAAGTGGCTCGCGTTTACCGGACAATACGACGGCAATTTTAATGTATATGTAATGCCGTCGGATGGCGGACAACCGAAGCAATTGACTTTCTACCAGGGATCGGCGCGTCCTCTGAGCGATCGCATGGGGGTGCTGAATGAGGTGATTGGGTGGACGCCGGATTCGAAGAACATTGTTTTTCTTTCGCGGCGCGACGCTTCAAATGGGTGGATTAAACGTCCGTACACGGTGAGCCTTGACGGCGGACTCGCTCAACCGATGCCGATGGATGAAGGGGGGCTACTTTCATTCTCGGCCGACGGAACGAAGATCGCTTATAACCGGATCTTCCGGAACTTCAGGCAATGGAAGCGTTACACCGGCGGAATGGCGCAGGATATTACGATTTACGACGTCAAGAACAATGTCGTGGAGCAAACGATCCCGCACACGGAATACACCGACACTTTTCCGATGTGGCACGGCAACACGGTTTATTTCACCTCGGATCGGGGAGCTGCGCATAGGTTGAATCTCTATAGCTATGACTTAAACAGCAAGCAAGTCGAGCAACTTACTCAGTTCGATCAGTACGACATCATGTGGCCCAGTCTTGGTCCTGACGCGATTGTTTTTGAGAACGCGGGGTATTTGTACAAATTTGATTTGCAGACGCGGCAGTCTTCGAAACTCTCCATTTTTGTTAGTGGCGATCACGACCAGGCGATGAAGCACTGGGCGAATGCCGGAAAACATATCACCGATTTTGATATCGCTCCGGATGGGAAGCGAGCGGTGATTGGGGCCCGCGGCGAGGTGTTCACAGTTCCGGCGAAGGAAGGGAGCATTCGGAATCTTACTCATTCTCCGGGCGTTCGCGAACAGCATGTGGCGTGGGCTCCCGATGGGCAATGGATCGCCTATGTCTCGGATCGAACCGGTGAGGATGAGATCTACGTCTCGCCGCAAGATGGGCTTGGTCCCGAAGAAGCAGTCACTAGCGGTCATAAGGGATTTATGTACCAGCCAGTATGGTCGCCTGACAGTTCGAAGATCGCGTGGGCGGATAAGGATTGCAAAGTCTGGTATGTCGACCTGAAGGAGAAAAGGCCGGTTCAAGTTGACCAGGGCAAGTACGGCGAGATTCTGAATTACAACTGGTCACCGGACAGCAAGTGGCTGACTTACGACAAGAACGAGGAGTCAGGTTACTCGGTCGTGTATTTGTTCGGATTAGCGGACAGAAAGATTACGGCTGTGACCTCGAATTTGAATAATAGTTATTCCGCAGTGTTTGATCCGGACAAACGATATTTATATTTTCTATCGGACCGGGATTACAACGAAGTGCTTGGAAATATAGATTTTGAATTTGCCAATCCGAAGACGACGCGGGTTTATGTCGCGACGTTGACGGCGGACGAGCCGTCGCCGTTTCCAGCGTTGAGCGACGAGGTAAAGGTGAAGAGCGAGGAACCGGCGGCAACGACTCCGGTGCCCGATACGAGCAAGAAGAGCTCGGGCAAGCAGCAGCCGAATAAAAAGGAGGAAAAAGAGGAGAAGCCAGACGAGAAGACGGCGGGCCCGGAGACGAAGAGTCCGCCGCGAGTATTCAGAATTGATTTGGACGGGATTCAGAACCGGATTGTGGCGCTGGCCGTTCCTCCGGCGGTGATCCGGAATTTGGACGCTTCCAAGGAGGCGATTTTTTATTCGACTTCGCCGATACAGGGATTGTCAGGACCGATACCTGGAGAGACTAAGGCGATCCATGCGTACGATTTGAAGGAGCGCAAGGATAAAGTGCTGTTGGATGGAGCGGATCACTTCGCGCTATCCACCGACGGATCGAAGCTGTTGTACCGGGTTGATGAGGCAGGCGGAGGCGAGGGTGGGAGCGAGGGCGGCGGAGGTCCGATGGGGATTATCGAGACCAAGATTCCCGATACGCCTCACAAAGTTGGTGATGGGGCGCTCAAATTGAGTGGCATGCGGGCGGAAGTTGATCCCGCTGCGGAATGGAAAGAAATTTTCGATGAAGTGTGGCGGCAGGAGCGCGACTACTTTTTTGAGCCTGCGATGAACGGTGTCGATTGGCAAAAGGAGAAGGAGCGGTATGGACAAATGCTGCCGTATGTCGCGGATCGTTATTCGCTGACTTACATAATGGGACAGATGATTGGAGAGTTGTCGAACTCGCACACGTATGTGGGCGGCGGCGATATGCCGGATTTGCATCCGGTGAATGTGGGATTGCTGGGCGCGGATTATGAAGTGGATTCCGCGAGCCGTATTTACCGTATCAAAAAAATCTTTACGGGCGAGAACTGGGATGCGCATACTCGGTCTCCGCTGACGGAACCGGGCGTGAATATTAAGGAAGGCGAGTATTTACTTGCGATCAACGGGCGAACGTTACGGGCTCCGCAGACGCCGGATGAACTGCTGGTGAATACGGCGAATGAAGTGGTGACGCTGACGGTAAATTCTAAAGCCTCGGCGGATGGCGCGCGCAAGGTGATAGTGAAGCCGATTGGCGATGAGTACACGTTGCGGCAATTGAACATGGTGGAGACGAATCGCAAGAAGGTGGATGCCGCTAGTGGAGGGCGGATTGGCTATGTGTATCTGCCCGATATGGGGGATGCGGGACTGAATGAATTTGTTAAACAGTACTTCCCGCAGATTCGCAAGGAAGGAATTATTTTTGATGTTCGCTATAACGGCGGAGGTTTTGTCGATCAACTTATTTTTGAACGTTTGAGGCGCGTGCTGGCGGCTATGAGCCCGCCTCGAAACTGGGAGCCGGGGACTATTCCGGCCAATGTTTTTTATGGACACATGGCGTGCGTTACGAATCACTTTGCCGCGTCGGACGGGGACTTTTTCAGTTATTTCTTCAAGAAATATAAGCTGGGGCCGCTTATTGGCGAGCGGACCTGGGGCGGAGTGCGCGGCATTCGCGGACAGATCCCGCTGATGGATGGTGGATATATCACGCGGCCGGAATTTTCACTTTATAGCCTGGACAGCAAATGGCTGATTGAAAATCGCGGCGTGGAGCCTGACGTGGTTGTGGATAATCCTCCCGATTTGGTTCGCAATGGTCAGGACCCGCAACTGGAGAAGGCGATTGAGATGGTGATGGAGCGGATCAAAAAGGATCCGAAGAAGTTGCCGCCGCGGCCTCCGGATTTGCCGACTTACCCGGAGGGGCCGGGGCTGTAGCCCAATTCCTTTGTTGCGTTGATAGTGGTTGCGGGATGGGTCGCCTGGCCCATCCTGCATTTGCGTGAATCGCCAAAGGTAAGTTTGCGGAGCTAACTGCAAAAAAATTCGTCACAAAGAATGAGTGACGGTCCGCACATCCAAATAAATTTTAACGCGCTAGTCTGATATCACTCTCAGGGCTCTCCCGGCCCGATTCCCTCCGGAAAGAAGTAGATATGTGTGCGTCAAGGCGGCTTCCGCCTCGAGTGTGTTGTCACGCATTAATTCGAGCGTTCTTGCGAACTTTATCCGACGCAGCGGGCGGGACATTGTGCGGCGCGTTGCTTTTTACTCTCTTTTATTTACAGGCCTTCGCGTTCGCACAGCAATCGGGCCAAGTAAACCTTGATCAAGCGATTGTGGAACAAGTTTCGGAAGGCCAAGTTACGGACGATCAAACAGTTGCCGAAAGAGTTCTTGGCGGGCAATGGAAGCAGATGGCTCGCCGAGCGGGGATGATCTTCGCGGGGACTTTGTTGGGCACCGATGCGCCCGTTGCAGGAAGTGATGGAGAAGTTCCGATGTTGGCGACGTTTTCGACGGCGCTGGTTGGAACACAGTTCAGGTTTCGGGTGGACCGGGCGATCGCCGGGGTCGATGCTGGGCAAATTATTACTATTCATGAGTGGGCGGGCGCTTCCAACAGGACGCCGGTAAGGCCAGGGCAACATCTTCTGGCTTTCTTCTATCCGCCCAGTCGCTTGGGATTTACGAGTCCAGTCGGAGGGGAGCGCGGCGAGGTGCTGCTGGATGCGAGCGGGAAAAATGTAGCCGAGTCGAAGGCTATAGGAAACATCAGGTTCTTGAGTACGCCGGGATCCGATCCAACTCATAGCGCTGCGCGACGCGCGGTCAGCATCATTCAACTCGAGCGAGCCATTCGCAGAGCCCGACTGGAACGAGAGGAATGAAAATGCGGCGGCTTATTCTCGCAATTTTGGTTTTCGCGATTTGCAGTGACGTTGCCAGCCGCGCCGGAGGCCCGGCTTTTATAGCGGGCTCCGGCTATGCGAGTGGGGTAGAAGGCCAGCCAATGATATGGGCCAATGGAGCGGTGCAATACTTCACCGATCAAGGAAGCCTTAGTGCGATTCTGACGGGCGCGCAGGCTGACGCACTTGTTGCCACCGCTTTCGGCGCATGGACGAGCATTCCGGGGGTTAGTCTCGCTGCGACACAGGCGGGACATTTGGCGGAGGACGTTAACGGTTCGAATATCGGCGTCACTGGAGGAACCGTGACTGCCCCAGTCGACATTACGGCCTCCGCCATCGGAACTCCGGTGGGGATTGTTTACGATTTCGATGGAACTGTCACGGACGCGCTGCTTGGACAAGGTGCGGGCGGGTTAGCAGATTGCTTCACGAACGCGGTCTATGGCGGGCCCGACAACTTCTCTAGCGCCGGCAACATCGTGCATGCATTGGTGGTGATCAATGGAGTGTGCGCCGCGACGACGGCGCAACTTGCTGATGTGCAATATCGGCTGGTTCGCGTCATTGGTCGAGTTATTGGATTGGGATGGTCGCAAGCGAATGTCAACGTCTTGACTCTGAAACCTCCTCCCATCAGCGATGACTATGCTGGATTTCCGGTGATGCATTTTAGCGATCCAATTTCTTGCGTGCCGATCACTGTTTGCTATGGCAGCGCGGCCGTTCCTAAGATGGATGATGCCGATGCTTTGGCGCGGCTCTATCCAAGCGGCACTAATCCTCAACCGGCAGGTAGGGTTTATGGCGGCGTTTATTTCACGGACGCAGCGGGCAATGCAGGGCAAATGATGCAGGGGGTCAACGTGGTGGCGCGTTTGATTGACACCACGGGCAAGCCTTCACGCCGCTATGTGGTGACTTCTGTTTCGGGCTTTGCGTTCCATAGCAACGTCGGAAATATTGTGAATGGGTATGTGGATGCGAATGGTCTCCGCTACGATCGATGGGGGGCCGGTGATGTGACTGTGGAAGGTTATTTCGACTTGGGCGAGCTGACAATTCCTACCGGGCAAACGATCGCCGAATATCAGTTGAGCGTGGAGGCGGTGGATACGAATTGGTCCACCGGGGTCGCGCCGTATAGTTTGTCGCAGGTGACGCCGTCCGGAACATTCGCTCCGGTTGTTGTGACAGTTGCAAATGGATCGAATGCGGAGCGAGACATCCTCATGGAGGAGAGCGAGATTGCGGGGGCGCATCCGGGCAGCGGATCGACTTATGTCAACCCGGCGGCGATGCCTGCAGACGGCGCCTGGGGTTCATGGATTTCCGGGTATGGCAGCACCGATTTTTTTGAATTCAGGGCGCAAGCCAACCGCACCGCCTCAGTATCAGTGATCGCGCTCGATGAAACCGGAGCCGCGACGGAGTCTAAATTGTTGCCCGTGATTGGAATATGGCAATTAAGCGACGAGAGTGGCAATCCGGCGCCTGCGGCTACCAACTTCGCGTTTAATACCACGACCTGGGGAATGAGCCGCCTGGACGCGCAATTCGGTGCTTCCGAGCAGTTTCGAGTGGGAGTGGCCGACTTTCGCGGCGATGGGAGGCCGGATTACTTTTACCAGGCGACGTTGTTGTATTCCGACGCCGTGACGCCCAGCCGGCTCAGTATGGCTGGAGGTCTCGCGATGCTCACCGGCACGGGATTTAATCAGGGAGAGCAGATCAGTGTCAGCGGCAGCGGAAGCGGAAGCGGCAGCACGCTTTCGGCATCCGGAAACAGAATTGAAGCGTTGCTGCCGACCGCATCGCAGGATGGATTGGCGACGATTCAGGTGATGGATCCGGTTAGCGGTGGTTTTTCGCAAATGATTGGAGCTCTGACTTACGGCGCTGCGGCGACCGATCTCTTGCTGCTGCTGCAAGGGGTGGAGCAGACGAGCGCGGTTGGGGCTCCTGCTAATAATCCGATTCGAGTTCGCGCGGTCGCAGCTGACGGAATTACCCCGGTGCACGGAGCCACACTGGCCTGGGGTGGAACAAACGGCTTGCAATTCTCGGCTTGCGGCGGTTTGAACTCCTGCTCCGTGCTTAGCGATAGCGCGGGAGAATCTTCCAGTCTCGTAACTCCCACGGTCGTTGGGGTTAGCACCATAACGGTCGCGCTCGCGCCGGCGAGCTACACCACACCACGGACACAGCAGACCAGCGTGCTCGCGACCTCGACGGCGCTTGATCTGGCGGCTACGGCGCCGACGCGCTGGGTGGGGCAAGGAGCAACGCTGTCGATTCCTCTCACGGTGCAGGCGCTTAATTTGGGAGTGCCGAAAGCGAATGTCATAATCAATTATTTAGTCACCAACGGGACGGCTTCGTTATCTGCATCCAGTGCAACCACGAATGCTTCGGGATATGCGACGGTCACAGTGAGCGTTACGAACCTAGCTGCGAATGTGCAGGTAAGCGCGTGCGTTGCTCCGAATAATGTTCCGTGCCAAATGTTCACTTTATTTGCGACACCATCTTCATTATGGAAACTGGAGACGGTGGGAGGATCATCGCAGTTTATTTTGTCCGGGCAAACCTTTCAACCACTGGTGATGCGCGTAACGGACGGGTCGCTGGCGGATAATCCAGTGATGGGAGTGAATGTGGTATTTAGTACGACGCTAGCACAAATCGACCCTGCGCTGGGTGGTGGTGGTGGCGGAGGACAGGGCGGAGAATCGCTGGGTGGTGGAAACGGGATGCCGATTATTCTCGGATCGTCGCAAATGCAGGTGATGACATCTGTGAATGGGCTTGCGTCCATGGTCCCATCCACTGGAAATGTTGGCCCCTGTGATGTGTTTATTGGAGTGAATGCGGGCAGTTTAAGTGCGCAGTTTGAAATGGAGAGCGACGCGGCGATCGTGGCGAGGCAGCCTGCGAAAATGCCCGGGAAATCTGGCGCCGCGCGATTGGAGGATTGGTCGGGCAGAGTAACGTCTGGCTCGAATGCGAATCTTCCGTTAGTTCTGTTCGCGATTCCTCAGGGCGGGTTAGTCGATGCTGCGGCTGTCAGTGGAACGGACATTAGTTCTACGGATTCGAGTCCTAAATCATGTACTGCTGTGCGTCAGGAGTGTACTGGGGGCGATGATGGCGAGAATGCTGGGCCCAGCAACTGTGATGCGGCGTCACAG
>Ga0209332_1000096_pt1 | contig 22395 bp, 20 predicted proteins | sample BlaSpr_A8_OM3_M1_FD_187974 | JGI IMG/M metagenome (GOLD analysis project Ga0209332, IMG submission 187974) | Forest soil microbial communities from Thunder Bay, Ontario, Canada - Black Spruce, Ontario site 2_A8_OM3_M1 (SPAdes) (version 2) | ecosystem: Environmental > Terrestrial > Soil > Boreal...
CAGCAGTTCGCCGAGCTCTTCTCCGATCGACATCAGTTCCGAAAGATCTTCCACGTACTTTCCCGCAAACGGATTTTCGATAACGGCAACAGCCGCGGCGCGGCGCGTCGGTGGATCAACCTTCCTCCCCATCTCCGTCGAAGTCTCCTCGACAAATGTTGCGATCTTTCTAATTTTTGCTCGGATTTCGGCCTTCATCGCAGCCCGTCCTCTCCCTTGATCTCCGACGCTTTCAATCCGCCGACGCGGGCATGAACTCGCGCGCCCGTTGTCATGACGAGTGCCAACAAAATCTCATCGGCACGCGGAGCATCCGTAATCCCAACTTCCATCGCGTCGAAGTGGCTGCGCACGTATGAGGCGTTGATATGAGTAATCGGAATATCGAGCCGCGTCCCGGGGCCGCCCACCTTTTTTGTGGACGCCACGATCGCCTTCGCTCCCCCGAGTACTTCGCGCATCGCATAACCGCCGGGAACATGCCAGAGCGCGCCGTGTTCCAGTTCTCCGCTCGCGCCAACGATCGCCCCTTTGCCGTAGCCTTCAACCACTTTGGAATTGCCACCCAGCGCTGCCACCAGCGACTTTGCCATTTCTAATCCGAGCGGCTTCAAATCATCCATGAAGTCTTCAATCTTTTCGACATAGCGCCCCGCATAAGGATTCCGGATCACAACCAGCGCCGCTGCCCGTCGTTGCGGCGACGACGAAACTGGCCCGCCTTCATGAAATATCTCTTCAACCAAAATAACTCGCTTGCGAATCTGAACCTCAGGCATGAGCCGGACTCCAAATAAGGCGTGAAATGTTTTCTGACGGCGCGCAATTGTCCGAGCCTAGAATGCGCGTCTCTCCCTGCAGGTTGAGAGCAGCGGCTTGAATCAGGCCAGAAGCTTCGAGCCTCTCAGCAACGTCGAGTCCTAGCTCCAGCGCAACTCTAATTTCGCGCTGGCTGAGTTCAGGCACTGATTGAGTGACCATACGCTCGCCCAGATCGCTATCGGGCGCAAGATCGCACGCCCGACCGCGGCCGATGCCAGAGTGTTCGGGCAAGTCCACCGCATTTGCTATGACAGTTGCGGCAGCGTCAGCCATTGCGGCCGTATCCGCAAGCACGGTAACCGCATCCGCAATGCCGAGCGAAAAACTCCGTCCGCGCCAGCCGCTCGTCGCGATGCCGCGAATCAGATCGCCATATCGAATCGTAGTTGTGCCGAAGAGCGATGCTCGATCCGGACGTTCAACCATTCCCACGGCAAAGGTTTCTTCATTCGCAAGATGCAGGGCGATATCGCCACCATCATTCACATAAGCCTTGGAGAGCTTGGCGTTGGAAGTCATGGCCGCCAGAATTTCCTCCGCCACCGCACCCGCCACCGCTGCCATTGGGGTAATGAAAATTTGCTCTGCGTAAGGCTTTACGGCCTCAGCCATCCGTCGCGCTATGGGCCCGGTGGGAAGCGGACCATTTTGTCGCGCAGGTGATCGCAGAAAAATAAGTTCAGCGCACAACTCATCCAGCACTTGGACGAAGCGGGATGACGCTGCATTGTAAGCAGCATTAATTTCTTTGGCTTCCCCGAAAGCTTCCACGATGAGGTCGATGGGACCGTCATGCATGTGCAGACGACGACCGTCGGGAAGCATTCGGATTTGAGCACGAGTACTCACTTTATGTTTTTCTCCGATGCTAGCGGCCATGGATTATCGGCCCGGGCCCCGAGCCGCCGTCGAGTATCGGTGTCGCGCTGGATGGAACTGAGCGGGCGGACGTGATCCATATATCCTCCCAGCGTCGCGTAATCTGACAATTTCAGCGTGAACTCAATTGGCGCCACCAGCGCGGGAGTTGGGACGTATCCGAAAGCATCTTCCGGCATGCGGCTCACATCGGCCATGATCGTAATTCCGCCGCCGGGCCAAACATAAACCGGCGCGCCTCCGCAGGTGACGCGGGTGAGCGCGTCGCGCACGGAATGCGTCAGCTTAACCGGATTCTCCGTCACGCCCGCGCGCAAAGAACCCCCCGCGCCGCCCATGAACAGCACGGTGCAGAGCGCAGGCTCGCAGTTTTCGCGAATGCGCGCCACCGACTCTCGCAGAACTTCGGGCAATTGGTTTTCTTTTGGAGTGAGGTCATCGTCCAATTCAAAATATGCAAAGTGCTCGCCCGTGGTGCTCACCATCAGCAACCGCATCCCGGGCCGAGCCACCTCACGATCAAACGGGGCAAGGATTGAAAGCGGATCATCAATGTTAGTGCCGCCCCACGAAGTGCCCGGCTCTGCGACTCGAAAATATCGTCCCGGTGTCGATCGCCGCCCCTTAAGCTTGATGCCGGTTTCTGGAACACCCAGCAATTTCCCAGCCTGGTGTTCCGACAAAACGCCAGTGATGTGATCGTCCACCACCACTACGTCGTCTACTTTTCCAAACCACTGCTTGGCGAACATGCCAATGGTGGCCGAGCCGCAGCCCACGCGCATGCGTTCTTCTTGCACTCCGTCGACAATGGGAGGCTTATCGGCTTGTACGACAACCGTTGCCCCGTCGTCGATTTTTAATTCGACTGCCTTTCGATTGCACAAGTTCAACAGCGTATCGCACGTGGCCGTTCCTTCATGCCGAGTGCCGCCGGTAAGGTGACGCACGCCGCCCAGCGAGAGCATTTGCGATCCGTATTCGTTGGTTGTGACATGACCAACCGCCTCGCCTTGTGCATGCACTATGCTGCATTCCGCGCCCAGGTGCCGATCGGTGTCGATTTTTAGTTTCACGCCGCAGTAACTGAAAATTCCCTCGGTCACTACCGTGACCATATCCACACCCGCGATTTCGGACGAAATAATAAAAGGTGCAGGCTTGTAATCGGGATAAGTAGTACCGGCCCCGATGGCGGTCACAAATGTTTCTTCGCCGCTCACCAGGGCGCCATTCCACTCGCGCGATTTTTCAAGAAAGGGAACTACTGTCTCGCCGCGCGATACGGCGCGCTCCAATACGACATGCGGATCGAGTCGCACTAGTTGGCCGTCGGCGTTACCGTAGCGATCGCACGAACCTGTTCTTCCGGGCTTGATGTAACACAACACGGGACAGGCATCGCAGCGGATGGCGTCGTCAGCCACGGCGGGCTCCGGTTTGATTCTGAGTTGTCGCCGCTTGAATCGCGGCCAGCACGCGGTCAGGAGTTGCTGGAATTTTTCGCAGCCGAATTCCAACCGCGTCATGCAGCGCATTCAAAATCGCCGGCGCCGTCGGAATCACCGCCTGCTCGCCAATACCTTTCGCCCCAAACGGCCCGACCGGCGAGGGATCTTCGATCAGGATCGATTCGACGGGAGGGATATCTCCAGCCGACGGAATCAAGTAATCGTGCAGATTCTCGCCCTTGCCGGGAAAAAATTCTTCCATCAATGCCATGCCTAGTCCTTGCGCGACTCCGCCTTCGATCTGTCCCTCGATCAGCGTCGGATTGATGGCACGGCCTACATCATGCGCCGCCGTCACACGCAATACGCGCACCGTGCCAAGTTCAATATCGACTTCAATCTCCGCCATGTGTGCCCCGAATCCGTAGACGCAATAGGGAGAACCCTGCCCGTTTTCATCGAGCGGACTAGTTGGCGGATCGAATGTTGCCTCGCTCGTAATTACATATCCATGCTCGTCGAGCGGCAAATCGTTAAGCATCAGCGCGTGTGATTCAGCACCATCGCGAACAGTGATGCCCGCATCATCCCACACAAGACTCGCGCACTCGCATGCTCCCGCAAGTTTTAGAATCGCGCTGTGCAATTGCTGGCCTGCCATCTGCGCGGCTCTACCGGTCACGAGCGTTTGGCGCGAGGCCGACGTCTTGCCGCAATCTGGCGTGATCGCGGTGTCTCCTGAAACCAGATCGAAGCGCTCAATTGGAGCGCCCAGTGCGTCAGCGCAGATCTGCGTCACAATCGTGTTCGATCCTTGTCCAATATCCACAGCTCCCTGATGCAGCGCGATTCGGCCATCGCGCTTCAATCCAATTCGCATCGTTGAAGGATTGGGCAGGGAAGTATTGCCACATCCGTACCACATTCCAGCCACGCCGACTCCGCGTCGCAGCGCATCGCTCGCGAGCCGATTGAAAGCCGCCGCTTCGCTACGTGCCGACTTCCATCTCGGGCGCAATGCTTCGAAGCAGGCGCGAATGCCAACGCCGGCGCCTAGAACCTGGCCCGTCACTGTCGGAGTCGTGCCATCAAGCGCATTCAGAATGCGAAACTCCAAACGATCCATCCCGACGCGATCCGCCAGTTCGTCATAAAGTTGCTCTTGCGCAATCGCGGCTTGCGGAACTCCAAACCCTCGAAACGCCCCGGCTGGCACCAGGTTTGTGTGTACCGCCCGCGTTAAAGCCCGGTAGTGCGGAACATAATAAGGACCAGAGGCATGGACCGGCACCCGCGCCGAGACCGTCGGTCCCCAGGAGGAATACGCGCCGGTGTTAAAGTCGGCGGCGAAATCGAGCACGACCAGTTTGCCATCCTTATTGCAGCCGCCGCAAAGGCGCATGCGCGCAGGATGTCTTTTTGTCGTCGAGACAATCGACTCCGTCCTCGAATAAACCATGCGCACCGGCTTGCGTAGGTGCCATGCGGCGATCGCGAGAAATGGCTGCATTGAAAGATCGAGCTTCGAACCAAATCCCCCGCCCACTGCGGTCGGGATAATGCGGACTCGCTCGGGCGCGATGCCCAGAATCGCGGCGATATCGCTGCGATCCATGTAAGGAGATTGCGTGCACGCTTGAATCTCAATCTGGTCGCCGACGCGCCGTGCGAATCCGGCCTCGGGTTCGATGTACGCGTGCTCGACAAATCCAGTTTCGTATTCGGCTTCGGCCACCACCTCAGCTGTTTCCATTGCCGAATCGACGTCCCCGCGCACCACTCGTCCGCGCACCAGAACATTCTCTGGACGATGGTCGTGGATGAGCTCGGCGCCCTCCGCCAGCGCCGTATCAATATCGCGGATTGCCGGCAGTTCTTCCCATCTCACGGGGAAGTCCGCCACGTTCAGCGACTCGACGACCGCCGCATCGCCAACGATGGCCGCCACGGCTTCGCCGCGATAACGCGCTTCAGTCACGGCAAATACGGGTTGATCCGCGAACTTTGCGATCACTCCATAGCAATTTATTCCCGGCACATCTCTCGCAGTAAACACGGCGTCAATGCCAGGATGATCCCGCACGAACGCTTGCAAATCTTCAAACTGAAATCGCGCGCGGTGATACGGGCTTCGGATCGCGCGCACCGCCAGCGCTCCAGCGGGAGTCTCATCAGCGCCAAAGATCTCGCTTCCATCAATCTTTCGTTTTCCATCCAACCGCGCGAGTCGGTTTCCAACCGCGGCGCCAGCGTTGGGCGAGGCGACCCGCTCGTGAGCGCAATTCGTCGAAGCATCAAGAATTGCCGTGATGATCTTGCGATACCCCGTGCAGCGGCAAAGCACGCCGCCGATTGCATCCATCACGTCGCTTTCGGTGGGCGAAGAATTCTGCTCCAGCAGCGCAGTTGCCGCCACCAACATCCCCGGCGTGCAGGCTCCGCATTGCGCGGCGCCGTGAGAAAGGAATGACTCTTGCAGCCTGCGTCCCAGGAAGTCGCCTGACGGTGATGTTCGCTCCGCTAATCCCTCCACTGTCGTCACGTCGCAGCCTTCCACTTGTCCGGCGGCGACGAGGCAGGCACACACTGGATCCCCGTCCAACAATACCGTGCAGGCTCCGCAATCTCCCGCGTCACATCCCACCTTGGTCCCCGTAAGCCCGAGGTCGTCACGCAACACACGCGAAAGCCGCTGCCACGGCGGGCTGCCAACAGTAACCGGCCGTCCATTCACGCGGAATGCGAGGGGATCGACAATCGATTCCTTCGGCGCGTGCTGTTTCATCGGTTGAGTCTGATCCATCAACTCTTCTCCACGCATGCCTTCACTGCGCGCCGAACTAATTGCAGCGAAGCTTTCATGCGGTACTCCGCGGTCGCTCGAACATCATCGATCGGTGAGAGCGAAGCCAGATCTTCAGGGCGCACCATAGCGCCGAGATTGCGGTTGGCGGGCAGCCCAACCAATTCACGCTCCAGAGCGGGCAACCGCCGCGCCACAGCCGAGCATGATCCTACCGCGATTCTAGCGGCCAAAACTGTTTCTTCCTCGCTCACCTTTAACACCACCGCGATCATCGAGATCGAGATGACCAGATAACGGCGCGCTCCGAGCTTCACAAATTTCGAAACGGCGTTCTCCAATTCTCGCGGCACCAGCACGGCGGACAACAACTCATTCCCCCTGCGCTGCGTCTTTCGATTTCCTACGATAAATTCTGCTAACGGCATTCTTCTCACGCCGCGTTGTGAAATTAACTCTACCTCCGCATCCAAGGCCAACAGCGGGGGAACGCCGTCGGCGGCGGGCGATGCATTGCACAAATTGCCCGCGACCGTGCCGCGATTCTGTATCTGCACCGATCCAACTTCTCGTGCCGCGCTTTTTAATGCATCGAGAGCTCGAGGAAGCGGCGTTCGAATGACGTCCGTCCAGGTCGTCAGGCCTCCAATTCGAATGTAGTCTGGCTCAGTCGAGATGCCGCGCAGATCGCCCAGTCCGGAAATGTCCACAACCGCATCTTGTACGACCCGCTCTCCGAGCGATGGATAAAAATCCGTGCCCCCGGACAAGATGCGAGTCGCACCCGAGGCCAGCAGAGCTGTGGCTTCGTTCACTGTTTTAGGTCTGATGTAAGACGCTTGGGTGGACAATTGAGTCCCCGAGTTAACTTTTCCTGGAGTGCCGACTGTCCGCTATTGTACGCAAATATGAGGGGTTTTAGTGCAGGACGGACGCCCTCGCGATCCAGCCCTGAGCGAAGTCGAAGGATCCAAGCTGAACACAGCTCGGCCCGGAAAATGCAGCATGGCGGTCGCTCTGCGGCGTTGCAAGAATGTAATTGATCGGCAATCTTCCCTGTGCAATCCTGTTCAGCGCAATTCATGGTGCAAAAATTCGATGATGCAACAAATGGAGAATGCCGATGCGACTCAAAGTTGCGCTCGCCGTGCTCGTCACTTCCGCGCTCGCCCTCTGGGCCGCGGATACTATCACTCCGCTCGACGTTAAGCTTGGGCTCTGGCAGATGACCGTTAGTCATTCCATGAGTGGCATGCCCGCACTTCCAGCCGACACGCTCGCTAAAATGTCGCCCGAACAGCGCTCTCGTTTCGAAGCCGCCATGAAGCAAAGCGGCTCGAGCGACCCAACTACAAACGTTCACAAAGAATGTGTCACCAAAGAAAAACTCGATAAGGAGTCGGCTTTCGGCGACGACCGCAAAAATTGCACTCGTACGGTCGTGAGTTCGTCGAGCAGAAAACTTGAAGTTAAGTTGCACTGCGAAGAAGAGAGGGGCAAAACGGACGGCACTTTATTGTTGGAAGTTGTGAGTTCGGATAGCGTCAAGGGGTCGATGCATTCCGTAACCAGTTTTAACGGACGAAACGTCAACATGGATTTTACGTTCGATTCGAAATACCTGGGGTCGGATTGCGGAGACGTGAAGTAACGCAAATCAGGAATCAGGTTCGCGCGCAAAAAAATGCGCGCAGCCCGAAGGCTGCGCGCTGGAAGGATAATTTGTAAGCTACCGACCGGCGGCCATTGCCATTCCCTGCGACTGTGCCTGGTCGGCTCTGCCAACGTACGTTTTGTACGACTGGTAGACGCCGAAGAGTACGGCCATCAGGGCTGCAATCGTTGCCAGTCCGCTGATCGTGCTGAATGCTGAGACGATCGCAGTCAATCCCGCACCGATTACATAGTTCGGGAACGACCACAAGAACACTTTGTGCCAGAGCGCAAAAGGATTGCCGCCCTCCGTTAATCCGATGATGCTCGCTACCGGAGCTGTATTGGCCAGGAAGTACGTGCCGGCAGCCATCACCAGTGACAGGGTATTGGCGGCTTCATGAATCCTGAACATCTGGCTATGGTAGGCCAGGTAAGCGAGTCCGGTTGCGTTCATCAAAGTGCATGCGTTGAATACAAACTGTACTGGTTTGGTTTTAATGCTGCCGGATGCGTAAGACTGCGAGACGGCCGCTGCTACTGCTACCAGCAGGCTGCCGAACAATCCCAGTTGCGTAACTCCGAGCAGAATGACCGGCAGATTTCCCGACATTGAGCTCGTCATCCCAGGTATTTTCACCTTGAGACGCGAACTCACTGCCGCTGCCGCTAGCAGGAGTACCAACTGTGGCCACGCTTGTGTCTGCCATCTGACTACGCCGAACGACAGAGCGCACAGACTAGCGACGGCCACCATTCCGATCATGACTTGGGCTTTAATTGGTAATGTGTTTGTCATGTAAGTCTCCGATGTGGTTTAGTCGGTTGTCTAGTTGTCTCCATCGTCGCCACTGCTGAGTGCTGCTACGCTACTGGGAGCAGTTGACATTGCGCCCCAGACCACACTCAAGCTATCTATTGTGGAGCCTAAGCCCCAAACTACACTCGTGGCACCCCACACTACCGAGTTGCTTGTGATAGCGTTAGCACCCCAAACTACTGAATTTCCCCAAACCACCGAATTCGCCCCCCAAACAACGCTGGAGCCTCCGAAGGCTGAGGTCGATGTGTTCACGATCGTGACCACACCAGTCAGCGGGTTACGGACCACGGTCGGAGAGAGAGCTAATCCGTTCGCGAGATCCGCACTGTTAAGAGCGGCATCGATGTCCAGATATCCCGCCCCGTAGGTGAAGATGTCGGCCTCGTTGTTGTACGTATTGCCCCAGCTATCGTGCGACCACGAGAACTGGGAGTACTGGCCGAAACCCTTCCAGGCTGTCTTCATCAAGGTGGCTTTCACTTGATCCGGAGTCAGCGCTGGATTGTTCTGTAACAGTAGCGCCACCGCACCGCTCACCACCGGTGTCGCCATGCTGGTTCCGCTTAATGCGAAGTACATCGGAGTTCCGTTGGACGGAGCCACTTCGTATTGCGGATACTTTGTATCCAGTGTGCTGCCCGCGACCCGCAAGGAGACGAGTCGATTGCCAGGCGCAACCACGTCGGGTTTCACGATGTGATCGATTGCCGTCGGACCCTTGGAGCTGTAGCTGGCAATCTTGTCGTCGACCCGCGAGATCGTATTTTCAGTCATCGTCGCTCCCACCGTAAGAACAGCGGGATCGTTTCCCGGAACGCCGATGGTGACGAAGCCGTTCGTCGGCCAATAACGTCCATTGTTGCCCGCAGCCACTACGACTACGATGCCGGCCTTCCATGCAGCTTCCACTGCCTGGTCGACGGGATCGAGGGTGTAGCTCTCGAACACCGGGCGTCCGAGAGACATATTGATCACTCGGATGTTGTAGGTGCTCTGCAGCGCGATCGCCTGTTCGATGGCAGCGATCACTTGGCTGTCGGTGCCGGAGCCGTTCTGGTCCAGCACGCGCAGATTGATGAGGTTGACGTTCGGAGCCATACCGGCGTAGTTCGCTTGGTAGCCGTTGGCGTTGCCCGAATTAAGGCCTGAGCCACCGACAAGTCCGGCAACGTGCGTGCCGTGGCCGAAGGTGTCGGCAGTCGTGCTATCGCCAGCCACAAAGCTCTGGCTATAGACCACCCGGCTGTTGCCATAGGCGTCATAAAGATCAGGATGATCGGCGATGCCGCTATCGATCACAGCCACGCCGATTCCAGTGCCATCGAGCGCAAACTGCGAAGCCGCATCGTCAGATTCAACTGCCGTGGCGAACTCTTCGTAAGTCGTGTTGGACAGGCTTACAGGGCGGTCCGGCGTGATATAGGCGACGTTTGGATCAGCCGCCAACTCGGCCAGCTTATTTGCCGGTAGCGTCAGCGTCACCGCGTTTATGTGGTGATGCTTCATCCTGACGGTTCCGCCGTGCGATTTAAGCGAAGCGTTATTCGGCATCTGGCGATACTGAACGTTCACCGTCACCATGCCGCTCTTCGTCTGCTGCGGAAGATCGGACGAAAATTTGCTGCCGGCGAAGGACGGAATGGCCGTCAGCACCAGCAGAGCTAGGCCAAGAGCCTGCCCCCATCCTGCGCTAAACGCTGAAGAACCAAGCGGACGATCTTTTCGCCTGCTTGTGGTCTGCGATTTATCGTTGATGTTCATAAGTTTTGTTCAGCCTATGGCATTCCGAGGGCGTGCAAATGAATCCCTCGTTGCCTGGCCTTAAATGGGCAATCACGCTACCAAACCGCGTATCGTTAAGCCACATCGACTCAGTTAGTTATAATGATTTGCTCAAGCGCGACAATGGGACAAAATGTCACCCGCTCTAGTTGCCCGGACCGTCCGCAATCCCCTAACTCATTTGAAATAAAGGCGGGGCAGCCCGGAGAGCCCGTTTGGGACAAACTGTCCCATTTTGTCACCCATATATCGTGCGGAAACGGGCCGCTCCCGTCTAAAAAGCCCCTCGTGTAGAGACGGGGCTTGCCCCGTCTCAAAAGCGCCAGGCAGCCGGACACCCAGAGCGATTTGAACCAGAGGGATTTAAACCAGAGGGATTTAAAGTAGGAAGGGACTGTCGCCGTCGACCCTACAGCGCCCGCTTACTGGTGAAACTAAGCGTACGCCGGAACGAGCACCGGACGTAAGGGCATGCTCAACCCTTTCATAACGCGCTCGAACTGCGGCAGGTCAAGCGATTGCGGCCCATCCGAAAGCGCACGCTCAGGGCAGGGATGGACTTCAATAATAAGGGCGTCGGCTCCCACCGCAATCGCCGCTCGCGACACCGGTCCAATCAAACTTTGCTTGCCCGTTCCATGAGAAGGATCGGCCACCACAGGCAAGTGTGAAAGTTCCTTCGCGAGCGCGATCGCGGCCAGATCGAAAGTATTGCGGGTGCCAGTCTCGAACGTCTTGATTCCACGCTCGCACAAAGCGACCTGATCGTTTCCGCCGGACAACAAATACTCCGCTGCCAGTAGCCATTCTTTCACCGACGACGACGGCCCGCGTTTGAGAAGAATGGGTTTCTTGATCGTCGCCAGCCTTCGCAGGAGCGCGAAATTTTGCATGTTGCGGGCTCCGACTTGAAGCATGTCCGCGTACTCACAGATTAAGTCCACGTCTTCCGTGCTCATCACCTCGGTCACCACCGGAAGCCCGGTGAGTTCGCGAGCTTCGCGCAAAATCTTCAGCGCCTCAATTCCCAACCCTTGAAACTCGTAGGGTGAAGTTCGCGGCTTATACGCCCCGCCACGCAACATCGTTGCTCCTGCTTTCTTTACACCGTGCGCCGTCTCCAGCAATTGCTCGCGCGACTCCACCGAGCAAGGCCCCGCAATTACAACCACGTCAGGACCGCCAATCTTTATGCCGCCCACATCAATCACCGAAGCTTGCGGCCTGGTCTGGCGACTGACAAGCTTGAAGGGTTGCGCGATGGCCACGACAGTGTCGACGCCGGGAGCCACCGAAAGCGCCTCAATTTCGTGCCGCCGCCCGCCGCTGCCCACCGCCGCAACGATAGTGCGCTCCGTGCCGCGCGTGACGTGTGGTTGAAATCCAGCTTCGCGGATGCGTTGAATAATGTGCTCAATCTGCTCGGAAGTAGCGGTGTCGGACATGTTCACTATCATGGAAATTACCTTTCCTCTTTACACTCTAAAAGCAAAAGCCGCGATTCTCTCGCGGCTTTGGTGGAATCTTTGAGCTGCCTTGCTTTTATTCTGCTGCTAACTCGCTCCGATTCTGCGCCTCCGCCGCTACGGTAAACCAGTAGCGACTAAATGGGCGGAAGTTACTAAATCGTTTCATAAGATTCGTGGTTGAACGCCGACCGCATGTGCGGCCGATACCGACTTCTACTGCAGGGAATTGGCAACACTCGAAAATGCGTTGTTGGCATTGCCGCCGATCAGTCGTACCGTGCCAATCACCAGTACTAAAATAACGGCAAGCATGACCGCATATTCGGCGATGTCTTGTCCTTCTTCGCCGTTCCACAGATTGAGAAATATCTGAACCATATATCCTCCGGAGGATCCCGCCGTAAGCGCCGGGGGAAACTTTGTGTACGTAATAATGCCCACTGTTGCTGAGATTGTCAATGACTGTAATCACATGACTTTTCCACCGATTGAGGAGGATCCGAACCCGCGGCAACACGCCATCGACAAGCGTTCTGCCAAGATGCGGTAAATTGTTATGCAAGACGCAAGCGAAGTAATTTTATAGACACATCAGACCATGTTGAAACTTCCCCGACTCTATCCGATTCTTGACCCCGGCTGTTTTATCGATCATAAAAGCCTGTTCGCCGCCGCCGAGGAACTCCTGGCTGCGGGCCTCACCTTTCTGCAATATCGCAACAAGTCAGGCAATGCCCGCGAAATGCTGCAGCACGCCCGGGAATTGCGCGCGCGACTTGGGCAGGGGGTCAAACTCATGATGAATGATCGCGCCGACCTTTGCCTCGCAGCTGAGTTTGATGGCCTGCATGTCGGGCAGGATGATCTCTCGTCCGATTCTGCGAGGCGCGTCATCGGAATGGAGCGCTGCCTGGGAGTTTCGACGCACAATCCCGCACAACTTGCCGAGGCCGACAAAACTTCGGCCGACTATCTCGCCATCGGCCCGATTTTTGCAACCGGCAGCAAAGTGAATCCTGATCCGATCGTTGGACTCGACGGCCTGCGCCGCGTAAGGGAACTGACGCGCAAGCCGCTGGTCGCGATCGGCGGCATCACTCGCGCCAACGCGCGTTCGGTCATCCAAGCCGGAGCCGATTCGGTCGCGGTGATATCCGACTTGTTACTCTCTCCCCGCAAATCAGCAGAAGAATTCTTGGCGCTTCTGCGGTAAAGTTCTGTAGAGACGCGGCTTGCCGCGTCTCAAGCAGCGAGACAGAACAATGCCAGCGAAGACCGAGCAAGCACCGTTGAGAAAGACATCTCAAGAGGTCTAGGAGGTTCGTGACCACGAACGTTCAACCACCAGTTCCAGCTTCGCGACTGAGAGATTGGGAGCGACACACTCATCAGGATAAAGAGTTAGTCAAGGATCTTGGCCTTACCAGCGCCACCATGCTGGTGATGGGCTCGATGATCGGTTCCGGCATCTTTATTGTGTCCGCCGAAATCTCGCGTGAAGTCGCCTCTCCGGCGTTGTTGATCGGCGCGTGGCTGGTTACGGGCTTCCTTACTATTGTTGGCGCCCTGACTTACGGCGAACTCGCGGCCATGATGCCGCGCGCCGGCGGCCAGTATGTTTATCTGCGCGAATCGCTCGGGCCACTGTGGGGCTTCCTCTACGGCTGGACACTCTTCCTCGTGATTCAGACCGGAACCATCGCCGCCGTCGGCGTAGCCTTCGGCAAGTTTCTCGGCATTTTCTGGCCCGCAATTTCCTCCAGCAACTGGATCGTCCACATTGCAAAAGTCCCGAAGTTCACCGTCGGCCCCATGCTGCTCGGCGGCATGGATGTTGGACTCAATACTCAGAACTTCGTCGCCATACTCGTAGTCATCGCGCTCTCGATCATTAATATCTTCGGCGTAAAGACAGGCGCGTTAATCCAGAATGTTTTCACCACCGCAAAAGTTTCCGCCCTGCTCGGTCTAATCCTCTTCGGAATTTTCCTCGGCCGCAACGCACAAGCATTAGCTGCAAATTTCGGCGCAAACTTTTGGAAAAATGCAGGGCTGGGTGCTCTGCACGATGTCAGCGGAGGCTCCGGCGCAGCGGTGCTCGTCTCCACCCTTACCGTGTTGGCGATTGCCCAGGTCGGTTCGCTATTCTCCGCCGACGCCTGGAACAACGTCACCTTCACCGCCGGAGAAGTAAAAAACCCCAGCCTCAATCTTCCTTTATCTCTGGCAATCGGCACCGGCGTGGTGATCGCGCTTTACATCGGCTGCAACTTTATTTATTTGAGCGCGCTGCCATTGATTGGCAGTCCGACCGGAACAACGCTACTCGAACGTGGCATTCAATACGCTCGCGAAGACCGCGTCGCCACCGCCGTTATGACGCAAATGTTCGGCGCCGCTGGCGGAGCGCTCATGGCCGTCGCCATCATGATTTCCGGCTTCGGTTGCTGCAATGGCTTGATTCTTTCCGGAGCGCGCGTCTACTACGCCATGGCCAAAGACGGCCTCTTCTTTCGCAGCGTCTCCAGGCTTCATCCCACCTATAAAACACCCGCCGTTTCGCTGATGGTGCAAATGGTCTGGACTTGCGTCCTCTGTATCTCCGGTAGCTACGGCCAACTGCTCGACTACATTATTTTTGCCGTGCTCGTGTTTTACGTTCTTACCATCGTCGGGCTGTTCGTGTTGCGCCGCACCCATCCCGAAGCCGAGCGCCCTTACAAGGCGGTTGGATACCCAATTTTGCCGGCCATCTATATTGTGATGGCTTTGTTTATCGACATCGTGCTGTTACGCTACAAACCGCAATTCACATGGCCGGGACTTTTCATCGTGCTGCTTGGCATTCCTGTTTATTACATCTGGCGGCCGCGTGCTCAGACAACTTCGGTTTAGCGAACTGGTTTTAGTATCGGGTTAAATATCAGGAGAGAATCTACGGATGACCGACCTCTTTGCAAAGAAGCCGCTTGACCAACTGCTTGAGGAAGCCCGCGATACCGGCTCCCACAGCTTGAAGCGCACGCTAGGCGTTTTTCAGTTAACGGCTCTTGGCGTGGGCGCGGTCATAGGAGCTGGGATCTTCGTCCTCTCCGGCCTGGGTGCGCATTACGCCGGACCTGGCTTGATGCTTTCCTTCGTGCTCTCTGGACTCGGTTGCGCTTTTGCCGCGCTCTGCTATGCCGAATTCGCTGCCATGATCCCACTCGCCGGTAGCGCCTACACCTACGCGTACGCCACATTAGGCGAAATTTTTGCCTGGATTATTGGTTGGGATCTCACGCTCGAATACGCCATGGGCGCGAGCACCGTGTCCTCTGGATGGTCGAATCACTTCATCGAGATGCTGAATATTTTTCATATCAAGATGCCGCTGTGGCTGGCGTACGATCACTGGACCGGGCTCCACACCGCGGAAGACATCGTAGCCCGCCAGATGGCGCAGGCCTCGGATCCCACGCTGGTAGCAGGAACCCAAGCTTTTCTCGAAAAGAAAACGGCCATACTCGCAGCCCAATCGCCAGACTTGCTGCAAAGAGCTCACGACTTGCTGGGCGCGCCTCATCTCTTCGGATATGAAATCGGAGTCAACCTTCCCGCATTTATTATTGCTCTCATCATCACGGCGATCCTCGTCGTTGGAATAAAAGAGAGCGCACGCTTCAATGCGACTATTGTCACCATTAAAGTTGCTGTGGTTCTTTTTGTTATCGGCCTCGGCTTCCATTACGTCAGCGCCGTCAACTGGGGAACCGACTGGGCCAGTTTCGCGCCCTTTGGATTCTCCGGAATCGGTGCCGGAGCTGCCTACATTTTCTTCGCCTACATCGGATTCGACGCCGTTTCCACCACCGCGCAGGAAGCAAAGAATCCGCAGCGCGATCTTCCCATCGGCATCATCGCTTCGCTGCTCATCTGCACCGCTTTGTACATCGCAGTTGCCGCCGTTCTCACCGGCATGGTCCCGTGGAGAGACGTCAACATCGAAGCACCCATCGCCCGCGCCTTCATGGATCGCGGCCTGGTCGGCGCCTCCCACATCATCACTCTCGGCGCGCTCGCCGGCCTCACCAGCGTCATGCTCGTCATGCTTCTGGGCCAAACGCGCGTGTTGTATTCCATGGCGAACGATGGCCTACTCCCGAAGAAATTTTTCGCCGATGTTCACCCGCGCTTCCGCACGCCGTGGAAGAACACCATGCTCGTCGGTCTGCTCGCAGCCATCGTAGGCAGCCTCACTCCCATCGACGACATCGGAAAAATGGTGAACATCGGCACGCTGCTGGCATTCATCATCGTCTGCATCGCCGTGATGGCTCTGCGGCGTACGAATCCCGGCCAGCCGCGCCCCTTTCGCACACCATGGGTGCCGTTCGTGCCGGTCATGGGCATCATCTTCAACGGCTACATGATGTACAAACTCGGCTGGGTCAACTGGGCGCGGTTGATCATCTGGCTAGTAATCGGAATGGTCGTCTACTTCACCTACAGCCGCAAACACAGCCGAGTGCAAGCCGCATTAGAAGGCCGCAAGTCACCCTAACAAATTAGCGGTACTCCCTGTGTTCTCTGTGAAACCCCTGTGTTCCCTGTGGTAAGGGTTTTAGATCGTAACCACAGGGAACACAGGGGTTTCACAGAGATGGCTCTTGCGTCTTTCGAGCAATTGCCGTCACTAATCGTCGAGGCGAGAACCGCACCGACTGCGCCAGCATCCAATTCTTAAATCCCGAAATCACCACCGGCTTGCCCGCCATCATCGCCCGATAACCATCTTCGGCAACCGTGCGCGCATCCATCGATCCGAATTTCAGCAGCTTCATGCCGCCGGCGTTCGCGCGCTTGTGAAACTCCGTCGACGTCGCGCCCGGACACAGACACGTCACGGTCACTCCGGTCCCGCCAAGCTCGTTCGCCAGCGCTTCAGAAAAATGCAGCACATACGCCTTGGTGGCAAAATATACAGCCATAAGAGGCCCCGGCTGAAATGCCGCAGTGGACGCCACATTCAGAACGCACCCAATTGCGCGCCCATCCTTCGAACGTTCGATCATCGAGGGCAAATACAGCCGAGTTAAGTGCGTCAGCGTTGTCACGTTGAGCTGAATCTGGCGCAGGCATTCTTCCAAGTCGTTCTCAACGAACAAACCATACTGCCCGAAGCCAGCGTTATTGACCAGCACATCCACTTCAATATCCGCGCGCGTCGTCTGATCGAGCACATACGCGGCTGCACCCTGCTCGGTCAGATCGGTCGCGAGGATCAGCGAACGCGTTCCATGAGCCTTCTCCAGTTCGGAAGCAAGCAGACGCAACTTGTCTCCGCTGCGCGCCACCAAAACAAGGTCGTAGCCTTCGCGCGCAAAGATACGCGCAAATTCCATTCCGATGCCAAATGACGCGCCGGTGATCAGTGCAGTGCTGCGCTCCGGCCTTTGTTCGCTATTAGGCAATCAACACCTGCGGTGCGAAGAAATAAAAGACTAAAGATAAAAGACAAGAAATAAAAAGACAAAAAGACAAAGGCGGGCCCACGGCCCGCCCTTTGCGGAACGAACTAACTTTTTAGCGGTGAGCCAGCTCCGGCTCCACTCCATAAACCGAGTGCCACGAGGTTGCCGCCTTCAGTCGCTCATTCACGTTGTTTATATTTTTCACGCCTTCATCTTCGAGCCACTTCCGGAAAGCGTTCGCCCCCTGTTTCGCGTAAACCGGAATGCCGTCCTTCCACGTAGCACGCCCGCACAACACTCCGTTAAATTTCACGCCAGACTCGGCTGCCAGCTCCAGCGACTCGGTGAATTCAGCATTGCTCACGCCCGCCGACAGGTAGATGAAGGGCTTCGTGGAAACCGCCGCCGCCTCATTGAAATACTTCATCGCTTCCTGCTTCGTATAAGCCTTTTCGCCCTTGTACGATTTCGTCCCTTCGACAAACTTCATGTTGATTGGCACTTCCACTTTCATCACATCGACGCCGTACCGGTCTTTAGTAAACTCGCGCATACTTTCGATGACGGCCTTCGGCTTCTTCTTCGAGAAGTCGAATCCCTTTTCATCCACGCCTTCTTCATAAACTACGAACTCCAGAAAGAACGGAATATCGTTGGCTCGGCACTCATCGCCCAGTCGCTCAACCCATGCGTGCTTCTTGTCGTTAATATCCTTCGAATCAAATGGCGTGTAGTAGAGCAGAATCTTAAGGCAATCCGCGCCCGCTTCTTTCAACCGGCGCACCGACCAATGGTCAAGCAGATCTCCCAAGCGTCCCGGCCCAGTCTTGTCGTAGCCGGTTTTTTCATACGCCAGCAACAGCCCCGCATTTTTTGCGCGCCGCTTCGAGGCCGGCAGTCCCCACTCCGGATCGAGCAGGATAGCGCTGGCATGTGGCGTCAAAACTTCGCTCACCAGGATTTTGAATTCTTCCATCATGGAATCGGAAACCGCCGAGCCTTTTTCCTTGGCTAGAGATTTCTGCAGCGATCCGCGCTGGTCCATGGCAGCAGCGGCGATCACACCGCGTTCATTGGATACGGCCTTCATGCCGGCAAGCTTGCCGGGTGTAAGTTTCATAAGTCCTCCAATCAATATCAATATCAATGCATACGACACATGATTCTAAACCACAGCCTGATTACGAGGCCTTAAGAAAACAATTGACGATCCCCGTTTTCGGGGTATCATGCTGTCGATCAAAGGTAGGCCTGCCTTCCCCTGGCCTGAGAATCGTCCCAAGTCGAAATTAAAAAAATCCTGCCGGTGAGTCTTCGACTCATCCGACATCGATTCCTCATTTCCGCGTAAGGAGAGAAAATGAAAACAATGAAGTTGCTTTTTGCCTCAATGTGCATGCTGGGTATTGTCGCCAGCAGCGTGGCTCAAGTCCAAACCAGAAAATCACCCGGAGTCCTCGGCTATCTGGATCCGAGAACCGGCGCATTTCATACTCTGCCAGTGCCCGATTCTGACGCGGCAGAAGCTCCAGCCGTGACCACCACCGGAGGCTCATTTGTGGTGAGTTTTACGATCAGCGTGAAATCGGCGATCGTCTCAACCGCCAAAATCGCTTGTTCCGTCAGCGCAGTAACGATCGACAATATCGCCTCAGGGGCTCCGAGTATTATTGAGGAGGAGGCCGCCGTCCTCGCGACGCGCTCGGGAACTTCCGCGACATGCACCGTGACCATTCCCTACTCCTGGAACCTGGCGACGGCGACTTCCGACAAAGTCACCCTCACGTACGTCCTCTCAGCCCCGGCGGAGGCGACTGCTACCACCGCCTTTCCGCAACGCCTTAGTACTCAAACCATCGCTACCATACCGGTGCCAGCCAACGGAGCTACCACGCACGAGACTGTTACTGCCACTTTCTAGCCTGGCGCGGGTTTGCCATTGGCAGGCCCGCATGTTTTTCCTGCTTTTGGAATTTCGCCTGATGCCAGCCTCGACAGTCTATTTACTGCCGCAGTGCCAGCTTCCCGAGCAGACCCTGCTGTTTGGCGATCAGCGAGTGTATGCCCTGGCGGGCGAGGCCTATCATCTTCGCGAGTTGCGCGTCATCGAACACCTGATGCTCCGCGGTCGCTTGCAGTTCAACAATCTTGTTTCCCGCCGTCATTACGAAATTCATGTCCACGTCGGCGCGCGAGTCTTCTTCGTAATTAAGATCGAGCAAAACTTCGCCATCCACAATGCCGACGCTGATGGCTGCCACGAAATCCTTGATCGGTGCCGTGGTCAATGTTCCCGCATCGACCAGGCGTTGCAAAGCGAGGCCGAGAGCGACGAATGCTCCGGTGATCGACGCGGTGCGCGTGCCGCCGTCGGCCTGAATCACATCGCAATCGATCCAGATCGTGCGTTCGCCAAGTTGCTTCAGGTCAGCAACCGCGCGTAGCGAGCGGCCAATGAGGCGTTGAATTTCCTGCGTGCGCCCACTCTGTTTTCCCTTGGCAGCCTCGCGCGCGCTGCGAGTCAAGGTTGAGCGCGGAAGCATTCCGTACTCGCCAGAGATCCATCCTCTGCCCGAGTTCCGCAGGAATGCCGGCACCGTCTCTTCGACCGAAGCAGTGCAGATGACGCGTGTATTTCCCATCTCAATCAGCGCCGATCCCTCGGCGGTAGAAATGAAATCAGGAATGATGTTGACCGGACGAACCTGGTCAGGAGCGCGGTTATCGCTGCGAAAGATCATCGGAAGAAATTCTAACAGTCTGGGTTCGGACACGTGTGGCGCCGGGCGCCCTCGCCCGCGAAGTTTTCGGTGGGCTGGTTGCCCCACTCATTGGCGTTCTATGCGAATGAGTGGTTTCGTCACAGTCCCACCGCCGGTCCGTCACAATCCTTCGTCACAATCCCACTGCGGACTGCATAACAGCCAAGCTCAAACTCCCTTCGAGAATTTGCTTCACTCGGAACCAAATAAGGTATATAAACATGCCGATTCCGGAGGCCAATATGGACAGCCCCGCTAATCGCGCTGTGAATATTTGCAAAACTGGTTGTGGTCATGGCAGCAACCGGTTCTTTGGAGCGCATGCGCACCCTCTGTCAAGATGACCGTTCAGGTCTCCGATGCCACGGGAAATTCTAAGGGCCAATTTACCGTGAGTAGCACCGATTCCGGCCCGACTGATTTCACGGTAGCCAATGGCGACAACATTGTCGTCACGCCCAGCGCGGCCTTTAGTTATGGCCTGCAACAATTCCGAGTAGAAGGTGAGAGCAACTGCACCGTGTGCAAGGGAGAAATCTGCACCTTGCAAAGCGGCACTCTTCTTGCCCCACCACCCTATGGCAACGCGATCCAGCCCGGCACCTCACCCACCCGGAGGACCAAGCACAGCTCAGACTCAGTCGGCGGTACTAACGAGTTCTCCTCCACCACCTTCGCCACATAAGAAGAAGTAACGAGGAGTTTGTGTTAACAACCGCCCATCGGCTATTACACCCAAGCAATGGACCGGAGCGCAGGGCGTCCTCGCCCGGCCAAACCGACTTCAGACACAGCCCAAGTTCGCACCACAATTCTCAGTTAGTGAAATCGCCTGGTTTCGACAACTATCGTTCGCGATGATTCCGAATCGAGGTTATTTCCCACAATCTGGTGTAAGATTTCCTTCTGTTGGGAGGCGCTTCTACCTTGCGCACGGTGCTCCCCATCTCCGTTGTTCTCCTTCTCTTGGTGGGTGCTGTTCTAGCACAGGAGCGTCTTCCCGCGTCCACTCAAGCGCGTCTCGCAACTGCGGCCCATGTCGAAGCCATGACGTTAGCCGATTTCACAATAGTCATGTCGAAGGCACAGTCGGGTGACCGAGAAGCCCAGTATTTAATGGTTCACATCTACCTAGACGATCGACTGGTTCCGAAAGACCTCGCTATGGCGCGAAGCTGGATGCTCAAGTCTGCCGAGCAAGGCTATGTGCCCGCCCAAGCAGCAATGGGCGAAATGTACTTGAATGGCATCACGCACAACGGTGTGATCCCCGACCACGGTAATGCCGAGAGATGGCTGCGTTTGGCAGCTACGCAAGGTGACGCAGACGCACAACTCTGGCTGGGAAATGGGTATGAACGTGGCTATTTTGGAACATTCGACTATCGAGAGGCACTCAAGTGGCTAAGGAAGGCTGCTGAGCAGCGGCTGCCAGACGCGCAGTTCAGCTTGGGCCAGATGTACGAGGAGGGAGAAGGTGTTCCTGAGAGCGACTCTATGGCGGCCAGTTGGTACAGGAAGGCGGCAGATCACTTCCCCGAAGAAGACTTGGGAGGGGTTTGGGAAGCGGAAGTTCAGTTGGCCCGGATGTACCGCGATGGTCGTCTGCCGAAGGATTACGTAGAAGCGTACATGTGGTTCGCAATTGTCGGCTCGGCTGTGGTCCCTCCTGCTGATGACGACATAAAATGGGCCGCTCAGCATATGACCAAAGCGCAGATCGCCAAAGGCCAGCTCATGGCAGAGGACTGGACCAAGCGACATAGACGGCAAGGGCCAACGAGCGGCGACAATTCTCTGCAACCCGCACAGGCTGCGAAGTGATGTACGTGAACGAAGGATGGTTGACGTAACATCCCCATTGCACTAACAACGCCTGCGGCAATTATCAACTAGTGAAATCGCCTGATTGCAGCGATTGTTCGAGGCAAACGTTATGCTGCTGCCGAGGAACCCATTGAAAAAGTTCATCGCCTTACCCCTTCATTGCGAGTTCTCCACGTATCGAACCAAAGGCTGAAAAACGGTTTGGGCCGACGGTTCAGTAGATGTTGAAGCTTCGATAGGAGAACCTTGGGCGGCTCTGATTTGGACAGGAAAATATCCACCGCCTCTAACTTGCTCTTCGGCAATGGCCCGAAGGAGGACAACAGCATGATCGGAATATGCGACTTAGCGCGCTTCATCTTCGCGGCAACGACGTCACCATTCATGCCGGGCATTTGGTAGTCGAGGACCACCGCGTCCACAGGGTGTGAGAGGAGCAAACGCAGTCCTTCCTCCCCACCGGTCGCTTCCAGAACGTTATATCCGTTGCTTTCCAGCAACATTTTGCGGCTGATAAGCCCATTCCAGTGGTCATCAACGCAGAGAATTGTTGTTTTTAGCCGAGAGATCAGTGTTAGCTATCTCCAATTCGGCCAGGGTTGTTTTCTTTTAATGGACACTTCCGCCCGTGGAAGAGCGGAGAGTTAATTGTGAAGTGGCGGCAAACTGAT